>Ga0098034_1000912_pt1 | contig 11399 bp, 18 predicted proteins | sample 2_EtaG_FD_77062 | JGI IMG/M metagenome (GOLD analysis project Ga0098034, IMG submission 77062) | Marine viral communities from the Subarctic Pacific Ocean - 2_ETSP_OMZ_AT15125 metaG | ecosystem: Environmental > Aquatic > Marine > Oceanic | place: Pacific Ocean | collected 2015-01-07
GGGAGTCTGGGACTCCACCTTCGCCACCACCTTCGCCCGCACCTGTTAATTCATTCTTTTCATCTTGTGTCAATGCTTGTAAACTTTCTTCGGTGGGTGCATACATATCTGGGTCTTCGCTAATATCGTGTGCCGACATCCATAGAAGTGCTTTTTCCATATTTTCTCTACTGGACATTTGATTTTCTGAAAGGTCGTGTTGTTCTAATTCATTTTTTAAATTCTCGTCAGTAATGTTACTAAAGTCTATATCACCATGCCAAGAATCAACTGCTTCGTCATTTGACCCTTGCTGTGCAATATCGTCTACAGCTTCTTGGGGTATATTCAGTTCAGCGTAGTTTCCAAACCAACCAACTTTCCCCTCCTCATGTTGTAGCACATTTCTCATACCGCCACCTTCGCCCGCACCTGTGTCGGACTTCTTTGGCTCATCTTCATTCCAACCTTCGCCCGCACCTGTGTCTATTCCGATGCCTTCCCAAATAGCATCGGTTATATTTGAACTTACACCTTCTCCCGAACTTGTGTCGGGACCGTGTAGCAAACCAACTTCACTCATATCATTCAGGTATTCTTGAAGTTCAGCCTTGCTATCAAAACCGCTTTGCCACCCTAAATCTTTTATTTCTGCTTCTGCCATTTGTCTATCAGTTGGATTTAGTTTATCTAACCTTGGGGTATCAACACCACCTTCGCCCGCACCTGTTACTTCGATTTCGCCTGTCCACCAATCTTGATTATCTAGTGCGTTTATTAAAGCATCATAATCGCCTTGGTCTACTTCCCAACCATCATCAATTCTTTCTATGGTTTCCGCAACAATTTTTCCAAGTTCTTCCTGTTGTTCTCTTGGCATACCGTCCACAGCATCAACTAAACTCGGAAGATTTTTTACTTGGTCTGCAAAACGATTTGCTCCTTCGTGGGCTTGCCATGCTTTTGCGATAGTCGATTGGTCTACACCGCCACCTTCGCCCGCACCTGTTTCAGACTTCTTTGGCTTCTTCTTCTTTGGGTCTTCAGCTCCACCACCCGTACCACCGTCACCCGCACAGGTGTTGCCTGGTTGGAATCCACTTGAGCCTTCTTTACCTGCACCGCAATTACTTGCGTATTTGTTCTTGCGATTGACGGCTAATTTTGTGTATGAACTTTTATATTTACTCATTGTTTTTTACCTAAATTGTGTTTCTTCAAACTCTTTGCAAATTCCTTGAATGCTTTATCTGCCTTTTCTGCGTTAGGTGGTTTGGGCATACCACCGCCAAACAACTGGCTCATTATATCATCTTGGCTTGGCTGTCCTTGTCCCTGCTGTTGTGGCTGACCCATTCCTTGCTGTTGCATCATTTCTTCTTGCATAGCTTGTTGTTGGTCTTGCTGTGATGACAATACTTCTTCGCCTTCTTCGGGTTCTGTAATACCCAAGATTTCCCTTGCTTGCCGTTGGGAAACTGAGCCACCTAGTTCGACAAACGAACGTACACCTTCCATAAACTCACGTGGGTCATTCTTTTCTAGTGAGAACTCAAAACGTGGCAGGTAGTCCGTTTCGCCAAAGTTGTATTTGTGATACCTTCGGACAAATTCTTCGGTAAGAGTATTGGCAAGACCAATTGCATCCGTTTGAATAATGCGCCTAAATGTTTCTGCGTGTTGGTCGCCAACCGAAGAACCAAGACCTGTTGCTGTGGCTTCTGTCGTAGCTGTCTGACCAATAATGAGTTCTTTAATCTGACCCGCCAAGTATCCTTCGATTAAATCTGCAAAGATTCTTGCGTTGTTTCCATTGACCTCTTTAATATCGAGCGAATATAAATCTTCCCCACCTGATTGCTTGGGTATAAGAACCGAAACATCACCGACCAAGTTTTCCATTACATCTTGCATGACAGATTGTGCAGATGCGTTGCCGTCTGGGTATGTGCCAACACGTATGCCCATGCCAAATCTCTCTACGTAGGTCATGTAGAATTGCAGGGCAGTCTGTTTCATAACCCACTGAAACCACACAACATCACGAAGTCCACGACCCGAATAAACATATCCCGCTTCTTCTGCTACTTCGTAATCTGCACCTTCGGTATTGTGTGTGTGGAATATGATTTGCTCTCGTTCTTCTTCTTCAAGAATATGTAGCAGACCATACGGACCTTGTTGCCATTCTCCCTCATACCTTCGACCAACATATAAACCAAGTTCGCCTTCTTCAGTAAACGCCAAGGTGTCTGAGTGTATTGGCATCCACTTTCCTGGAACTATATCTTCACCACGAACTTCTGGCGTTATCTGAATTGCGGATGGACCGTACCAAACTGCTTCCAACATGCTCTTGAAAAACTCAACGGGTTGAGCAAGGTTATTCTGGATAATTCTCTGAAGCTCTTTTGCCTGTTCGACTTGCACCTCATCGGTTGAATCTTCTGGGACAATCTCCCAATCCAATAGCGCAACTGCCGACTGCCTTTGGAACAATGGGGACATAACATCTGGGTCACGCCTCATCTGCCTTTGTAGTTGGCGGTCTTGGCGAAGTGCCATATCCGAACGCCTCAACACTTTCGTGAAGTGGCTCATGTACGACCGTTGTAATTCTACGACCGAGGCAAATGGTGGTTGTAACACCTGTTCTGGACTTTTGCTTCTGTCAAGGGTGTCATCGCTTTGAGCAAATCTTCCCTTGTTATCCCTAGTTTGAGTAATTGCGTGTTTTCCTCTTTTAGCCATGTCCGTATAGTAACCGAAAAAAAACCGATACATCAACCAATTTGACCGATTTACCGATTTGGTTTGTAGTGGCTATTTGTGATTAGCCAAAAAGTTTTTACGGTCTTTCGTGTTTTTCCCATTTCTTGTTTGTGATGCCGTACAAACTTCCAACATTCTTTTTACGGTTATCAATTCTTTGTGTCTTCAATGGTTCGCCCATGTTTACTGTTATTTCGATTAAGTCAATGATTGCATCGACCGTATCATCGTGACCGCCAACAGGGAATGTTGTCATCTCATCATAGACAACACGAAAGTCATCCCGCACAAATCCATTAGCCATTGGAAAATGCAACATCCCCGCCTCGACAAAACCCTGTCTTTCTGAAGCTCTTGTGATTTTATCCTTGTCACGATTTAGTGGGCGTATTGGCGTGTGTGGACAATCTTGTTGCATTTGCTGTACCAAACCTCGTTGTGGTCCATTCGCCTCTGCAACAGCTTGAGAAACTCCTGTGCGCCTTAATGCCTCGATGACATTTCTGCTGAACTCAGGAAATGTTGAACGCTGTCTAATTATGTCTTTGAGCCATATTCCATTGTGTCGGTCTTTCCAAGCAATGATACACACAGACCAATCAGGGTCGCCATCTAGTTTCTTCTCTGTGAAAGCAAAGTCCATTGATGCAATCATTATTCCGTTTTGACTTTCCCACTCTGGTATCTCTGTGTACATTGAACTTTTAATCCACTCGCCATCGAATATGATTAAGTCACTTGATACAGGTTCTAACTCGTAAGACCTAGCAAAAGCAAATGTGCCAATCTCTTTTTTAATCCCGATTAGTTCATCTCTTGTGATTGCTTCGTGCCAGGGTGATTCAAAGTCTACAACTGGCAACCGCAGTAAACCAGTTGTATCTCTGTGCATCTTTCTCCAATCAGCCGTTATGTCGTCTGCGTGATAACAAGTTCCTACCTTCCATGTTCTTGCGGGTCGGTCTTTTGTAAAGTCACGCATAGGCAACCAATTTGTATTCCAAAACTCTTTGACTTGTTCACGCAATGCTGATTGTTGAATTGCATTTCTAAGGTCGCATATATCGTCTGCGATGAGAATATCTGCACGACCACCTGCACGACCGAATATAGGTTTTGCTTCTACCGTTGCATCTCTTTGCCACTTTTCGGTCTTCACTTTAAAGTCGGCTTTCCTCCACGTATCCATGTCGGGTTCTATCTCAGGAAAAACAACTTTATACAATTCGCTTTCGATGATTGACTTGATAAGCCCTGTTGTTTTCTTGGCTTCTGTTTCAGCTTGCTGTATGTATTTGATTCGCACAGTTGGGTCGTTACCAATTTCCCATGCTACCCGCATCGTCATTTGCGCTGTTTTGCCATGACCCCTAGGACATTCTAAATAACAATTGTCGTACATTGTTAAATGCTGTTGCATCTTTCTGTGTATCTCACCTTGAGCAAATCCCATAACACAGTTAGCAAATACATTTGGCGAGTGCCTACACGCCTCGACCAGTTCGCTACTAATTATCTTTGTCATCGCTCACATAATCGGATGCCTCGATTATTTTTCTAATGCGCTCTTTTGCCTCATCGTCAAACTCGATAGTGGTTCTATTCGATTGTTCAATCTTGTCGGGAATCTTGCCATCAATAATCGCAACGACCATTTCCCAAAACTTTGGATTACCGCCACAAGCGTGGTCTATACCTGCTTGTGCGATTGCACTCACCAGAGCTTCACCGTCCTCGCCCTCAAGCAGGTCACGCAACTTCTGGTGTATTGACACGCCTTTTGGTCTACCCTTGGGATTCCTCACCTCACCCTTTTGTATGGCAAATGAGTTGCCCTTGGCAAACTTTCCGTTGTCACTTCTATCGCTTGGTTTTTTTGGCATCCGTATGTCCCTATGAAACTTTTTTTCATGCCGACCTCCGACCATGAATTTATCCTTTCACCGTTATTCCACCGTTATTGTAAAACGGTAGGATACCACGTTTTTTTTATTTGTCTTTAGGAATTTCGGGAATTTCGGTGACTGTTGCGCCAGAAGCTACTGCAAGCATTACAAACATTGCCCTCGCTGAGTCAATCCAGGCATCACGAACAAAGTCCGAGGTTTCGTCCCATTCTTTTATTGTTCCCTCAAGCTCCAGAGAAATGCTGTTGGCGAAGGCAATGTACCCTGCAAGAGCCATACCTTCAAGAAGCAACCTATTGGGAGTCGGGAACATAACTCCTTGATGATTCACTCGCTTCGCCAACCGCAATTCCTCAAAACCTCCCTGAACCTAAATCAAAACCCCATTTTCTCTCGCATCATCTTCCATAGTGGTGCGCCAATAAGTGCGCCACCAATAAAGCAAAGTATACACCACCACGTAATTCCAAGTAACTGGCTAATTGTTGCTAATAACATATATTAACTCCTGTTTCTTACTTTCTTCAATGCGTATTCGTATGCAGGGTCACTCGACCTGCGAACCGCTACTGACTCACGATATGACAATGGATTTGTTTCGTCAAGAGCCTTGCTATCAACTTCTGCTGACCGCATCGCTCTTTGTGGAATAAACAAGCCCATCATCCAAAATAACTTCTTAATAAACATTCCTACTCCAGTTTGCCACAATAGTACAATTACGCCTATCGTGATTAAAGCGATAGAAAACTGTGAAATCATCCTAGCCCACCAAGGTGTTGTGTCTTGTACACCATGCAAATTAGTTCTAATTTCACTGGCTGTTTCGATAATGTCATCCTGAACAACTACTATTTCTTGTGCTTTTTCTGCTGTGTCTGGCTCTGCGGTAGTAGATAAAATATCTCTAGCAATTTCTTTGGTTGTATCAGCTCTTTCGTTTATGTAGATTGCCCCATCGTCAATTAAGGTTTTTGGTGACGAGCAAGCAACTGCGAAGTTTAAAGCCGAAACTCCAATTATCACTTTCAATCTGTTCCAGAATAAATAGTTATACATTTATACCTCCTAATAACACAACAATCCCTGCCACAATGTATGCAACAAGGACTGCTGAAAGGAAAAAGTGCGTACTTATTTCTCTTTTTCTAGCCGTTTTATTCGCTTCTGTAAATCTAATAGCTTTGCATCCGTATTTGTTTTGTGCGATGCCACTTTCCATACAACTGTTGCGGTCATGGCTATACCTGCGAGAAATAAGCCAAGGGGAATCCATGTGTGTTCGGTCAAAGTATTGTTCTCTGACACAACCATTGATGCTAGACCAATTGCGCTTGTTCCACTTGATGAAAAACCAAGTACAGAAAGAGTAACAGCTTCTAATGATGTTTTTAACATGATTCACCTTAACCCTCCTTACAGTTGGTAACTTTAACATCGAACAAACGGATTGTTTTCCTTTTTTTCATTATATTTACGCTTTTGGTCTGTTGTGGTCATTCGCCAGATTCCCGCCCAAGCCCAGTACACGTTAGTCCATTCATCGCCATGTCGTGTACTTCCGTAATATCTTGCATATCCAAAATGCTGTTTAGAACTGCGGTTAAAATCAAAATGTTCCTTGTGGCTGTTTTTTCTTCTATATGGAACAACACCTTTTCTTCTTTTTCGTTGGCAACTTTATATTGTTTGAACCCACGACTTTTATTCATGTGTGTTCTTGTAATTATTGGCAAGCCATTTAATCTAGCTTTAGAAATAATGGTTGTTACCTGTTGCGGTGTCAGAAACATCCTCTCTGCTATTTCATCTCTGCCCACCCATGTGTCTTTAGTGATTTTTTCAAGGCGTTTAAAATTTGCTTCCGTTGCTATAAGTGATTTGGACATAAGACTTCTGTTACCTTGTTTTTTTTGACAATATGAAGTGGCATTTCGCCATATTTCTTCCAGAGCTTCTTTATCTTTTTAAATGATGGCGTTTCCATCCCTTTTACATCAACTGCGTAAAAGTCACCATTCGTTTCTATTACAAAGAAATCTGCTCGGTATCGGGTGTCTTCTCCTAGGTCAAACGGTGTTTGTCGTATCCACAGATATACTTCACCGCTATCTATCAACTCATCCAAGTGAAATGCAAACAACGCCTCTGCCTTAGAGTCGTACTTTCTTCCCTTGTACTCTGTTGGCTTGGCGTTGTATTTTTGCTTGCGCTTGATATTTAGTCGCATTTACTTTTTTTTCTTTCTTCTTGTATAACATCTAACGGAGTCATTGACTCTGATATTTTGTACACACAGCTTTCACAGATGTAAGTTATATCAAAAAGTTTCATACGCATAGCGATATTCTTTTTACAAATTTCGCAATACTGACCATTTATGTTTTCGTCTATGTGAGGCATTCTGTATTCTCCACAATAAAGGATAGCAGTCTAAAGTCTTGCACAGGAACTAGATAACCCCTTACAGATGACATTTCACCTCTTGGAGTATTGTTGAACATCGGCAATTCCTTCGCTTCAGCTATAAGGTAATCCCTTAATTCTTTTGTTTTTATCCAAAATATCCTGCTGTCTGTTTGGTACACGAACCACTCGGCTGTTGTTGTGATTATTCCTGAGTAGGTTTTATTACATTCAATTTCTATAAACACATTCCCAGTTTTCTCAGCCCGTCTATCGCATTTGATTTCTATTCCCATGTTTTTTTCTGGGACAAAAATATCATAAGCTTTGTGTTTACCTTCGACCATAAAAGCCAAGGGGTATTTTTTTCGCACTCTATCAAGTATTCTTTTTTCGGCTTCCTTGCCAAACTCTAGGTCAATTTCAAAACCCATATCGCCTCCAATGCGTGTGAGGTGTGTGTCTACTATATCTTCCATTGTTTTTAATAAGTCACTCATTGAACAATCCATCCTGTTCGTCTTCAATCCTATTTCGTGCTATTTTTGCATACGTTGGATTCAATTCTATCCCGATAAAGTTACATCCTAAACGCTTCCCAACAAGACCCGTTGTTCCTGAACCAGTGAATGGGTCTAGGACTGTACCGCCTTTAGGACATCCAGAGAGAACACAAGGTGTAATTAGTTCGGGTGGAAATACAGCGAAGTGTGCGCCTTTGAATGGTTTTGTTGTGACTGTCCAGACCGAGCGTTTGTTTCTTTTGCCAGACCCCGCTTCAGTGCTTATGACACCCGAATTGATTCTATCTTGTATTGATTGGGCATGTGCGGACACATGTTTATCATTGCTATTTTGCTTACTTCTTAACACACCCAAATCTGTACCACAAACAGCATCCTCTTTAATCGCTTCATGGTCATAATAATACTGCTTCGATTTACTCAACAGGAAGATGTATTCGTGCGCCTTGGTACATCGGTCTGTTACTGATTCGGGCATCGGGTTTGGTTTGTGCCAAATGATGTCTTGCCTGAGATACCAACCGTCTGCCTGTAATGCGAACGCAACACGCCATGGGATTCCAACAAGGTCTTTGGGCTTAATGATATTGTGTTTACCGTCTGATGGTCTTGTGAGTTTACTTCCAGCAATTTGATGGTATGGTTTATTTATAGAAACATCTTTCCTTGCTTCTTGATATTCTGGCGAACCTTGCCCACTTTGTCCTTTTCCGCCCCAATAACTATCCCCCAAGTTCAGCCAAAGAGTTCCATCGTCACGCAAAACTCTGTGTACTTCCCTGAACACTTGAACCATATTCTCAACATATTCTTCTGGTGTTTCTTCAAGACCTAGTTGTTTATCTTCACGGATTGCACCGCACTTTTTACAAAGATTCTTAAAACTTCCTAAACTTCCTGAATTAGATGACTGTTTGCTACTCAATCCACCCCTGGTATTCCTTCCAAAATTATGGTCGCACTCAGAATCACCGCCAACCCAATCCGCAGTTCCATAATCACGCAAGCCCCAATACGGAGGCGAGGTAACACAACACTGAACACTAGCGTCTGGTAGTTCTTTAAGTTTATCGAGGCAGTTGCCTATTAGTATTTTAGATTCTGTCATCGTACACACTCCACTTCTTTGGTTGTTTCATATAATTACGGGAGAAATGTTTTGGGATTCAACTCCACTTCTTTTGTTTCACGCCTTATTTTTATGTCCCGTCTTCCTTCCCAACCCCAACTTATTCCAAGTAAATCCAACTCAAGTTTTAACTTCACACCGTTATCGGTCAACTGTTTCATCCTGTCCAATTCAATCAGAACCTTCCAAGCATTATCCAAATGTTCCCACGCATCTTGTTCCCTCTGAAAACTATCTGCTCGGTCAAGTGGCAGGTATCCTGTAGTTAGTTTCATAACCAACTTTCCATCTACTACTCGGTAATTACCTTCCATAGTAACCGCCACCTCATACTTCTCCCATTCTTCTTGCTCATTTGCCCTTTTGCTCATTTGCTCATTCATTTTTCTTTCCTTTCAGTTTCTATTTCTAATGCTATACCAATCCAATCAATAAGATACTTGAATCGTTTGGCGTGGTGGGCAACGAGTTCATTGTCTTGGTGAGTAGCAACTGCAAATAACCAACTGTCATAAGCAATCTCAATCATTGTCTTTTCTACTTCATTCATTTTCCTTTTTCCTTTATAGCCCACGCAGGAAGGTCTAAGTCAAGCACTTCAGGCGAGTACATGTTTACATTTTCGTTCAAAGCTATTTTGAGTTTGTACGACTCATAATCTTTAACAGCTTTTTTGCACATCTCCCAACCTACTCGCAATGCTCTTGGTGTAAGTTTGTAAACAGCCGTTGAGAATGGCGCAGTATTTTCGATAGCAATGATGTAGGCATTTGCGTGTTCTGGCTCTAAGCCGAGTGCGTGCGAGTACCAAGCAAGTTGCATGTGATAATTTAGATTTGCCGACTGCTTCATGAAACCTTCGGGCGAAGCATCAACTGTTGTCTTTATATCTGCGAGTGCCATGTGTTTCGTAGACATCATATCTATCTTTGCCTTGCAGTCGAGATTACCTTTCCCATGAACCCAGTACATTTCTTTTTCTCGTTCATCTAATTCGTTTAGCAACTTAACTGCTTCAGGATTTTGTGAGAAGCTTAAAGCCATATCCATCGCTGTTCGATATTGGTCCTGCGTGATAACTGTTCTGTGTTCAATTGTTTCTTTGAACTTTGCAAAGGTTTCTTTTCCTGCTTTAGTTCGTTTGTCGCAATCTGGCGCAATGGCAATTTCCTCGTCCAATCTATTTGGCTCAAGAATCATAGTGTGTACGGCTGTACCCAAGTTCATATTCGCTGTCGATTGAAATGACCTCATGCGCTCAACTGCGTGTGCAGGAGATTGTTTGGCAATAGTTTTGAGTAGTGTTGCGCTAATAGCGGGGTTATCAAAGTAGTTCATTATATTTCTTTCCTTATGTTTTCAAAAATTTTCTCAATAGCTTTTTCGTCTTCTAGTTTGCGCTCGATTTCTCGTTCTATTTTATCTTGTTTTAGTTCTTGTAAAATCCAAAACGGAAACCAAATTGGAACTGTCAACACCATCGCTACGCACATTAGTATTTGCCCGACCACAGGCAGTTTGTCATATAAGTTGTCGTTATTCATTTTTGCTTCCTTTTCTTGTAAAAGAGTTAAACCATTCGTTAAACATTTCTCAGTTCGTGCCATCTATCACCAACAATTCTGGTTTACAGACTTCTATTGCATCAGCAAGGGCTAGCCGTAAATTACAGACCCGATAAACCCCATTGTATGGTGTGGTGCTGTCTGCCACCCTTTCCCATAACTCCTCTTGGGTAATATCGCCATCGTATCCCTCAAACAATTTGATGTGCCAAGGATAAATTGCGTCATATTTGCCACCCCAAAACACACCAAAGTTTTGATGGACGCTACCTGTATACCCTATGTAGTCGGGGCGTTGACCACCCGCTCTCCTATGGCGTAACCAACCAAATCTTCTCACAAGACCCAGTTGCGTTTCATATTCTATGGGCTTAGTAATCTTGGTAGCTTTTCGTCTAGCCATACTAATCCTTTCGGTTATTCTTTTCATAAAGGGTAACATTTTCAGTTGATGTTACATCAATTACTTCTTGTAGCATTTCCATTTCCCATCGAATCGCATCCTCAACAATCTTTCGCAAAGCAGATGGAAGTATTTTTGAACACACCCAAAGATGGTTGTTGTATTCATCCGATTCGTCAATCTCAACCCTGCATTGAATATCGTTTTCATCCAACTCGCTCTTTTCAATTCTATTTTTAATTGAGAAATACAAATCGTCATTCGCAACATTTTTGATAAACATGTCTGCAAAGTCGAGTTCTGGTTGGTCGCTAACATTGTCCATCGAACCTTCAAAGTGCTTTGCGATTGTGTGCCTGTTTCCGCATATCCATATCCTGAATGTTTGTTTCTTTTTCATTTTCATTTCATTTATCCTTTCGGCGTTAGCCTTGCACATCATTATGCAGAAGATGGCACTCGTAAGAATGCCATCCACTTCGCAATGATTATGCCCCTCCCACTCCATACTGCCAATCCATTTCAAAAGGTTCGTTCTTGTGTTCATAACAAGCATCACAGTGGTGGGCGTTTTTTATGGTTACTGTTGGACTCAATGGCAATCGCCTCAACTCCACCGATATGGCTTCACCTTCTTCGGTATTCAGGGTGGCACGACAACTGCAACACGCAACGTATATGCCAAGTTTTTGACAGTCTGGACAAAGCCCTAAA
>Ga0098034_1000913_pt1 | contig 11399 bp, 13 predicted proteins | sample 2_EtaG_FD_77062 | JGI IMG/M metagenome (GOLD analysis project Ga0098034, IMG submission 77062) | Marine viral communities from the Subarctic Pacific Ocean - 2_ETSP_OMZ_AT15125 metaG | ecosystem: Environmental > Aquatic > Marine > Oceanic | place: Pacific Ocean | collected 2015-01-07
TGATCTTATGAAGATAATTGAAAAACGAAATGTTAAAGATGAGAAAAAAATAAAAAGGAGTAACCATGATTAACATAATTAAAGAAACTATCTTACTCATAAAGGAGTTTGTTACCCTCAAATCACCGGTGGAGGTTTATATCTTCGCCGGCGGTGTGTGGCTAACTGGTGTCGGTGTCGGTGCTCTACTAGGGTAGGGCTGTGTGACTTTTGATTCCATATAATATGATCAATCCCTTCTAAAACAAGAAGCATGCTGTGCTCAAATTTTAGAAGGGATTTTATTATAGAGGGCAAACTAAAATTTGGGATGGCCACGGCTTTTTTAAGAGAATAATAAACTCTTTCTTTCGGTCAATAAAAAACTAATTATTATATTGAGGGCTATAATATGAAAAAGTGGAAAGATTTTTTAACTGAATCTCAAAAAATTCTCAAAGAATTTAATAAAAGCGATGAAGATGCGATAATGGCAGATGAAAAAAGATTTACCATTGCATATGAAATTGAACTGGTAGCCGATGACGAACCTGACGATGATTATTATAATGATTGGGAACATAGCTCCAGGATGCAAGAGGCTATTGACGATGCCGCTCGTAGCTGGATAAGGGACTACTCCATCCAGGGAGGGTTTGATAGTCAACTTGAGTCAATGACTCCTGGGGATATTTTTAATCACGCGGGTATCGCAAATCTCGACGATGGGGACGAAATGCTAGGGTGGTTTTTCGAATTTATAAAAGGTTTAAGCGAAAATGATATGAATGTTATCATAGTATCGATCGCATATATGGGAGATGACGACGAGGACGGGCTTGAGGGAGAGTTTGATTCAATTTTTAGAAACATCTATGAGGAACCATTGAAGTTTTTACGATATCTTTTAAGATCGGGCTCGGCATCGCAAAGAGAGCTTGCCAATATTATGGGGTGGGAAGAAGAACAATTAACCTTTGATTGGGAAGCAAAAGGAGGAAAGGGATATCCACCCGGTCTCGAAGGCCTGGTATCTCAAAAAATCATTAAAAAACTTATTAATCATTTTGTTATTAACCTCGATCAAATAAATGCCGCTGGTGTGCTGCCAGAAGCGCGGAAAAATAATTCTCAAATTAATATAAAAGATTTTATTGGCAATTTTAGTTCGATCAGATGGATGAAGTTTGTTAATGGTGCAGAGGATGCTCTTCAAGATGTGATCGATGACTTGCCCACGGAAGTTAAGTCTATACTAGATGATCTTTCTTATGATCCGAACACATATGATATTTATTGGGTTGGCAAAATAATGTCCAAATATTTAGATCTTCTTGAGCGGACGTCCGAAGAATGGGTCAACGCCCAGGAGGAAGAAGCAGAAAGGAATCCGGAGAGATTTCTTGATGAATTAGGTGTTGAAGAATGGCGCTATTTTGATCGGGATGAATGGATAGAAGAAGATAGGGAGGGTCGCAGAACTGGTGCATGCGAGATTGATTCTTTAACTGATGAATTGCGGGAAGCTTTTCCAAATTTTATGAATAAATATGAATCCAATCTAGATTTTAAAGAAGATGGCTCACTGACTTGTGGCATTGAATTTACCATGGATGATCCTATTTATATGACCGGCCTCAATAATGCTTTTGAATTTCTCAGAATATTCTTCGAAGATTATGAAGATCACGGTGAAATATATTTTAGCATGTCGGAGAAAACTGGGCTTCATACCAATATTGGATATATTGCCGATCAGGGTGTCCGCGATGGAGAACCTTATGTGGAACTAGCCGAAAATTATAATCTTTTTAAGGCTCTCATGTTTTTAAATGATACTTATGCAACCGAAGGGATGGGCTTTTCATCAAGACAGAACACACGCTGGACCCATGATATAAAACAACCTGCTATTGATAGGATTGCCGCCATGATAGAAGATCTTGTGAAAAATGCAGGGCCAGCAGGCCCCATACCATTTCCAGATAGAAAGATGTCGATGGTTGGGACAAAGACAAGAGGTAAGCGTGGATTATTAAAAGATTTAATAGTTAAAAACTTTGATAAAATTTCTAAAGAATTGAGCGATATTGTCGCGATGACGGCAAATAGAATAGGTATTAAAAATGTGGGGTTTAACACTTATCATATTAATAGAAGAAATTATATCGAATTTAGATATCCGGGACACGAAGAATTGACATATGATATTATGAAGAAGGCAACTTTATATTATGCTTTTCTTGTAAAGGCGGCGGCCGATCCCGAGTTCAAAAAGAAAGAATATGAAGCAGATCTTGTCGGCTTTATCAATAAATTAGAGAAGAAAGCATTAACTCCAATTTCGGGTTTTGAGTTTGTAAGAAAGATGAGGAAGGGAGATATCTTTTTAAGATATGATTATACAAATTCAGCTTTTCGAACATTGCGAAATACAATAAGAAATTACTTAAAAACAATACCACTCGAAAGTTTAAATTATTCCTCAACCATGGGTGCTTCTAATGTACTAGGACAGCAGATTAGCGACGGTTTATCGGAACTAGTCAAGGGGGATTTTCATAAATATTTCTCAGACTGGAAAATTATGATTTATAATGGTTTTGACAGAGAGAAAAAAGTTGTAAATTATTTATCTCTTGTCACGGAAGGTTTTGGCTTAGCGAACAATGGATTTAATGTACAGAAAGAGGAAGCCTCTTTAAAATCTTTTGAAAGAGATTTAAAAAATGGATCGATTATAACTTCCAGAATTCAACCGCCAAGTCGAGACGAGCTTATTGCGGGCCATGAAGATCTATTTCGTAAAATTTTAAAAATAGCACAAGATTCTCAAACTTCTAAGCAATTCTATGAAGGAATGGTAAAATTATCCAAAATTCCAAAGCCAGTTTTGACTGGAACAGACGATGAAGCGAAAAATAGCGAAGTGAAAAATAGCGAAGTGGAAAAGGTGATTGATCCACGCACCGGCTATCCGTATATAGAAGATCTGGATGAAAATTATTTAAAACAAAGATTTAAGAAATATAATTTTTAATTTTCATCGCACTGACAATTTTCTATACTGTCCAGAACGTGTGTGATTATTTTGTGAGTATTATATTGAATATACCATAACAAACTCATCGCCATCACTATAGCGACTGCGCTATAAAGTACTCTATATCTATCTAACATCGACCCTCTCATATATAATTAGTTTCAAATAAATTCAATTTTGGAAATTATTATGATAGTTATTTATGCACAGTAAGGGGATTGGATGCATGAGGTATATAAGTAGTTTTTTTCTTTTAGCAAGTTTAATTTTGGGGGGATCATGCGACATCCCCGAGTTTGATTCAAAAAATCCAGAATGGGGTATGGATTGTTCCCAGGCTATTGGAGACCATCCCTGTAATTTTATTCTCAAAGATCAAAATGATCGAGAGGTATCTCTTTACGATGCTTATGGAAAGATCATTATTTTAGATATTAGTGCCATGTGGTGTGGGCCCTGTCGGATGGCGGCCACCGAAGTTGAAGATCTGCAAGCGAGATATGGAGATGATATTGTTTATTTAACCTTGCTGGTCGAAGATACAAGTCGAAAAAATCCAAATGTCGCTGACGCGAAGGCGTGGGCAGATGCGTTTGGGATTGAGAGCGCTCCGGTTTTGGCCGGGAGTCGAGATTTCATAAGTTCGAGTCCCCAGAGTGGATGGCCTTTAACTTCTTTTCCTTCATTTTTTATCATTAATAAAGAGATGATATATATTAAGGAAGAGACCGGATTTCGCAGAGGGAAAATTGAGGATATTATTCTCGAAATGCTAGCAGAAGAACAGGGCTCAGAATGAGCTTAAACGGGGTATCTTGCTATTCTCAAGGGGAGAGTAAGTACTTTTATTCGATTTAAGAAAAATCGTTTCACAGGCATTTGAGGAGAGATTTTTATGACGAAAAATGGGATGTTGATTATCTGGTCTGCTATGTTTGCGGCCAATCTTTTTACACTTTTTATAGGATTACAATTAAAAAGTTTTTCTATTTGCTTACTTGGTGGAAGTATGTTATTATATAGTTTGGTGGGTATTTGTATTTTATTACCTCCTCCGGATGAAGAATGAAAGGAAATCTTATAAAGTATATTCAGAAATTTGGTGCCACCCAAAGCGAGCATGTGGGTGTTATTATTGATTATAAACCAGGATATCATATTAGACAAAACTGGACAGACATCAATAGAGAAATGATTAAAGAGCCAATGGTTCGAATTCATTGGTTTAACAGCCCCTCTGCAACTCCCGAGACTGCCAAGTATTCTCTTTTGGAATATTGGAATTTAGATGAGCAGGTAGACTTTTTTGAACCAAAAATTATAATAGAAGAATGGGACGAATTAGATGACAATTGGTTTTTGGCTTCTCTTTTCGAAATAGATAAGAAATAGGAACATTGAAAATCTAATTATAAATAGGTTACAAAGGAGGTTTATTATGCCACTGGATAAACAACGAGATAAGCTATTAGAAATGTTCGAAGAAGTTTTAGAAAGTGCCCTTGAGAGTGAAGACGGAGAGGCAGAGGATTCTCTTCCTTATCAAATGTTAAATTTTCCAGATGAGAGTAACCAGTGGGTTTTAGATCCTGTAAAAAGAAAGATGGTGATGGCAAAGCACAATACGGAAGTTGTGCAGATTTCAGTGCCAGATGAAAATAATAAAGTTCTTGTAAGGGCCTCGGGAGGTAATTTTTTACTCATTCCTCTTGAATATATTCAAGATATTGGTTTTAATTAAAAAAAACAACTAATTATTGATATGAAAGACTTAACAAAAAAAGATATAAAAAACATCGTCAAAGATTCAAACGAGGAATTCTTAAAAGAATATTATCTAAATGATCAGGGAGCGGCAAATCAAGTTGTCGCTGCAAGAAAAGATAATCTTCATCGTTATGAAAGTTTTGTTCAAGGAGCTAAAAATTCTTTGGATCAGATAATCGAAAAAGCAAAAATGGATTACGGCGAGGGAATAATTCAAAAAGCAGATTTAGATTTTCTTATCGACGATCAGTGTAAAAGAGCAAGACAAGCTGTCGAGTATGTTGTAAGTTCTCTTATGGCCCTCAGAGATCAGGGAATCAAGCCCACAGAAACGAGTCCCATTTATCCGACCAGCCGTTATGAGGAATGAGCGATCAATCAAAAATAAAATGCCAGTTATTGGAGAAGATTTATTAGAACAATTTTCTGTTGGCGATCTGGTTAGCTGGAAGAGGCTTTGCGATGATAAAACTGGAATCATCTTGAAAATTTTTATAACTGAGGCATCGAGTAGACAATTCCCCTTTGCAAAGATTTATATTATGGGCGAAGATATGCGCGACAATGTATTGCTTTCAAATTTGACCAATCTTTCCAGAGTTCAAGACTAATTATAGAAAGGAAGATTGTCAAATGAAGATAGCTAATAATTCAAATCGCGATATATCCGAGATCACCGAGATGCTTGAAGATTTCATGCCTTTTGCTCAGAAGCACCTGAAGTTTAATAAATCTCCAAATATTGCATTTGAATCTGATCTTGAGAATGCGAAGAATATTTTAGGAAAGACTGCTCAATATGAGCCAGCATCTATGACAATATCTGTTTTCGTTGATGATCGACATCCGAAAGATATTATGAGATCTTTATCTCATGAGCTTGTTCATCACACACAGAACTGCGATGGTCAATTTGATCAAAATTTAGGAATGGGCGAAGGTTATGCTCAAAATGATAAACATTTGAGAAAAATGGAAGAAGATGCCTATTTACGAGGAAATATGTGTTTCCGCGATTGGGAAGATAAATATAAGCAAACAAACAGGGCTTTTGGAAATTCTTTAAATGAAAGAAGAGAGCGATTATATTATGAATTAGTAAGGAGACTTTGGTAATGGCTTTAGTTTGGAGTTGGGGTTGGGAAATTGATGCCGCTAAGGAAAAATATCAGGATGCTGGATGGAGTTGGACTCTTGGCGACACCGGCGGTTCGAGTACAAATTATGCAGATTCAGCGCAGCCATTGATTGGTTATGGGGGCGGAAGCAGGTGTTTGCGCCTTGGCTATAACGGTCAGAATGTACTTTCTAGTTCTGCTGATATAGTAAGCGTAGATAATGGATGGCTCGTAGGTTATTGGAAGGCTGGTAGCGGAGCCACGAGTACCCAGCCAATAGAAACATCTATTTTATCTCTTGTAAGCGGAACCACAGAAATTATAGGATGTTCTGTTGATGATAATAAATTTCAACTTAGAATAAGTGGGTCAGAAGATTCAGAGACGAGTTTTGTTTGGTCCGTATCGCGGTGGTATCGACTGGGAATTAAATTTGATACCCGAGGATCAACGTGGGGAGCAGAATTATATGTAAATAGTGTTCCCCTTTTATCTGGAACCGTCGCGGCCGCCGGCTCTATTGTTGGAAATCAAATAATTTGGGAGGGTACTGCTTATAGTTACGGTGGCGACCGGACACACTATTTTGATCATACTTTTGTTTTTGATAGTATTTCAGATAGCGGAAACGATGCACTGTATATTCAAGGATTGAGGCCAGATGCCGATGTTACTGATGGTGACTGGAGAAGATCCGATAATGATTCTCAGACTAATCTTTATGAAGTATTAACCGGCTCTATTGACGACCCGACTCCTATAAATTATGCAAAACTGACCGGCTCTGTGACGAGCAACTTAATTGTTGGGATGCAAAATACGGTCGACGTCGATGCGGGATACCTTCCCACATCAGTCAAATCGTTGCATCAAATAGCCTTTCACAGAGGGGATGGAAGTTATATTTCAGCGACCGGATCCATAAATGCAATTAGTGGTACTCCCGTTGTTATTGATGCTGAAGGGGATTTCTGTACTGTTTTCGCTACGGCTAGTTCTGGGGTTACCCCTTGGGATGTGACATCTATTGACGCCGCCTCGTCGTCTATGAAATCTAATTAAAGGAATTTTGAAAAATGTCTAAAATAATTTATATCACACACTGGAGGGAATGTCATGGCAGTTAAATGGAGTTGGGCATTTGGAAATGAAAGTGCCTTACAATTAAATAATGAGATGGGATTTAATATAAATACAACTGATGCGTATTTTGCAAAGCCTATCTCTGATGCTGCTGGGGTATATACTTATCCGGGATCTCCAACAAGATATTCTCTCGACACTGGAAGAGATTATAGATTAGAAACACCAAGTAGTGCTTGGACACCAGCGGGGTGGATTGCTGCACCGATTAGAACATTTCAAGGATGGGAAAGTGATGCTTCTTCCCCTGTCATGCAAGCAGTCGGGAATAATCAAATGATTTATATCTGGTGTGATAACGAGGGTGCTAGTACCTTGAAGTTGTCTTTTTATTCAGTGACGGGTTATAGCACTAGTCATCATTCTATTCCCGGATCATTTCCAGATGGAGACTGGAGGTATTTTGCTTTAAAATATGATACTACCATAACTCAACCAAATGCAGAAGTCTGGGTCGATGGTACGTTAGTTTTGGCTGTTACTGCCTCTTGGACAGGTGTTGCAAACACTAGCGGATATTATAAATTTGGGGGATATGGAAATGGGGGCACTCCTGCTTCCTTAAATGCGCCTCTGGCACAAATTATTATTTATGATACAGGATCTTTATCTTCGGGAAATCCCTATGATCCAATGTATTGCACAAGATTAAATCCTACAGCCGACACCGCAACATCTGGAACTTGGACCCCTAGTGTGGGCTCTGACGATTATGCTGTTCTTTCTTCTTCTTTTGATTCAGGCACTCATACTGTTAATACAGGTGCCTTCGGTGGCGAATTTGTCACTTGTCAGGCTTCAATAGATATTGCAACACAGATAGGCACATCTCCTGGTATGATATCCGGAATAACTCTGCATGCATGGGCATCCGGATCTGGATTGAATGGAAAAGCTGCTCTGAGCAACAACGATATGCAATATGAATATGGTGATGTTATAACACCAGATATAAATGATCCAACCTATTGTTTTTTTACGGCTCCTAAACAGGTTCAAGTACTGCCGCAGGACTGGGAAGGGGTAGATATGCCTTATATGAGATATGAATTAACAGGGAGTTAAGACGATGGCGACAGGCTCTGCCATAAATTTATTTGGTTCTGTTGTTCACGATGCAACTCCGCCAGTGGCTGCTGCAATTAATTTATATGCATCGGTAGTTCACGATGCAACTCCTCCAACGGCAGCGGGGATTAATCTATTTGGCTCTGTTGTTCATAATGCCGCACAAATATCAGGAACTGTAGCGGATATTACTGGAACAGTTGGAAATCCCGCAACTTTTGATGGCACACCAATGGGTGTATCAACTGGTTCTGTTAATTATCAATGGTCTTGGCAATCTGTTCCTTCGGGAAGTTCGATTGCGAATGCCACTTTTCCATTGCCAGATAACAAAGTAAATACTTATTTTGATATGACGGATAATAAGGGTTTGTGGCACTTCGAAGGAGGTGCTACCGATTCTTCTGGGGATGGAAGAAATGGAACAGTTAATAATGCAACTTTAGTTGCCGGAAAAGTAGGTAGCCAAGCTTATCAGTTTGTCGATGCCGATGACAGTTATGTAAATTTTGGTGCGGCCTCTGATTTTTTAAGTACATCTTCTCCTTTTTCTTTATCTTTGTGGATGAAAGGCGACAGTGGATGGTCTCCGGCAGTATATGATAGCATCGTAGGATTTACTAATGGATTTTCTTGGTCACAGGGTGTCGGCATTTTCTGGCAAAATGCAACTACAATCAGGGCATTTGTTGACAGATGGGATGGATCAACGGTAGATGCCCCAGTCGATCCATCCGTCTGGAATCACCTTGTTTTAACTTATGATCAAACAGACATTAAAATTTATGTGAACGGAAGTTTTATAGCGACGAATGGTGTTGGCGCAACGCTAACAGGATTAGGTAACGATCTTCAAGTTGGTCGATTGGGCACTCATGGTCGATTGGAAGCAGCATTAGATGAGTTCGCTATTTGGGAAAGAACCTTAAGCGATCTGGAAATAAACAATTTATATTTTCTTCAATCTGGTTCGTGTGCATCCGGGTCCGTGGGACTCGGAGAAACCTTTAGTTTTACACCAGATGTCACAGGAACATATACTATCCAACTGGAATTAGATGATTCTTTGAGTTCCATGAGCGGGAATGTTAATGCGGTTATTTCTTCGGGCGGTGGCCCGGGTGTGACCGGCACTGGCTCAATAGAGGGTGTTGTTTGGGAATTAACTTCCGAGACAACCGGAGCATCTGTAATTGAAGGAAATGTTTGGGAATTATCTACAGAGGCAGCCGGTGAATCTCGAAATGAAGGTGTTGTTTGGGAACTTTCTGCCGAACCTCTTGATAAGCCATCATTAAATATTCCAGATATAACCTCCATATCCGGTGCTAGTTCTTGTTTTTATGCAACAGCGAGTTATACAGAAACAGGATCCATCGCATATGCTTGGGAATGGGTAAGCATCCCTGGCGGATCATTGATTACATCTGGGAGTAGAACTGGATTCTCTGGATCCGGAGGGGCATACAGCGAAATTCCGACCGGATCGACAGCTTGCTATCTTCCTGATGTTATTGGATCATATGTTGTTAAAGGCACTTTTTATAGTGATACTGGCAGCGGAGGGGGAAGTTTTGCCTTTGATACGGCAACTGGTGTTGTATCCGGCCCCCCTGAGCCAGTTATTACCTCTTCAAACCCGAATACAAAATTAGTTGAGGCCGATGATGCATCTTCTGGATATGTTTTTAATACTTATAAGATGATGTCGGTCCAGAGAACTAGAACAATAGAACAAATTCCTTTTATTTTTGGTACAAAAAGTAAACAAACTTTAAGACTTAGAACCAATCAGGAATTTACTGGTTCAAGTTAAATTTTTTAAACTATTTATTATGTAATATTATTTTAAAAGGAGTATTATCATGGGAAAACAAAGAAGAAGGGTCGCCCGTGCGCACTTTAAGGCACTTGCGGAGGCAGCGGCAAAGGCGGCCGCAGAAAAATCTGTAGAAGATAGGGTTGTTGAAAAACCCAAACCTATAACCAAAAAGTCAGAACAACCTAGAGCGGTTGCAATGCCTAAGAAAGCGAAAGTTTCTACAACTAAATCTACAACCAAACCTACAACTAAATCTACAACTAAACCTACAACTAAATCTACAACCAAATCTAGAAATACTAAAAAGAGTGCCGAAAAGAGCAGAGGTCGCTTTAGAAAGAAGGAAGAGGAATAAATAAATTATGGATTTTGATAAATTAACAAGAAGTTTTTTATTAGGAGAGTGGAAAGGAGGAGTTTCTATTAATTCTCGCTTATCCTCTATTAAAGAAGCATTACAAAGTCTCAAACCTCGGACGATAAAAGAGCAACAGAGAGTTGAACTGGCCTTGGAAAATCTAACACATATTAGAAGAGGATATAGAAAGCTTCAAGAAGAACATAAAATTCTTGAAGAAAAGCTTCAAGTTCTAGAAGAAGGCCAAGGAGACGAATAATGTTTTTAAAAGAAGGTGGTGCTGGTGGCCACATGCAACACCCCTTTGATCTTCCTGATGTAAAAACTGGTGAAGATTTAAAAGATTTTTTTGATCAGGCCGCTGAAGTTGTTAAAAAATCTCAAGCGGTTAAGATCGATGGTGTTAATGTTAGCTTCAAATTAATATCAGATAGAAAAGATAGAAAAGAATTTGCTGTTGATCGAGGAAGTACGAAACCAATTGATATCGAAGGAATCTCTATTGATCGTGTTGGCGAAAGATTTCCAGAGGGACACGGCATGCGGCCGGCGATAAAGACCCTTCTTTCTATTTTTAATGAAGCTCTTCCGAAAATTGAGCCAGAATTAAAGAAATTGGGAATGTGGGGTAATCCAACAATCTTCCTGAACACAGAATATGTTTCTGAAACAACAAATGTAACAGAATATGATCACAGTTTTTTGGCCATTCACGGAGTTAATCAATTCTATGAGAAAACAAATTCAAGAACGGGAGTCCAGCGGCCCGGATTAGTAAGGCCCGATGGTCTCAAGGATCCCAGCGTGGAAGTTTTATATGATCCGCTAGTTTTACAAAAACTGGCCGATAAAGTTCGGCCGATTGCTGAAAAATATGATTTTGAAGTTTATACTACTGTCCCAACATCTTTCAAAAAAGAAGCTGAAATTGATTTTAAGAATACCCTTGGGGAGCCCTTTACCGTTGTTTTTGATGAAGAGGATGAAATAACTAAATCTCTTGGAGATTGGTTAAAAGAGATTGATAATCCGAGACATATCTTTATCACAAGGCCAGATGGGAAGAAAATAGGCGCCTTAAGCAAGGAAGTTTATACAACA
>Ga0098034_1000914_pt1 | contig 11397 bp, 14 predicted proteins | sample 2_EtaG_FD_77062 | JGI IMG/M metagenome (GOLD analysis project Ga0098034, IMG submission 77062) | Marine viral communities from the Subarctic Pacific Ocean - 2_ETSP_OMZ_AT15125 metaG | ecosystem: Environmental > Aquatic > Marine > Oceanic | place: Pacific Ocean | collected 2015-01-07
GCCGGTTCCATATCTTGCAGGCATTAGGCCACTATCCCCATTTCGGGCTTCTCTTCAATTCCTACAGGCTGATAAACAAGTACTGTTTTTCTAATCGTAAATGGCTCATCTGCCTGACTATTGTCGTAACGCAACTGCATGGCATTGGAGTATCCCAACAACGTCGTTGTCGTTGAGTCCGCGATTGCCGCAGAGCGGATCGCAGAAGTTCCAATGGTGAAATCTGTTACCAAGGCATCTGAAGGATCGCCTATTGAAAGCAAATCAGTCTTAGAAACAGTCTCTGTAGAGACTGCCTGGATTCGGACCTCGTACGATGTGTCTTGCTTTTCAAACTCATGTCGAGCTAAGATCCACCTGTTCTTCTGGGCAATTCCCCCAGGAGCGGTAGATGCTGTTCTAAACGATGCGTCTATGACCGATCCGTTGTCATTGGTACCTGTGTTCGTTTTGTAGACATCTCCATCACTGTACCCACCGCCATGAACAAGGTTGTTGAAGTAGGCGCTCGATCCAAAAGCAAAACTCCACGGCCCCATCCAGCGACGGTTACGGAAGTCCCACACAATCGCATTGCTTACCGTTGCCTGACTCCCTCCCGCAGAAGTAGCCAACGGCAGGAAAAACAGGCATAAGTTTCTCTTCGCATCCGTCACCGCATGACAGGTAGCCGCAAGATTGTCAAGGTCTACTCGATTCCAAAACCTGTCTCCATCCAATCCCCTGAGTTTCTGAGGCTCCCCCGAGCCATTCCACTCATAGATTCCGTCTTCGCGGATAAAAAGCTGATTCCCCAACAGGTCATTGGTGATTCCCCTTGCTGAAATCGCTCCAAAGCCGCTCTGATGCTGCCTTGAGTATGGGGTGTCGCTGGAACCTGTGGGGTAAACCGACCAGATTCCATCGGCGTTGTGAATAGCCAGAGTCGTTTTAAGAGGCTTCAACGCAGTAACAGGGCCATCCGTAAGGAAGAAGTTATTAACTCCCCACGTCTCAATATCTACGGAATCACTGTAGAACGTCTTGTCCTCTGTTCCGGTCCCTCCTGCTGTATTGCCGAACCATGCTCTGTTATCCCAGAAAACACAGGTTCCTGCGCTGGTGAATCTGCTGTCTACATCAAGCGCAGCCGCATTGCCAGCAGCGGCTGTCCATTTAATCGGTGCATCAACACCATTGCCATTACAGCCAATCAACGTCCCTGCGGCGTTAGCCGTTACCCAATACTTGTTTGCCGTGACCGTGATCGCACTGCCTCGATCCGTCCATGTCCCTGAGTGGTCTTCCCAGAAGCTGGTTCCCGCGAAAGCAAACACTCTGGAGGCAGACGCTGAGAAGCGATGCTTGCCACACCCCGTAACAGAAGGCGTACCAGTAATCGCTGTAGAGATGTGTTCATCGTATCCGGCTCTATCAGTAACAGCCCCAGAGTCGAGGATCTCCGTATCCGACATGGATGTCAGAGTTTCGGGAGGCAGATCCACCGCAGGGCGAGAATAGTCCACACCTCCTGTCCAGGGACCATATTGAATGGCCTGATTCATTAGGACAGCGTTCCTGCCTGCACTCTAAAAGCGAACATTCCATCCCCGCCTCGCTCTCCATACATCCGGCTGGAGGGAACAAAGGCACGGGCATTTCGCTCCAGAGCCTGATCAATCACAGATTCCATCAAGCGAAACTCCATATTTGCCGAATCAACAGACCCCAACTCAGACAGGTACAAACCCGCAACTCCATGAATCAGAGCAGGTTGCACCCACGCAGGGAACTTGGGAGCCAAGTCCGTAGTATCATCGGACCCCCCCGCATCCAAGTCTTCGATAAAGCGATAGTACCGATAGGAGATCGTGTTCGTGGAATCAGGAGTAGGGTAAATATCTACATCCCAATACCCCGTGCTGGAGTTCAAATTCTTCAGCACTACAAGCTGTGCTTCCCCTGATTCGTCCTCGTCAGGGTCAAGCACGTCCGTATCCAACGCTGAAGAGATTTGCAAAAACCTATCCTCCGTCTCATCCCTAAAAGACAGCGGTTCCAACACATCGCTTGCAAGCGAGTATGTACGAGTCCCGTTTGAGGTGGTGATGGACGCATCCTGAAACATCCATGACCATCGCACACGGCCCGTAATATCCTTGGCCGCGAGGTTGAAATACTCTCGACCGTTGTCCTTAAACTCTGCGGAGCTTGCTGTCAGGCCCGCCCTGCGAAGTCCAATGTCAAGGATCTTATTAGGCGTCATTTAAGCCTCGACTGCGCCCTCCAGCATGGCTTCTTCAAATATCACGTCATCCTCATTTGGGGCTCCAAACGTCCCGCGCTGATTCCCAGCAGCCCACGCCTCCTGGGCTGCTCTGAGAAGCGAGGGGTTGTTAGTAACCCGATCAGGGAAAGATGGCATGAAATCAGGGCCATGCTCTGCACCGTCCGTAAGAAGAGCCGCCTGCTTCACCTTGTCATCCGTCATCTTCTTGCGACGATCAATAGGGCTGTCAGAAGACGCCACGCCCAGATACTTGCGGCCTTCGGGCGATTCTGCTGCCATGCTTACAACAGACGCAGCCACTTTGGGGTCCGACTTGATCTGCTCGACCACAGCCGGAACAATCTCCTTCACTGCGTCATTGACAATACCAGGAAGGGCTTCTGAAATCGCTTCCGCAACCATCTCCTTAGTACTGGGCCTGCCCCGCTTTGCTTCGCTCATAATGACCTTTCGTGTTGATAGAGAGGGAGCCGAAGCTCCCTCTCTCGTAAAGCGTTTACGCAACCAATCCCTGAAGAACCACGCCAACGTGCCCCGTGTTATCTGGAGCATAGCAGGCGAAGCCGACAAGAGGTTCAGTTTCTGCGTCTTTAAGCTGCACTGCACCCGCAACGCCGTCAGACAGCGTCAGGTTGTCACCAACGGCAATAGTCCCGTCCGCAAGGATTGTAGCAATCCCGGCAGTCTGGAGCCATCCGTAATAGTTGGCGGTGAACGCAATCGGCGTAACCCCTGAAATGATGTAATCAGTAGCAGCGGTAGCACCGAGTACGTCGTACCACAAACCCCCAACGATAGCGATGTCAGACGATGTCGTTACAGCGACCTTGAGCGGATCGTAGAGGTCAATATCCACCTTGCCGCTGGTCGTTGCGTCCGTCGCACTATTGCTCTTGATGCGATACTGATGGCCTTCGCCGTCATCATCGGTAATCTGCAACAACGCACCCGCGTAGTCATTCGCGCTGATGCTTGCCAGGGTAATCTGAATCGCTGAAGAGCCAGCAGAGATGGAGAATCTGCCAGCAGATCCGATGATGATGCCATCCGACTCAACCAAAGCTGTGGATGAAAGATCCTGTGCAACCAACAGCCCAGCGTTGATACCGGCTGCGGTGTATCCATAACGGAACACGCGGCCATCAGACAACTCAATTTTCTCGCCAATCGCGTGTTTGGGCGTCGAGGACTCCTCATAGATTCCCTGAGAAGTCGTTGAGCCCGCACCGTGACCGCCGATGCCATTGATGGCGTGATTGTTATTACGATATGTAGCCACTTCTTGTTCCTTTCCCCCTTTTCGTCAGGGTAGAACCCCCATTGGCTTGAGGGCAAGGTTAACCGGGGAGGCTCAACAGAGCCTCCCCGAATAAGAATTACGCACCAGTGATAGCGGTAGCTACACCCTGGCGACGGCAGTTGTCAGAAGTCAACTGCAAGCCCACCACCAAGAACGCCACCTTGGCGAGCTGGTTCGGACCCTCTTTGAAGGGCGTCTTCGAAAAGTTCACGCCCTTGAGCAGCTTGATCTTGAGATACTTCATGTTCACGAAATAAGCGTGGGAAGAGGAGCAATCCTGATCCGCAATCACCGGCGCACCGTAAAACGGCACACTGTTGCCCGTGCCGCCAACCGCAGCGAACTGCTGGCTGGATGCACCGCTCAACTCGGCCCGAGCGTACCCCGCAGAGGACAGAGCCTCACGATAGGCCCGCTGGATCGCAGCCGTGGTGAAAATGTGGGTAGGAGTGTCGTTCCCCTCAGAAACCGCATCCCAGACATCAAGGAAACGGTCAACGCCGTCGAAGACGTTAGTGACGGTCTGAGACGTGAACGTGGCCGCACTTGAGTTCGACGTGTTGCGCCACCATGAATTGGAAGCGCGATTGATGCCGCCAACGGTGCCCGTGGTGGGACTGTCAGCAACGATGTCCTGCAAGCCCAGCATCGACTTGCCAGACTGCGCTCCGAAGATCGCGGCGTTGATTACGTCGCGGATCGTGAGCATGGACTGATCCGTCTTGGATCTCAGGAGATTGAAGACTCTCTGCGAGCCTTTGTTTTCCTGCTCTTCCGTGAAAGAGATGGTAATCGGCACGGCAACATAGCGAACCGGGAAGAAGGCACTGGTGATTCCGTCAACGGCATCCGTGTTCAGGGTGTCGTATCCGTCAAACCACTCACCACTGTTCTTCGCGTACATCAGATTGACCTGGAACTCTTTGCCTCCGTCAGAGACTTCGAGTCCAGACTTCTTGAACGCTTCCAGAGTGGGGTAGGAGTCGAAGATATTATCAGTCGGCTTCCCTTTTCTGGCACGTTCGGTCGCAGTCCATGCCGCATCCCAGGTTTCAGTAGTACTGGTTGCAGCCATTTCTCTTTACTCCGATAAATGGATCTGCTTACAAACCGAGGTTATCTATCGCCTCCAACGCTTCACCCTCTGTGGAACTTCCAGAACTAACAGGTGTCGAAGTATTCCCTGGGTTTACAGCCCCGTTGCGCTTGCTTTTCGCTTTCGTCGCTGCGTTCGTATTGCGAGCATTCTGCGTTTTTTCAGCCGTTTGCCCGCTGTACAGCGAAACCAACTCCGAAATCGAATAGGGTTCGTTCGTTGTGGGATTTACTGTCCCATAGGCTTTGAGAATCACTTGCCCATAGGTATCCACAAGCTCCCCATGCTCCTGCCGCGCTTCTGCAACTTCCTGGTTCAACTTTGAAGACTGTTGTGTCTGGTGATAACTCTGTACCTGCTGGAGTTGCTGCTGTACTTGCTGAATCGTCTGAGCCTGCTGATTCATGGCGTGTTGCAATGCACCGGTCTTGTGATCGGTAAGTTGCTCCACTACCCGAAGACCCGCCTGCTCGTCGGGACCAAGCTGTGTATACAGTTGCTGTACAGGATCGTCAGTCTGAAGCTGATTCAAGCCTCCTTCCAACATATCCTGATACCGCTGCCGCTCCTGCCGGATAGAATCCTGTTCCGATTCGAGTGATCTTCGTTGATCGGCAATGTCCTGCATCTTGCGGGTATAATCCGCAAAACGCAATGACCCACCCTCGTCTGCTTGCAGATCGGTTGTGGTTGATTCCTGTGATACCGGCTGGGATTGTTCTGATGTCTCGTCTGCGGGCTCCGTGGGCTTATCCGGTAGCAGGTCCGTAGCGAAATCTGCCTCGCTGGTCTCTACCGGGGCTTCTGGGCTTGTCGCTTCGACAAGTTCAGAGTCCTCTGCCATGCTTTACTCCTATTCTCCCAAAGAGGAGAAATCTGTGTCGTGGCCGGTTTCGGCCAACTGTGAACTTAAATCCTCCAGCGAATCTGCTACCAACGCCGAAGGCCCATCACTCTTTTCTGGAGACTCATGCTCGATTTCCCATTCGGGTACGCCGCGCACTGTGCCTCCTACGTCTTCCATCCCCATCTTCTTCATCAAGTCCCTGCGGTGCTGAGATGATTCCACAACGCATCCGAACTGCGGGTCGAACCTGCCGTATCCCGCTCCTGAATGGGTGTTGTGGATTCGCCTGAATGAAGGAATGCGGTCAGCTTTTGATCCGCAATGACAGGGAATCTTGCGAGGAATCTCAGTCTTAAATTCCTCATCAATATGAAGGTGCCCCTTGGCGCACCGATAGTCCGCGTACTTAATCAATCGAAGTCCTCCGGGCTACGTTCCACTGCGCCTGCTGTTTCCTGGGCACTTGCTCTGACCTGACCAGTGATTCCTTCAGGTGTAGGCTGACGCGCTGGAGGCTCGCCGCCGCCACCGGTCATGCCGCCCTGCTGCTCCTGATTCTGGATATGGGCGTCTATATGAGCCTGTGCAGCTTGAACGGCTCCCTGCAACTGCTGCTGGCGAGCCTGCGACTCCGGTGAAGCGAACTGGGCAGCAAGCAACTGCAACTCCTGATTCAACTGCTGGAAAAACGCGCCGTGCGTCTCCAAATGGGTCTGGTGATCCTGACCAGGGTCCACGCCAGGATCTTGACCATTGATCAGCCAACCTTCGTTCTCCAACTCGGCAGCGCGAGTCGCTTCCGCGTCCACCTCGGAAGAAATGAGCTTGTCCACGTCAGAGATCCGATACGAAGAGATCAGCGTCTTAAGAAGCTCCTCCTGATCCACCATCGGGTTGCCTTGCAGCATGGAATACAACTCCACGAACTGCTCCCTGTCGAGGGACTCGATCAGCGGCTGCATTGAGCCAGCCTGAACACTGATAATAAAGTTAAGAAGAAAGTCCGACTGCTGCACAATCTGCATGACCGCAGAATGGCCTTCACGGGCCATGTTCACTGCGAAGTTGTCAGGAGTATACCGCTGATCTCCCATGATATTAAGACAGCCTGTGATGATCTTTTTATAGGCTCCCCCAATGACAGACTGCATCCACTCCCGGTTTACAGAGCCCGCAGAAGCGATCAGAGCAGACTCTGTCGCCGTTCTGCGCGGACTTGCGCCCTGTACCAACTCGTTGACGAGCGTGATCTGCTCTTCGTAGATCCTCGCGTCGTTCTCCAGTTCCAACTGGCCGTCAGGCATCCGGCCCCACTGCAACTCCCTGATATTGTTGGGATCTGCAATGATAAGGTCGCCATCGGAAGACTTCTTCAGCTTCTCCGCAATAAGCGGTTCCTTCTTGGCCTCATTCGGAGACAAGACCGTCAAGCGCGGAAACCGCTTTAGAAGGTCAGCCCTACGAGAGACAGACTCGACCATCACGTTCTGGAGATCTTCGATGTATTCAATCGGAGGAGTCGGCCAGTACCCGTCACCTGACGCATCGAACTTGATCGGGATATACTGGAAGCCCTCGGGCACCAAGTATCCCTGACCGTCTTCAAACTCGCCCGTCATCAAAGGCTCGCCAGTGATCGGGTCAGGAATCGTCACTGCCTCCTGGCGAAGGAACGGATGGGGTTCGTCGCGGATGAACCCGTCCACTCCATCAGCCATTGCATACAGCTTCCGATGCAGACGGTCGTGGATTTCCCACACCCGCACCATCTGACCATGCTCGATGGAGTCCTTGAACGACTGCAACTCTTCGTCGCCTTCTTCGCCAGGGATCTTGATGCGAAGCATATCCGCATCGTCATCAGAGATCGACGTTGGCTTGATCTGACGGCGGTTCTTGTAGCGTTCGTCTTTACGAAGGAACTCCCACGGCAACCACTGCTCCTCAATGATATACCGGCCTTCGCCAAGTATATGAGGAGGCGTGATGGAGTCGGTTATAATGTTCTGCGCGGGGATTCGACGCACATAAGGGAAATCGTCCCTCATCGAGTCGTTGGAGACGTACGGGGCAATCGAATCGTCACCGGTAGGGTTGTAGCCGATCTTAAGCCAGCCCACTCCGTAAAACAGAGCATCGAAGATCGCCTGCTGAACGTGTTCCTTCACGCCCATAAGCTGAATACAGTCGTTGGCGACCTTTTCCAGCAACGTGGAGGACATTTCAGCATCGTCGTTCTCCACTCGCAAGAACACGCGAGGATAGTGAAACGACGTGCTTGCGATAATCGCCCGAACTGTAGGATAAAACCGGGATATGCGAATTACGCGATCCAATCCCTTGATCGCGTCCTTGTAATCCAGGTCATACCGCTGCAAGAGACGATTGGAGTTCTTGACGCGCTCTTTGCGAGCGTTGTTGCCAATCTCAATCGCCCTGCGCCAGTATTTAGGCGTAGCTGTATCGACTAACTTAGATTCCTCTGCCATGTACCCAATCTACACAGTGTCAAATCCAAATGTCAAGTCTTACCCGTACCGCTTATTGGTCGTATCCTTCTCTTCAATGCTCGCCAGCACGTTCCTGGCTTGAAACGGACCACCTTGTTCCGGCTGGGTCAAAGGGGAACCTGCATACTCGTATAACATCCCCAACCCCAGCGCATCCGCTGCGTGATCCTCACTTTTGGGCTTGATAAGCTCTGGCTTTCGAGGATCTCGCTGCAAGATGGGTATCGTACGACACAGATTCGGGCATTGAGAGCGATAGACCCTCAGATCGCCTCGCGTCAAGGCGTTTTTGGTCACTCGCCAACGGTTCACCACCGCTTTATGGTCGCTTGAAGTTGGCGTCAGGTATAATCCAGCCTCCGTGAAGATGTCCGCTGCCGTGTTGGGACGATCTTCATCCAATCGACGCCGAATGAACATATCGTGAGGAGCGTAGATCCGGTCTGGAAACCGCCCGCCGGTCCACGCATTGCCCTGAATCATGTCCATAATCCCTACGGCGTGTTCCTCCGCATACCGATCTCCCTGATAGTACTCTCCCACGACCCAGACTCGATCATCGTAGTCCGTCGCCATCAACAGGGCGCACGTAGGTGACGATTCCCCGTAATCGAGCGCCACAAACAAAGGCCAGTTGCCGGGAATCTCGTCCTCCTGGTCAGGAAGCACCTCCACCTTTGGCGAAACCCACGGGAAAAACGCCCCTACCAGAGAGTTCCAGTCCCCGTCCAGCCACGCCTTAACGAGTTCAGGGTCGCCAACCCCCTTCAAACGCCGCACGTAATCAGGGTCCGTATCCAGCAGCTTGCGGTTGTCCTGCACCCTGGAAGGGATGAAACAACGCACCATCTCCGTCTCAGGATCTACGAACGGCTCCACTTCATCCAAAGGAATCGGACGCGAAGGGATCTGGAAGTAATCCTGCACCGCACGATGACCCGCCCCACCAGGGTTGCCCGTCGCCCGTATCCGCTTGTTGCGAGCCGAACCGCGCAACCTCGACTTCATCCGGTTGTAACAACTCAAATCCGACCACTCTGGAAGCTCGTCCCAGCCAATCCAACTCAAAGACCAACCCTGATACTTCACAAAGTCAAACACCGTCTCGAAATGCCGGAACTTCAACACAGAACCGCCCGGAAAGTTCCACTGCGAAGACCCCACCTTGAAATCTCCACCCAGATGAGGATAGAACTGCTGAGAACGCATTACCAGATCCTCCAAAGCAGGATGAGACTGTCGAAACAACACACCCTGCCAAGACGAACCCTGATCCACGTCCGTTAGAAAATCACCCAACAGAAAGTCCGACTTGCCTCCACCCGCAGCCCCACCAAAGAACAACTCGTCCACCGATGGACCCGAACGAATCGCCGCACCCTGCGGCCCAGGCTGAGGCGACCAGACGTTCTTAGGCACTCTTCTTCTCCAGCTTCAGACTTTGCTTCCATTCCTCCAAAGTGACCTCCCGCTTGGGAATCACTACCTCACCCAAGTCCTTGCCATCCCTGCCCGTCACTTCAGCCCGCTCCACATACCCCCGGTCCTTCGCCAGACACTTCAACGCAAACAACACCGAAGGCACGTTCCCTGCCTCCACCAACTCCACCAGCTTGGATTCAGCCAGATCGCAGAACTCATTGCGAGCGTCATCCCGCACCTCTCTCAGCTTCTCCGAGTCCTTCACACGCCGCGTCAAGTTCCTGCGAGTCATCCCCAGCCGACGTGCCGCAGCAGAGACAATCCCGCGAGACTCCTTCAACGCCTCAATCACCCGCTCTTCCGAATACACAAAGTTCTTGCCCGCCATTGTCCAATCCTTCCTTAACAAATCGCAAAAGCTGCTCAAGTTACACAAATATACAGCCCAGCCGCCGCGTACTCCAGCGAAACATACGGAAACGTGCCGAGACGCGCCCGAGCCGCCGTCGCGCCCGAGTCGCCTTACAACGCAATTTTGGCTGCGGGGTCCGGCCATCCCCCCAGGGGCCCCCCTGGCGGGTTCGTCGGCGGGAGCAGCGTGCTCCCGCGTGCTCCCGTGGTCGTGCTCCCGTGTGCTCCCGCCCTGCCGCCTCTGCTCCCGCTGCTGCTCCAGGCTGCTGCCGCTGCCGCTGCTCCAGGCTGCTGCTCCCCCTGCCGCCCTGCTGCCGCTGCCGCCCTGCTGCTGCCGCTGCCCTTTAGGGGCACGTGCCCGCGCATCGGCGAGCCCTGGGGCAACCTGGGGCAACCTGGGGCGGGCTCGCCCTGGCCCGCTCTTGCTGTTTCCTGACACCCTGGGCAACCTGTAGGGGTAGTCTGTAGCTGTAGACGTATCGATACCTTTTGGCTTGGGAAGAGTGAGACATCGGAAGTTTCTTCGTTGGGCAGCGAAAACGAGCTCGTTATATCTCTTGACAGTAGCCTTCAGCGTTAGTAGTCTTAGGGTTGCGGGCAGGATAAGCCTACCGCTGCTGCTCACCTTCACAGAGGGAAACCCGATGACTCGCGAATCCGTTGCGACACATATCAAGGGCCGCTGCCGCCGATGCGAAAAGAGCGATGGTAGCCGCCACGTCTACCAGTGGCTTCGTAGTGGCGGCAAAGGTCGCTTGCTGCGCGATGCTCGTTGCCCCGTCTGCGGCAGTGAGTTACTCGGATCGTCAAACGAACTGCGCGGGATCATCGCGTATCACGGTGAACCAGTTTTTGAGAAGGAGTCCAAGTGATGACGATCGTACGCCACAAAGACCTAACTCGCGTTGAGATGGCCGACAAGCTCCGCTCCTGCCGCCGGTGGGATAACGTCGAGTATCGTATCAACAACAACGGGCAACGCACCCTGTCTATCTGCCGCCCTTCAAGCAGGAACCACTATTATACGGAGACAATCCGATGAACATCAAATATTATCGGAAGAACATCTATGGGCAGGATTTGCTCTATATCGTCGGTACTGAAGGTAAGGCCATCCAAACCCTAACGGGCAAAAAGACAATCGACCGACGCGACATTGCCGCCCTGGAATCACTTGGACACACTTTTGAGCTTGTACATGAGAAGGAGGGCGGCAGATGAAAAAGCTCCTGATCGATATCAACCTGGACAATGCCGCCTTCGAAGGTGACGATGCTGGAGCGGAAATAGCATCCATTCTAAGGGATTTGGCCGATAAACTGGAAAGCTCGCCTATCCTGGCTTGCCCTGCCGCTTCTGACGATGAGCTTTTGGCCGCTCTTTACGACGTCAACGGAAATTGCGTTGGAGCTTGCGAAACGAGAAGCAAATGATCGTTTCTCCTGGTAACTCCAAACTTGGCAAATTACCGAACGTCTCCCTGATCCCTGGGAAGGATTGCACCAACTGTAGCAAGTGCGCCAAATCCTGTTACGCCTTGAA
>Ga0098034_1000915_pt1 | contig 11394 bp, 3 predicted proteins | sample 2_EtaG_FD_77062 | JGI IMG/M metagenome (GOLD analysis project Ga0098034, IMG submission 77062) | Marine viral communities from the Subarctic Pacific Ocean - 2_ETSP_OMZ_AT15125 metaG | ecosystem: Environmental > Aquatic > Marine > Oceanic | place: Pacific Ocean | collected 2015-01-07
ACCTATCCTATTAGCCATAAAGCTCTATATAAGATAGGTAAGGTTTCAAAACTTCATACGCTGGGTGGGGGGTGTTTGTATAGCAAAGTTGAAAAAACACTATATATGTGGGAACTTTTTCGTTATTTTTCATTTAGCAACCTTCACCAGTCTGATCCACTGCATACTTCCAATAACTATCCTTTTCAGGATTACCCCTCCGTATTGGAGCTAAAGTACCATCAGGCATCTTAACTTCTTGTACTGCACTCCTGCCTTTTGGTATAATACCGTCCAACATATCAATTAATACTGGAGATGAATAGTTTAAATTCAAATGCTTTACAAGAGTTCTTACTGAATTTGCTATGTCTCCATACACTGAGTAATCAAATCTATCTAAAGTTCCCCTATCATAGCTAGTAATATCTATTTCAGTACCTTTGCCAGAAGCATAATGTTCCACATCTTTTACTAATTTCTTTGCAAATTGAGATTGACCATTATCTTCAGCCCATTGTAATATTGATTTAAACAAATGATTGTTAGTTTTATAAGCTGGAATTTCATTATCTGCTGCATCCTTATAATAATATGACGATGTTAACTGTGGTTGCAAGAGATACCTAAGTAAAAGGTTATGTTGATCACCTGCTTTAGCATCAATCTTATCTACCCACTTAAGTATGTATTCATTTAAAGCTCTACCTTCTGCTAACTGTTCCAATGCAAAAATGCCTTCCTTCACAACCTTATTAGCTAAAGACTCCTGTACTGTCTTAATATAATCCATACTAATTTGTGCTCTTAATCTACGAGTATCATCTCTAAAATCCTGTGGATCCCCATCCATTATAAATCTCTCAGGAACTATAGCTTCTTTTTGTTCACCATAAGTAGCTTTAAATAATGCATTAGCATAACGAGATTCATTAGTACTTTGAGAAATACGTTTCTTAGGATTCTTGTCTACTATATAAGAATGTCCAGCTCGCATTTTTAAAGGTTGACTTTTATTATCAAAATTACCCTCAAAAAATAGATCTCCATAATCAAGCTTAGCTTCATCTACTCGGTAGGCACTTAATGTTTTCTTATCTAGATCTTTAAGCTTAACGTCACCCTTAACTCGATATACAGCTACCTTCCTATCCTTACTTACCCATCCAAATTCAACTTGTTTACGCTTTCCGCTTGCTTCATATATCTGGGTATCAGGACGATCTATAACCATATTATTAGCAATCTGAACATCCATCAAGGCTACTGCCTTCTGTAAATTACCAAGACGTCTTTGTAATTTCTCTACCTTATTATCATTAGAAAAACGTTCTCCTCTAAAATATTCTAACGTACCCATCACATTTCTATGCTGCCTTTGCAATAACTCTCTCAATATACCATTATTTAATGCATTTGTAATTGAACGTGATGCTTTCTCCGCACCAAATGAATTAATTGTAATGTCTCCTAAGCCTCCTATTTCTGCCGGATCATCACCAAACAATCTTGCAGTTTCTACGAAACTTTCAATACTTTTAACAAAGTATCCAGCTTTATTAAAGACCTCTTCACTTCTAATTTCTAAACCCTGATAATTATGGTCCCAGAAACTATTCACTTTTAATAATTCTTTTATAACATGCCCACTAATTGACGCATCAAAAGCTTTTTCAATATTAGTAACTGGGATATTAGAAAAGCTAAATTTAATATCGCCAGCAATAGTTTTTCCTTTTATAATAGCTTTATATAGTTCCTGTTTACCGCCAAGCTTTTTAAAATCTAAAGTGTCACCATAAAACTCTTTAGCAAATTGTTGCTTTAACAATAGCTGCGCTGCAGGATCCTTAACATTACTTATACGTCTTGCCATCTTTTTAGATAAATACTGTGTAGGATTAGAAAAGAAATGTCTCATATCATAATAGGCACTCCTAAGTTCAAATGGTTCTGGAGCACGACTACCTGCTTCATCCCATGTATCATTCTGAATCATATTAGCTTTCTTTAAAGTCCTAAGTATCTCATAGAACATTTCCTTCTGCAGTCTTGTCTTACCAAACTCAGGAAGATTAAAAAATCCTAACCCTTTTTCATTATGCTTGTCAAAAACTTCATCACCAGTTAGTTTAGCAAATTGATCGGACTCACCAAAGAATAAGAAATCTTTCAATTTTTGTTCAGTAGATATAGCATCATGAATACCGTTATGAATATCAAGAGCATTCTGTGTAGTATCATAAAACTTATCCAGAACTTTCCAAGCGGGAGATGTCATATCATTATCGGAAATAAAATCTCTCAAAAGAGATCTAGCTGTCCCCCTCTTATCTATCAATTGAAACCCAAGTTTATTGAGCCAGGATATAGCATTCCTTGCACCAATAACCTGACCAGTCATCTTCTTTGCGGTATGTAATCTGTTAGCATACTGTTGAAAGCCTACTTTCTCACCTAAATCTCCAGCCTTACCTTCAGCAGAGAATCCTTTACCCGATACGCCAATACCAAAGATATTAATATAGGTAGCATCTAATACTCCATCCCTATCAAACATTCTAAAATCATCTTTACGTCCATTCTCTCTAGCAAAGGATTTAAATATCTCCCAAGGCAATCTAGTATGGGTATAAAGATGGTCACCATCATTATCTCTTTGCATCACAGTACGAAGATCATGTACATTAACTTCAGTTAGTCCATCCATATTTTCTAATATCTTTTGAACACGGAATACAACTTTATCATGACCAATAACAGGGACTGCATGAGATGACACTGCAATTTGCATATTTAATTCTTCTTTTCTATTTGGTAAATGAAATGAAACCTGTCTACCCCTCGTATTCTGCTTAGTAATAGTACCACCTTCTAATAATCTATGAACTTCTGCAAGATTTAAATCCCACTTGCTAACTAACTTCATCAAACTCTTTACCTGTGCTTCTACCTTAACACGAGACTTAGAGTTCGTATTTTCTCTTTGTTTCTTTGTCTCCAATTCTCGAAGTACATTCTTACCATTTTTACTACCTTTATATTTTATGTCAAGAGCACTCTCTATGTCTTTATGTATACTTCTATATCTATCTATTCTATCATAAAAGGTACTAAAATATTCAAGCTTTCCATTTACTATACTCAGTACATTATCTACTCCATTATTATCTGTAAATGCGAAAGTCTCACCCTCAAGATTACCTCCCTTTCCATCGCCCATAGACCTGCCAGCAGTATTACTATTGAGGGCAATGCCACCATAATTAACACTCACCCTATCTATTTTATTCTCTTTTAAAGTAAGTTCTTTATGTGCAGCTATTGTACGATCTACTGACATCCCATAAAGCTCTGCATATAGAGGGACAGATAAATTCCCATCAATATTAGGTACAATAAAATTATCCTCACCACCTTGTTGGTTAGGAGATTTAGAGAGAACTTTATAATTTGAAGACCGTAATAACCTTCTAAGAGCTACCTGTACCCAGGGATTATTAGGCATAGCACCATATTCAAACAACATTTTACTAAGTCCAGCGTCACCCTTATCTAATGGATTACCTTCTTTCATACTAGTGTCATACAACCAGGCTGCTAGTTTCGCACCATCTTTATGAACTGTATTCCATTCTACACCAATCTGTTCTAGCTTAGCCTCAAATCCCATCCAATGAATAGCCTTATCAATTGATCCTGGATCCTGAAAATCAAATATAGAAGGAGATATAGCCACTCCTTTTGTATTTTTAGATGTAAAAGATACACCTAGACTTTCAATAGGAAGTAACATTTTATTCTTCCCAGTCATATTACCTAAAGTATTTGTCCAATCAGGACCAGCTTGTGAAACATCAAAGAGCTCTATATTAGTACCATCAATACTCTTGCCATCCCTCTGTTTAGCTGACGTACTGCCAAGTAAAATATCAACATCAGCAGGCATCTTTGCTGCTATCTCTGGATGGTATATTAAGTATCCCTTACCAAGCATTTGACTTTCACCCATACCAAATATTATTGTCTTAGCACCATTTGGGCTATCAGAAAAATCATTATTCAACATACCTTTTTGAGCCATAACAAGCTTCATCAATCTTTCAGATGCAAACTTACCACCATCAAGCAAGGAAGACATTAAGCTTTCCATCTTTACAGTTGGATCTGTGCTGCCTAGTACCCTCTCTTGTGCTTGAGCTATTTCTCTTATTATACTCATCTTTGCCTGACTACCAATAGCTTGCAGCTGTCCTAATTCAAGATTCGATATGTTTAAAGGATGAGATTTACTACTTTCAGCTGAACCATCTCCAAGCAAACCATAGACAAATCCACCTTTATCTAACGCTTCTTTTGCCATAGATCTAACTTCAGAATTAGGATGATTACTTCTAGCCCATCGTTGTACTTCTGGATTCATCATTTGTGTAGTACCACCATCAGATTGAAAGCCACGTTTAAACATATTGGTTTGAAGTTTAGCAAGAGCATTAGGCCTTCCACCCATCCCTTCAGGACCACCAGCATATTCTTTAATAAACTCTTTAAACATACTTCTCTTACCAGTCTTAGTAATATAAGGGAGCAACATCTTTAGCTCTACTACATGCCTAGAATCATTAGGCTTTGTTAAATAATCTCCAAATAAATGAACAAAAGCTTTTTGATTCTTACCTCTGAATCTATTCTTTGTACGTTTATACCAACTTTCAAAATCCTTATTTAAAATATCCAAATTCTTATCTGTACCAACAAACATTATCTTATCTGCTGGAGATAATCTTAGGTAAAAAATCCATTCTTTACCTTCCTGATGTCTCTTCAGCATCTTCTTTAGATCAGCCTCTTTCATTCCAGGATCAATAGCTTTGAACCCTTCGAGTATATCACGTATATTCTTGTCAGATACTAAAGCTTCATTCAAAAATGTCTGTATCTGATGAGGACTTTTAAAGCTATCAAGACTTACATTCCTAAGCCTACCTCTACCATCAACATCTACACTCATCATATCATCTAAATAATGTACCTTATAGCCCTTATCTTCATAATAGATTGTATTAGGATGCTGTATATGTGGAGAGTTATTATCAAATTGAAGTATAGCACGCTTAGTACCCTTCTCAACTGCCCCAATAATTCTAACCTTGTTGATTGGTCGTGAGTTTACTACATTATTTAAAACTTGGAGAGCATCTCTATCTTTGAACCGGTCCCACTCTGCCTTTTTTGCTCTAAGGCTCTTACCTTTTTGTGCATATATATGTTCACGTACATTATCAATCAGAGCTGTACGAGGACTAGCAGCCACAGCCTTTACAAATGACTCTTCTATTTTACCATCCTTATCCACAAGACCATAATCTTTTAAGATTTCTATTACAGATCTGTGATGCTCATGAACTTTGTGTCCCTTTTCTAAAGACTCAGCCATCCTAAGGCCGTCTGCATTAAGAATATGATGTTCTCTATTCATAATAATTTCATGATTAATACGCTCATTAACACCTTCAATTACCTTAATTGCATCACTAAAGAATCCTTTTTCATTCACTTCTTCAATAACTTTAGATAATAATTTTACATTAGTACCCTTCTTGCCTTTATAGGTATCATATAAATCTCTTGACAGATCTTCTATAATCCCCTGAGTTTCAGCTTTAGTTAAACCAAGACCATCGGCTCCCTTGGTAGAGAGCTGCTCCAACTTAACTACTAACTGCTGAAGCTTATCAATACCATCCATCTCTGCTTTATATATCTTGTCTAATCTTTCCTGCAATGGATCTGTTAATGCTGTATGTATACCAAACTTATCACCATTTAACTGCTCGTCTTCAGTAAGTATCTTTTTCTCAGTTATTTTAAACTTACCAAGATCCTTATCTATAGCATCCCCAACTAAACTAAGCTGAACAATAGCTTCAGCCATATCATCTTTAGTTTCTTTTGTCCTTGCAACCTTTTCCAATTGCTTTAGCTCGATAACAAGAGCTTTAAGTTCTGCTATTGGATCAGTTACAAGATTCTTATCATTAGTAGTATCAAGATGATCTATTAAAGTAGTTACTCTCGCATATATATCCTTTACTCTGTTCCTATTCCCATCTTCAGAAAATACTAATTTATCAAGAACAACTTGCGTGTTAGTTAGTAGGTCAGTAAATTGCTGATTACCAAGAAGCTTTGCAGCTTTTATAAAGGCTGAAAGCTCTACCTCATCTACCTGTCTCTTCCCGCTTTCAGTAAGTGCCCAAGGAACTTCTTCAACTATATCTTTACCAAGAACTTGTTTAATTGTTTTGAAGGCTCTCTTATATTCTGCTAAATCTTCCTTAGATGTTCCACGTTTTTTCAACTCATCTATCATTAGTTTTTCAGAGACAATATTTATCTTACCAGTAAGTGGATCACCAGGAAGTATAAGATTATTATCATGCATAAAGGATAGAAGATTAACTGCCCTTCTATCAAAACCTCTAGCTTTATACATACGCTCAAGGTACATTTTCTTTGTATGATTAATCCAGTCACCCTTCCACCCTTGCGTAAGACCTTTAAAAATACCCTGCCATTTTCCCCTTGCAGAATCAATTGTCTTTGCACTAAGCTCTCCCTTTTCTCTAGGACTTTTCCTGGAGGTACCACCCAATGCACCTTTTCTAAGCTCAAATAAATGTCTAAGATGCTCGATATTAATCATGATCTCATCATTAGCAGCTTCTTCTTTATCAGTCTTAGGCTTTTCAACTAAGCCTTTTATTAGGCCCTTATAGGCATCAATAGAGCTTGCATATCTTCCATCAGTTAGCATAAATAGCTTATCTAATTCTTTAGTTAAATTCTGATCACCAACTGTAGAGCCCTTAGGAAACTTACCTGTAATAATATTATATACTCTTTCAGATGCTTCAACATTTTTAGCTTGCTTAAGGAATGTAAATAAAGGATTTGGTTCACCATCCCTACCAACAGGATCTCTTAAAATTAATTTATCACCATACATTTCACCAAGCTCATTCATGTATGAATCAATAATTGCTCTAGTACGGAGATTAAAATCTTGTTCTGTTAAATTTTCAATACCTTCAGCAGCCTGTCGTTTGATCCAATCCTTAGCTAGTGGCTCATATTTTATAACCTCACCAGTATTAATTGTAATATTATTTGGATCAACTTCACTTAAACCTTCAAGCACTCTATTTACAGTATCAGCATCATCAATAGGTTTACCCTCTTCCCATGATTCAGTTAATTTACCAAGAACCTTACCATCTTTAGTAACACCTATATCATAACCCATTTCTTCAGATAGATGTTGAAGCATTCTTTTATATACTTCTGTAATACGATTTGAAGTATCTCCAGTAAGCTTAACTAAAGAACCAGCAAACTTATTCTGTTTGATTGTAGTTCCATCACCAAACTTAAGAGCATTTAAATCACTTGCTAGATTATTTAATGTTTTTTCATCTAAATACTCTGTCTTCCTAGGTTTAAAGCCCTCGTCACCATATTTCTTCATTACATTATAAAGGTCATGAAATTCCATAACCATACCATGATCTGGGTTGCTAAAATCCTTACCTGCAGGACGAGGATCTGCATTCTTTAAGTGCTTATCAAAGATTTCTACAATTGCCTGACCTGTTTCATCCTTACTTAATGCAGCACCCATTCCCTCATATACATTACGACCATCATGGAATCTAAGAACATTATCAAGATTCTTAGTATCAACCCTTAGAAGATGTAGGGCTTCATGGTAGGGAGTAAAGTCTGCAAAAGCAGCACGCTGTCCTTCTTTACCCCAAGCACCTCTACCCTTTGTCATCATAGCAGACATAAATAAATGTGATGCTAACTCCGGACCTTCCATAGAACCCCAAGCATCTTTATTAAATATCCAAGGATTCATAGCAGCCACACCTACAGCCATTCTACCTGATGAAGCTGCAAGATCATATGCAAATTTTCCACTCCAATTCTGAATTAACTCACTATTAACTTTTCTATTTATCTTATTAAGAAGAGTAATTGCATTTTCAACTTTCATATCAGGAAGTGCTTTCAATACTCCTTCCATATTTCTATATTTCTCCCCACCTGCTCTCCAAAATGCAGTACCTAATTTACTTCTGCTAAGAAGATCCTTTTTAGAGCCAGTAACCATAAGTCTTAATAGATTTTTAACTACCTTATCACCATGTGCTTCCTGTATAGCTTTATAATTAGTACCCTTAAAACTATTCCAGTAAGCTTTAACACCAGCGGTTAGACTTTCCTTACCACCACCAGGTATCTTTCTAATCAATGGGAATCCAAGAGACATTACAGCAGCATGACTTAGGGCAGAGCCAGCATGGAAATCTTCACCTCTTGCAATAGAGGTTAATCCTCCAGATATAAGGGCATGTGTACCCATCATATACATATCTTGTGCCATCATGCCAAGATAATTAGACATAAAGCCACCAGCCTTCATGGGTATTCGACCTGAGTTAACCAGCCCACGAGTAACCCATTCTGCTACATCATTAACATACTCTCCCTTACCAAGCCTCTTAACCCAATCAGCTGCAATCTTTTCTGCATCTAATTTCTGAATAGGTAGTTTTGCTGCCTTAAATGCATTCATTATAGTATTAGTACTAGACATTAACAGATTTTCACTAGCTTCTAATGCTGCATCTCCGCTTGCTCTAAGATTCTTAATCCATTGTACTCCAATATCATCCTTTGCAATCTTATTCAATCCTTCAACTACATCATCTTCAAACTGAACCCCTTTTCCCTGAGCCCTAGCAACAGCCTTAGCTTGCTTCTTAGTAAGCAATGCTTTACTAGCAGTAAAGATATCTGAAGCTTCTCTTCCTGCAACAGTACCAGCATCCTTTACAAACCTATTTGCAGCAGTTTTAGTAACAGCTCTAGAACCTTTAGCCATTAATCCAAATGGACCCCAAGGCATAAATAATGATGCACCTTCACCAAGTATCCACCCAGTTTTCTCGGCAGTATTCATCTCTTCCCAGGGTTTAGATGGGGCAACAAACTCAGATAGACCCCAGGTTACTCCAGAAGTAGCTCCCCACAAAGCACTGCCAACAAAATCAAGAGCACTCCCACCCCCAACACTTGTTAAGGATGCCGATAAATCAGGATACAATGCTGATCCTGAGCCTTTATCCGCTCCTGGTATAAAAGACTTATCTATATCGTAATATTCTTTAGGTAATGGCATTATTTATATAATCCTTCTAATTCAGTTTGAACTTCCTTATAACTATCATATGCAGATATTATGGCCCTTACTTCATCTCCCTTACCTTTTGCAGTTAAAGCTCTGATTCTATTTTCAACTTCTACATTTAATTCTTCTATATCGTAAGGCATATCATAACCCGATCCAGGCCTACCCCAATATCTTGCTCCATATAATTCGCCTGCCAAATCCTGCCTAGCTTCATTAAAGCTTCTCTTTGTTGTTTCTTGAATTTTAAATTCTTGCTGAAGAATATCAGCTGCTTGTTGATATTTACCAAAGCCAGTATCAAGTGATGGATCAAGAAAGACCTTATAAGCTGGATAAGCATCCGCTACTCCCAACCTATCTTCAATAAAGTCAAAAAACTTACCACGTTCTTTTTTAGCAACAATTCCAGATTCATCCATCTCTTTAAATGCGCCAAATAAAGTAGCTGGATCTGTTACCCCTTCTAAATCTTCTACAAAAGCAGCATAAGTATCTTCAGGATCTTCTAGCTTCGGAAGATTAATTCCAGCAAGCTCCCTCTCAAGAGACTGTATAACATTATAATCTTTCTCTAAATTGGCAAAATTCTTAGCAAGCAATGGATTCCCTTCTAAAAGTTTTCTTATTTCAGCTGCAGTCTCAGGTTGGATTGATTCTAAAGCATAAAAATTAGATACAAAATTATCATAACTTGGCTGCGTAAGCATACTTTTCAGTTCATTAACAACTGCCTCTGAGGGTTTCTTTTCTTGTCCATATGTAGGAGAAGCTTGATCTTGGTCTATATAAGTAAGATGCTTAGGCTTTAAAGGGTCCTCACCCTCTGGCCGTATTGTGCTCTGAATCATTCCATAAGATGCTGTAGCTCCAGTTTTAGCCTCACCCTCTCTCTTCAATCCTCTCTGCTCAGCTAGATCCGCTATCTTTTCGGGGTCTTCTGCTTTATATAATAGATCCATACCAGCAGTAGTCTCCCATCCAAGTCCACCTTCACTAACTGGCTTTGTTACATACTCCTGCATTTGCTCGACATCATCAGATGGATCAGCATAATATTCATGAGGTTGTAAAGTCCTATTCTCTCCTACAAATTTATTCTTAATCTCTCTAAAGACAGATGCCTGTGATTCTAAGTTAGTCAATTCAGATTGTAGTTCCCCCTGGTATGTAGTTAAAGCGTCAAGGTTTTGAGTTACAGCTGACATATCAACCTTATTCTCTTTATCTACTATATTAACCAAATCCATACCACCTGAAGATTTATAATCAGGATCCATAGCTCTATACTTATCAAACATCTTTTCAGTTGTTGCTACTTCTTCCTTTTTATCATAATATTCTTTAAGAAGAATATTCCTAGCACCCTCAGTCTCCCTCATCTCCATACTAAGAAGAGTTAAAGCTGTTTGCTGTTGATCTCTCTCTTTTCTAGCTTCAGCTTCCTGCTGAGCTAATATTATTTGAAATACACCTGCTAGATCTGATGATATTGCCATAGTTTCTCCTTAACTAAACATCCCTTCCAAAAATGTATCTGGTGTTTGTTCTATACCTGTTATTGTACTTTCATATGCATCTATTGCTGACATTTCTCCCTGTCTATATGAAAGATCTGCTTGCGACTTTGCAAGATCTCTTGTCTCAAATAATTTTGTCATATCACTTTTATATTTTGCCATTAAATCACCTGTCTGTGTTACAACTTTTTGTTCAATAGTTCCTGATGTAGCTAAATTTGATTGAGACCTAGCAATATCTGCAGAAGCTCCAATATCACGGATTCCAATTCCAGTTCCCATAGATACATCTCTTTGAGCACCAGCAAATTGTGATCCTGCTTGTTCATAAGCTTGCGTCTTTACATCACCAACTAACTCCATTTGTTCCTGCTTCACTCCCAACGCTGCAGATCTAGCTGGAGCTAGATTAGTATTTGCTGCCCTAACACCTTTATATATTCCACCTGCTACTGCTATTCCTGCTACTATCCAAGTCATAATATTACCTCCACTTCTTTCATAAACTTATCTATATCATTCTGATCTACTTCAGAAAAATCCTTTGCAATAACTTCCTCTTCTATCTTCTTTAAATCTGTTTCTTTAGTTACATGCACAGTAACAAATATACAATCTTCATGACAATATATAATACGC
>Ga0098034_1000916_pt1 | contig 11391 bp, 10 predicted proteins | sample 2_EtaG_FD_77062 | JGI IMG/M metagenome (GOLD analysis project Ga0098034, IMG submission 77062) | Marine viral communities from the Subarctic Pacific Ocean - 2_ETSP_OMZ_AT15125 metaG | ecosystem: Environmental > Aquatic > Marine > Oceanic | place: Pacific Ocean | collected 2015-01-07
AATATTCCGGGTGATACATTAGTCTATGAAGATTTAACTATTCGATTTCTTGTTGATGAAGATTTAGAAGCCTATAAAGAAATCTTCGATTGGATGGCCGCACTTACTGCACCAAAAGCATTTTCACAATACAAAACGGAAAGAGACACAAATAAAACATTAAGAAGAAGTACTGGTAATTTATTTTCTTCTGCCGAACTTATCATATTAAATAATAATATGAATCCTAACAAAGAAATTATATTTGATGATGTATTTCCTACAAGTCTATCCTCTATCGAATTTGATAGTGGTTCTACTCTCGATACATTATCTGCAACTGTTACATTTAAATATACAACATATTCAATTAATAGTGCAAATGCAGCCAGAAGTGCTGTAAGTACAACAGGTGCAGCTACTGCCGACTTCTCTAAACAGTAAAACGGTCTTGACAAAATTATAAAAACTGTAGTATAATAGTAATAACTATATTTTTCTCTATGAGACTACAATATGAAAATTGAAGATATTCAAGAACTATGGGATCAAGATTCTCAAATAGATGAAACTGAACTTGCCAAAGAATCAGTTAAAACCCCAGACATCTATAACAAGTATCTAAAAATCTACGCACAAGAAAAGATGATGCTCACCAGATTCAATATCGAAAAAAGCAAACTTAAAAAATTTAAATGGGAATACTACACAGGTAAGTCTGATCCAGAAGTATATAAAAAAACGCCCTTTGATCTAAAGATTCTTAAACAAGATATTCCAGTTTACTTGGAAGCAGATGATGAACTTTGTGAACATGAGATGAAAATATCTTATCAATCAGAAAAAGTTGCTATGTTAGAAAAGATTCTCAAGTCGTTAGAGACTAGAGGATTTCAAATAAAAAACGCAATTGATTTTGAAAGAATGATGGGAGGACCTATATAATGCATTTAGAATACCCCTATAGTGTGCATCATAGTATTATACCAGATAATCTTTGTGATGAGATTATCGAACAAGGTGAAAAGTTAATTAAATGGGATGGTCTAGAAAGAAAATCAGGAATAACGCATGGATTTTTAATGAAAGCAATCGGTTCTATTGTAAATACAGCCAATAAAGATAATGGTTGGAACTATATAATAGAACATCACGATAGAATGTATTATCAAAAGATTGGGTGGCATCAATATCATAAATGGAGAATGAATAATAAAAGTAAACCTTCTATCAATCCAGAAAAGATGAATAAGATTAGTTTCATGTTGTCTTTAAATCAAGTTGATATTGATTATCATGGTTGTTATTTTGAACTTGCATATGGTGCACCATGGACACAAAACTATTTAAACAGATTTGATGAACTTAAAAAAGGAACACTCATTGTATTTCCCTCGTTTCTTTATTATAGATTTAGTCCCGTTATGGGCGGAGATAGAAAAATTATTTCAGGCAATCTCCTAGGACCTGCATTTGCATAATGGAAAAAATATCTATAGAGAAGATAAACGAAGTGTATGTAAAAGTTCATTCTGAAAAGAATGTTGCATACGAACTAAACGATTACTTTACATTTCGTGTTCCGGGATTTCAGTTTATGCCAGCCTATCGAAATAAAATCTGGGACGGCAACATTCGATTATTCTCTATTACAAACGGACACATCTATTCAGGTCTACTTCCTTACATAGAAAAATATGCAAAAGATAGTGATTGGAAAATAGAATATACAAACTTTTCACCAGCGTGTCTTGAAGGCCGAACTGTTTCTGATATACATTCGTATGTGAAAAATCTAAATCTACCTTTTGAAATTCGTGATTATCAAATGAATGCTGTAGAATATGGCATCATATATCAAAGATGTTTAATCGTATCTCCTACTGCGTCTGGTAAAAGTTTAATTATATATTGTATATTACGATTTCTTTTAGACCTCATACAAGAGAAAGTATTGATTATTGTTCCGACTACATCATTAGTAGAACAGTTATATTCTGATTTTATAGATTACTCAAAACAAAATGATTGGAATACAGAAGAATATTGCCATAGAATATATGCAGGTCATGCAAAAGAAACAGATAAAAGAGTTATCATTTCTACATGGCAATCTGTTTATCGACTACAAAAAAAGTTCTTTGAACCATTCGGTGCAGTCTTTGGAGATGAGGCTCACTTCTTCAAAGCAAAATCATTGACTACATTAATGACAAAACTTACAAACTGTGCATATCGTTTTGGTTCTACAGGAACACTTGATGGTACAGAGACACATCAACTTGTGTTAGAAGGATTGTTCGGTGCTGTGTATCGTGCAACTACAACCAAAGAACTAATGGAACAAGAACATATTTCTACTTTAGATATAGAATGTATTGTTTTACAGTATCCAGATGAAATAAAAAAGAAAGTGATTAAATGTAAGTATGCAGAAGAACTAGACTTTCTTGTAGGTTATAAAAAGAGAAATGAATTTATTACGGATCTATCTTTGAATTTAAAAGGAAATACTTTGATATTATATAATTATGTTGAGAAACATGGTCGACCAATGAACGATATGATGAAAACTAAATTAGAGAATACGAAAAGAAAAGTATTTTTTGTGTATGGTGGAACAGCAACAGAAGCCAGAGAACATATTCGTTTTGTTGCTGAAAAAGAAAAAGATGCAATCATTATTGCATCATACGGAACTTTCTCTACTGGAATTAATATTCGGAATCTACATAATATAATATTTGCTTCACCATTTAAATCTAAGATAAGAAATTTGCAATCTATTGGTAGAGGGTTAAGACTGGGAGAGAGAAAAACTAAAGCTAAACTATTTGATATATCAGATGACTTGTCGTGGAAGAGTAAAAAGAATTATACTATCAACCATTTCTTAAGTCGAGTAGAAACTTACAACAATGAATCATTTGACTACATAGTGAGGAACATCAGCATATAATGTTTAATCTATCATATTTCCAACGACATGGTTTAGTTTATCAGAAAAACAAACTTCTGTCAAGACCAAAAACGAGCTGGCGTAGCGCAGTTGGTAGCGCAGCTGATTTGTAATCAGCAGGTCGGAGGTTCAAGTCCTCTCGCCAGCTCCATTAATATACTTTTGGTGTTGACAAATTAACCAGAACCGTATAATATGTAAGTATATTGACTGCCGATTATACGCTAGGAATAATCTCTAAAATGTAGAAGGTTATCGGTGAGGAGCCTTTAACCACCTCAGAGGCTTCATTAAGAGAACAAAACTTATTCCAACGGCTTGTCCAGTGTTGCGGCTGGACAGTCGATAATTTTTTTATATATACTATATCACATTCCATAGGAACTTTTCAGTGGCAAACAATTACATAGATAATAAAGAGTTTTTGAAACATATCAAAAGATACAAAAGAAATAAAAAAGCAGGCATCTCAGATTATCTAGGTAAATGTTTTTTAGATATTGCAACACACCTTTCATACAAACCCAATTTCATCAACTACACTTATAAAGAAGAAATGATTGGTGACGGTATAGAAAACTGTCTCATGTATATTAATAACTTCGACCCTAAAAAATCAAATAATCCTTTCGCATATTTCACACAAATCATATACTACGCATTTCTTAGACGTATTCAAAAAGAAAAGAAGCAAACTTATATTAAACATAAGTCTATTGAACACGAAGGTATCTTTGAAGAAGAAATGGATGGCTTTTCTTCACATACAAAAGAATATCTAGAATACGCAAGAGAAGAAATACATACGTTTGAAGAAAAAATAAGAGAAAAGAAAAGAGTCAAACCCGTAAAAAAGAAATCTCTTGAAAACTTTATGGAGAAGTAAATGAAAATTGCTCTTATTACCGATCAACATTTCGGTAGTAGAGGTGATAATATATCTATTAACAAATATATGGTTAAGTTTCACGAAGAAGTATTTTTTCCATATCTTGAAGAAAATAATATTGATACTATTATACATCTTGGTGATATCGTTGATCGCAGAAAGTTTATCAACTTTCATACTTTAAATACACTACGAACAAAATTTTTAAATGTATTAGAACAAAAAAGTATTACTATGCATATTCTTGTTGGTAATCACGATACGTTCTATAAAAATACAAATGAAATCAATTCACAGAACGAACTCTTAAATCAATATGGAAATATACACTCTTACGAAAACGCACAGAATATTACTATTGATGATTTGAATATCGCATTAGTTCCTTGGATTACACCAGAGAACTTTGATATCACAACAGAGTTTATTAAAAACACACAAGCACAAATACTCATGGGTCATTTAGAAATCATTGGCTTTGAAATGATGCCGGGTGTGTTGAGTCATACAGGTTTCGCAAAAGAATACTTCTCTAAATTTGATATGGTCTTGTCTGGTCATTTTCATAGACGTTCTAATGATAGAAACATTTTTTATCTTGGTGCACCTTACGAAATGACATTTGCTGATTATGGTGAGACAAGAGGTTTTCATATATTTGATACAACAACAAGAGAACTAGACTTCATTGAAAATCCTCACAAAATATTTCACAAGATATATTATAATGATGAGATTCAAAAGTATGATGAGTTTGATGCAGAACCGTATCGTAATTGTTATGTAAAAATTATTGTCGCAAAAAAAACAAACCCATATCATTTTGATAAAGTATTAGATAAGTTATATGATGTAGAACTTGCCGATTTATCTATTGTAGAAGATTTTAACGAATACGAATTTGATGAAGATGAAAAAATAGATATGGCTCAATCTACAGTACAACTTTTATCTGATTATGTTGATGGTTTACAAATACCAGAAACGATAGATTCCAATCGTATCAAAACGATATTGAATCAGTTCTATGTGGAGGCACTTGAGATAGAATGATTGTTTTTGAAAATCTAAAATATAAAAACTTTATATCAACAGGTAATAATGGTGTTGAGATTGATTTCATAAAATCACCAAACACACTTATCATAGGTGATAATGGTGCAGGTAAATCAACTGTATTAGACGCATTGACATTTGTATTGTTTAGTAAACCTTTTCGTACGGTCAATCGACAACAGTTATTAAACTCTATCAATGGAAGAGAATGTGTAATTGAAATAATTTTTAGTATAGGCAATAACAAGTATAAAGTAATTCGTGGTATCAAACCAAATATATTTGAAATATATCTAAATGGCAAAATGTTAAATCAAGATGCGAAGGCAAGAGACTATCAAAAGTATCTTGAACAAAACATTTTAAAACTAAACTACAAATCATTTACACAGATTGTTGTTCTTGGTAATTCTTCCTTTATACCGTTTATGCAACTATCAGCCAAAGACAGAAGAATCATCATAGAAGATTTATTAGACATACAAATATTTTCTTTAATGAATGTTCTTGTGAAACAAAAAATGAGTGCATTGAAAGAATCCATTACTACTGTTCAATATGATTTTGACCTTACTACAGAAAAGATTTCATTACAGAATAAACATTTAGGTGAATGGGAAAAATACCGTGATAATAAAATAAAAGACTATCAACAACAAATAGACGATAATCAAATCGAGTCTAAAAATCATCAAAATGATATTACAAAAATACAAGAACATATTGGTGAACTTTCTACTAAGATTGTAGATAGAAGTGCTGTGCAACAAAAATCAGTAGACCTTGAAAGCTACGAAAAACAAATCTATCGCAATCATAGAAAGGTAGAAAAAGAACAGAAGTTTTTTGAAAAGAATGAAAACTGCCCTACTTGTTCTCAAGATATTGCAGAAGAATTTAAAAACAAAATGATATCAGATAAACAAATGTTGTTAGATAGTTTTCAAAAAGGTTTACTTGATTTAAGAAAAGAAGAAGATAAACTGAATAAACGAATTAAAGAGATTGATGAGATTATAGAAACTATCAAGAAAAGAGAAAACGATATATTAAATAGAAATTCATTAATCACAGCCATCAATGAGTTTATTGCAAAGATACAAGATGAAATATCTAAACTACAGACACAATACAATGGTTCTGGTGATAAGAAACAACTTGCAGACTTACAAGAACAGATAAAAGAACTTTCAGAAAGTAAGGCTACATTTAAAGAAGATGAACACTATCATACGATTGTAGCAAATCTATTAAAAGATACAGGTATTAAAACAAAGATAATCAAACAGTATTTACCTATCATGAATAAGTTAGTAAACAAGTATCTTGGTGCCATGGACTTTTTTGTAAACTTTACACTTGATGAAAACTTTGCAGAAACAATCAAGTCTCGAAATCGTGATGCATTTAGTTACGCATCATTTAGTGAAGGTGAAAAAATGCGTATTGATTTATCTCTATTGTTTACATGGCGTGAAATCGCAAAGATGAGAAACAGTACCAATACCAATCTATTGATACTTGATGAAGTGTTTGATAGTTCTCTTGATATTGCAGGCACAGAAGAATTTTTAAAACTGATACATTCATTAGGTCAAGGTGTGAATGTATTCATTATTAGTCATAAATCAGATACACTATATGATAAATTTACCAACGTACTTCGATTTGACAAAGTGAAAAACTTTACGAGGGTTACATAATGAAAAAGATAACTGATATAGAAGAAGTAACATTAGTGCAGAATCAATTAACAAAAGTTACACCATACGATTTTTCAGAAAACACAGATGAAGAAAGAAAAACATTTGTAGATTTTCTTCGTGAGAAACAACAGAAAGAACTTGGCTCGTATGGTCTTTCTGCAATACAATGTGGATATGATATTCGTATGTTCGTGATTGGTGCACCACCTGATGAATATGATATATGGAATCCAGAAGTTTTTGAGTATAGTGAAAAGTTGATTTCATTTGAAGAAGGTGATATGTTAGAACCTTTATTGTTTGTAAAAGTTCGTAGACCTGAATGGGTGAGAGTAAAATATTTTAATTACAAAAATGAAGAACAACACAAACAGTTTGAAGGTCTTACTGCAAGAATATTTCAACATGAGTTTGATAATCTAGAAGGTGAATCGTTTATAAACAAAGCACATTGGATCGATTTAGATAGAGCAAAGAATAAAAGAAAAATTAAGTTAAGAAGATTAAAGAAACAATTAAAAGAGGAACAAAAAAATGAAAGAGATTGGGCAAAACATGCATGATGCGGCTGATGTATTAAGAGAACTTGCAGATTTATTTACAAAGAAGAATAGGGGATATGGTCCCACTTATCATTCACACGGTAAATTTATGGAAACACTTTTTCCAAATGGAATTGAACTAAAAGGTGATGATGAATTTAAAAGATTTGCGATTCTTGATTTAATCGCAATAAAACTACAAAGATATTGCAATCATTTTTCAGATGGTGGACATGAAGATAGTGCCTTAGATTTGACTGTTTATGCATCAATGTTAGTAGAAATTGATAGAATGATTAAAAATAGAGATAAAAGACACAACCTTCCTGCCTAAAAACCAAACATTTATAAACTTTTTTGGCTTTTTTTGCCAAATAATGCAAATAATGCAACTTTTAAGAAAAAAGGCCTTGACTTATTCTGATATCCTGTCATAATGGTAGTGTAATTGATTGTTACTCATTAACAAGGATTGAATATGTCAAAAGAAACTCTCGCTAAATTGATGGCTATTGAAGATATTAATGTTGAGAACCGTAAGGTTCACACAGCATCTTTTGATGTTAAAAGTAGAACCCTTGTCCTTCCTATCTGGAAAGATGATCTTTCCGAACACGTTACTGATCTTCTTGTTGGTCATGAAGTTGCTCATGCTCTTTACAGTCCTGCTGCTGAATGGCTCGCAGTTTGTGAAGATAAAGAAGTTCCCAAATCTTATGTTAACATTCTTGAAGATATTAGAATTGAAAAAGCAATCAAGAAAAAGTTTCCGGGTCTTAGAAAATCTTTTGTCTATGGTTATGAAGAAATGGTTAAAGATAAAATTCATAACATATTTGGTCTTGATGAAAAAATTACTCTTGATGGTGATTACAAACTTTTAATTGATAGAATCAATCTTCAATATAAAGTTGGTCTTGTAAAAGATATTCCTTTCTTAGAAGATGAACAATTTCTTCTTGATAAAATTTCTAGTTTAGAATCTTTTCAAGATGTTGTTGATCTTGCAAAAGAGATTTTTGAATTTTCAAAACAGAAAATGGAAGATAAAGAAGAAGAGCAAGAAGAACAACAATCTTCACAAGGTAGTTCTGATGAAGAATCCGAATCTTCTGAAGAAACTGAATCTGAAGAAAGTCCAGAGTCCGAAGAAACTGAAGATGAAGAAACTGAATCTGAATCTGATAGTAGTGAAGAAGGTGATGAAGAATCTGATTCTACTGAATATGGAGAATGGAAAGAAGAACACAATCCTTTAGAATCTGTAACAGAAGATTTATTTGATAGTGCAAAAGATAAAATGATTGATGATTCTGAATATGATAATAGTTATGTTTCATATCCTGCAAAACCTATCAACCACAAACCTTTTGTAGAAGATTATAAAGACTATATGTCAAATTGTGAAAAAATAGTTTCTGAATTTTCTGAGACTTGGAAAAACCCGAAAGAACTTTTAGATAAACTTGTCGAGTTCAAACGTGATTCTCAAAAGACTGTAAATTATATGGTCAAAGAATTTGAAATGAAGAAAGCTGCTGATGCGTATAAGAGAATTACACAATCTAAGACTGGTATTATTGACGTAAATAAATTACATAGTTACAAATATAATGAAGATTTATTCCGTAAGATTTCTGTTACTCCTGACGGTAAAAATCATGGTGTTGTTATGTTTATTGATTGGTCAGGTTCTATGGCTGGTGAATTGTTTAACACTATGAAACAAGTATTGAATCTTGTTATGTTCTGTAAAAAAGTTAATATTCCTTTTGAAGTATATTCCTTTACAGACCGTGAAGAAGATATTGAAAACTGGCCTAAAGTAAAAATGAATGAAGTGCAAACTCCGAAACAAGGTCAATATGGTATTGGTACACAATTTAGATTAGTGAATATGTTAAGTTCTAGAATGAATGGTAAAGAATTTAAAAAGGCTATGGAACTTGTGTTTATTAATGCCTCTTATGATTTTAACTGGGATATGCAACAATATGCATTGGCACAAACACCTTTGAATCAATGTATTGCGGTTTCTGAATCTTTACTTTCTGAATTTAAATCAAGTAACAATCTTCAAGTTGTAAATGCGATTTATTTAACAGATGGTGAAAACAACGGCATTACAGGTTCTTTCAATTTTGTAAAAGGTAACCCAGAGTCAAATTATGATTCTAATAAAGTAGATCGTTTTGAATTGAATAGAGTGTTTGGTTCTTATAATAGTAGAGCTTCATACTTGGTTGACCAAAAAACTAAAAAACAATATACAATTTATAAGAGTGGAAGTGATAATAGATATTCCAGAAATCGTTATAGAGTCGAAACACTAACACTTCTTGAAATTTTAAAAGATAGAATTGGTGTGAATATTATTGGTTTCCACTTAGTCAATACAAAAAGACTTCCTAGATTTATTGATGATTCATTATATAGAATGTCTGGTGGCGACATGGAAGAATATTATAGCTATTCTAAAGTTGAAGAACTGAAAAAATCATTCAAAAAGGCTTTAAACAAAAATCGTTTTTATGCTCTTGATGAATTTGGTTATGATGATTACTACATTCTTCCTAATAATAAACTTGATACAAAAACAGAAGAATTAGTGGTTGGTAGTGATATGAAAAAATCAGAAATTAAAAGAAATTTCATAAAACACAACAAGTCTAAAACGGTGAATCGTGTTCTGTTGACTAGATTTATTGAAAAAATATGCAACTAATTTGGATAATAATGAAAATAATGCAAAATTATGAAAATAAACGGTTGACATATCACGAGGAACCTGTCATAATAGCTATATAATAATTGATAAGGAGATTTTATATCATGAACGAAACACAAGAAAAAAGAGTCAAAATTGTAAATTACATGAAAGATATGTATGGTGATGTTGTTACTAGACAACAGTTGTTGTCTGGTGCAGAGTTTTTAGGTCTTAAAGGTGGTTCGGTAAGATTCCTACGTCAACCAGAAAATCGTGTTGGTGTTGGTAAATACAAAATGCCAGAACTAAATGAATCTGGTGAAATTGTTTCTGTATCAAAACCAGTTGCCGTTGAAAAACCTCTCTCGAAAGTGGAAGAGAGTTCGATTGCTGTTGCACCTTCCGCACCTAAGAAAATTGAAAAGTTAGAATGTGCGATACAAAATTACATTCCTGAAAGAGAGCCTCATTATGTGAAGTTCGGACATTACAATGATTTGAAAAGTATTGTGAAGTCTGGTCAGTTCATGAACGTATTTGTAACTGGTCTTTCTGGTAATGGTAAAACTTTGATGATTCACGAAATTTGTTCTGAACTAAATCGTGAATTGTTCCGTGTAAACATTACAATCGAAACTGATGAAGATGATTTACTCGGTGGTTTCAGACTTGTTAATGGTGAAACTGTATGGCATGATGGTCCTGTTATTCAGGCTATGAAACGTGGTGCAGTTTTGTTACTAGATGAAATTGATCTTGCCTCACACAAAATAATGTGTTTGCAACCTGTTCTTGAAGGTAAAGGTGTGATGTTAAAGAAAATCAATGAGTATGTAAAACCTTCGTCTGGTTTTACAGTTGTTGCTACTGCCAACACTAAAGGTAAAGGTTCTGAAGATGGTCGTTTCATTGGCACGAATATTTTGAACGAAGCATTTTTAGAAAGATTTCCTATTACTCTTGAACAATCGTATCCTAGTGCTTCAGTTGAAAAGAAAATACTTGATAGTATTTTAGAAAGTGCTGAAAAACCAGATACTAAATTTACTGAATTGTTAGTAACTTGGGCTGACGTAATCAGAAAATCTTTTATCGAAGGTGTAGTTGATGAACTGATTGCAACAAGGCGACTTGTGAATATTATCAATACTTACATTATCTTTGGTAAAAAAGAAAAGGCAATCGAACTTTGTGTTTCTAGATTTGATGATGATACAAAAGAATCTTTCCTAGACCTCTACAAAAAAGTAGATGGTGGTGAGATTGAAGGTGAATCAGAAAGTCTAGAAGAAGTAATGGAAAAATCTTCGATTGATTTTGATGAAGAAGTATAAAAAATAATCATTCGGTTTTAATCTCCTTTCTCCGAATGAGGGGTGGGCAATTGGGTTGCCTGCCCCACTATTTTATCTTTTCAATAAAAGAGGAATATTATAAAATGATTTTCAATTTTTGTGTAGCTTGTGGAACAAAAGAAAATTTACAGAATCATCATCTTCAACCTAAATCATTGGGCGGCTCTGATGATAAAAGTAATTTAATTACTTTAT
>Ga0098034_1000922_pt1 | contig 11370 bp, 9 predicted proteins | sample 2_EtaG_FD_77062 | JGI IMG/M metagenome (GOLD analysis project Ga0098034, IMG submission 77062) | Marine viral communities from the Subarctic Pacific Ocean - 2_ETSP_OMZ_AT15125 metaG | ecosystem: Environmental > Aquatic > Marine > Oceanic | place: Pacific Ocean | collected 2015-01-07
CAAAAGGCCCTGGCGGACGGTGTTGAAGTCCTCGAGCTGGAGGCTCTCAGCGAATCATCACTGGATGATCTGTTTGCTGGTGCCGGGCTGATTGTAGACGCCATGCTCGGTACCGGCGTGTCCGGCGCACCCCGGGAGCCGTTTGCCACTCTGATAGGCCGGTGTAACAGTGCGCCTGCTCCAGTCCTGGCGGTGGATCTGCCATCCGGGTTGAACGCCACCACCGGAGCAGCCGAAGGGGATGTGGTCAATGCGGCCATGACGGTGACCTTTATCGGGCTCAAAGCCGGCCTCTTTACAGGGCAGGGCGCAGCGGTTTGCGGGGAAGTGGTTTTCGAATCCCTGGATACAGAAGATGGTGTCGCCGGTAGTGGGCAAAAACCCGTGGCGTGCCGTCGTGACTGGGATTCCGTCATGTCCTGGTTGCCGCCCCGGCCTGCTAACGCCCATAAGGGGCGTTTCGGGCATGTACTGGTGGTAGCCGGCGATCGGGGCTATGGCGGCGCCGGTCTGCTGGCGGCAGAGGCCGCTGCGCGCTCCGGGGCAGGACTTGTCTCGCTGGCAACACGCCCTGAGCACGTGACGGCCGCCCTGGCCAGATGTCCGTCTGTCATGGTTCATGGCCTGATCCATGGCTCTGAATTACCGTCGCTGCTGGACGCCGCCTCGGTTGTAGTGTGCGGTCCTGGTATCGGGCGAAGTGCCTGGGGCCAGCAGATGCTGGAGCAGGTGATTGCCAGTGGCAAACCAAGGGTGCTGGATGCGGATGCCCTGAACCTGTTGTCCGGTCGGGTTGCCGTACCGGCAGATAATCACGTTTTGACACCTCATCCGGGTGAGGCGGCCAGGCTGCTGAATTGTCTGGTGCCGGAGGTAGAGGCGGACAGAATGGCCGCCGCCCGAAAACTGCAGGGACTTTATGGCGGAACCGTTCTGCTGAAAGGCGCGGGCACCATTGTCGCCTCTGAAGGCGGCGCTCTTGATGTTATCAGCGGCAGCAATCCCGGCATGGCCACCGGCGGTATGGGGGATGTGCTCTCGGGTATTATCGGCGCGGTTCTGGGACAGATTGGTGATGGGCAAAAAGCCGCCGTGCTCGGGGCAGTGGTGCATCTCGCTGCTGCTGACAGAGCTTCAGAAGACAGTGGGTTCATCGGGTTGATACCGACCGATGTTATCGACGCGCTGCCATTGGTTTTTCGGGAGTCTGAAAAGACTCCGGGGGCGGAACAGTCATGAGCATTATGGGTAATGAGCGTCGGGTTTTTCTGGAAGACGAGGCGGAGACCGAACATCTCGGTAGGGAACTGGCGAGAACCGTCGCAGAATCTGGCCACGGCCTGGTGATCTATCTGGATGGTGAGCTCGGTATGGGGAAAACCACCATCAGTCGTGGTGTCATGCGTAGGCTGGGGCACGAAGGGGCTGTCAAGAGCCCGACTTACACACTGGTGGAACCCTATGAGAACCTGAATCCACCGACCTACCATTTTGACCTTTATCGCCTGGGCGATGCTGAAGAGCTCGAATATATGGGCATCCGGGATTATTTCTCCGGTGATAACCTGTGCCTGATTGAGTGGCCTGAGCGAGGGGTAGGTATATTGCCCGAGCCGGATCTGGAAATTCATCTCGAGACTCAAGGCGAAGGACGTTCCGTGGTGATCAGGGCCCGCTCAGAACTGGGCGCCCAATTGCTGAATGAACTGGAGTTGATTGGTCCGGCGCATTAGCGAGTCCGAGACCGGCAATAGACTGGCAGGTAAGCTTTATGAATTTTGCAAAGCTGAGTAAAAAACTGATCTGGCCGATTGCGATACTACTCGCGACAATGGCGTTTCACGGTTCGGCTGCAACGCAGGTCGAGAGTGCGCGTATCTGGCCCGCGCCAGATCATACCCGGCTGGTTCTGGATACCGGCGGGCAGGTAGAGCACAACATTTTCTCCCTGAGCAGTCCGGCGCGGCTGGTTATCGATTTGAAAAATGCGAACCTGAAGACCGATTTCTCCGGTCTGGATCTTTCCGGCAGCCCGATCAAACGGATCCGGAGCGCACCAAGGAACGGTACAGATTTACGCGTGGTCCTGGATCTCAAGGCCGACATCAAGCCAAGGAGCTTTCAGCTTGAGCCAAACCAGCAGTATGGCCACCGGCTGGTGGTCGATCTGATTGACGAAAGTGGCAGCCGTCTGGAGAAGGCCACAACGCCCACCGTGACCCAGGATTCATCCGGGAAGCGGGACGTTATTGTGGTCATCGATGCCGGGCATGGTGGCGAGGACCCTGGTGCCATTGGTCCCCGGGGAACCCGTGAAAAGGATGTGGTTCTGAAAATGGCGAAAACCCTGGCCAACCTGATCAATGATCGGCCGGGATATACCGCCAAAATGACCAGGACCGGTGACTATTATATTGGCCTTCGCAATCGAACGATTCTGGCCAGGAAATACAATGCCGACCTGTTCGTATCGGTACACGCCGACGCTTTCCGGACACCACAGCCCAAAGGGGCCTCGGTGTTCGCCCTTTCCCAGCGAGGTGCCACCAGTGAGACGGCCCGATGGCTGGCCAACAGTGAGAACCGGTCTGATCTGATCGGTGGTGCGGGCGGATTGTCTCTGGATGGCCGGGACGACATGCTTGCCGGTGTTTTGCTGGACCTCTCAATGACAGCCAGTATCAATGCCAGCCTTGGGGTTGGCAGTTCGGTTCTCGGCAAGCTTGGTAGCGTGGCGAAGTTGCACAAGCCCGGCGTCGAGCAGGCCGCTTTTGCGGTTCTGAAGTCGCCGGACATCCCCTCCATTCTCGTGGAGGCTGGATTCATTTCGAATCCCCAGGAAGAGAAAAATCTGGCCACCGAGTGGTACCGCAACAAGCTGGCCGGCGCCATCATGAAAGGCATTGATGACTACTTCCAGAAGACTCCACCTCCCGGGACGCTTCTGGCCTGGCAAAAACAGAATCGCCAGGGCGGGAACAGTATCAGTCACTACCGCATACAGCGCGGCGATACGCTTTCCGGCGTAGCCCGGAAAAACCAGACCACCGTCAGTGAGCTGATGCAGTTTAACGACCTTCGGGACGACCGTGTTATGGTAGGGCAAACCATTCGTATTCCCGCGTCCTGATCAAGAGGTTTTTCCGTAACATGCCCCCCATTCGATTGCTGTCACCACGGCTCGCGAACCAGATTGCCGCGGGTGAGGTGGTGGAGCGCCCCGCGTCGGTCGTCAAAGAACTGGTTGAAAACGCCCTGGATGCCGGTGCCAACCGGGTCGATGTTGAAGTCGAGCAGGGCGGCGTCAAGCTGATTCGCGTCAGAGATGATGGCAGTGGTATTGAGGAAGACGATCTGCCTCTGGCGCTGAGTCGTCACGCCACCAGCAAGATCGCCAGCCTTGACGACCTTGAGGCCGTGGCCTCACTCGGTTTTCGGGGGGAAGCGCTGGCCAGTATCAGCTCTGTCTCCCGGCTCACTCTGACTTCAAGAACCGAGTCGCAGGAAGCGGCTTCCCGGGTGGAAGTTGAAGGCCGTGAAATGGACGCCCGGATTTCGCCTGCCGCTCATCCGGTCGGAACGACCGTGGAAGTGCGGGATCTGTTCTTTAACACCCCGGCCCGGCGTAAATTCCTGCGCACCGAAAAAACCGAATTCAATCATGTCGAAGAGTGCGTGCGCCGGCAGGCCTTGAGCCGGTTTGATGCCGGTTTTACCCTGCGCCACAATCAGCGTGTTGTTCAGAGTCTGAGGCCGGCCGAATCGCCTCTCGACCGGGAGCGGCGCATTGGCGCCCTGTGTGGCCAGCAATTCATAGATAACGCGGTGGTTATCGATGCTGAAGCCACCGGGTTGCGGCTCTGGGGCTGGGTCGCCCTGCCTACGTTTTCCCGCAGTCAGGCCGACCTGCAGTATTTCTTTGTCAATGGACGGGTTATCCGTGACCGCCTGGTGGCCCACGCAGTGCGCCAGGCCTACCGGGACGTACTCTATAACAACCGGCATCCGGCGTTTGTGCTCTATCTCGAAGTGGATCCCGCCACCGTAGACGTGAACGTCCACCCGACCAAGCATGAAGTCCGATTCCGTGACGGTCGCCTGGTCCACGATTTCATTTTCAGAACCCTGCACAAGGCGTTGGCCGATGTTCGGCCGGACGATCATTTTCGCGGTGCGGTGGCCCAATCCTTCGGTCGCGAAGCGTCGGCCCAGGCCCATGAACCGGCTCCTGCAGCAGGCGTTCCGGCGGAGGCTTCCTGGAACGGCCAGCCAGCGATGCCAAATTACGGCCATCCGGGTGGCTCCGGTGCCGGCTTTGGTGGTCAGTCCCAGCCGCAACAGGAATGGCGCGCCAGTGATCAGATGGCGTTCTACCAATCCCTGAATGCCGGCGGCGGTAGCGAGGGGCAACAGCCCATGCCCTCCGGCGATGGCGTTGCTACGCCAATGCCCACGCCGCCCGTTGATAGTGATCAGGAGCCGCCGCTGGGTTATGCCATTGCCCAGCTGCATGGGATCTACATTCTTGCCCAGGGTCGCGCGGGTCTGATCGTGGTGGACATGCACGCGGCCCATGAACGCATTACCTACGAGCGGATGAAACGTGCTCTCGTCGAGCAGGATCTGAAAAGCCAGCCGTTGCTGGTGCCGCTATCCCTGGCTGTCAGCCAGAAAGAGGCAGCTCTCACCGAGAGTCATGGTGAAGAACTGCAAAAACTCGGCCTGCAGATTGAGCGCATTGGCCCGGAAACCCTGGCGGTGAGGCAGGTGCCTGCTCTTCTCCGTGGCGCCGATACCGAGCAGTAGGTGCGTGATGTGCTGGCGGATCTGATCGAGCATGGTCAGAGTGACAGGGTTGAAGCGGTGACCCACGAATTGCTGGGAACCATGGCGTGCCATGGTTCCGTTCGTGCCAACCGGCAGCTGACCACTCCTGAAATGAACTCGCTGCTCAGGGATATGGAGGCGACCGAGCGGAGCGGCCAGTGCAATCACGGCCGGCCGACATGGACCCTGGTGACCATGTCTGAACTGGACAAGCTGTTCCTACGGGGGCGTTGAGGTGTCGCTGCCCCCTGCCATTTTTCTGATGGGCCCCACGGCCTCGGGTAAAACCGACCTGGCCATGGCGCTCTGTGACCACCTGCCTTGCGAAATTATCAGCGTGGACTCTGCCATGATCTATCGTGGTATGGACATCGGTACGGCCAAACCAACCGCTGCCGAACTGGCCCGCGCACCCCATCGGTTGATTGATATCTGCGATCCGGCGGAAACGTACTCCGCCGCGGATTTCCGTCGGGACGCCCTGGCAGCGATGGCGGAAGTAACGGCTGCTGGCCGAATTCCCCTGCTCGTAGGCGGCACCATGATGTATTTCAAAGCGCTGCTCCATGGTATGTCCGGTCTGCCTTCGGCAAGTCCTGCCGTGCGACTGGCCCTGGAAAAAGAGGCCGAAGATCGGGGCTGGGAGGCCCTGCATGAGGAACTAAGGGGCAGTGATCCGGTCGCAGCGGAGCGCATCCATCCCAATAACCGGCAGCGTCTGATGCGGGCCCTGGAAGTCCTGCGTCTCACCGGTAAGCCGATTTCCGAATTCTGGAAGGCCGAATCCGATTCGGGCGGACAACCCACGGCAGCGGCGGAAGGCGGCGATATTGAGGATTACACCTATTTCACTCGCTGGCAGGCAGACGAAACATCTTTGCTTCCGTATACTGTGATTCAGCTTGCCATGATGCCGCCGGAGCGGCGAGTGCTTCATGAGCGAATTCGTCTGCGTTTTCTGAAAATGTTGGATGCAGGCTTTCTCGACGAAGTGCGGGCACTGATGCTCAGGGAAGACTTGCACCCTGATCTCCCTTCCATGCGTTGTGTCGGATATCGTCAGGCCTGGAGTTATTTGTCCGGGGAAGATGATTACGAGACATTTGTCAGCAAGGGAGTGGCAGCAACACGCCAGCTGGCCAAACGGCAGTTGACCTGGTTGCGCAAGTGGTCGGATGTGGACTGGCTGGACAGCGACGACAAACTTATCGCTGAGGCAGCCTTGAAAAAAATCCGACTTCGCACCACATTTAAATTTGACAAATGACGATCTGCATTTACTAAAAACAGGAGAAAACACATGTCAAAAGGGCATTCGTTACAAGACCCTTACCTTAATGCATTGCGCAAGGAACGCATTCCGGTTTCCATCTTTCTGGTCAACGGCATCAAACTGCAGGGCCAGATCGAGTCTTTCGACCAGTTCGTGATTTTGCTGAAAAATACTGTCAGCCAGATGGTCTACAAGCACGCTATTTCCACTGTGGTACCTGCCCGCAATGTTCGCATTCCGCAGCAGGCGCCGGGAGGAGAGGGCGAGTCTGAAGACTGATTCATCCGCTTCCCGGTCTTGCCACCCGCGCTCCATAAGGTCCTGTTGAGGGGTCTTGTGGCCGCGGGTGTTTGTTTTTATGACACTCATAGTCTGATTGCCCCGGAGTTGATGCCAATTGTTTGAACGTCCTGATGTCGGTGAGCGCGCAGTACTCGTCCACATCGATTTTACTGCCCACGATGGCACCGAAGACCCCGGTGAATTCCGGGAACTGGTAACATCTGCCGGTGTTGAGCCGGTTTGCACCGTTACCGGGTCCCGCAAGCAGCCCAGCCCGAGATTTTTCGTCGGTGAGGGCAAGCTGGAAGAGATTCGCGATGCGGTCGCTGCGAATGGAGCCGACGTCGTGCTGTTCAATCACGCGCTGAGTCCGCGTCAGGAGCGCAACATTGAGCATGAGCTCAAATGCCGTGTGCTGGACCGCACCGGTGTGATTCTTGATATCTTCGCTCAGCGGGCACGGACTCACGAAGGCAAGCTTCAGGTGGAGTTGGCGCAGCTTGAGCACATGTCCACGCGCCTGGTTAGGGGCTGGACCCACCTTGAGCGACAGAAAGGCGGTATCGGGCTTCGCGGGCCTGGTGAAACCCAGCTGGAAACCGACCGCCGTCTCTTGCGGGAGCGGATCAAGTCCATCCACAAGCGCCTCGAGAAGGTGCGTCGCCAACGAAACCAGGGTCGAAGAGCTCGTCAGCGGGCCGACATTCCCACGGTATCACTGGTTGGTTACACCAACGCCGGTAAATCGACATTATTCAACCGTATTACCACTTCGTCCGTATATGCTGCAGATCAGCTATTTGCCACGCTGGATCCGACTCTGCGGAGGTTGGAACTTCCGGATATCGGGCCGGTCGTAATGGCGGACACCGTAGGGTTCATCCGCCATCTTCCGCACAAACTGGTTGAGGCGTTCCGGGCCACGCTGGAGGAAACCACGCAGGCAACTCTGCTGCTGCATATCATCGACAGCCACGATCCGCGTCGCGACGAGAATATTGAGCAGGTTGAAGAGGTTCTGGCCGAGATCGGGGCAGATGAGATTCCCATGCTGCAAGTGTTCAACAAGATTGATCTGTTGGAAAACTTCACACCACGGGTTGAGCGCAATGAAGACGGTGTTCCGGTGCGGGCCTGGGTGTCAGCGGTAACCGGTGAAGGTCTCGACGGCCTGTTCGATGCAATCGTTGAACGGGTGGCAGAAGATGTTGTTCACCACTTCGTTCTGCTCGGTCCCTCGGATGGCAAGTTGCGCGCGCTGCTACATGAAGCGGGATCGGTACTGAGCGAGGAGTACCGCGATTCCGGCGATACGGTTGTCGAGGTGCGATTGCAGAATCGGGACTGGCAGCAACTGCTCAGCCGGGCCGGAGTTAACGAAAAGTCAGTAAGGCTGGACGCTGGACGCGCATGAAACCGCCACGGCTATTGCCGGGGCGGAGATAAATCCCTAGTATTTGCAGCCATTCTATCTATAAGTCAGTAACGGAGAGCACTATGGCCTGGAACGAACCGGGTGGAAACCGTAACGACAATGACCCCTGGGGTACCGGTGGTGGTCGACGCGGCAATGATCAGGGGCCGCCAGACCTCGATGAGGCGCTGAAAAAGGGTCTCGACAAGCTCAACAAGATGCTCGGCGGAAAGGGTGGTAAATCCGGCGGCAGCGGTGGCAGTGGCGGCGGAAGCGCCGGCGGCTTCGGGGCCATCCTCGCGCTGGCAGGCATCCTGGTGGTCGGCTACGTCATCTTCCAGTCGTTTTACACCGTGGACGAACAGGAAAGGGCGGTTGTGCTTCGATTCGGTGAATACCACCAGACCGCGAATCCTGGTCTGAGATTCAAGGTGCCATTGATCGACAGTGTGACCAAGGTGCGAGTAACCAGCGTTCGGACTGCTGAGTCCAGCGGCCAGATGCTGACCCAGGACGAAAACCTGGTGACCGTTGATCTGCAGGTCCAGTATCGCGTTGGCGATGCTGAAGCCTATGTGCTGAACGTCAGGGACTCGAATCAGGCGTTGGCGTTCGCGACCGACAGCGCGATTCGTCATGAGGTCGGCAGTTCTACTCTGGATGACGTTTTGACTGAAGGTCGTGCGGAACTGGCTGTTCGTGTTGAGCAAAGACTGCAGACATTCCTGAAAGACTATGGGACTGGTCTTGAGCTGGTTCGAGTGAACGTGGAGAGCACGCAGCCTCCCGCGCCGGTTCAGGATGCCTTCCGTGAGGTACAGCGTGCCCGTGAGGATGAGCAGCGAGTCAAGGAAGAAGCCGAAACCTACCGAAACAAGGTCGTGCCGGAGGCTCGTGGTCAGGCGCAACGCATGATTGAAGAAGCAAACGCCTACAAACAGGAAGTTATTGAGCGGGCGCGAGGTGAAACTGCGCGCTTCAACGAGCTGCTGGCGGTTTACCAGATGTCTCCGACCGTTACCCGCGAGCGGATGTATCTGCAGACCCTTGAGACAGTGCTGGCCAACAGCAGCAAGATCCTGGTGGATACGGAGAGCAGCGGCAACATGATGTACCTGCCGCTTGATCGCCTGACCCAGGGCTCCCTGCCACGCACCGGCGGATCTTCTTCCGGCAGCAACCAGGGCAGTGTGGACATCCAGACCCTGACTGATCAGGTTCTTCAGGAACTGCGAACCAGGCAGGATACTACCGTTCGGAGGAGCAGATAATTATGGGACCTAAAGGTGTAGTGGGCCTTGCAGGCGCCCTTATCGTTGTCCTGTTGGTGCTGTCCAGTGTGTACATCATTCCGGAAACCCATCGGGGCGTTCTGCTAAGGTTTGGTGAGCTGGTAGAAACCGACATCCAGGCGGGTATCCATTTCAAGGTTCCGGTCATCGACCAGGTGCGTGAATTCGATATTCGGGTTCTGACCATGGATCTGCCATCGCGGCAGTATCTGACCGTGGAGAAGAAGCCGCTGGATGTGGACTCCTATATTGCCTGGAAGATCCGGGATGTAGACCAGTTCTATCGGGCGACGGGCGGTGACGAGTTCCGTGCCCAGTCTCTGCTTGCCTCCCGTGTCGATAACGGGCTGCGTGACGAGTTCGGTATCCGGACCATGGTTGAAGTGGTTTCGGGTCAACGGGATGAGCTCATGCATACCCTCCGGGACAGGGTAAACCAGACAGCCCAGAGCGAATTTGGTATCGAGGTATTGGATATCCGGGTCAAGGCCATCGAATTCCCGGGTCAGGTCAGCGAAAACGTCTACCGCCGGATGGCGACAGAGCGCGAGAAACTGGCTCAGGAATTTCGTTCCCGTGGTCGTGAGTTGGCCGAAGGTATTCGGGCTGATGCAGATCGCCAGAGAACCGTGATTCTTGCGGAGGCTTTCGCCCAGTCAGAAGAAACCCGGGGTGAAGGTGACGGTGAGGCTGCCAGAATCTACGCCGATGCTTATGGCTCCAACGCGGAATTCTACAGCTTCTACCGCAGCCTGCAGGCGTATCGCAACACCTTCATGAGCAAGGATGACATCATGGTGATCGATTCCAACAGCGCGTTTATGAAATTCCTGAACGACCCCCAGGGCGCCCAGTAAATCGGAGCCCGACAGCAAAAACCGGAATACCTCGGTATTCCGGTTTTTTTGTGCCCGCCAACCGTGTAAAATTCTGGCGGTTTTGTGTCGGGCTTTTTAACGAGTGCCGCCTTAAATCCTGTGTGATCCCCCGCCGACTGCGCCGGAGCGGATATAACGGACAACGGAATCTCATGACAGTATCTGATCGCTGGTTACTGCCAGACGGGGTAGAGGATATTCTGCCTCCCCTGGCCGGACGGATCGAATCCCTGCGTCGGGATGTAATGGATACCTGCCAGCGCTGGGGTTATCAGCTGGTAATCCCACCGCTCATTGAATATCTCGAATCCCTGTTTACCGGAACCGGGCATGATCTGGAGCTACAGACCTTCAAGCTGACCGATCAACTGACGGGTCGCATGATGGGTGTGCGCGCCGATATGACGCCTCAGGCCGCCCGCATTGATGCCCATACACTGGGTCAGGAAGGGATCACTCGCCTGTGCTATGCCGGGCACGTACTCCATACCCGTCCAAGGCATATGCTGACAGGCCGCACCCCCATCCAGGCCGGCTGCGAACTGTTTGGCAGTGGCTCGGAAGCGGCGGACATGGAAGTGATCAGCCTGATGCTGGAAACACTCCGGGTGGCCGGTTTGCCGCGTATCCATCTGGATCTGGCCCATGTGGCCATCTACGAGAGCCTGATCGGCGAGGCGGACTTTGATCGGGATACGGAGAGCGCCATTTTTGATGCCATGGCCCGCAAATCGGTGCCGGAGCTTGATCAACTGCTCGGTCAATGCCCTCCAGGCTCTGCGGGTGCTCGTTTGCGTGAGCTTGCCCGGGTCAGTGGTGGCCCGGAAGCCTTGAACGAGGCCCGTCGGATCCTGCAGGGTGCCTCTGACAGCCTGGACGCGGCACTCGACCAGCTTGGGCGTGTGTCTGACATGCTGGGAAGGGATTACCCGGATATCAGCTTCGGATTCGATTTCTGTGAGCTTCGTGGCTACAACTACCACACGGGCCTGGTGTTTGCAGCCTACGTGCCGGGCCACGGCGATTCCGTGGCCAAGGGTGGCCGTTATGATGCGATTGGAAGTGACTTTGGCCGCGCCCGCCCGGCAACGGGGTTCAGTCTTGATATTCGCTCGCTCGTCTCTCTTGGCGAGCGCGTGACTCGCAGTGCCGGCGCTGTCTGGGCGCCGGCGGATGACGACCCCGCCCTGGAAGGCGTGATCTCCGGTCTGAGAATGACGGAAACCGTTGTTCGTGCCCTTCCCGAAGACGAGGGCGTTAACCCTGCCGCCAGAGGCTGTGACCGTGAGCTGGTCAAACAGGGTGGCCAATGGGTTGTGCAGAAGCTGGGCTGATGCCCCCGGGGCCTCGGTGAATTCATTTACAGGTAAACTTGCGAAACGCCTGTCCTGCGGGGCAGCCGCA
>Ga0098034_1000925_pt1 | contig 11355 bp, 19 predicted proteins | sample 2_EtaG_FD_77062 | JGI IMG/M metagenome (GOLD analysis project Ga0098034, IMG submission 77062) | Marine viral communities from the Subarctic Pacific Ocean - 2_ETSP_OMZ_AT15125 metaG | ecosystem: Environmental > Aquatic > Marine > Oceanic | place: Pacific Ocean | collected 2015-01-07
AATCAAAACACTATTATCTAATAATGCTTGTTCAATGCCATGATTTTCTGACCAGTCTTTGACTGCCATCGCATTTCTACTCTTTAAGAGAGGAAGAATTGGATAGTTAGCCTCTAAATCAGGATTAAATGAAGCAGTCATATATGGCTCTGGATAATCTCCAGTAGTATATAACTGTAATGAAATCATATTGGTATCTTGATACCTACCAAATTGAAGTCTTAATAGTTCTTCTCTAAAATTAATAACAAACTTATTATCAATCTTTCTAAATTTAATACTCATAACAAATCTTCTTTCCTTTGTCTTATAATCTCATCAATCTTGTCAAAATTGACACAATCAAATGGGTCTTTTTCTTCGTCTATTTTCTGACGATAACTTTGATAATCTCTAAAGACATATTTATGTAAATCACTTTCGTGCTTACGATTAGTTATCTTATAAATTAATATCGTTAAGTTAAATCTTAACCAGTCTATAATCATAACAACTCCTATTTATCTTGAAAATCGAGTAAAGCTAACTCGGATAATTTGACTGCACTATGCAGTCTGCAATATAATCTGTTATAGATAGATGAATCTTTAACAAAGTATTGCTTGGAAAAGAAATCTTCAACAAAGTATTGACGATAAACCTTGTTGAATAATAAGTTAAATATAACACCAGTATAAATAACTCTGTTAAACATTAAACTGTTTTTGTACATAACAACTCCTTATTATTAATAATGTAATCAAGAACCGAATGCTCTTGTGATTACGAATAAGAACTGCAGTCGCACTGCCAAAAAATCTAGTCAATTCATTATTTGCGTTATCGAGCCTAGAAAATCTCACTTATCCCACTATTAACATTCCCCGTATCAACGGGGAATACAGCGAACAAAGAGGGGTAAGTTCTATTTTCTTTATGGCGTAGTTAGCCCTTCACGGATACTTGGAGCGGAAGGGTTCCAAAAAATTAATTTACTTATGTTTTTTCTCAGTGCTACAATGTTCGTTTCGTGATCACGAGAGAGAGAGATACACCGTAGGCGTTACACTCATCAAATGGGTGTGTGCAACCCATTTGATGGATAAAGACTGGAAGTCTAATTTCGCCGGAAGTCTAATGGGGAGATACCCTTCCCCCGTTCCCCCCACCTTCAGGCGTTGCCTTGCACAATGACTGTACCACGAACGAACTCACCAAATTCATACTTTTTGAATTTGGATGATGAGTAGTCGCGAAGTCGTGGAGGGGATAAGGGGGAATGCACTATCTTGTGGGTGGCTCGATGCCGACCACGAGATACAGTGATGTGACATAATGACTTGACGATTTCTCTTGACAAGGGTTTTTGAGGGGTTACTATCACCCACCGTGATGAATAAAGAGATTTCCACTAGTGCCAGTGACCTGACCGATAAGCAACGCAAACTTGTTGATACTATCGTAGCTACAGGATGCACCATAACAGAAGCAGCAAAAAGTGCTGGATATTCAAGAGGAGATGGTGGTAGGGTAACAGCTAGTAGAACACTACGAATCCCAAAGGTACAGAACTATATGATGAAACAGATAGCCAATACCATTGGATTGGGTGCAGTTCACGCCTCCCGTAAGATGATAGAGCTATCAAGAGAGGCGAGAAGCGAGTATGTTCAACTAGAGGCAAGTAAGGACATATTGGACAGAGTAGGGTTGAGAGCGCCCGATAGAGTTCAGCACTCTATAGACGCCAACCTACAAGTCAACATAGACCTTACTTGACCAACGTGTACACTAGGTGAGAGATATGACGAGACCCCCCTTTAAAAAACGGGTGCCACATCATCTCTCTCCTCCTACACACATAATAGAGGTTAAAAAAAGCACCTCATAAATGTGCGTTGAATAGATGGGATTTTGGTGTAAGGTGAATAATTGACTATAGTAGCTATGATCTGGTTAAGATCGGTAAGCTCCTAGTACTAGGCAAAGAAATGAAGATTGATTGTGAATCTAATTAAAAAATTAAAAAGAAAAGTAAGTAGAATAAAACAAGTCAAGGAACATAAAAAGACTTCAGACTTTGCTTCAAAGAAAAAATTATACAAGAAGGAACTTGGTGTTAAAGCATATTTTACTCCGAGCTTGCTTAAAAAAGATAAGTTAAAACTGGGAATAGGGTATGATTCACCCAAAGAACAACAAGTAGTAAAAAAATGGGTAAAAAATCCTGATATTGACAAAGGAACATTTAAATCGAGAATAAACATTCTTAAAAAAGCAATAGGAGGGAAAAGTCCGAAAAAGACAATTCCCGTTGTTGGAATAGCCAAAACAAACAGAGTGAAAACATATATATACGGAGGGTCTCTTGGAAAAGAGCTTTGGACACAAGACAAAAGGGCCGTATTAACAACTTCCAAATCAGTTAAAAAGACTAAGTAAAATGTGCGTTGAAATTTTTTTAAAAACAAGATAAGGATTGATTATGAGCAAATTATATCAATATAAAGAATTTACTAAAGCTCAGGCTAAAAAAACTGGGGAGGCTTTTGATAAAATTCTTAAAAAGTCAAAACCATCCATTAGGAAGGCAACTTCCTATGTAGGTCAGACAGCAAAAAAAGCTCAACCAACATTGAAAAATGTCTATAAACAACCAGTTTCAATGAAAGCAGTTGTAGACCAAAGTATTAGATTTGCAAAAACTGGATCAAAACAAATTATAAAGAAAGCGCCGAAAGTTGCTTTTCAAGCTGGAAAGACAGCTTACAAGGCAGCTCAACTTCTTCCAGTGGGAAGGGGCGCCAAAGTTGTTGGAGTTGGTGGAAAACTTGCGTGGAAAGCTGGCAAGTCCTTATTCAAGGCATTCAAAAAAGGCTACAAGAAACCTTAACAAATTACCTTAAATCTGTGCGTTGCGAAGTTAATTAATTACTTCTATTGTTATTCTTTTCACAGTATAACATAGAAAGGATTAACATGAACGCAGCAGACTTATCTCAACAAATTAAAAATAAAGACGAAGAAAACAAGAAACTCAAGGAGAGTAATAAGATACTTCTTGAAAGCCTTGAAAGGCATATTGAGAATGAGAAAGTTATGCGACATGAGAATCTTAAATTGAAAGGGGTGGTCAATGCCTAAAGTCGGTAGTAAAAAATTTTCCTACACAAAATCAGGGGCTAAAGCCGAAGCAAAGAAAACGGGAAAGAAAGTTGTCAAGCAAAGCAAAAATAAAGGGTACTAGGGTAGAGAACGAAATTGTCAAACTCTACAAGAAAGAAGGATACAAGGCAAGACGACAGCCAATGTCAGGAGCCATCTCTGCATTTCCTCACGATATCTTTATTGGCGACCTTCACGAAGGAACAAATGCGGAAGTTAAAGCAAGGAAAAACGGAGAGGGATTCAAGCAGCTTGAGGACTGGAAAGGAAAAGCCGACCTCTTAATCTTGAAAAGAAACAATAAATCGCCTATGGTGGTAATGGATTGGGAACTGTATAGGATATACCTGAATGACATTAAAAGACCTACCATTGTCGAAGCAAGAGAAGAAAAAACTATACAGCCTGACACCAGAACAAGAGAAGCTCCTAAAAGAAAAATACGGAACGGTGGCTGGAGAACTGGACACAAGAAAGCCCAATTCCCCAAACGCCCATTTCGACATAACTTTTCAAGACAGACAAAGACTTCGTAAAGTTGTCAAGACAATTCATTTTAAAAATTACCCAAAAGAATTTATAACTGATAAAGAGGCTGATAAGTTAATTGAAGCTCTTGGGCCGAAGGTGGCTGAAGATATGATTAAGAAATACATAGATCAGATAAAATAATGTTCCAAGTAACCGTTATCATCTTGTTAGTGTTAATACTCTTAAGCACTTGTGGATCATGACGGAATTTACCTACAAACCCGGTGGAGCTGTCCTCAAGGAATTTATGAAGTCTGATGACTTCTTTCGAGGACTGAGAGGCCCAGTCGGATCAGGAAAATCCGTTGCTTGTTGCGTGGAATTATTCAGAAGAGCCTTGGCTCAAGGAAAGGCGAAAGACGGATTTCGAAAATCAAGATGGGCTGTCATACGAAATACGAATCCACAGTTAAGAACAACAACCATCAAGACTTGGCTGGATTGGTTTCCAGAGAATGACTTCGGTCATTTCGCTTGGAGCGTTCCCTATACGCATAGGATAAGAAAAGGGGAGATAGACTTGGAAGTCATCTTTCTTGCTCTGGACAGACCAGAAGATGTCAAGAAACTTCTGTCATTGGAATTGACGGGAGTATGGATCAATGAGGCAAGGGAATTGCCGAAAAGCATTATTGATGCTTGTACTATGAGGGTGGGAAGATATCCGAGTATGAGAGATGGGGGAGCTACTTGGTACGGAGTAATCTGTGATACCAATGCTCCTGAAGAAGATCATTGGTGGGCTGTAATGGCTGGTGATGTTCCCGTTCCAGATCACATCTCACGAGATGAAGCGCTGATGTTGGTGAAGCCTGACAACTGGAGTTTCTTTACCCAACCATCAGGAATGACTGAGAAAGTGAACAACAAGAGATTAGAGGGATATGAACCTAACTCATTAGCAGAAAATAAAAAAAACCTGACGGAAAACTATTACAACAATATTATAAAAGGAAAAACAAAAAGCTGGATTGATGTTTATGTAATGAACAAGCTAGGTTCATTGGAAGAAGGGAAACCAGTCTATTCTGGTTTCAAGGAAGAACTTCACATTTCACGGGAAACAATACCGATAGCCGAAGTGCCAGTCTTTGTTGGCATTGACTTCGGACTAACACCGGCAGCAGTATTCGGACAAAGACTTCCTATGGGTAAGTGGCTTATTGTTCACGAACTTGTTTGCTTTGACATGGGGATTACAAGATTCAGTGAACTGTTAAGGGCTGAAATAGCGAAGAAGTTTAAAGGAATGGATATAGATATATATGGTGATCCTTCTGGTGATTTCCGTGCGCAAACGGATGAACGAACACCTTTTCAGGTATTGCGACAAAATGGCATAGTTGCTAAACCAGCTCCTAGCAATGATGTTGCTTTACGGATTGAAGCAGTCGAAACTGCAGTCAACAGACTGATAGACGGGGAAGTAGGATTCCTTGTTGACAAGAGCTGCATCAATCTTAAGAAAGGTTTTAATGGTGGATACCATTATAGGAGGATACAAGTGACGGGTGATCGTTATGATGACCGACCATACAAGAACAGATATTCTCATGTTCATGATGCACTGCAATATTTAATGATGGGAGCTGGTGAAGGAAAAAGTCTGATTGCTGGAAAATCACATAAAAAAAGCTATGTATCCAACAAGGGTTGGGATGTATTTAAACCAAAGAAAATTAAAAGCACATGGGATTTCCTCAGAAGGAATGGTTAGTATATTTTTATGAAGCGAAAGATCATCACTGGTCTTTGCGATTCTTCAAGAAGAACTTCAAGCATTGTGGCGTAATAGGATACTTCAATGAAATGGATACTTGGATGCTGCAAGAATATGTTTATGGAAAACTTATGGTGGAACTGCTGACAAAAAAGGATATTGAATCATTGTTTCAATTCATTAAGAATACTAACGGAAAAATCGTCAAGGTTCCCGTCAAGGAAACGGAAAAATCACCCTTGCCAAATCTCTTTGGAGCTTGGCTGAAGGAGCATAGCTGTACCTCTTATGTTCAGCGATTATTGGGATTAAACCACTTTTTAATCTTTTCACCCCATCAATTATTTTGTGCGTTGAAAAAAAAGGGATTTAATGAGATAAAGTTATAATTATGGGAATATTTAAACAACCTAAAGTTCCAGCTCCCGATCCTGAATTAGAACGACAGCTAAAAGAAAGACGGGAAGAGGAAGAATCCGAGAAGAAAAGAAAGGCTGATAAGGATAAAGAGTTTAAGTGGCGTAAGCAAATGGGAATGGTAGGCGCTCGTTCTCTCTTTTCTAGAGCTGGTGGAAAAGGATTTTTCTACGAAAACGAGGAAGTATAATGTCAAGTAACAAAGGAACAAGCTCCAATTCACAAGGTGACAGTTATTCTTCAGGTGGTGGAACTGGTGGGGAATATGACACTCCCACGCCAACGACAAAGAAAAAAGCACGAAAAGAAAAACAAATTAAAGAAGGACAATCACTTGTAGCAAAGAACATAGAATCCGATAGAAGAAAATATCACGGTAAAACTAAAAAATATTTAATAGGTGGAAAGAAAGATGTTGGTGAGATGTATGGAGGAAAAGCATCTCAAATGACAAATGAATATTTGGTTTCCATTGGTGAAGCTAAAAGGGGAAATCCTTATTATGATCACAAGGGAAAAATAACTGGGTACAGTTATCTTCTTACTTCTGCTGGCAGAGAAATGAAATATGGCAAGTCTCAAGGAGCTATGGGATCAGGCGATCCAACTGGTATTATGACTGGAACTTCTATTTCAAAAACAATGTGGGATTCACAAAAACAAGTTCAAAAATTAATGAAACTTGGCCCAATGGGATTATTAACATCTGCTGCAACTAAGGACACGGGTTATGATTCTTATTTAAAAAAATTTTATGGCAATATGGCTGGAGCATCTTCTTATGGAATTAAAAGTGCTAAAGTATCTGGTCAAGGAACTACTGAAGATTTTTCAGAAGTATCCTCAGTAACACAAATTGATCCGAATAAAACAGAAACAAGAACTGATGATACAAGATTTAAATCTAAAAAAGCAATTACTAAAGGTGGAGACGAAACTCTTTTAGCAAGTAGAAATTTATTTGGTAAAAAAGGAAAAACAATAACAGCAAGTATGGCATAAATGGTTTATGAAAATATAGATATTACACCAATTACTGGTAGTGAGAATGATTCTAAAATTGGAATCTTTCTAAAAAGATATAAAAAAGCAGAAGGAATAAAGGATTATTGGAAAGAGAAATTTGAGGAAGCGTATGAATTTACTATGCCTCAACGGGAATCTTTCTTTGAGGAAACGCCGGGTTCAAGAAGAACGGATAAGATATTTGATGAAACAGCAGTAGTTGGGATACAAGAATTTGCATCACGACTGCAAGCTGGCATGACACCTACCTTTGCAAGATGGGCTGACTTTGAAGCTGGTTCAGAAATACCAGAAGAAATGAAACCATCAATCAATGAGCAATTAGATACAATTACTTCTTATGTCTTTGAAGTATTGCAATCATCAAACTTCAATACAGAAGTCCACGAATCATTTATGGATTTGGCTATTGGTACTGGCTGCCTTCTCGTAGAGGAAGGTGATGCAGTTCATCCTCTTAAGTTTAATGCAATTCCATTACCACGATTAACTTTAAATAATGGGCCTGATAATAAAATAGATCAAATATTTAGAACACGATATGTTGACTATGAAGATTTGCAAACTATTTATCCTCGTTCCTTAATTCCTATAGATGTACTACAGCGAACAAAAAACAGTCGTTCCAAATGTTTAGTTGTAGAAGGAACAATGCGTTTATACGATGAACCAAATGTAGAAAAATATAAATATTGTGTTGTTCTTCCTAAGGAAAAAATAATGATTGAAGAAAGAATTTTAGAAGGTAATTCTTCCAATCCTTATATTGTATTCAGATGGAACAAAGCATCAGGAGAAGTTTATGGCAGAGGCCCAGTCTTTAATGCGATGGCAGCAATCAAGACGACAAACCTAACAGTAGAATTAATTTTACAAAATGCACAGATGGCAGTTAGTGGTATATACACCTTTGAAGATGATGGTGTAATTAATCCTGATAATGTTCAGTTAGTGCCGGGTTCTCTCATTCCCGTATCGCCGGGTTCAAGAGGATTAGTACCAATCGCTGGAGCTGGTGATTTTAATGTTGCTCAATTAATATTAAGCGATATGCGACAAAATATTAAAAAAGCATTATATATGGAAGCATTGGGAAAACCTGAAGGAACACCAATGTCTGCTACTGAAGTATCAGAACGAATGGCTGACCTATCAAGACAAATTGGTTCTTCCTTTGGCAGATTACAAAGTGAATTTGTTACTCCTTTATTAAAAAGAATTATTCGTATTTTAACAAAACAAGGAAGAATAGAACTTCCAAAAATAGACGGAAAAGAAGTAAAAGTGGTTCCCCGTTCCCCATTGGCTAAAGCACAACACCAACAAGATGTTGCTGATGTTACTCGTTTCAACGAAATCATTGGAATGACATTCGGCCCTCAAATGTTGAATATGATTGTCAAGCAAGATGAAGTAGCCAAATACTTGGCTGAAAAAATGAATCTTCCTGAAAAACTCATTCGAGATGCAGCAGAACAACAAGAATTAGCAAATCAGTTGCAAACCATGCAACAACAAGGTACATTAGGAGCTGATGAACTGGAAAGACCTCAAGGACAATAAAAAGCCTCAAGTTAAAAAACAGACTGTTGACGGATATGAACGACCTGATGAACTTGAGAGTAGAATTAATAAAGCATTTGCCATTGCATTTAAAGATGACAATGGACAACTTGTATTGGATTATTTAAAATCCATTACGACTGGAGCTGTAAGTGGCCCGAATGTAGAAGCGAATAGGCTCTTTCATTTAGAGGGTATGCGTTTTCTATTTGCCATTATTCAAGATCGAATAAACAAAGGAAAGGAAAAATAAATGGCTGAAGAAACTGGACAACCACAAGAAACTCAGGAAACGGTAGAACGACCTGAATATATCCCTGAAAAGTTTTGGGATACAGATAGGAGTGAAGTTAATGTAGAAGCATTAGGTTCTTCCTATAAGGCATTAGAATCAAAATTAGGACAACGAACAGATGAATTATCAAAATCTATTCGGGAAGATATGACAAATGAAACACAACAAAATGTACCAACGGAAGGATATGATTTAATTACACCTGAGATGCCTGAAGGAGTGGAAGTTAATCTTGATACTGAATTGCCGATTGTTAAATGGTGGGGTGAATTTGCTTCAAACAAAGGATTATCACAAGATGAATTTAATAATGGCGTTAATGCTTTTGTAGAAAATGCTGTTGCCGACATTCCTGATGAAAAAGCAGAAATTGAAGCATTAGGCGATAATGGAAATGAAAGAGTGGAAGCAGTAGAAATGTTTGCAAAAAAAAATCTTTCACCAGAGAACTATGAACGAATATCAAATATGGCGACAACTGCTGAAAACATAGTTGCTTTAGAATCATTAATGAATCTAGCAAAAGATGTGCCAATGCCAAAAGAAGGTATGGCTGTAGATGTAGCTCCAAGTGAAAATGATTTACGATCTATGATGCGTGATCCTCGATATTGGGATGATGCGAGAAAAGATCAAGGATACATTGATAGGGTTACAACGCTATATGAGAAAAAATACGGTACAGAGCCAGCGAAACTCTAAAGTAAAAGTTGGATACCAAGAAATAGATATTATTATCGAGAAGGCTTCCTTTTCAAAGCCTTCCGATTCCTATGGTGAATTTGACCATCGAAAGAATGTTATTTCCATACAAGAGGATTTATCGGATCGTGATTATGCTTGTACTTTACTGCACGAAGTTCTTCACGCCATAGTTTATTACTACAGTTTAACACAAACTGGACAACCATTGGATACAGAATCAAAAGAAGAAACTACGATTAATAGTATTGCAAATGGCTTAATGGCTGTTTTTAAAGACAACCCCAACATATTGAAAGAATTTCAACACAGAATACATAATGTGCGTTGAAATTTTCTGAAAAATCTGAAATAAACAGACTAAGCCCTTTTTTGTGGTTATTTGTGCCTATGTCGACTATGGATAACACGAAGCAATCAAGAGAGATAAGTGAAATTTTAATTAACCTTTGAATAGGAGCATATAATGGCAAGTACGATAACCAATGCCTTTATAACTCAGTTTGAAGCTGAAGTTCACATGGCGTATCAACGCATGGGAGCAAAGCTCAAGAGTTTGGTAAGGACTGTTAACGGTGTTAGTGGTTCTTCTGTCAAATTCCAAAAGCTCGCAAAAGGAACAGCTACAACTAAAGCTAGACACGCTGAAGTTGTTGCTATGAATAGCGCACACTCCAATGTTTCAGCTACGCTTGCTGATTACTATGCAGCAGATTATGTTGACAAATTAGATGAGCTTAAAACAAATATTGACGAAAGAGGGGTTCTTGCACGAAACGCAGCTTATGCGTTAGGAAGAAAAACCGATGATGTCATTGTTGCTGTTTTAAAAGCAGCTACATCTATTGCTAACAATATCAATTCTTCAGCGACTAATATGACGTTGATAAAGGCACAAAACATGCTTACTGTTTTTGGGAACAATGATGTTCCTGATGACAACCAAAGGTACTGGGCTGTTGGCCCCGAACAGTGGGGGGATTTGTTGGGTGTCCAACAATTCGCTTCGCAAGATTATGTCGGGCCTGCAGAACTTCCATTCTTAAGTGGTGAACAAACTGCGAAACGATGGATGGGATTCTTGTTATTTTCTCATTCAGGTCTTACCGTTGCTACTGATAGACAAACATTGGCTTTTCATAAGTCAGCGTGTGGTCTAGGTATCGGTGCAGACGTGAGAACAGAAATTAACTATATCCCTGAAAAGGTTTCTCACTTGATTACTTCAATGTTAAGTTTGGGTGCAGTTTTAATTGATGGCGATGGAGCTAGAGTACAGCTCTGTGCAGAATAGGAAAGGAGATATATTATGGCTTATGCAACTAGTAATCCAATAAAGAAAATCTCTCAAATGGGAGATTCAAACTCTCTGTGGTACTATACTGACGGTGATGCCATCGGAACGATAGATGATGCTGATTATTTTTTAACCGATTATTTATTGTTAACTGCTGGTGACGTTATTATTGTAAATAGTGGTGGCTCAAATGGAGTTGTAGATATTCTTATAGTATCTGCTTCTTCAAGCTCAACTGTAACAACAGTAATATTGGCTTAGTATCGAGAGCAAATACATATATGGGGGATTTATTCCCCCATATTAAAAGGATAATATGAGAGCGCTTGTAGCTAGATTGATTGGAAAAGGAATAAATAAAAGTGCCAAATGGTTAATGTCCAAAGGTGCTAAAATGAGTTTAAAAGGAAACAATAAAAAACTTTATGATTTTTATTCCAAACAAGTTGATGAAGCAGGCAAAATTATGAAAAATAATAAATTTGGTTCTGAAACTTATAAATCTGCTAGACGAACACAAGAAGTGGCATTAGATAAAATAGAAATGTTATTTAAAGATGTTTTGAAAGGTAGTCCTTAATGGCAGTAACAAAAGTAGATGTGGCAGCAAGAGCTTTAGTAATGATCGGAGCATCTCCGATTTCATCCTTTACAGATGAC
>Ga0098034_1000929_pt1 | contig 11315 bp, 15 predicted proteins | sample 2_EtaG_FD_77062 | JGI IMG/M metagenome (GOLD analysis project Ga0098034, IMG submission 77062) | Marine viral communities from the Subarctic Pacific Ocean - 2_ETSP_OMZ_AT15125 metaG | ecosystem: Environmental > Aquatic > Marine > Oceanic | place: Pacific Ocean | collected 2015-01-07
ACGGTACCGAGTATTTTCTCTATCTTGATCCGGTATAGGAACAATAATGCATTTTCTATTTGAAAATTGGCGAAAGTTTTTAGCTGAAGACGACGACGCGACTTATGATTTAAATGCGGCTGATGCCACGCAGGCTGGTCGAGGAGTGCCTGCAACGAGACATCAGCGAACTAAGGAGATGTTAGAAGGCATCGGATTGGAATTGATTCGCTACATTAAGTCCGGACGATATGGTAGCGTGTATGAGGCGCGCGACATGAACACCCACCAACAACTCGCTGTTAAAACAACAGAACGCCGCCAAGAACGAGATGCGTACAATTGGCTGAAAGAAAACTATGAATCACTGCCGGATGAAGTACAAAAACACTTCCCCATCGTTCATGATATTCAAGAGGTTTCGCACCCGGATATCAGCGGTAGCAGCTATGCCATCGTTATGGAATTTTTAAAACCTGCACCTAAAGAAGTAATAAGAGATTTATTTTTGGGCCCGGGCCTGGGAGATGATGAGAGATTAGCTGCTCGGCGCGAAGATCGTTTCCTCTCCAGTTCCGAAGGCGTAAAAGAAGTCGTAGATTATTGTTTTCTGAGCGATACTCTCATAGGGTTGCACGCAGTTCCCGATGATATGCCGCCAATCGAACAATTGAAGAAAGAGGTGTTTGAGAGGTGGGCGACAGGAGACGATCCTGGCCCACCCACCGAATTCATTGATTTTGAAGATCAAGAGTTCTGGGAGCTTTACACTCCTAAGACGACGCGTCTTATGAATATTATGTGCGATGTCTGGTTGTCTGCAGATCCTTTGAAAAATAGCAGCTTAAGATTCGTGATTGTGCAGGAACTCGTCAAGAGAATGAAGCAAATTATGGGCAAGCAGGTCGTACCCGTTCATCAGTCATCGATGGTGGGAGGAGAATATGCCGGCGCTGGAGAAGGCATCGAGTCTTCATACCCAGAAGCCGAGAGTCTAATGAAGGCTATGAAATATATGGACGAACAAGGCTTCACGCCAATGGACGTCCATTATGATAATGTATTGGCGCGCCCAAGCACCGACGAACTAGTTATTGCCGATCTGGGTAATTTTAGAATCGGTATAGACCCTCGCAGACCACGCACCCCAATGCGGGCGTTGGCTTCCCCCCCTAGGGAGTGGGAGTAGATAATGAAACTCCTACTTGAAAATTGGCGAGAGTTCTTAAATGAAGAAAAGAGAACTATTAATACCAAAGAAGAGCTTATAGATCTTATTAGACAAGATCCAAAACAAGAAATCTATCTCGACAACCCCAAAGGAACTACCAAAAGGTTCGGAGGTGTAAATCCCCGAGTGCTTCCTTTTGATTATGGCGAATACCCTCAGCTAATTAACCCCGCAGACAACATGGGATGGGACTTCCTTTTAACTCCGAGTTCTAACGAAGACGACGATAACCTTTTGCCTGTTGGGCACATCAGCTACATCGATGACCAAGAGTTGTGGGACGAGAATGATCGTCCAATGCCCTCAGATGTAGGCGATAACCACAAGCTAGTACTCTCACAAGACGGGGAAATTAGTGGACCGGACAAAGACCTCATTACTGAATTTTTTGGAGCCATGTGGCAATTCCAAGCACCGGAATGGTATGGAGGCGATCATGAATGAAATATCTGTTGCCGCTGCTCTTGATGGGGCCAACGCACACACCGCACAAGTTAGAAGTAGCAACCACGGAGCCTTCGGTAACTTTGGGGCCACCGGTGCGTAAAGGACAATGGATCGTGGAACCAACCATTATTATTTGCGCCAACGCGCCTGTAAGAGAGGACAGAGTTAAAAGAGCAGTTGACTTCTGGAAGAAATTAGGCTATAATTTAGGTGAGATAGTAGTAGCGGAGCCTAACGATTTCAGTTGTGCAAGAGAAATAATTTTAATTGGCGAGATAATTATAGATCTAGTCGGTCAAGATTTTTTAGTAACAGATCATTTAGCAATTACGCGAACGTGGATTCACAAAGAAACCAACGAGATTCTCAAAGCTAAAATTGAAATAATGTCCGGCTGGGGAAACTCGGAGCGCATTATGGAGCACGAATTAGGCCACGCCCTCGGATGGAGAGACTATAATCGTCTTGGTCATATTATGCACGAGCAGTGGGACATTGGCGGCCACAGCACTAAGGGGCTAAAGAATGAAAATTACTAAGTCTGATCTTAAGAAAATAATTAAAGAAGAGTTGCGTTTAATGAGGGGGGGAGGAGAAGAACATAAACCTTCTGATGGTTATTCCCAAGACATAACCATAAAAGGTTATGTATTTCCCAACGACGACTTTATGGACATCCATGTTATCGACCCGATACAGGGAGAAATTGGATTTGAAAGCTTTAAACTATATCAAGGCGCCCTCGATTTTATGCCGCTATTTATAGAATATTTGAAAGACGTTTTAGAACTAAACCTCGATGAACATGTTTTTAAATTTGCGTTGGACGATAAGAGCGCCGGCGAAAGTAAAATTTACGGTTCCGGTGGGAAGGCCATGGCCGAGTTTGCGCACGATATATTTGCAGAAGGTTAAAAAATGAAATTACTACTTGAAAATTGGCGAAAGTTCTTAAACGAGGAAGTCAAATTTAGTGGTATTCTCAAACTAATGCCTGAACCACAGATCATCTCACAGGCAAAATCCCTTATAGAGACTTTACCACCCGAAGCAGTCCCGTTAGGCGATGATCGTTTACACGTTACGTTAGCTCATCAGAGCGTTTTAAAGCCGTTCAAAAAACAGCTTAAGGCAATGGCCAAGGCTGGAGAGTTGCCGCCAACACCACCGGTTATCTTAGGAAACGAGTGGGAAGAAAGAGTGGATGAAGAGTTGGGCCGCAAATCGTGGGTTGCTTGGGTAGAAAATCAAGATGAGCTGAGAAACTATGTTAATCAAGTCATGGGGATAGTCGGGGGACCACCAGATCCCGAGCCAGACCGTCGTTTTCACATTTCGCTAGCTAACTTGACGGGCAATCCGGGAGATTCAGTCAAATGAAACTTCTAATGGAAAATTGGCGAGAGTATTTAAACGAAGAACAAGAATTCCCTTATCAAATCTATTGTGATATGGATGGCGTACTCGTTGATTTTATACAAGGCGTTGTAAAACAAATGAACAAGGACATCAAAGACTCTTCAATTCAAACTAAAGAGATGATAAAATTACGAGAGGTACTGAAAGAGGCCGAGGAAACAAAGATTGAAATGAAGGACTTAGATAAGCATTTTAAACCCCGGACACCGTTGATTAAGGCAGCGCGCAATTACATGTATAAAGCTTTTGCTGATGATGAAAAATTTTGGGCCGATCTGCCGTGGATGCCCGACGGTCGTGAGTTATGGGAGTTCATTAGTCAATTCAATCCAGATATCTTAACGAGTCCTATGGGTAAAGGATCAGAACGAGGAAAGCAGCGCTGGATTGACGAGCATTTAAAACCCGCACCCAAACGAGTATTTATGAATCGAGAAAAATACAAATGGGCCCAAAATGGCGCCCCAAACGTATTAATAGATGATTTTATTTCGAACACAATTCCTTGGGAAAATGCAGGAGGTATTGCAATTTTGCACACAAGTACGGCCGAGACTATAGCGGAGCTTCAAGAATTGATGAATGAACCTCCCGAAGAGGACGTTTAAATACTATTTACAAGTACACAAAGTGGAGAGTGTGAATTATTATGGCCGATGAAAGTGGAAATGGCTGGGATCAGTATTCCAAGCTTGTTTTAAAAGAGTTAGACGCCTTAGGGACGGCTGTAACTGCATTGCGTGATGAAGTAACTTCATTGCGGGATGTGTTAGCAGAGATGAAGGCAAACTCCATGCACACTCTGACGACTGTTAATGAATTAAAACAATGGAAAGAGAGAATCGATGACATTGCTTCTCCTATGCAATTGGCGGAATTGGTGGCCGAAGTTGAAAGTTTAAAAAGTTTTAAAACAAAAGCTGTAACAGTTTTTGTGGTAGTCCAATTTGGGATCACTTTGTTTATCGCCCTGAGCGAATATATTTAAAGTGTTCTTATGTGATGAAATGGAAAGACAAATACGAAGCCAAAATCAAACGAATTATCAAACAAGTAACGGGGTTATCTGATCCAGACGATGGTGCGCTTATTCCAGCTGTTATTATTAAAGGTAGTGGCCACATTTGGTGTTATGCTCCTATTAAAAATAAGTTTTTAAGAATTCGCCGCGGGACACAAGGATATATTGTAGATAAAAAAGAAGATGAGAGGGGAAGAATTTTAGTTTATACGGTTTTGGCCGATCTGTTGCTTGTCGAAGCTGACGAAATCTTTTACACGGGGTACAATTAATGCTGTTTACTTTTAATTATTTTTGGAAATTTGCGATAGCCCTCATGGGTTCATGGGTGATATATGGATTATGTGGGTTTGAATTCACCTTAATCACCATAATGGCATCTCTTTTGGCATTAAATCTACAAGAATAAGGAGGATGTGAATGCAATGGCTCGGAAAAACAAGAAAAAACACAAAATTCCTCGCAATAAAACCATCGAAGTCATTAATTTTACCCAAAAAACCCACCGAGTCATTAATTTGGACGATGAAAAGGTAGTTTTTGATGAAAAAACTGATACTCATCATATTTTACCTGTCAAAAAGCCTAATTATGACGAGGATGGCACCAAAAAGAAAGAAAAATAAGACCTTTTATGGCGTAGAAGGATACAAAAGCAAGCAAAAAGTGTACTTGGTTTATAAATTGATCGAAGTAGACAACAATTTAATTGCTGACGGCCCCTTCTCGACTCTTGACGAGGCAAATCAAGCAATGGAAAGCTACTTAGCTAAAGGGTTGTGCTCTTGGATCGTGGCTTATAATGAATGAAAAGGCAAAATTTGGAGAATTAACGTCAGAAACCCTCACCGTGGGGGACATTGTAGAGTGGTCGACGTGGAATGGTGCACGCGAGGAGTGGGACATCCGATATGGGATCATTACGGACATCAAAAACGAAATAAAAGGTGGCAGATTGGTGTCTGTATCGTCCGTGGTACCCTTTAGCGGTCCAAAAACCGAAGTAGAATTTTTTACTCTTAGCTTGCGACCCATATCTCAGGCAAAGAGAGAGAAAATAACCCCAGAAGTCAACAGTTGATCAACTGGAAACTATTTACAGTATATTTGTTTCGTAGGCCTCAAAAAGGACGATTTTTTAGATGATTAATGTTTTAAAACCCCTAATTAAACAATTTTTGCCGTTTGCGCAGGAAAAAATGGGATTTGAACACCCTCCAAGCTTGTTTTTAAAGCAAGACGCCTCTAATGCTTCGAATCCTCTCGGCAAAACAGCGTTTTACGACCCGCAGCAGACCTCTATTACATTATTCATTACAGATCGTCATCCCAAAGACGTCATGCGGTCACTATCGCACGAATTAGTCCACCACACACAAAATTGTAATGGAGAATTGGAGAATCCCGGCGAGATGGGAGAAGGATACGCTCAGAACAACGAACATATGCGCGAAATGGAGCGCCAGGCGTACGAAATGGGAAATATGTGCTTTAGAGATTGGGAAGACAGCATAAAAGGCACTATTTATAATGAATCTCTACAAAAAGGAGTTAAAGAGAACATGTCTACAAAAAATTGGAAAGATAACGAGCTAAAGAGTCTCTTGGCTGAAGCTTGGGGCTTTAAGATGGATCTTAGCCGCCTCACCGAGGGAAAAGATTATGATGATCCGGGAGCTTCGGGTACCGGCAGCAGCCCCACTGGAGATCCGGAGGATGAAGAAGAAGCTGGTAAGAAAGAAACCGAAGGTGAAGAAAAAAGTAAACGCGGTATTAATGAGGAAGAGCTTGAAGAGTCGTGGGCTGACGATGATGCTGGTGGATACCAACGGAAATATGAGAAAGAGAGGGGAATAAGGAAGAAAGGCTATAGTTCTTCACCTGACTCAGAGAAAAAGAAGAAGAAAAAAGAAGACTTAGATGAGGAATTGTTTGAGCAGGCCACAATGGCGTGTAAACGGCGCCATGATCTGCAAGGCGATAAAGCTATTCGGGAGTGCATTGAGGAAGAGATGACTCGGATGGTGAACGAAGGATTTGGTGAAGGAGAGCCGGCCAAGGATGAGTGGTCGAAGAAGCAAGAGATTTATATGGAAGAAGACGAAGAATTAGAAGAGCGTCATAAGCCAGATAATGTGCGTCAGGGTCGAGAGCCTGGACGACGTCGCAAGAACGTAAATACTGGTCAAAAATCGGTGGATGAAAAGCAAGTAAGGCACATGGTGCGTCAGGTTCTCAAAACGTTTAAAGAATCTAAGAGGTAACATCAAAATGTCCCTTGAAAGAGACTGGAAAAACTTTGTTAGTGAAAATATTGAAGAAAGGACCATTTTTACCTATATTCAGGGTCTAGATGAGATTATCTCTAACTTTAAACCCAAAACAATGACGGAAAAGCGTCGTTTGGCGCTTGCACGTCAGAATTTACGCGAAGTTAAGCGCTATGCACGCAAAATGCAGAGTGAAGTGACGGTTCTGCAAGAAAAATTGAACATCTTAGAAGAAAACCTAAACGAAAACGAGGAAAATTAAATGGGTGGCCTCGGTGGACATATGGCGCATTTGTCCGAAGATTTGGACCTCACTTTCAATGAAATTGTTGATATTTTAGGGAAAGTGGCTCGCGCAGAGATAAAAACAGCTACCGAGAAGGTAGATGGCCAAAATTTGTTCTTATCCGTAGACTATGAGGGCAATATTCGCACCGCACGCAATGCAACCGATATTAAACGAGGCGGAATGACTCCCAGCGAGTATGTAGCCAAATGGGAAGGCCACCCAGCCGAATCTGCCTTTACCAACGGTTTTAAGGCCACTACAGCCGCGTTAAAAAAGCTGGACGACCGCACACTGCAGGAGCTATTCTCCGGAGGTAAAAGGTACATTAATATGGAAATTATGTATCCTAAGAACCCCAACATCATTCATTACACGTCTCCACAGGTTGTTTTGCATGGTTTGAAGTATGTGGGAGAGTTAGAAGACAAAGAAGAGCAGAAAAGACAGGAAAGTTTAGCTGATGAGGCTTTTGATGAGCTTGCAGGGTTAGTCGACGCCGCTACCGCCGAAATAGGCGAAGAAATATGGACCATTAACGGTCCAAAAGTGGTAGAACTCAATAAACTAGCTGATGGTGTTGCGTTAGAGGCTGTAACAGCCGCAATTGAACGATACGCGGAGCCTGTTGGGATGAGCGCCACTTTAGGCGATATGGTTGGCCTACGAATGCGGCAGATGGCCGAAAATGAAGGTTTACCTCATGATGTGACTGAAGAGATGGTGAAATTAGTGCTCGACCCCGATAGGGCCAAAAAAGAGGGAATTACGACCTCTTCCCTTAAGAAGCAGCTTCCCAAAGAATTAAGACCTGTTATTTCTCGTCTCGGAACGAAAACCACCTCCCGCAAAGTCATTGGCTCTATTTTATACCCCTTAGAGGTCGCAATAAGCGATTTCGCCATCGAAGTGTTACGTGGACTCCAGAGCTTCTTTGTTTCAGAGCATGATACCGAAATGAATCGGCAGCAGCAAGAATTAGAGCGTTCAATTGAGCACTTAAGAGCGTTAGAGGCCTCCGGCGATCCTAAAATGGGAGAATTGGTGGACAAGCAACTTGCCAAGCTTGGAAATATTGAAAATTTAGCCTCAACACTGGAAGGAGTGGTTTTTGAATATCCGCCGGGGTCAGGAAAGATTTATAAGCTAACAGGCGCGTTTGCGATGGCAAATCAGATCATTGGGCGCGCCCGGCGTTCCGGAATGAAAGAATCTGTATCTAATGATTTCACTATTCGCGTTTCAGCTACACAATCAGTTACCAAGCCGCTTACCGAGTGGCTTCATGAAATGAAAGAAGCCAATCACAAGGCCGGCCCCGTACCTAAGTTGGTATATAGAGATATCTTAAATGGAGTGCCTGTAGTGGATATTGTACGCCATGCTGATGCACAAGATGCGATTTATAATACCATTTATCAATACGCTAGCGGATTATTGGAAAACCGCGAGATTATACTTGAAATTGAAGATAATATTTACGTGGAAGATGAAGATATGGATCCTGTCGGCCCACCCGAGCCTGCGCAGCAGACCATAGCTGTTGTACCGGGGGCCTTTAAGCCGCCTCATTTGGGCCATCTAGATATGGTACGTCGATACCTTGAGGGCGACGGCGTTGCGAAAGCTGATAAAGTGGTAATATTGGTTTCTAATCCCTTAGTTCGTCACAGAACGGTCGGAAATACCAAGGACGGTCGGGTAATTACAGCAGATGACTCAGTAAGAATTTGGAACATACTTTTGCAGGATATGCCCAATGTAACTGTTCAAAAATCTCCATTGGCTTCCCCTATTGAAGCCGCGTATGACTATGTCGGTAAAGACGGGCCCCTATTACCGGGGACGAATGTGATTTTGGGTGCTAGCAAGAAAGAAAACGATTGGAAACGATGGATGGGAGCCGAAAAATATGTTAAGCCAGGTGTAACCATAGAAGACGTAGAAACAAATGCGGTTGAGCCAACCCCACGTCCGGATGGTGTACCATACAGCGCTACTGATTATAGAGAACTGCTTGGAGCCAGTGAAGTAGATATTGGAGAATTGCTCCCGTTTGCTGGGACTCGCGAAAACGCTATAGAAATTCTACGACTTTTGGGAGTTGAAAGTGCTGTTCCGATGGAAGAGATGTCTGGAATGGCAGGAGGCGCAGTGGGAGGATTCTCCGGCCCTTTTGGCCGATCTTCACTGGTTAAACGAGGCGCTGCAGGAAAGAAAAAGCGTAAAAAGCGGAAGAAGAAAAAGAATGAAAATAGAGACCTAACAATAGCAGACGAAATAATTAAACTACTTACTGAAAGAGGCATTGTAACATGAACACAGACGAAGAAAAAGTCTTACGAGAAAGTATAAGACAAATGATTCGGTTTGTTAAGCAAAAAAGAGCGAAGCAACCGGCACTGGAAGAGAAACGACTACGCGGAATTATCCGCCAATTGATTGAAATTGAGGAGAAAAGCCTGACCGAATCAGGACTTCCAGATGATAAACCGACTCCCAACAAATCAACAGGCATTAATGTGCTGGAAGATTTGTTAAAGAAGATTATCCCGGTATTAGAAATCGATTTCCGCCAGCTTACGACTTCCGATGAGCAACGCAAATCTTTTCGCGCTCATATTGTGAATGCTGTGGTTTCAACCCTGACTCCCGTTGAAGTCAACACAGATGCAGGAGATGAAGAAGCTGAGTTAGCTGAAGAAGTAGATATTGAAATTGCTGATGAAGAAGATGAAAAGTTCATCGATATTCGCACTGACGCCGAAAAGTCAGCCGAAGAAGAGGAAGAAGAGGAAGCAGATCCTCAAGAGGAATTTGGCTCGGGCCTTGAAGACGCCGACGAAACTGGTCGTAACATGGCATTCCAGAGCTTTAATAAGATTGAAGGAAACATTATTGACGCCTATGAACTACTCTCTAACCCTGAAGATCAAGAACTCTTTTATGATTATTTGATTGCTAATCTCAAATTATATTTTGATAAATTTGAGGGCGAATTGGCGACGAATGTGGAAGAGCCCACTAACCAAGCCTACAACGACGCGGCCGCCGAAGATGCAGGCACCGGAGGGGAAGACTTGGGTCTTGGCGGTGAAGAAGAATTAGACCTGGGTGCACTTCAAGAGATTGTCTGGGAAATATAAATTTGAGAACAAAACCACTAAACCCCAATTCCATGTCAATGATCATGGAGAATTTTAAAAGATATCAAAAAGTGCTTGAAGCAGAATTTGGGGAAGCAGATAATGTTATTTATCTCTTCGAAGATAATCGAAAGGTCCCCACAACTACCTCAACAGAACAACTTTTAGAAGATTACGATTCTGGCAAAATAACCGAAGAGAAACTTGCAGAGACGTGGGAGCGTTCTTTTAGCTACGAAGCGCAGGAAGTGGCTCGCCTTCTGGAAGGTTGGGAGGAGGAAGCTCGCAGGCAAGCTATTGAAGCCGACGAATGTGATGTTAAATTTAATCCTCAAGCCTGTTCACCCGAAGAGCTTGCGGCGGCAGATAAAGGCAAAAAGGGGGGTGTATATGAAAAATTAGGGATGCTTTTTAATAAAGCTATCGATTGGATGATAAGCGTTATGAAAAAAGGCGTTAACTTGGTCATTTCCGCAGCTAAGAAAGCATATGGCTGGATGGTTGAGTTTAAGAAAAAGTACCCTATTTTATTTAAAATAATAGTAGTGGCTATAGTAGTAATTATATTGGTGACGGTTATCTATTTTATTTTTGAAATGGTGCAGCGCTTAATAGAAGATTCCAATATTAAAAAACAAGGCGTAGCGGCTGTTCCTCTTTGTGGCCAAGCTGCAGCTGCAGCCGCAGGAGTGAGCCTACAAGAGGCCAAGGGAGCTTGTTTTGCCAATGGAGTTGTAATTGATGAGGAAGAATTTAAGGTTGCTCAGGGTCTTCTTGAAGAAATGAAAGTTGATTACCCGGAGAATGCCGAAACCATCGCCCAGGCGCAAGAGGCACTCACAGAATGCTTTAAAGCAGCACAAGAAGGGAAGGTAATCAATTTAGATCTACTAGCGAAAGGCGGAAACAACTCCGCACAGCGCGCTCGCGCCATGGTCGCTGGTGCGCAGGATCTTTTGAAAAAGGGTAACGCCTTCCATGCGGCCGCTTCGCGTGCCCGGGTCTGGGATCCCGATAAAGCTCGCGAGTATTCGCCCGCCGCCCAGCGCGCGTACGCGGCCTCTGTGGCGGCCGGCGGCGCGCCCCCGCCGACCCACGGCGCGTGGACGGATCCGATGCGCGATAAAGGCGAAGTCGGTGGTCAGGGGGCTCTTATGGACGAATTGGAAGCCGTTGGTCTGGATCCAACAGACGCGGCGAAGGCGTACTTCAAACTGAACAGAATAGCAAAGCAGGGCCAAGAATATATGAAGAATGTAACACCCAAACTTAAGAGGTTATTAGACTGGGAGTCGGGGCGCGGAGTCTCGCCGGACGTTGTGGACGATCCGCACTGGGGCGGCTCTGTCCCGGATTGGCAACGTGAAATGGAACTGTACGCGCCCGGGTCTCCTCATCTGGCCCCGTCCGCCGGGGGGATGCCACTTGAACTTAAAGAATCTAAAGGATGAGAACAAAACCCTTAAATAATAGTTCGTCAATGAGCTTAATAATGGAAAATTGGCGCGGTTTTGTC
>Ga0098034_1000932_pt1 | contig 11295 bp, 5 predicted proteins | sample 2_EtaG_FD_77062 | JGI IMG/M metagenome (GOLD analysis project Ga0098034, IMG submission 77062) | Marine viral communities from the Subarctic Pacific Ocean - 2_ETSP_OMZ_AT15125 metaG | ecosystem: Environmental > Aquatic > Marine > Oceanic | place: Pacific Ocean | collected 2015-01-07
AATAGTAGGTCAAACATCGAATGCTTCTGGTTATATAGAAAGTTACACAGCCAATCCGGTAGAGAATGTTTCTCAGCTGATGGAATATGCTGATGTAGATAATACGATAGATGTTTTCTTTGATGAATTTAAGAATCAATATCTACGAACTATTCCTAAGTCCCTGGCCCCAGGGGTATATAAAAGAAATTTATTAAAGAATATTACTGACCTATATCGAGCTAAAGGGTCTCGTAAGGGACATGAATTATTTTTTAGAGTGTTGTTAGATGAAACAGCAGACTTGTTTTATCCAACGGAGCACGTTCTAAGAGTATCAGATGGTAAGTGGAGCTCTAATATAATTTTACGAGTCATACAAGACCAGTCTACAATGTTGCTTGAGGATTTTACTCCTACTGGCACTATCAATATATTAAATGAAAACGGTTCACATTTATTAACCGAAGATAATTTAGTTGGCGAGAGCGACCTTCAAAAGCTTGTCGGTTTAATAATTACTCAATCAGAGGTGTTTGATACCTCTATAGAATCAGGTGGCGCATATTATGGATCCGGATTTGATTCTATACCAAAAGCAACCGCTCTAGTAGAATCTGTTACACAATTTCAGTTAGGATCTGAACTTGTAACTGAGTTGATTCTTAATAGCAATAGTATAACCGGAACATTTGCTGTTGGCCAGGACATCACATCGCCAGACCCAGACAATGAGAATATTAGCCTCACGGGCAAAATTATTTCAATACTGACTGGATTTAATATAGCAACATCTAGTCAATATTTTTCCACTACAGATTCTTTAACAATCACCGCAGTCAATGGAGATAAAGGTCTTATTGGTATAGACCAGTTGACGAAAGGTGCTATTAATGAAATTATAGTTGGTGAAATTGGTTCTGGATATGAAATTGGAGATGTTGTTGAAGTAGACAATGCGAATACAAACGGCACCGGATTATCTGCTAAAGTTTCATTAGTTAATGGTGGTATTGCTCCAGAGTCGGGAGATTTGTCCACAGAATTTAATTTTATTATAGAAGATGGCGGAACAGATGGATTAGGAACAAACGCCGGTGATGACCTTTTAACAGAAGATATTACTGTAACATATTTTACACAAGAAGAAAATTATGATATGTTAGAGTCCGATCATATAGTATTAGAAGATTATACTGTTTGGTTGGATGGAATATCAGGTAATAAAATTGTCCAAGAAGCCTATAAATGGCAAGGTGGTTCGGCGGTAGCGAATGATGGTGACATTACTGATGTTGTTGTTATCAACCCAGGACATGGGTATAGTTCAGTTCCATTATTAACAATTGATACCTCTCTTGGAGCCGGTGGTAAAATCTTTGCTAAGGGGACAAATGTTGGTAAGATAAGGGATATTAATATTTTAGATCATGGTATCCATTATACTGGAACAAATGAAATTATTTCTAATGACCATTACCTTATCAAAAATATAACAGGACAATTTAGTATAGACGAAACAATAACTGGCGCGGAATCTGGTGGCACAGGGACTTTAAAATTTATTGATATTGATAGATATATTTTAAAAATTCTATCTACAGGAACTTCATTCACCGCCGGAGAGAGTATTATTTCAAGTGGTGGTGCAACAGCGATTATTGATTCGTTTACTCCAACTTCTATATCCGCAACGACCGGCGCAACAGCAAATACTTTTGGAAGATATGTTAATCAGGATGGATGGCTTTCAGAAGATACAAAGAGAATACAGGATAGTTTTTATTACCAAGATTTTTCTTATGTGGTAAAGTCATCAACTTCTATTGTTGAATGGAGAAACGATGTAATTAATGCAGTTCATCCTGCGGGCTTTGCTTTATTTGGAGAAATATCCTCAACAACGGCAGTTAATGCACAAATTAAAATTGCTAGCACATCACCTGACCTCGCCGCGGCCAGAGAATTTATTACACCAGACTTGTTTAGCACCTTCAAGGTTGTCTTTAGTGCAAAGATTGGCCGCAGACTCGGAACAACAGACCAAGATACTCTTAATTCTAATCCAGAATTGGGTATAGAATTAGATGAATCTCTAAATGGAAATAGAGATGTGACGATGAATCATTCTATAGTATTAGATGCATATACTGTAGCAAATAGATTTACTGGTTATGCAGTGCATGGAGTTATGTTAGAAAATGCAGAAAATTATAAATTTGCTGAAAGCTTCCAACAAAGGGTATCTTCACCAACAACATTCCGTGGCCATGATGGGTATAATGAAACGAGAGATTCCACTTCATACTTTATTGTTACAGGTGAAACAGTTTCTGGATATAGAATCCAAGATTGGAGTGATGTTACTGTTAGCGATATTACTACTTATCCAAAAAAACGTCATAATATAACACCCCCAACGGAAATAACTTTAACTATATAAATAGTTGTATAAATAGTTGTATAAATATTTAATGAGAAATTAAAACAATGTCAGCCATTATCACAAGCAAATTTAGACTTCACAATGCGGAACAGTTTATAGAATCCTTTAATGAAGCCGCAAAAACCACATATTATCTTTTTATAGGTAGACCACAGCCATTTGGAGCATCAATTGGCGGTGGTACAGATAGTTCTCCTCCCACTCCTGTAGATACTGTTCGAGATGAATTTTCATATTTTAGAGATATGATTGCTGCTAAAAATGTAGCCATATCCGATATAAGTTATGTTGTTCCTAGAAGGAATTGGACGACAGGTATAGTATATGACCAATACGACCATGATTATACAGTCACCAATACTTCAACCAGTGGTGCCACGAATTTATATAACTCAACATTTTATGTTATGAATTCTAATTATAATGTTTATAAGTGTATGTGGAATAATAGTGGAGGAGCTTCGACTATCGAACCTTCTGGAACTTCTACAAGTGAAATTACTACAGCAGATAGTTATGTTTGGAAATATATGTATTCTCTTACAACGTCAGAGGTACAGAACTTTCTATCAACTGATTTTTTACCAGTCAGTACAGATTCTACTGTATCAGCGGCAGCAATTGATGGGTCAATTGGACAAGTAAAGGTTACTACAGCTGGCACAGGGTATAATAATGGAACTTATCCCGATGTGTCTGTTTACGGAGATGGCTCAAGCGCAGAAGTTAGGGTAACAGTTGCAGCTAATGCCGTTTCTTCTATAGTAGTTACAACAAACGGCACTGGATATACATTTGCAAATATTAATATTGATTCCATTTCAGGAATCGGAACACCAAGTGTATCTGCGGTTGCTACTCCTATAATCGGTCCTAAAGGCGGACATGGGTATAATGCAGTAAATGAACTTGGTGCTTTTTATGTTATGATGAGTACTTCATTAGTGGGCACAGACGCGTCAGGTGACCTTGTAGTAAATAATGATTTCCGTCGTATCGGACTTGTTCGTAATCCTTATGATTTCGGAACAACAACGATATGTACAACATCTACAGTTAGTGCATTAAAAACATTGACTTTTGAATCTTCACCAACACCTGGTACATTTGTAGTAGATGAAGTTATTACTGGAGCAACTTCAGGCGCCAAGGGAAGAGTTGTTGCTTGGGATGCCGCTACTAGAATTTTAAAGTATATCCAGGAAGAATGGAGTGGTGTGGATACAGATAATAATTTAACCGCATTTGCTGCAGCAGAGATTGTTCAAGGTACTGATTCTTCAGCCGCAGGAACAATTACATCCGGGGGTGTTGGGGATCCAGAAATTGATTATAATTCTGGTGATATTATCTATCTAGAAAATAGAGCACCTATTACACGGGCTACAGACCAAACTGAAACTATCCGACTAGTCATAGAATTTTAAGATTTTGAGAATTATAATTTATGCCAGCTAAAACAGATTTAAATATAACCCCTTATTATGATGATTATCAAACCGTTGATGATTTTTATAAAGTATTATTTCGCCCGGGGTTCGCAGTACAGGCGAGAGAACTAACCTCACTTCAAAGTATATTACAAAACCAGATTGAACAGTTTGGCAACCATATGTTTAAAGAGGGGACGATTGTTATCCCTGGTAGTGTAGGATACGACAGCCAATATTATGCGTTAAAATTACAATCTACTTATAGTGTAGGTACGATTAGTGATTATTTAAGTGAATATGATGGTAGTATTATTACTGGCGCAACATCTGGTGTGACCGCAAAAGTTATCGGATATTCTAAGGCCGATTCTACGACTGGCGATCCTGATACTCTGTTTGTTAAATATCTCACCACAAGTTCCGATAATACAACAGTAACATTTACTGATGGTGAGGATATTTCATCCAACGCGGCAGTTTCCACATATCTCGCAGATGTTGTTTCTGCAACCTCCTTAGCGACAGATACTAATGCTATCGGCACCGCGGTTAAAGTTCTTGCTGGTGTTTATTTTATTCGTGGTTACATGGTACAGAACACAGAGCAAACTATTGTACTGGACAAGTATACTGATACTCCTTCATATCGTGTTGGTTGGAATATTACAGAAACTATGGTTACTCCGGAAGAGGATAGTTCATTACTAGATAACTCTCAGGGTTCTTCAAATTATGCCGCTAAAGGTTCGCATAGATTAAAAATTACTTTAACACTAGCCAAAAAGAGTCTTACAGATACAGCTGATTCTAATTTTGTAGAATTGGTAAGAGTTAATTCTGGTGTTGTAGAAAACCGAGTCAAGTTTACCGAGTATAGTGTTGTTGCGGATATGATTGCGCGACGAACAGATGATGAGTCTGGGGATTATATTGTTAATCATTTTGATATTGAAACTAGAGAGCATTTGGATACTGGAGTTAATCGAGGAATTTACACAGCGGCCACCGGCGGACTTGAAACCAAAGAATCATTAGTTATTTCTCCGGGCAAGGCTTATATAAATGGTTATGAGATTGATTTGCAAAGAACTTCTTATATTGATATTGATAAGTCACGAACAACTAAAAGTGTTAGCAATGACTTTGTACCCTTCAATTTGGGCAATTATATTAAAGTGGATAATGTGTACGGCCAGCCGGATATTTCAGAGGTTGGTTCTGTTATTGATCCATTCAAGTTAGTTAAACTCTATGATAGTCAGACAGTAACTCGCGGGCAGTCCGCTGGTACTCTTGTTGGGTATGCCCGATCCAGGGCCTTTGAATATAATTCAGGAACTGTTGGCAACAATGCTGCAATATATCATCATTATCTATTCGACGTTACAATGTTTAATAGTGTTGAACTTAGTTCGGCCTCCACAATAACTACTGATGCTGTAATTACAGGAGTAACTTCAGGCGCTACGGCCATTGTGGTCGCAGGAATATCGTCCGCTGCTCAATTATGGGTTATGCAACAGCAAGGTGATTTTATTGAAGGTGAATCAATTACTTCTAGTGTAACCACCGACACACCCACGGGCAATATTTTAGCAGGGACAAATTCTGTAACTAATAGAAAAAGATTTGCTCGCGATGTGAAACAAATCTTTATGGACACAAGTACAGGTTTGGATTATACCGCTGATGTTAACCTTTCAGAAACTAAAGTTCTTAGAGGTACTATTGATTCTAACTCTTCCACCATTACAGGTTTTACCACAGAATTTACAACCGATTTAATTGTAGGAGATATTGTTTCTTTACCAACTGGTGCTGCGGGAGTTGAGGAAGAACGTATTGTAGCAACTATCGTAGATAATTTAACATTAACACTAACTGTTGCTTGCTCAAACAATGTTGATAAAATTCCAATTAAGAGATTGCGGGGCGCTGTTCAGGAGATTGAAGAAACAGTTTTATTATATAAATTACCTAAAGATAATATTAAAACAGTTTTAGATACCGTTGGAGTTCCCCAAACCTCCTATACTTATAGAAAGCAATTTACAACAACCGCTACAGGCGCCGGAGTTGCAACATTTACATTATCTCCCGGAGAAGTCTGGGCGAATCCAGCGCTGGCCAGAAACTTTACCTTGACTGTTACTGGATCAGCTGGCGGCACCGCTGCCGTTGGTGCCGTGGTTGATATTACATCAACCGGCACAGGATCAGGTACAATATCATTAGAGATTACAGATGCTGTTGTTATGGGAGGTGGTACTGAAGTTGAGTTGATGGGAACTATAGATGTTTCCACATCAACACATAGAACTAAAACTGCGCAGAAGATGACCCAAAAACAAATTCAGTCCCATACTGGATCGGGTACTTATCAGAATGTGTATGGTGAACGATTAGGTGATGCGGAGATTTCGTTGTCTTATGCGGATGCTTATAAAGTTCATGCTGTTTACGAATCAACAAGTAATGCTGTAGATGCCGATCCTCCAGCCATATCAACCACAGCAGCTACTGGTACATTTACTACAGGCGAGATTATTACTGGAAGTGTTTCGGGCGCAACAGGCCGCGTAATTTCCGACTCCGCCAGCACAGTTGAGTATGTTAAGTTGACAGGCATCTTTACTACTTTAGATACTCTTAATGGCGGTACTTCTGGTGAGCAAGCCTCTATTAGTGCGGTCACAGCCGGAGATAAAAATATAACATCAAGCTTTGAATTGGATACGGGTCAACGCGATTCTTTTTATGACATTTCACGCATTGCTAGAAAGCCCAATATTCAAATTCCCACTGGCCGAATATTAATAATTTATGATTATTTCACACACGGTACTGGAGATTATTTCTCCGTAGACTCTTATACAGGGCAAGTTGATTATAAAGATATTCCAGAGTATAGAGCTTCTAAGGTTGATCTAGATTCTAGAGCACCGATTGGTACTTATCAATTACGAGATTCTTTAGATTTTCGTCCTAGAGTAAAGGATCAAGCTACACCATCAACTACTCCTTTTGCTTATACTAATAAGAACTTTGAAGATACAGGTGCAATTAATGGTAATTTGGTGGTGCCAGATAGTACCATGACTATGGATTATTCATTCTATCTTTCTCGTAAGGACTTATTATACTTAGACGCAGTTGGGAATTGGATTGTAGTTCCAGGAGTCCCAGGCGACAATTCTTCCTATCCCGCTACTGACAATTTAAATATGTTAGTGGCAAAATTATCTATTCCTCCTTATACATTTGAACCCAGAGATGTATCCGTAAATTATATGAATAATAAAGGATACACTATGAGAGATATTGGTAAGTTGGAAACTCGTATCGCGAATCTAGAATATTCAACTACTCTTGGTTTGTTGGAAAGGGAAACAGATTCTTATATGATTTTAGATTCAGATGGTTTAAACCGATTTAAGTCTGGATTTATTGTTGATAATTTTTATGGACACCAAGTAGGAAATTCTCTCCATCCGGATTATCATGTATCTGTAGATCCTGGCTTAGGACACCTGCGGGCAGTTGGTACGCAATCTGGCGTTAACCTAATTGAAGAAAATACCACAGATGCAGCAAGAACCTCATCGGGTTATAAAAAGACTGGTGACTTATACACATTACCATATACTGAAGTGGATGAGTTTACACAGCCATATGCAAGTAAAGTCGAAAGTGTTAATCCTTATAGTGTTACGTTATGGAATGGTGATTTAATCTTAGAACCAGAAACTGATATCTGGATGGATGATGATCGGATTCCTTCTATTACTATTAACGTAGAAGGTAACTATGAGCAGATGTTACGAGAAGTTGGAGGTTCTGGTTCTTTAGGGACTGTTTGGAATTCTTGGAATGATGTTTGGAGTGGAAACGTACGGAGTAGTCAAAATGTTTGGTCTGAAGCAAGAACTGTTAATGGTGATAACCGTTGGCGCCAAACATTCGTCTCAACCACGACTTCAGTTGATACTCGTCAGGTGAGAACTGGTACCAATACTCGACTAGTAGAACGTATTGATAATATCAGTGCAGGTGACCGTGTAACTAATGTTGAAGTTGTTCCATGGATGAGAGCTAGAGATGTAAACTTTAATGTTACAGGTATGAAACCAAATACTAGAGTATATGCTTTCTTTGATGGCCTTGATGTAAACATTAATGTTAAGCCCATAGGTATAAGCGCATCTTCTACTACTACAACTGTAGATTTCCCCAAGGCAGATACAACTCTAACAGTTTCATCAACAACAGGATTTCCAGATACAGGTACTATTGGAGTTGGTGATACTACAGAGGTTGATCCTTTTGGGATAGGATTTGTTAAACAAGAGCAGATGACTTATACAGGCAAGACAGCTACAACATTTACGGGCATTACTCGCAACACTGGTAACCAGTATGATGAACCACAAAATTGGGCCTCAGGAACTCCTGTAAATGACCAAACTTATGGCAACCCACTCGTTACAGATAATGTTGGAACTTTAGCTGGTCGGTTTAAAATACCAAATACGGATACAAAACGATTCCGAGTTGGTCGCAGAACTTTCCGATTAACTGATAGTGTAACTAATAGTCGTATTGGTGGCTTTGTAAATACTGTAGCTGAAAGGGAATATTTGGCCGTTGGTCATAAACAGACCAAACAGGAACTTATCCTTGCTACACGAAATGCAGCAGTTACTCAAGTAGCAGTTGAAGATACTAGAACTATAACACGAACTACCGGCGGCGGCCCCGGCGTGGCCTCGGGTGGTATTTGGTATGATCCTTTGGCACAGACTATATTGTGTGATGAAGAAGGTGGTATGTTTGTTACTAGTGTTGATATTTTCTTTTCACATAAAGATGCGTCCTTGCCAGTTTGGGTGGAGATTAGGTCTGTAGTCAATGGATATCCAGCTAAGAATATTTTACCATTCTCTGTGAAGTCTTTAACACCAGCAGATGTAAATACGAATGTGGAGGATGGATCAACAGCAACAACATTTACATTTGATAGTCCTGTTTATTTGAGAAATGGATTGGAGTATGCCCTTGTAGTGGCATCAGACAGTCCGGAATATAAGATTTGGATTTCTAGAATAGGTGAAGTTGATATTGGAGGTGTTAGATCAATTTCTACACAACCAACTCTTGGGTCACTATTCAAATCACAGAACGCTTCTACATGGACAGCATCTCAATATGAGGATATGAAATTTGTATTACGTCGAGCTTCATTTGATATAGCTAATCAAGGTTCTTTAGTGTTAGTTAATGAAACTTTCACAGAAGAGGATATACCTGGCGGCGGCGGCAATAATCTTATACCTAATTTACCAAATAATCCCTTTGAAGCCGTAAGTGGACAATCAAAGCTTAAAATTAATTTTACAAATCATGGAAACCATGATACTGATAGTAATGTTGAAATCCAAGGAGCAGTTTCAGATATTGGAGGAACAACTACTAATGGTTCTTTAGGAACAGCTGACACTTCTATAGTTTGTTTAGATGTTACTAACTTCCCAAGCGCAGGTACGGTGAAGATTGATAAGGAATTAATAACTTATGCCGGCAAATCTGGAATAACTACACTGACTGGCTGTGTTAGAGGTACGGTTAATGGTGACAGTACATTAACAACCGCAGCAGAACATGATACAGGAAGTATAGTGGAATTATATATGTTTGCAGGTGTTCCTCTAATTGAAGTAAATAAAATACATACTTCTATTGCAGATCCTGAATTGGATAGTTTTACTATTGTAACTTCAACTAGTGCTACAACGACAACAACTGGCGGTGGTTCAAGAGTCCATGCAACTAAAAATGTTATAATGGATGTGGTACAGCCAATGCTTCAGACTATGGAATTGCCAAGCACCACATTATCAGCACTATTACAATCAACGACAGGATCAACTGTAGGCTCTACGCAGCAATCTTATACAAGAACAGCATCCGTGGATGCGTTTAATGTTCCGATTAATGAAGATCATTATTTCGATGCACCGCAAATAATTTGTTCACCCATTAATGAAACAAATGAATTGGCTGGTAATAAATCCTTTAGACTATCTTTAGCAATGGATACGGAAAAGGAAAATATATCTCCTGTTATAGATTCTCAAAGAATGTTGGCTGCTTGTATAAGTTCTAGAATTAATAGTATTAATAGTTCGGCCGATGTAAATACTACATTTACGAATTACAATCCAATGACTAATGCCACAGGAGATAACAATTCAGCCATTTATATTACAAAGAAAATTTCTTTACAAAATTCAGCAACTGCTTTGAAGGTTTATTTTGATGCAGTAAATATGTCAGATTCTAATATCAAAGTATTATATAAAATTCAACGGTTAGATGATGCGTCGCCGTTTGAGGATTTGGGTTGGACATATTTCACAGGATCTAGTGGATCAGCAGACGGTTTACCAGAAAGTGCTGTACCTACATCAAAAGGAAGAAATGACTTTAAAGAGTATCAATATTTTGATGGAAGGAAAGCTAATGGTACAGGAACATCTTTAAATGAATTTAATGCATTTGCTGTTAAGATAGTAATGCAGAGTACTAATAGTTCTTTGGTGCCAAAAATTAAAGATTTTAGGGCTATTGCTTTGGCTACTTAATTATGGAAGATATAAGTGGCCGGGTAGATATATTAAGGGATCCAAATACTGGTGCTATAGTTAGTGTGGATAGTGATGGACATAGAGCAGCGGTAGAGGCTAGTAAAATAAGACGGCAAGCAAAGGAACAATTATATAACAATTCTAAAGATATAAATAGTATTAGAGAAGATTTAACAGAACTAAAAACCTTAGTAAAGGCTTTATTAACAAAAACAGAAAACAATGGCTGATAGAAATACACCAACAACAATGACCTTTGAGGAATGGCGAACTGAGTTTAATGAGCTCGCGGTTGATGTAGGTGACATTGGAGACCTTAATAATTCGTTTACCGGCACTCCAACGGACATAGTAGAAGCTGTTAATTCCAAAGCCACAACAGGATTCAGTGTGGCTATGGCAGTGGCACTAGGATAAATATTTAAACAGGGAATAACAAATGGCTAACGATTTCATATCAAAAACAGCAACAAGTCTAGCTATCGACTCTGGCACATACACAACTTTGTATACTGCGCCAGCCAACAAAACTTCTATTATTTTAGAAGTTGATATTGCTAACAAATATTCTACAGATATAACTGTAAATGTTTTAATTAGTGATTCGTCAGGCGGCAATGATGCATTTATAGTTAAAGAGGCTCCAATACCATTGGGCGGCGCTCTTAAAGTTGTATCTGGTCAGAAGATAGTATTAGAAACTGGTGATGCTCTTAAGGCAGCCACTAGTGTAGCAACTGGCGCTGATGCAGTAGTGTCAATACTAGAGGACGTATAAAATGGCATCCGGGTA
>Ga0098034_1000933_pt1 | contig 11286 bp, 8 predicted proteins | sample 2_EtaG_FD_77062 | JGI IMG/M metagenome (GOLD analysis project Ga0098034, IMG submission 77062) | Marine viral communities from the Subarctic Pacific Ocean - 2_ETSP_OMZ_AT15125 metaG | ecosystem: Environmental > Aquatic > Marine > Oceanic | place: Pacific Ocean | collected 2015-01-07
CTAGTGGTGATGGTGTAGCTGTAAATAAACAGGGCTATATTAAAAATATTCCTCATAATCGAGATTTAAGATCTTATTTAAAACTCCCTGGAACGGGTGACATTGAAATTTATGTTGCCGAAGCTGGTATAACTTTGGATGAATATCCTGGCATGACATTCTATAAAGTAAGTAATACAGCAGAAACAGTTGAAGAGACAACTGATGATTGGGAAGAAACGCCTTATGAAGAAGAAGTAAGTAACGAAACTAGAGTTGAGAATACTACAGCTGATTTACATCAAGCTATAGAAAAATCTGGAGGTGAAGTGATTACTGAAACTGATACTGAAGAGGATTCGTTAAATGTATTTGGAGATAATTAATAATTTAAAAAAGAAAAGAAATGAGTTTATACAAAATTGATCAAAGCACACAAGTGCAAGAAGAAGCGTTAGCATCTACAATACCTGTAGGAATTAACGAAAATTGTGAATTAGTAGGCGTTGGAAGATTTGAAGCATCAAATAAAAGTGATTATTTATGTTTTACCTGGAGAGATGAACATAAAAATGAATTAAAGCATATGGAATGGGATATAGATCCTGAAAGAATTACACCTAAACCAGGCGAATCTACTGACGATGCTGTAACAAGAAGAGTTAATCAAATGCTTGTTAGAATTAAACATATTTGTACAAAGTTTATACCCGAGAATACTTTTGCTGTTCAAGGTAATACTTTTGTTGATTTATGTGATAGTGTAGTTGGTATTTTAACTCCTAATTTATATACAGGCAAAAAAGTTAGACTTAAAGTTATATATAATTGGAATGATTATTGTGCACTACCCAATTTTTGTCCTTTTGTAGAAGATATGACAATTGATCCTACTAAATTAAAGATTAATCCTAGATTTGACAAAATGGAAAAGGCTACAGCCCCTGTACAAACTGAAGTAAATGGTACTGATGAATCAGATTTGCCATTTTAGTTGTGGCTAATTAAATAAAGTTAAAAGATGTCTGAGCGTTGGCGGTTATTAATGTAATATGCCTTGGACCCGCACACTGACTTAATAGAGGATGGAAAAACATATGCGTTACGCAGCCTCTGTCTTTTCTTTATTTAATAACTGTATTATGAAATATGATTCAACTAAAATAAAAGAATACAAATCGCTTTCAAAAGAAAGCATTCTGAAAGAAGTTTCTGAAGAAGAAATAATGAGACATTATTTAGGATTCGATTTTGAAATTGGAAGAATGTATCAAAGTCCATTAAGAGATGATGATATTCCTTCTTTTAATATTTATTATTCTGAGTATCAAGAACTTAGGTATAAAGATTTTAATGGGTCTCAAGGTACTTGTTTTGATTTAGTAATGAATCTTATTGGTTGTAATTTTTATGGAGCTATTTGTAACATCAATGAAGAATTTGGGCTTGGTTTAAACGGTAAATCTGGTGATAAAAAATTATCATATAAAAAATTTAAAGCCGAAATTATAGATAAAAAATGTCTTATACAATTTAAACCTCAACTTTTTACTGAGTTAGATAAATTATATTGGGAAGGAAAATATGGGATTAACGAAGATATATTAGAACATTTTAATGTTTATAGTGCTAAATTTGTTTTTCTTAATAAAAAACTATTATTTAGATATACTAAAAATAGTCCCATATATTGCTATAAATTTAGTGATAAAGTTAAAGTATATAGACCTTTTCAACCTAAAGGTGTATATAAGTGGTTATCTAATGCAAAAATGGATACTATACAAGGTTATAAACAATTAAGACATGAAAGCGATACTTTAATTATAACTAAATCCCTTAAAGATGTAATGTGTTTATGGAAACTAGAATATGAATCAATAGCACCTCAAGCAGAAACAACTCATTTAGATGAGTCTGTTATAGCAAATATTATTAATAAATATAAGAATATATATATATTATTTGATAATGATTCTGCTGGTATATTTGGTGCGGAAACTTTACAAAAAAAGATACCTGGTAGTAAAGTTATTTATATTCCCCATGATAGCAATTGTAAGGATTTTAGTGATGTAATAGAATTACATGGAATTAATCTTGCAACTGAATTAATAAAAAAATTAATAAATGAGTGATAAAGTTTGGAAAATAGTTATTCCTAATTACGAAGAAAAAGTTCCTATATCAAAGAGACGTAGGGCAAAATACTATAAAAAGGGTGAAAAATTAGCTAAAAAATATCTTACTGGTATTAAAAATGGTATGTATTTTTATGATAAAAAAGGTTTTTTAGTTGATCAAAATAAAAATAGGGTTATAGCTAATCCTATTTCTGCAGGTACTCCTAAATTTTGGACTATTAATGGTCAAAGGATGTATGATGGTACATTACATTATACTGCTAGATCTAAAATAACAAGATGGATGCATGAATATTTGTCTCAATTTATAGAAGAATTTCCTGTGATTAAGTTACATAAAGGGGAATATCTAAGAGTTTGGATAGATATGTATAAGCCAGCTGGCATACAAAATTGGGATTGTGATAATCAATGGCCTTGGACTAAGTGGTTCTTGGATACATTAGTTGAGCACAATAAAATACCCGATGATAGTATACAGATTGTTCGTAGTTCAGGACAAATAACTTTTATAGAATCAGTTCAACGTAAATTAGTATTTAATATACAAATAATAAATTAATGAGAGAACCGAAAGATTTATATAATCACAGAGTAAGCATCTCTGGCCTAAACCTCTTAGCAAAGAGTCCTAGAGCATATAAAATGTATATAGAAAATCCTCGAGACGAGGAAAGCGAAGCACTTAGAAAAGGTAGTGCGTTAGATTGTATGCTAACAGAACCTGATAAACTTGATGATAGATTTGCTGTAGCAGATAAAACTCCTCCTGGCGGAATGATGAGTGATTTTATTGGAGCTTATTTACATTTAAAAAATAGAGACGATCTGACTGAAGATACAATTAGACAATCGGCTTATGTAGATTCAGGTTTTAAAATTAAGTTTGAATCTGTAATCAAAAAGTTTGAAGCAGATGATATACAAGAGTATGTAAAATTTGTAATAGATAGTCAAGATAAAACAATTTTATCTCCTAAGGAGTGGCTTTCTGCTTTAGGTATGAAAGAAATGTTGTTAAATAGTAATGTTACTAAAAAATATTTAGTAGATTTGCCGTCAAATCCAATGGTTAAAGTTTTTAACCAGCTTACAATTATATGGAAGCATGGAAATTTTGAGTGCAAAAGTATACTAGATACAGTAATAATAGACTATGCTAAGAAGCAGATCATACCGATTGATATTAAAACTACCAGCAAAGGTGTTGGCAATTTTATTCAATCTTTTATACGGTATGGTTATTTTCGTCAGTGTAGTTTTTACTTCGATGCTGTCAGGTATTGGCTCAATAATTCGAGTGATCACGAGATAAAAGATCCCGAAAATTGGACTATAATTCCTTTTAAATTTATCGTAGCTGATTCTAATCTTAATGATTATCCTCTTATTTATAGATGTAGTGAAAAAGATTTAGATATAGGTAAGAATGGTGGTTTTCTTCCTAAAGGAGTAAATCGTCTTAAAGGCTGGCAAGAGTTACTAGACGAACTCAAATTTTATCAAGGTATTCGTGACTGGAGATATAGTTATGATCAATTACAACAAAATTGTGAAATGGAATTAGATATATTCGAGTAATGAAAACATATAGCACGAGGTTTTTAAGCCCAATGCTTCCTTCTGAAATGTTAAAAAACAGAAAGAGGTTTGGGCTTATTAATTTATATATAGGAGATTTACAGCATGATATACAACATGAGAATGCAATATACGCATTATTTAAACCAAAATTCACTGTACAATATGAAAATTTTATACAGAGAATGAAGAAACATCCGAGATTTTTAGAATTATATGGTATTAGAAAGTTTGACAGTAATTTACTTAGAAAAGTCACTAAACATATAATGATAGTATTTAATATTCCTGGTAAATATATAAAAGATTATCAAAAATTTCTGTCTGGAGATTATTCAAAATTTAGCACTTTATACGGTCGTAGATTTATATCTGGCACAAATATTCATAAAGTTATACATAGAAATCCCAAATTAAAAAAACATTGGGAAAGTAAACTAGGTGTAAATTTAGATAATATTGAACTAATGGCTAAGCCAAAATTTGAATCGGAGATATTTAGATATAATAAAAATAATTTTAAATTAGTAGAAAACTTATGGAAAATAGAAAAATAAAAACAAAATTAGTAGGAAGAGAAGAAGTATTTAAAACTTTAGCTTTGGGTGAGGTATTACAATTACCTGTTTTACTGTTAGGTCAACCTGGTATAGGTAAAACCCTAGCTTTATTAGATTATGCTGCATCTAAGTATAATTATAATAGAGAACAAGTTAAAGAAAATACTTTTATTATAGAGTTAGATGAAGGTACTAAAACTTCAGAAATAAAAGGTAGAGTGAATATGAAACAATTACTTGAAGACAAAGAATATAAAGTGGATGCTCCTATTGCTGATGCAGAATTTGTTATGATTAATGAAGTAGACAAAGGTAATTCTGCAATCAGAAACACTATGTTATCTGTTATGAGAGAAAAGGCTATATTTTACGGTGATGAAATTAAAAAATGTAAATGGAAAGTATTTACTGGATCTTGTAATCAAATAACAAGTAGTGAATCTGATAATCCTTTTTGGGATAGATTTGTATTAACTTCTAATATTGATAGAATTGGGGCTGATATGATTCTTAAAACATTTGAAGGAACAGTTAACATATTTGATGTATCCTTACCATCTACTCAGGAAGTATCTGAATCTAAATTAGATAAAACAATGTTAAATAAATTTATCAAGGCTATTTATGATGCAATATCTGATAGAACAGCTAGTTACTTACCAAGAATGATTAAAGCTATTAAACTTATTTATAAATTGGAAGATTTAGAAGCTATTATGAAATGTTGTGAATTAATTGCTCCATCTAGAGTATCTGTTGTATCTTCTAAATTAGAAAGTACTAGAGAAAATTCTGTTAGAACCCAGATAGATAACTTAAAAGGTGTCTTTGATGGTGGAGATTCTACTTATACTAGAGTTTATCTTAAATCTCTATGTTCTGACTTATCTGAAATGGTGAGTATTAAAACATATACTAATAAAGTTAAAGAATTAGAAGAGGCTTTAAGAGAAGTAATAGGTAATTTAGATTATGGTTATGATAATCAAGACGTAGAAACTGAATTTGCACGTTTAGTAGATGATGCTATGCAACAAAATGGTCAATTTGCTATTAAGAAAGAGGTACAAGAGGTACCAGTTCTATGAGACGATATGATTATTTAGGACATAGAAATCATTGGAATGACAAAGATGATTTTTCAGATTATGATCAAAATAAATGTATATTTCAACCTAAATTAGAAGAATATTTAGCTGAAACTATTTTAGATAATTTTCAAATAGATAATTTACAAAGGGTTGGAATTACCAAAGAAATGATATTAGATGCATTTAAATTATTTTATTATAAGGATAAAGAAGTTGCTGTAAGTCCCAAAATGTATTGGTTTCATCATTATCTTAGTAAATGTGATAATCATATATTAAATATGGTTACTAGTGATAGTCCTGGTTTTAGTTATATAGCTTCTAATGCTGTTGTAGAAACTCTTTATAAGTTTTTAGCTAAGAATAATCCTGATTTAGATGAACTTAATGAGGCTATTAAAAATGGCGGGTCTCCTGATTTAGATAAATTATCTAAGGCGGCTAAAACTGGAATTAATCGAGCTAAAAGAGATATTCAAAAGACGCAAGATGCAGCTAATAAATTTGGATGTAGTAAAGATTTTGGTAAAGATTTAAAATCTGCTCAAATATTATGTGATACTAAACTTCTTAATAGTCTGTCTCTTAATAGTAATTCTTTATCAAAGTTTGTTAAATTCGTTGTTGATAAGGCTGTAAGCTATAGTACTGGTAAGAGATATACTGTAGAAGAGTCTATATTTGATTCTGATGATATAGAAGATATTTCTAATGTAGAATGTTTTTCTCACTTTGCTTTAATTAATGAACTATCTGTAGTAGAAAATAGATATGTTATGAACTTTGATATATTTATTGATGATTCTGGATCAATGGGATGTAACTATGATCTTGGTGGTAGAAGAATAGAGCTTAGAAATTTAGCTAGAATGATAGCATTTAAAATGCATGCTATGAAAATGGTTAAAGATATATGGTTATTTTCTTCTAGAGATGAATTATTTAAAATTGATATAAGTCAATTATTTATTAGTAAGATTGATGGAGGTACTGATATTTCTCAATGTATTAAAGAATCAAATAAATCTGGGAGACCTTGTTTAATTATTACTGACGGTAATGACCATTTAGACGAAAAGTTAAAATATAATGATAAAGCTTATATGTTAGCATTAGAAATGAGCCATGGCTTAGATAAAAGTTGGAAAGAATATGCTGATAATAAACAAATATTATTTTATGATAGTCATAAAGGTTTTAGAGAGGGTATATATACTAAAAATAGTGGTGATTGGTGTAGTATAAAACCAGTTAATTAATTGGGAAGCGCTTAAATAAATCGGGTTTAATTGGCCTATTGTCGTTTAAGCCTTCCCATATAAAAGAAAGGAGAACTTAATTGTTCTCCTTTTTTTTAGACTTTATTACCAAACTGTATTTCTATAATAGTATTCTAGGGCTTCTGACATTTCTTTATGCTTCTCTGCATGTTTCCACCACGGTATAACATCTCTTAATCTATATCTCATTTTTGTTTGACCTTTTCGATGTCCTGATACATAACGTTCCATATCAGCTCCAAGACTATCTGCCGCCCATTGACTTAATACTCTTTGTATTCTCTGTGCCATTGTCACAGAAACTGCAGGAGATTTTACAATTCTCCAAAATTCTTCTGTACTAGAATAAGCTTGTAATTCAGAGTGTAATCTGTTAGCATAGAAAGACATATAGTAGTATATTAATTCATCTTCTTCGTCAGCTGCTGCTTTAAATATATTTCCTAATATTCCTGCAATCGTAAAATATCCTATTTCAGATATAGTTCTTCTTACCTGATGTCTTTCATAAGCACTTAGAGCATTCCATTCTTTCTTACCCATACTTCTTAATTTAAAATTAAATCTTGTAAAGTCTCTAATTAAATTTTTTAAAAATAATATTGTTGTAACATAATCTCCGTCCATATCAACATTTTTACCTCCCTGGAAATTATTTATATTAGGCTCTCTTTCTTCTTTATTCCAAATTTTACCTACATTATCCCATCTTTTTCTAGATCCTGGTATTTGAAATCCCCTCATTGCTCTTAACAATGCTCCCCACCATCTAAATTGAGCTGCCATTTTATTATTCCAAGCGTATTGGCCTTGATTGTCTTCATTTATCAATTGAGTAGGGCGTACCAAAGCTCTTGAAATGAATTCAGTTTTCCTTGGATCTGTTTTATGATCTATAGTAGTATAAGCAACTCTATCATCTATTACTAGTCTTCCTTTTTCATCTTTAGACATACTTTCTAATAAACTCATTGCTTTATTAATGTCCTTAGTAGTTCCTTTATTTCTTAATAATAATTCTCCACTTTTATTATATACTTTAACATGTTGAAGAAATGCCATAACTGGTATACCGTGATTCATATATTCAGGTATATGAATTGTGGCCCATAAAGAATCTGGATCTACAACTTGACCCATCCTTGTTATAGCCCCAAAATTATAATTACTAGGATGAAAACTATTTAATGCATCATACTTCTGTAATATTAATCCAGTTAAAGAAGAAGGTGTAACCTTACCTACATCATTAAGTATACTAGGAACATCTTTAACAAATCTATAGTATGCTATAGCTAAATCATTTATTCCCCAGTAGTGACCTCCTACAGCGTCTAATTGGGCCATAGCCCTACCAAAATTACGGTTAGCCCCCATTGCAAGATAATTTCCTTGTAGTAATACTGCTCCTCCATATTTACCTATATTATTTACTATCTTGTGCATAGGTACTTCTTTACCAGGAACTAATTTAACAGTGCCTTCTTCTGTATCAACTAAAACTTTGTCAGAAGTTATTTTAAAATTTTGTGCCATTAAACCTTGAGCTGATATTTTATAAACCCTTTGATCTATAAAATCTTCTACTAATTTATAAGCATTACTAGTACCAGGATTATCTGCACTTTGTTTTAAAAGTTCTGTTTTACTTTTTGTAGCTTTATCTACTAGTTTTCTATATCCATCTTTTTTACTTACTCTTCTAGTTTTTAAATGTTCTTCTATCATTTTAATCTCAGGAAGAGCTTTATTATATTCTTCGTGATGTTTAGTTATATAATGATTTTTTAAAACTAAATCGACTATATTAAATGACATATGCTCTAATGGAACCTCAAATCTACCATGTACAGGAATGTATCTTCTTTCTTTTCCTTCAGCTCCGACAATAACTTCTTTAATATCTTGTCCTGCTTGTACTTTTTCTATATCAAATTCTTCAGGTATTTCTTGAGTAACTTGTGATAACTCTTCCCCTGCAAATTCATCTACTTCTCTAACTAACCACGCATTTTTAATTTCTTCTTTTATGCCTATCCATGCTGCCTTAGCAAATTGTATTGGAGTTTTTCCTTCAGTAGTTAATCTTTCTGAATAACCTTTACGATCTTGTAGAATCATAGTTCCTAATCTCATATCTGCAGCAACTCTTTCATCTGATTTTGCTTGGATATCTATCAATCTTTTATATAAAATATAAACTGGATCATCATTTCCTCTTGCAACTAACTTTTTATAATCATCATTTAACCATTGATCTCTTGGCCAGTGTACATCATATCCTTTTTCTTTTTGTTTTTCAGCATACTCTTCAGCACGTCTAGTTCTATAATTATTTTTTGCATCTTTTATTTTTAGTGCTCTATATGTAGAATCTTGATCCATATTTGCTTTAAACCAATTTCTCCTTATTGCTTTTCCTTCTTTTACACTTACTCCCTCTGCTGTAGATTCTCTCCACATTTCATTTAGTTCTTTATAAAAATCACTATGATATTTAGCTACAAAATGCCTAGTAGGTGTTTTTCCGTCTTCTCTCTCTCTTTCTATATAAGGATCCCATAGTTCAGTACCTTTAGTCACTCTTACACCACCAAGCTCTTCTACTCTTTTATCTATGGCCTTATCTACTAAAGGTTTTATTTCTATAACTAATGATATAAAATCTTGTCTTATTTTATCATCAATAACATCAAAATGCTCACCAATTAATTGTAATACACTATCTCTTTGACGAGATATACCATCTACCCATCTTTCCCAACTATCAATATCGTCTTCAGTTGTTGTTAAAGATGTCTTAATATGCTCTACATTTTCATCATATATTTGTTCTTTTATTTTAGCTACTTCTTCAGTTACATATATATCTTGTGCTAGTTTCCATTCATCTGCTTTTACTTGTTTACCATCTAATGTATATTTAGTTGTAATTGTATCTTTAAATCCTTCTACAGGATTTTTTTCCTCGAATTCCTTTTCAAAATCTTTTCTATATTCAAATTCTATGGCTCTAAAGTGTGGGGCTAAAGTATGTGCTACTATATTTTTAGATACGATAACATATTTCATTTCAATCTCGTCAGTAAGACTTACTATCTGTTCTAAATATTCAAGCTCATCTTCAGTAATTATATCTAGTCCATCAGCTTCTATATCATCTTTACCAGTTAATTGTCTTTGCTTCCAATCTTTTAAAATAGCTTGTGCTGTTCCTCCATAATTTGATATAAAATCATACCAATCTTTAATAACAGTCTTATAAGCATTTCTTATTTTAGGATTACTCCATTCTAACTGACTAAATTTATCTACTTTCTCAAATGCGTCTAAAATACCAGCCGAATATTCTGCAGCATGCTCTAAAAATCTTATAAAACCTTTTTCACCAGACCTTTCTGTATATTTATCTAATAATTTTCTTAAAGACTTTAAATTTTCGAGTGATTGCTTTTTTTCTTCTGAAGGTGAAGTTTTCTTCATTCTTGAGATTTGTTTCTCTAAACTATCTAAAGACATTTCTACATATTTAGTTCTAGCTTTTATCTTTTTTTGAGTTTCTTTTTTATACCATTTCTTCTTGGGATCTTTTATTCTATCATCTACAATTTTTTCTTTAAATTCTACAACATATTCTATTTTGGGGAATCCTTCTTTATCTACTTTATCTTCAAATCCACTCCTTTCTTCAGGACTATACCATTTACCGCCAAAAAATTCATAGAATTCAGAAGTAAAGATATAATTAAATATCTTTGTTATCTCATCTATAGACATACTAGGAAATTTCTCAATTAATGCATCTCCTAATGCTGGATATACTTCTTTTCCTGTTATAGGATGTTTTTTTAATTTTACTTTACAGGGTCTTGCCATTATTTAATTTTTATGGACAATCAGGTTTAGCTTTATAGTCTTCATCTTTCTCTCCTTCAAATGTTCTAATATTGTCTTGTTGATCTTCTATTCTACTATTATCAGTTTTCTTAGTTATAGCTTCTTGTTCTACGTCCACGGATTTTACTTTTTCTGCAACTTGAGTAATATGATCAACTTTATTTTCTTCTATAAATGTATCTTGATTTTCAAAAGAGTATTCATATACATATCTATTATTTTCATCTCTTAGCCCTAATTTATTGGTTATTTCATAGATCGCAATATCGGTATTTTTTTCATCATTTCCAACATATTCATATAAATTTTCTTCATCTGTTACTTTATCTTGCAAAGTTAGAAAAGGTTTATAAACTGATATATCTTCAATTTTATCTACTCTAAATTTAGTATGATCCGTTCTAAATCTAATTACAGTCCCTTTCTTTTTACCCTCAACCCTATCCAATTTATTAGTTATCTTAACATCAGTATTCCTTGCATTCGGTACTAAAGTTTTTTCCCACCACATATGCTTATATATCTGGGGCATTAAGTCATCAAAGAATGCACCATCGTTTAATCCAAGTTCTTCTAGATTACTTACATTTGGATTCTTAAATTTTCTAAAGCCTGTAGTGATATGATCTCTTAAATTAGTAGGTACTAACTCATGAAAAGAAAATAAATTAGTTCTCCATCCTGAAGAGTATAATGCATACTTAGGTAATAGTTTAGAAAATAATTCTCCTTCTTTTTCTGCCAATTCTTGCCA
>Ga0098034_1000938_pt1 | contig 11267 bp, 15 predicted proteins | sample 2_EtaG_FD_77062 | JGI IMG/M metagenome (GOLD analysis project Ga0098034, IMG submission 77062) | Marine viral communities from the Subarctic Pacific Ocean - 2_ETSP_OMZ_AT15125 metaG | ecosystem: Environmental > Aquatic > Marine > Oceanic | place: Pacific Ocean | collected 2015-01-07
AGGTGCTGGTAGTATTGTTATAATAACATCATCAACAGCAGCGGATGAAAGTGTGGTTACTTATGAAGCAGATACTTCAGGCGGTTCGATATTAGTAACATTACCATCATCGCCAACCATTGGCAAAATATGGAATTTTAAAAAGACTGTAGCAGCTAATACTTTACAATTAAGAACTGCTGGCAGTGAAACAATAGATGGTGGTGCTACTCATAATTTAACAGGAATAAACGATTATGCTACCGTACAGTATGACGGTACTAATTATATAATAATTTAAGATCATGGCAGAAAGAGTTGCGTTACAAATAGATGTTGATGCCGGTAGAAGCGGTCAAACCCTTGGAAAAATAGAGAAAGACATTTCCGGCATTAATAAAGAAATGACCGATTTGACAGAAATCAACCAAGAGTTTAAATTAGAATTAATTGAACTTGAAAGAAGATTTAAGAAAATCCCAAAAACTGCTTTACAGGCAAGAAAAAAAATTGGCGATCAAATGGATCACCTGAAAGCATCAATTAAGGATAACAATCATGCTTTAGAGAATTTCAGATTAAAGAAAAAACAACTCAGCAACATGAAGCGTGACATGAAGGCAATGAGCAATGAGTTTGTTGAATCTACTGAAACCGTACTTGGATTTGGTGCATCATTAGGAGAAGCAGCTGCCGGTTTTATGTTATTGACAGGAGCATCTGAGGAAGACACAGAACAATTAGAAAAAGCGATTGGTGTCATGTTTACATTTGAGGGTGTTGCTAAAAGCGTTTCCGGAGCAATGAAAATCTGGAATCAAAATTTAAAAGAAACTGCTATTGGTCAAAAGATTGTTACGGCTGGTCAATGGTTGTGGACTACTGCTGTTGGGGCTACTTCAGGAGCATTAAAATTATTTAGGATTGCTTTAATGGCAACAGGAATCGGAGCTATTATTATTGGTGTTGTTGCTTTAGTGATGAACTTCGGAAAACTTGTTAAATGGGTTAAAAACATCACAGGTGGAATGGGTGCTTTTGGTAAAGTAGTTAAACAGATGATGATGATTGCTCTTTTCCCTTTAATCGCAGTCATTGAAGCAGTAAAATGGGGATTGCAGAAGTTAGGAATTTTAGAAAGTGAGGAGGAAAAAGCGAAGCGTGAACGTGCCGAAGCAGAAGCAAAAAGAACTAAAGCAAAATTAGAATCGATAGCAAACCAAATTAAGGAACTTGAAAGATTAGCAAAGCGTGAAAAGGAAATATCTGATTTAAAAATTAAAGGTTTAGATAATGAAATTAAAATACAAAAATCATTAGGAAAAGAAACTATTGAACTTGAACGGCAAAAATTAAAAATATTAGTCGAAAGTGCAAAAGAACAAGATGAACTTACAAGGGAACGGATAAGACTTAAAAAATTAGAACTACAACTTATTTGGGATGAACTTAACGCTACTGCAAAAATAATTTTTTCAAAAGAAAAACAACAAGAGATATTAAAGTCACAAGTAGATCATATTAAAGAATTTGATTTAGAGCTTAAAAAATCAGCACAATCTATTAAAGATGCTGAAGCTGATTTATTAGTATTTGAAAATAAAATTGAAAAGGAAAGAGAAGAAAAAAGCAATAAAAGAAGCGAGAAAAAAAAGCAAGAAAGAGAGGAAAAATTAGAAAGAGATAAACAGGCATTGTTTGATCTGGAGGTTGCAAGAAAGGAAGCAGATGCAGAAGATATACTTGACGAACAAAAGAAAGCAGAGGCATTAATTAATATTGAAAGATTCAAGCATGAGAAGGAATTAGAGAATAAAAAATTAACGGATGCTGAAAAGGAATTATTAGAGTTTGAGTATCAACAAAGGATTGCAGATATTTCTCAGGAGTTTGTAGATGCAGAGTTTGAAAGGGAACAGGCAGAAGCAGAGAGATTGGCAGAGTTACAAGATGAAAAAATTGAGAATGAGAAAGAAGCGAGAGAGAAAAAATTAGAAGCAGATAAAGAAGCAGCAGAGAAAAAGCTTGAGTTTGAAAAACAAGTACAAGATGAATCTTTTAATTTAGCTCTGGGTGGAATAGATGCTTTAATGCAATTAAATGATGCTTTCCAAGGTCAGACAGAAGCACAACAAAAGAAAGCATTTGAAAGGAATAAAAAGTTACAGATTGCACAAGCTTTGATTTCAGCAAGTCAGGGGGTTGTTAATATATTAGCGAATGCATCTACTATACCTGATCCATTTGGAACGGTTTACAAGGTAGGTCAATTAGCAATATTATCGGCAGTAACTACAGCTCAGATAGCGAAAATAAGTCAACAACAATTTTCTGGAGGTGGATCAGTCTCAGCACCTAATATTTCAGGAGGTGGAGGAACGGGAGCACCTAAAATAGCACCCGTAACAAATACATCTACTTTAGTTCCACAAGAACCACAACAAGTATATGTAACGGAAACCGATATAAGTAATACACAAAACAAAGTGGCTGTGATTGAAACACAGGCTACAATAAAATAAAAATTATGGAACTATTAGAATTAGTAATAAATGACGAAGATGAATCTGGCGTTGATTTCATCGCATTAGTAGATGCTCCGGCAGTTGAGAAATTATGGCTGGCTTTCAATAAACAAAAAGATGTAGATTTTCAATTTAAAATTCAGGATCAAGAAAAAAGAATTGTGTCCGGTTTTTTCATGATTGCTGACTTACCTATTGTAAGATCTAACGATCAGGGCGAAAAATTTTATGTAGTCTTTAAAAAAGATACTATTAATAAAATTGTAAATAAATTTTTTAAGCATGGTTATTCAAATAATATAAATATCATGCATAATAAAAATGATGAAGCTGATGGTGTCTATGTTATTGAAAGTTTGATTATTGACAAGGAAAGAGGTATTAATACTCCACAGGGATTTGACGAAGTTCCGGATGGCTCATGGTGGGGATCTATGAGAGTTGAAAATAACGAATTGTGGGAACAAATTAAAGCCGGAGTTTTTAACGGTTTTAGTGTAGAGGGACTTTTTGGTCAAGATAACGGAAGGGAATTAAAAGAAAAAATTATTACAAGAATCAGGGATGTAATTAAAAATTATAAGAATAAATAAATATTTTTTTTAAAAAGTTATTTTTTTCACATATATATAGTAAAGACTTTAAAGTTATGAATGAAGCAAGACAATTATTTCAAGATATTAGAAATATTTTTAAAACTGAAGGTGTGGACGTTGAAGTCCCAACAGTAGAAAATAAAGAAGTAACAGAAAATCCGGAAACAGTAGTAACTGAGGAAAAGGAAACAGAAGTTACAGAAACCCCAAAAACAGAAAAATTTGAAGACGTTGTGCTTGAAGATGGTACGGTTGCTCAAATTGAGCCAGACGTTACTCTTGGTGCTGCAATGGTAGTAATGGTTGAGGATGAACTTCTACCAGCTCCAGACGGAGATTGGACTTTAGCAGACGGAAGGGTTGTTACGACTGAGGGCGGTGTTATTGTGGCGATTACTGAGCCTGAATTAGAGGAGGATGAGGCGGTGCCATCTGAAGATGAGGAATTGAAAAATGAACCTTTAACAGAGAATCAAAAAAAGGAAGCAAAGAAAATTATTGAATCTATTGTTACTGAAAAGCATTTTGGCAAAGCAGAGGACATAGATGGGTTGAAAAAAGAAATTAGTCAATTAAAAACTGCATTTACAAGCTTATTGGAATTGACCGAAAAATTAGTTAATCAACCAACAACAAATTCTGTTAAAAAACAAAAAAGTGGTTTCCAGAATTTAAAGAAAGATAAAAAAGCAGATATTATAGAAAGATTAAAAGCAAAAAATATTATTAACTAAATAAAAATTGAACTTATGAGTTTTGATGTAACAGGATTAACAAATTACGTAGACGAACAAGCAATGAAGCTTATCGTTGAAAGTGTTGCTGGTGGGCAATTATCAAAATACGCACAAATACAACCCGATGTAAAGGGACCGACAACCATTAACATTTTAGACACAGATGTCGAATTGCAAGACGATGGATGCTCGAGATCTGCAGATGGCACTACTACTTTATCTCAAAGAACTATAACGCCAAATGCTTTGGCAGTTCACGAAGATTTATGCATGAGTGACCTTGCTGCAAAGTACACACAGACAATGCTTAAACAAGGAGTAACAAACGAAAAAGAAGAAATTCCTTTTGCTGAGTTATATTTCGGTTTAAAGATTGCTAAAATTCAGAAACAAATTGAAATATTAGATTGGACTGGTACTGCTGGTGCTGGTTCTTATGCTGGTTTAATGGCACAACATACTGCTGTAGTAGATGTTGCTTCACCAACGGCTGGTATTCAAACTGCTTCAATCATTATTGAATCGTTATCGTTTTTAGCGCAATCAATGGATGAGGATATTGCAGATGCAGATGATATTAAAATATTTTTAGGAATGGATTTATTTTTAATGTATCAGAGAGCTATTGCTGATGGAAATTATTTTCATTATGTAGTTGATGGCGCACCCGGAAATGAACTACCATTAGTAGGTTTTCCACAAGTTACAGTTGTTGGAACTGTAGGTCTTTCAGGATTAAACAGCGCGGTTGTTGGTGATCCTGTTGCTTATTTAACAAGAGCTTCAAACATTGTTATTGGTGTTGATCTTCCAGACGAGGAAGCAAATGATTACAGAGCATGGTACGATCCAAACGACAGAATTTTTAAAACTACTTTTGCATTTAGACGTGGAATTAATTGGGCTTTTCCAGCGGAAGCGTGTAAATTAAAAATATCGTAAATAATAACTTTAGAGGGTATAATAGCCCTCTTTTTAAAACTATAAAAGCATGGCATGTGAATTAGCTACGGGTTTTGCAAGGGACTGCTCAGACAGTGTCGGTGGGATCGAAGAATTATACCTATTGTCGCGGGACACAATGACCGCTTATTCAATAGTGAATCATGAGGTAACTGCTATTACAGATGGCGGTGCAACATGGTACAAATATGAACTAAAAAAAGAAGTTGGAAGCGTTGTAGCAACTACTACGATTGATCCGGCAAACGGTACAAGATTTAGTGAGGGGGTAATTGCCTTTTCATTGAATAAGTTTAGTAATGCTAAAAGCAACGAACTTAGACTTATGGTTTTAGGTCGTTTGGCAGTTATTGTTAAGGACAACAATGGTGTGTATTGGGGCTTAGGCTTTCAATCATTTGCTGAAGGTCAATCTTTAGTAGCTAATACCGGTACTGCGTTTGGCGATCGTAACGGATATGACATAGAACTGATGGCAAAAGAGTCTGAAACTCCTTACCAAATTGATGCAACTGTCGTAGCTGGATTAACAATTAGCACTTAATTTCTACTTTATATTTTCTTTTATTGAGGGATGCTTTAAATAGTGTCCCTTTTTTTTTTAATAATTCAAAAATTTCACATATATTAAACAAACCATAAAACGTAAAATTATGTTTAAAAAAGGCTTAAAAGGACAACAATGGTGTGGAAAAGGATTTAAAATAGTTATAAAAGACGAAAATAAAGGAATTTTAAAGAAATTAGGAGCTGACGTATTTGAACCAAAAAAGAAGAAAAAAAAGGGAAATGATAGTGCTGAATAAAAATGCAACGACAATTTTTGTAGCTACTCTTTGGGAAAAAACAACCTTAACGGGAACTTATTATTATCTTTTTCAATTTACGTCAGCTCAAACGAAGGTCGATTATTATACTATAATAGCGGATATTTCTACTAATATAGATCGTTATAATATGTTTTCTTTTATTGAGGGTGTGAATGATGCCATTAATGGAAAGTTGATTTTAGGAAAGGGAGGATATTATAGTTACAAAGCATTTGAGCAAGTATCAGCAACGAATTTAGATCCTACGGGATTAACGGAAGTTGAATCCGGAAAAATGAGATTGTTAGATGCAACGGAATTACCAGATTTTACTCAGCATTCAGTTTCACCAACAACAAACATAGTATATAACCCATCATGATATGAGTGTTAAATTAATTACATTAAATTTCAAAGGTTACGAATTGCCGATTTTCAAAGAATCCAGACGTGGCGATTGGTACGAATATGGAAGCGAAAGACCTTATAAAAATACGTATCCGGATTTCTTAACGAAGCTTTATAATGAATCAAGTAAACACGCAACGATAATCAATGCAAAGACTAATTTTATTGTGGGAAAGGGTTTTGCAATAAGCAGAGATGTTTCATTTAAGGAGAGGGCACAGATAGATGCTTTTTTAAGGACTACGAATGACATTGATAATATGACCGATTTATTGTATAAGATCGTAAAAGATAAAAAGGTTTACGGAGGATTTTGTATGCAAGTGATGATCGATGCGAATAAAAAAATTACTGCTTTAGAGCATATTAATTTCGGAAATGTCAGGAAAGCAATAGAGGACGAGGATAAATACTTTTATACAGATGATTGGAAAGCAAGGAGTCCAGAAAATAACGAGGATTTTACAGAGCTTAGATTATTTCCTTTTGATGAATCTATTAATACGACAACGAATTATATCATTTATTACAAAGAATATAGACCAGACTTACATATTTATCCTTTGGGGGATTACATTCCGGCAGTTCCGTATCTTGAAGCTGATGTAGAAATTGCAAATTTTACGCTTCAAAACATAAAAAATAATTTATCTGCTGGTTACATCATATCGTTTAACAACGGAGAACCAACAGAGGAGGAAATGCAGGTTATTGAAAGACGTTTCAAAGAATACGCTACGGGAAGTGATAATGCTGGAAAGCCTTTACTCAGCTTTACGGATCAAAATTCAGACCACCCGCAGATAATTCCAATACCAACGAATGGGCAAGATGATCGTTTCAATAGTTTAAATAAACAGATTAGAGAAGAAATTTATACTGCTCATGGAGTGACCTCACCAATGTTATTTGGGATAAAAGATAATACGGGACTTGGAAACAACGCAGATGAATTGAGAACGGCAGCGGAATTATATCAAAATTTATATATAGATCCGGAGCAAGATACGTTGAATGAGATTTTTAACGAATTAATTAATTTCAATGGATTGCCGAAAGTCTTAAAAATTGTTAAAATTGAACCGGTACAGAAAGCATTAAGTGAACAGACTATTGTTTCTGTAATGACTCAAGACGAGTTGCGCGAAAAGATAGGTTTAGCACCTTTAGAAGCAAGAGAGAGGGTTATGATGGATGACCAGACGGATGATTTTATTTTTGAAAAATTAAAAGATTCTGGATATAGAGAAAGCGAGTTGGAAATCATCCAGACTTTCAATGAACCAATTACTTGCATGAAGGATGCGGAGGAGTTGGAAAATAAATTTTTAAATAATTATTCTTTTGCTATTGGGATGGTTTTAACAGAATCTGAAAAAAAGGTATTAGAAATTTTAAAAGCAGATCCTAAAATGCCGGTTACTGAAATTGGTAAAGCTTTAAATATGGATGTTGAAAGTGTTAATAAAACGATTCAATCTTTACAGGATGTCGGAGCATTAACAAAAGATTTCATTCCAACGGATGAAGCCATAAGTTCAATACAGATTCCAGACGAAAAGATATTTGTGGTTTATAAATATGCTTTATCGCCCAGATTGAGAGGAGAACCAATTTTATTAGATACCTCACGTGGCTTCTGCCGACAGATGATAGGATTAGGAAGGTTATATACTTTAGATCAATTAAAAATGCTTCACAACGACTTTAATTGGAGCGGATGGGATATTTTTACAAAACGTGGCGGATGGTACACAATACCAAGGGAAAGAAATGCAAGAGGTGAGGTTATTAATCCAGAAGAAACATTAATACATAGACCGTTTTGTCGTCACATTTGGCAACAACAAGTGGTCAGAATAAAAAGATAAAATTATGGCAGTATTATTTATTTCAGAAACATACGTTAAGAACAATACTCTAATTGACGAGAATGTCGATATGAGGTTAATATTACCGAGCATTAAAGACGCACAAGAATTGAGAATACATCCGATACTTGGCACACCGCTTTATGATGATTTAAAAGCAAAGATAACTGCCGGAACATTAAATGCTGATGAGATTGATTTACTTGACGGTTATGTTGCACCAAGTATGTTGCAATGGACTATGTATGAGTGTTCAGCATCAATGTTATTTAAATATAGAAATAAATCGGTAGCAACGAAAAGCTCAGAAAATAGTCAACCAATAAGTTTTCAAGATCTTCAATTTTTAAGAGATGAATGGAAAAATAAGGCAGAGGAAAGGGATAAAAGACTAATTAATTATTTAATAGATAATAGGAGTTTATTTGCTGCTTATTCTGAGTCGAGTGATGATCTAAACCCAAGGGTGACTGCTTATCAAACTAATTTTTATTTAGGTGGAGCTAAAAGTACGATGTGCTGGAGAGATGAATATAATTATTATAAAGATTGTTAATAGATGATTTTAACGTATAATCAAATTATAAAGGAGTTTAATGATTTTGCTGATGCTCATAGACAAATTGAAAGTTTTGGCAATGGCAACCTATGGGAAGCGGTGGAACACAATCAATTAGCAGATTTTAATTACCCTTTGTTGTGGGTTGTGGATAGTCCGGCAACGTTAGGTGAAGGGGTTTTTACATGGAACTTTAGTATTTTAGCAATGTCAATAATTGAAAAGAATGAGAGTAATGAGAATGAAGTAAAAAGCGATATGGCTCAGGTATTAATGGATATGATTGCTTATTTTGAGCAGAGAACGGCAACAACTAACAATGTTGATTGGTTAAAAGTTAATATTCAGAAATCCGGAACAATGACAAGTTTTACAGAGAGGTTTGAAGATGATCTTACGGGGTGGAGTTGTGGAGTATCATTTACGATGCCTTTTAATTATGATAATTGTAATAACCCATTAACATAAAATTATGCCAACATTATTTAATTTAGGAAAGAAAAAAGGGGTTTTCATGGTTCCATCCGGAGGCACGAAAAGTCCTACACCTACACCGCCTTCGTTTAGTAATACCAAGTCTTTAGCATTTGACGGAGTTGACGATTATGTTGATATTTCAACAACCGCAACTTTAAGCGGTAAAGCAATAGTTTCTATATCTGTTTGGATAAAACCTGATAATTTAACTGGCTCAAATGAACGTATTTTTGATGAAAATACAAGTACTTCAGGATATACACGTTTTGGCTTAGAACGAGATACCGATAAAATACAAATGAAATGGCGTGACTCTGCAAATGATCCTTCAGGAAGTGCGGGTACTTTAACGACTGGAAGCGTATTAACTGCGGGTGTATGGACGCATATTTTAGCTATATATGACAGTAGTAGTAACGAACAAAAAATATATATAGATGGTAGCTTGAGTACAAGTAGTTCTGTATCTATTTCTGCTTTAGGAACAAGCACAACATACGGAATTAATATAGGTAGAAGTCCTTATTATTTAAATTATTTTCAGAGTGCTATTGATGAATTAGCAATGTGGGATGTAGCTTTAGGCTCAACAGAAGTAACAGAACTTTATACTAATGGTCCAATAGATTTAAATACAGATACAGGTAATTATACTTCATCTTCAGACTTACAAGTATGGTATCGTATGGGTGATAAAGTTACAAGTTTTCCAACTATACCAGATCAAGTAGGTAGTAATGATGGTACTGCAACAAACATGGATATTGGTGATATTGTTAGTGATGTTCCGTAAAAATATATAAAATGAAATTAAATAATAAAACATACGCGGTAATTAATTTAACAGATGTTGGATTAATAGACTTTAATCAAATTGGAGAAACCTCAGTAAGTACAATTAGAAAGTCTTTAGATGATACTCAATTTGTAATTAAATGGCAAGACGGATATACGCCAACATTTATTACAGATGGTAGCGTAGTGCCTGTTGGTACATATAATCATTCTGAAATACTTGAATTAATGGCAACGCCTGAATGGTCAGAGCCAATACCTGTTGAATAAATGTTTTTAGATATAGATACGGCAAACGATTTGCATTTTACGTTAAAAGATGTTGGTTATATTATGGGCATATTGATTTCATTTGGTACGGCTTGGTTTAAATTAAAAATTGAAAATGCAAAGCAAAATGAAAAAATTTCTAATTTAACTGAGAAAGCAAATAGCTATTATAAAGAATGTAAAGATGAATTTGTAAATGCTAAAAATGGTAGAATAGCAATTAGACGTGATTTTGATGCTAACATTATTTCTAATAACTTAGCCTTTACAAGTAGATTAGATAAGATTGATAAAGATGTTAAGCACCTTAATTTAACAATTAATAAAGTAAACGTAAATCTAACTGAGGTCAAAGCTAAGTTGGATATAATGATAAATAAATAGAAATTATGGGAAAATTATTTGATTTTTTTGGAGGTCGTAAAACGACTTTTGCATTATTATTATTTGTAGCAGTTACAAGTTTTTTATTTCTGAATAAGTGTGATTTTAATGGATGGTCGAATTTCATTATTTGGGTATTTGGAACTTATGCGGTAGGTAATTCTTTAGAACATATAGGAAACGGCTTAAAAAAGAAATGAGATTAGATTATAATTATATTGAGGATGTTTATATTAAAAAGGGATATGCTTTTTTTGATGGGGATAAGCCATATAATTTAAATATCTTTGGCATACGTTGTGCTACTGACACTAATTTTTTTGACGATCTAATTTGCGTAGCTTATAGAGATCAGAATTTAGAAAGCATTGTTGAGATATTTCAGGGTACTACTGATCCTGGTAAACATTGGCTTAAACATCCGATGAATAGTGATGGAACTGCAATTCTTTGTGAAGGGCAGTATAGATCAACTTATAAGATAGATAAGCATAGAGGAAAATATGACGCACTTTGTCAAAGATTAGGAAAAGTTACGGTATTTCGTGACGATGATAAAGACACAAAGCACGACCTAGACCCTGAAACTGAGCAAACAGGATATTTCGGTATTAACATACATAAGTCTAATCCTTATGTTAAGTACGTTGATAAGTATAGTGCTGGTTGTCAAGTGTTCAGGCTAGACAGCCATTTTGATAGATTAATGTTTTTAGCTTTTAAGTCAGCAGAAATTTATGGTAATTCGTTTACATATACTTTGTTTGATAAGTCTGATTTTTCTTTATAGCTGTTCACCACAAAAAAGACTAAACAGATTAATTAAGAAATATCCACAGCTTACTGAAGTATCAATAGATACGATCAAAGTAAGAGATACTATCTATATTGAAA
>Ga0098034_1000946_pt1 | contig 11219 bp, 9 predicted proteins | sample 2_EtaG_FD_77062 | JGI IMG/M metagenome (GOLD analysis project Ga0098034, IMG submission 77062) | Marine viral communities from the Subarctic Pacific Ocean - 2_ETSP_OMZ_AT15125 metaG | ecosystem: Environmental > Aquatic > Marine > Oceanic | place: Pacific Ocean | collected 2015-01-07
TCCCTACAGTCAAAAACAATATACGAAACCAATAAACAAGAAGCTGATATTCAGTTACCGATGAAAGGCTATAGTGGGCCAAACCAGATAATTGATACAATGTTTAGGTAAATAATGGCAATATTAAACATACCAGTATTTGATGGGGGGTTAGTAACACATGCAGATCCCGAAGACATCAAACATACATCCGCAACTACAAGCATCAACTTTGAGACTGATGTTCCAGGAAAGTTAATCAAACGCCAGGGCCGGGGTAATCCATCCACTCTTACTGCAAATCATGTTGGTCAAATAGTAAAATGGACCCATGAAGATCTGGACGATCCAATATGGGTTTATTTTGAAACTCAAAACCACACCATATCTAAATGTGATGGTGATTTCACCAATATTGACCAGATAAAAGATTTGTCTTCTGGGACACCCTCAACAGCAGTTGAAATAAGCAACTTTGGCCGTAAGTTAAGATTTGCTAACGGATTAGATCAGAAGGCTGGCATATATCAGCATATAGATCGTGAGTTTTTCTTTGGAGCACATGTTTTTAATGCCTTGCATTATGATAATGGAATGATGGAATTACCAGCCACCTGGGATATTGTAAGCATTGAAAAGTTAGAAGGGGGGTTTAAACAATCAGGCCACTACTATTATAAATTCTGTCCAGTATTTGATGGCACCCAGGAACCACCGATGCCGGAGGGATATAAATATTATGAAATGGGTGGTGATGACAAGATCTTAAAGGTTCGTTTTCACATGGATATAGGTGATGGAGATTTTAATCCCAGGATTACTTCCCTAAAGGTATATAGATCTTGGGCTGATACAGTTGTTGGAAATACTGAACCAGTATATTATCATGTTCATACAATTCCTATAAATACAAAATCAGACCATGATGATATCATTCAATCTGCAACAGTTAGGCCATTAGACGATCAATTCTGGTCAGATGATATCCCATCAGTAGAGCCGGACCATTGGGGTGAGCCATATTACAGCTATTATATTAGATACAACAATTTGAACTATGAATTAGATACCTCTAGTTACAATCCCGAATTCCTAACTCTGGACACCGGGGATTGGGGTGGTATAAATATATTTAATGATGCATGGAAATTGAGAGTAGGCGAGTACGACCCAGGCCCAAATACATGGTATTATGAAGATATTGTAGATAAACAAATGGGAGGATATGGGGGTAAGAAGTGTATATATAATGCTGACTGGGTTTGGTATTCTGGTGAAGCTGATGGTTGGATTGTTTATAGTGATGCAGAAAATCTTGATACAGTAGCAGCAGATAGTGCAGAAAGATGTATAAAGTTGGCCGCAGCTTTATCTCAAACGTCTAATTTTGATATAGATATATCAGATGGATATCGTATCGTTGTCGATGGTGATGATGTAGATATATATTTTTATGATTATGCACATACGGACAGATCCCTACATCCATTGGGTACAAAGGACAAAGCTGTTGTTAATTATAAGTATTCAGCATATGCTTCTGGCCGAAATTTTGTGGGGAATGTACGATTGGATCCAGATTCCGAAGCCGAGGATCATGGAGACTGGATAATCTTTTCAGAGTTGGGCCAACCGGATGTATTACCAATTACAAATTATATTCAGATCAAAGATACTCAAGGTGGCCAGATCACTGGCCTGGGGAAACACCTGGGTTCCTTGGTGGTATTTATGGAACGTGGCATATATCGTTTAGATGTGGCATCTGACCCAAGACATTTTGCCTTGATTGAATCCGAGGAAAATCTTGGCTGCATTGCTCCAAACTCAATTATTACTGTAGCCGGTCAGACCTTTTTTGCGGGTCAAGATAATGCTTATGTGATAGATACAGGTTTTAATATTTCTCCGATATCTGAACCCATAAAAGACATTTACCTGGCAGCTTCAAATTTAGAACAATCAAGATTCTTTTATGATCCAAAGAAGGCTAGACTTCTTTGCCGGTTTGGAGATGATACCCAAAACATTTATTGTTTTGATATTATCAAAGCAAGGCAAGGTGAGTCTGTATGGTATCAATTAGATCTTGGCTCCACATATGGAGCAGACCTTTTTGCAATAGATGAAAACTTAAATGTATTTTCAATAACTAACGAGGAATAACCCGACATGAGCAAATTAACAGAAAGCATATTCCCAAAAGGAACTGTAAAATGGGAAATAATAAAAGCCGATGGAACCGCAACTGTTCACGAACCTGATGATAACACAATCCATGCCGATATAAAGAATAGTCTTGGTGCCAGTATGATCGCACAACAATCCAATTTTGGATGTATGAATAGTCCGTTTTTGGATGATGATTTCACTGAAGCAACCTCGGGTAACTCCGGACTTGTTATGAAAGATGATGACCCATTATTCTACGGAATGGAAACCTCATTAGAGAGTACAGGGGGTTTAACATTTACTCTCAAAGGTATTTTAAGGTCTGAAGATGACTATACTATTACGGATGGATATCTAGGTCATTCCTGGAACACCGGCACCAACGATTTCGATGTTGCGTTCAGTTCATATAACTTTAGCCCAGATGTCGTACTTGAAGATGGAGATCAATTAAATGTTACCTGGGAAATCACAATAGCAGACTCATAGGAGAAACAATGATAAATATAAATACCTTACAAACAAAAATTCTGGTTACTGGCGATATTGATATCAAGGTATACGATACAGAAGATCTAAGGCGAATGGAGCCAAAGGTTTCTATAGAGGATCATAATACTACAGGAACTTTCCTTATGGGGGAGTTTATTGATCAAATGCATTCAAGTAGCGGTAATACTTCCTATCATATAAATACAGCATCTAACTGGTTCACCCAAAGATATCCTGGAGAGGATTCAAACGCAAATGTAACCGAACAGGATGGGAAGGATGGTATTCTGGCAATATCCACTGTATCTACTGGCTATATTGATAGTGCCAGCGGGAATGGCACTGAACTGCTTCATATGTTTTTTCTACATCAAAATAAATCAACATCAAATGTTAACAATGCATCTGAATGGACTGCTGAATCTGTATGGAACCTGGCCACCACTACCATAACTTCATTTGAAATAGGTAAAGATTTGATGACCAATTCGCAAGACCCTACTGGAACATTTGAGGATGATGTAGCAACTTATAATGTTCCAGATTTTAGTATGCAATCAAGTGATATTCTTCGGGTCACCTGGACCATTACTGTTGGATGATGAATCATGCCAGTTCCAGACTGTACCATTAGTACAATAACAGAACCATCTGCAACCGACAGCTTTGAACATGGTAAATCTGTAGATGTTACCTGGACCATAAATTCAATGTTTTATTGTATGCTCTGGGAGGTGAACTCTATTAAGTTATATGAATCTGGATCATATCATTCAACTTTGTGGAGTGGATCAATGAATGTTACCGATCTGCATAAAACGGTTACGCTGCCATCTACAAATTTGACTTATGGTGATATATATACAATAAAAATTACATATGGTGTGGCCTAGTGGCGATTATAACATCAAGCACATTTACCATAACACAACCGGGGACCATAACGGTAACAAACCCGACTGCTAATACCGAGTTATATATTTCTGATAGTATTAATATTACTTGGACCTGGGGTGGTAGCGTACCAAATGTAAAAATACAACTATTCAAGGGATCCTCCGGGTCAGCAGTTCTTACCAACTCTACCCCTTGTGATGGATCTTTTAACTGGACGGTAGCCGGTGGTGATTTAAGTGGTAGTGGTACAGATTATAAAATAAAGATTTCGGGGATAACTGGGAGTGCTGTTGATTATAGTCCCGCATTTGAAATACATGCTACTTATCCACCCACCATCAAAACCGCAAGTGATTCTGTTGGTTTTAATGAATCTATTACCAAAACAGTAGAAGAATATAAGATAGTCAAATCCCCAGCTGATACTAATCTCATTTCCGAGCAGGTTAGTAAATCAGTAAGTATTTGGAGGTATATTAAGCCGGCCAGTGATTCTGTTGGTTTAAGTGAAAGTGTTAGTAAAAGCACAAGAACTTGGATCCACGATTATAGTCCATCAGATTCTGTCAAATGGAAAGAAACTTTTCTTGCTGGAATAGTAAGTTCAAAAAGAACAATAGACACCTCTGGTTTTGTTGAATCAGTATCAAAGTCAACAAGAACCTGGAAACATATCAAGCCGGCAAGTGACTCTGTATGGCAGCTTGGAATAAATGAAGTTGTTAGTAAAAGCATAAGAACTTGGATCCATGCTTATAGTCCATCAGATACTGTTGGCTTTGTTGAAGACAAATGTGTTTCTTGGATCACCTCCACCAAACTTTCAAGTGATACTGTTGGCTTTAGTGAATCAGTATCAAAGTCAGTTAGGACCTGGATCCATGATTATAGTCCAAGTGACACTGTTGGCTTTAGTGAATCAGTATCAAAGTCAGTTAGGACTTGGATCCATGATTATAGTCCATCAGATACTGTTGGATTTACAGAAGGTCATATTACTGGAATAATAAGCACAAAATATACTCATGACACTGCTGGCTTTAGTGAAGGTGTGACGGATGCTGTAAGAACTTGGAAACATATTAAGCCGGCCAGTGACTCTGTCGGTTTAAGTGATGTTGTTAGTAAAAGCACAAGAACTTGGATCCATATATTTAGTCCAAGTGACACTACTGGCTTTAGTGAAGGTACTGAATCTGAAATAATAAGTGGGAAGATTTCAGTTGATACTGTTGGTTTAAGTGAAAGTGTGACGGATGTTGTAAGAACATGGAAACATATTAAGCCGGCCAGTGACTCTGTCGGTTTAAGTGAAAGTGTGACGGATGTTGTAAGAACTTGGAAACACATATTTAGTCCAAGTGAGACTGTTGTGTTTAGTGAGGGTACTGAATCTGAAATAATAAGTGGGAAGATTTCAGTTGATACTGTTGGCTTTAGTGAAAGTGTGACGGATGTTGTAAGTACATGGAAACATATATTTAGTTCAAGTGATACTGTTGCGTTTAGTGAAAGTGTGACGGATGTTGTAAGAACATGGAAACATATATTTAGTCCAAGTGATACTGTTGCGTTTAGTGAAAGTGTGACGGATGTTGTAAGAACTTGGAAACATATATTTAGCGTATCGGATTCAACCCAGTTTTCGGCTGATTCTGTTGGGCATTGGGTATTAACTCCATTTGAAAAAGGTGAATTTACAGCATTTTCAGAAGACGTAACTCCAGTCACCAGGACTTGGAAACACATATATTCGTTATCAGAGGATGTTGGTTTTTCAGAAGAGATTATTGCTGCAACAAGCTTGTGGTTCCACAATTATGATAATCTATCAGAGACTCCAGTATTTTCAGAAGTAGTAACCCCGATTATTACGGTTTGGAAACATTTGTTTGTGATATCTGAAGTTGTTGCTTTTGCTGAAAGCATAAGCGTTTCCCCAATAAAAATTGCGGCTTCAGATACTGTTGGATTTGTTGAAGATGTAGTGGCTGAAATTGGTCTGATTATCAATGCTAGAGTGCTGCCATTTGAGGATAACCCAACAGAAGTTTTCGGGACCAGCCGAAGGACCGGTTGGATTAAAGCATCAGAAAATTTAAGTCGTGCTACTATACTGCGAAGGTTAAATGTCGAATACAATTCTGCGGATCCCGTGGATGTCAAGATCTTTGCAGATGGTGACGATGTAAATGAAATTTATTCTTATACATTGGCTGCTGGTGTTACCCCGGAAACAATAAATAAAAGCGTGAGAATAGGTAGGAGAGCAAGAAACTTTATGGTGGAAGTATCAACGGATCCAAGTTCAAATGCTAATGTTACAATCGAAAATTTAGGTGTGGAGGTAGATGCGTAATGCCTTTAAATGATGGAATAGTATATGAATTAAGCCCTGTTAATTCTACAGAAGCCTTGTCCACGAACAGGCAATCTGGTTGGTTTCAGTTTACGGATCTGGCCAGGAAGGTTTTTGTAAGACGTATAAATGCAACATATTCGAGTCCAGACGATATAACATTTAATTTGTATACTGACGGTGATTCTGATAATGAATCATTTACAGGCACATTTAGGGCCAACGATGGTGCGACTGGTGCAATACTATCTGCTGGTATTGATGATACAACAACAACACTGCCAACATCAAGCACTGCGAAATTAAGAAGCGGTGATTGGATAAAAGTCAATTCTGAAATAATGAAAGTAATTGAGGCTGGTACAACATCTCATACTGTCCAGCGTGGTATGCGTGGGACCAGTGCAGCTGCTCATCTAAATACTGATAGTATTGTTTATGCTAACTATCAATTTGGTAGTTTTAAAATTGGTAACCGTGCCAAGTATGCACGGGTCCAACTATCAACATCACAAACAACTAATCCATGTGAAATATCCAGATTGGAGATTGAATACGAATGACATTTATACCAGTAAAAACAGGCAATAAAAAGCAAGATAAGATTTTTGGTAATATTAACCGGGCTATGGGAGGTATGCAGCAAAAGATCCGGATAATAAACGGTAGTGTAAAAACAAGTGATGTGGGTGAGGGAGAACTTGTACTTTCAGTTGTATCCAAGGACAGTGAATCCCCAGGAGCCCCTATCTCCGATGAAGGAAGAGTGTATTTTAAAGGTAATGGGGTGCTTTATCAAATGACAGGAACAAAGGTAGGAGGTTAATTGTGGATCCAGCAACACTTGCTAAATTATTGAAATATGCACCTAAAATCAAATCTGGTTGGGATTGGTTAACTGGTAAGAAAGGTCCATCTAGATCTGGTTCAATGTCTAAGCTAGAGAAAAATTATCTATCTGGATTAAAACTGCAAGCAAATCAAGGGATGTCGGCTGCACAGGTAGATCAAACGATGGGCACAACTACCCGGACCATGGGTATTGAAACTGATATAGCTAAAACCAATGTTATGGGTAATGCGTATAATCAAGGATTGGAAGGTTCTGCTGTGGTGGCAGAGCAATTGAAGGATGTAGATCTTGCGGGATCAGCCGAGGTGGCAGCCACCGCTAGAAAGGTTGCAGCAGATAACATAAAGATACAAGAATCAGCCAAAAGTAAATTGGGAGCGTATGGCATACAAAAGTCAAACCAACAATATAGCGAAGCATTAAACCATTACGCTAATCAAGAAGGTAGATTGTCATCTGTGCTGGATACAGTATCTGGATGGGGTTCCGATTATCTGACGGGACTTGAGACCGAGGCAGAACATGAAGAGTTAAAGAGTAAGGAATGGTGGGATAAGTTAACAGCGGCAGAAAAGGCCGAGATTATGTATGGGGGAGGAATATAATGTCAAACGGAACGGGTAGGGAAAAAAGCCCACGGGAAAGATTAGATGCAAGGAAATATGGGGTTGATCCAAAAACTGGATATCCTTACGGCAAGTCGGAAGCGGATTATCCAGGTGCAAGATGGGATGATAAGAAGTATAAAGACCATTTAGCCGATTGGCTTTCTAAGAATCCAGGAAAAACTGAGGAAGATATGCTGGATGACACTAGATCATATTTTTCAAATGAATTTAAAGTAAATCGTTTAGGATATGAATTTCGTACAAATGATAATGGAGAGATCATTGGCCTTAAAATTGATAATACATCAGGTTCTGGATCTGTTGATCACTATTTCAACCGGGAAGAATTCGCCAAACTTTCAACGATTAAACGGAGACAATTAACGGTAGCTGCAAAAAACCATACAGTAAATCTCGCAATTCTTCAAGATCTTAAAAACAAAGGGGAAGAAGATTCCAAGGAATATCAATTTATGAAAATGATCATTCCAAAGGAAATAGCCAAAGCTGAAGTTAGAGTGGGGAACGCCAAGATATTTGAACCTGATGTAATTGAAGGGAGTAATTTTGGTGGGGTCCAGCGTAGTGGTGACGAAGCAAGTGTTGAGAAGTACAGGATAAGATATGGTGATGCCAACCCCGAATTCAAAAAGCACTTGGAAGAAACAGGGATTATTAAAAAAGAGACATACAAGGATGCATTAAAAAAATGGCCAGGTCCAATGAAAGACCAATTTGGGTTATTCCAGGGAGGGGAAAAAGGTAGGACGTTTGGCCGCTGGAAAGATAAAAAAGAAGCAAAAGCAGTTGCAGCAGAGAAAGCGGCAGCAGACCCGGATCTATGGACTGCATTAAAATCATCAGCTAAAGAAGGATTCCCAGGGCTTAAAATAGGTGAACATAAAGGCTTTGATTTTCTGGAGGGTGGCACTTTAAAAGAATACATTGCCAATAAAAAAGCAGCCAAAGCGGAGAAAAAGGATGAGGTGCCGGCAGACGATGATGAAAGAAAAATTAAGCTGCATAAGAAAGCAATGCAGCTGATCCCAAGAATGATCCCAGATGTAATACATAATCAGCAGGCACGGATCGCAGAGTCAGAGAAAGAACAGTACGATGAAATTGATAAACAGGCAGCAGAAAGTAATAGAGTTCAGAAGTTCTTTAAAGGCATCAAACAGTCAGTAAAAGATTGGGACACCAATCAATCTGTTAAGGCTGGAGAAAAAAGACTTTTAGCATATAAAAAGAAGATGGGGAGAAAACTGAAACGTCAGGAATCATTGGACCAGGACAAGACGGATCAGATCAACCTAGATGTCCAGGCTGGAGAAGAAAGACTTGCAAATTGGAAAAAGACCCAGGAAGCCATGTTGGCTGCTAAAGATACTACAGCTGAAGAGCCACCTTATGTTTCAAGTCCAAGAGCACCGCTGCCGAAAGATACTACAATCGATCCCGAACCAGATGATACCCTGGTTGAAGAAGAATCGGATTTTTCCAAATGGTGGACGGCTGCTAAAACAAGATATACAGATTGGAATAATCAGATAATGCAAGATAAAGCGAAGAAGGAGGCAGAAAAAGCCGTTAAAGCTGGCCAAGCCAGGCTCCCGCAAACTTTGCAATTGGCAGCAAACAAAGTAAAACAAAAAGAGAAAACTGCTTATGATCGGCTGCCTAAATCTATGCAACGCAGGATTGATCGTAGAGTCAATGCAGCAGAAATGGTTTATGGTCAAGAACCTGACAGGAGAAGGAGAGAAGAACTTAAAAAACAATCTAATGATGCTGCAGCATACAAGGATGAGTTAATTGATGAATTACAGAAACTTGAAAAGAGTTTAGCGTCTATGGGGAATTTAAAATCCTTACCAGAAGATGCACCCCAAGAGTGGGTAGATTATTATTTAAAGACTAACAAAGCCGGTACTACTCGAGCAAACGACCTATGGGATAGAGCAGAAGTCATCCGACAAGAATTAGGTTTAACATCAATAACCGGACAACCCTGGCCAGCGGGAACACCACCAGCGGGAGGAACTCAACCACCACCCGCACAAACAAACGCTGGAGCTCAAAAAGCTCAAGCTAGAGTAGATTATTATAGAAGTAAAAACTGGGCTCCTGACGATACTATAGACATGGGTTTATGGAATAAACAAGCTGGTGCACAACCACCACCAGGCCAACAAGTGACGAACCAACAGCTGCATGGACCTCCCCAACCGGCTCCAAACGATGTAACTCAAACAAATCAACCATCTACCCCAACTATACAGGCTGGAACTCAACCACCACCAAAAGAGAAAAAAGATAATACACCACCCACATGGTCCACACACTATGTACCTCCCAACGAAGAGGCAGTAACAGATGAATTGGGTTTTGATCAGGCGGCTTGGGATGAACTTGCGACTGCCTTGTTGGAAGGGAATACAGATAATTATGATGCTGTATACAACAGCGAAGTAAATGCCGATCCAAACTCGATAAGTTCTACCGGAGTACCTATGCCGAAATGGGGAGCGAAGAAAAGGCAAGCGTGGTACTATGAATACAAAAGAAAAAACAATGTTTCAGTAGAGCAGCGGCATGCTTTGCGTGATTGGGCTAGGGATAAGACTGGTAAAATACCGGTACCCGCCTTTATTGATCAAAACAAGGTACAGTGGCGTGATGCTGCGGGGCGACAGAGTTTTTGAGTGTTAGGTATGCTTGACATAGAGATACGGCCTTCTAGGCACCAAATACGAAGCCGAATTTTCGAGAAATGAAAGAAAATGCCTCCAGTATACAAAACAGTCTTTCAATTTGAAAATACCAACAGTGATCGTGGAAAACGGCACAATCAGTGGGGTTTACATATTTGGACAGATGATTTATCTAAAAACTTTGGTGCTACAAAAGGGGAATCATTCGTAGGCCAGGATGGCGTAACATATTATACTGCGAAATATAAAGATCTGCAATCTGGCGATCAGGCCAGTAGACATGTTATTGATAGAATATGGAAAGAAGCTGGTGGGGATCCATATAAGTTCGCTTCAATTTATACCGGCCATGGTCAAGATCACGAAGTTGTTAAGGCATATGGTGATGCAATAGCCGGCAATCCAGGAAAAGGGCCAGAGGTTATGAAGGCTGGCACTACCCCACCACCCCCAAAAGCCACCGACAAGGTTCTAATACCTAAAGGCTACGATAGGTTCGGAGAACGATCCAATGAGAATCTATTCCCAACAAAACATCCTACGGTTCAAAATGAAGATGGCACAGTAAGCAATGTAAGAACAATAACTGTGGAAGCTGATGGGATACATTATGTTATTCCATCAATGGTTGAAGGTGTGCAGCTTACTAATGATGAGGCTTGGCGAGTGGCCTTGGAGCAAGGACTTGGTAAATATCCATCTTTTGATAATGCCGCTGCAGCATTGCAAGCCTCCCGAGATTTACACGACAAACAGCCGCCACCACAAGACAATGAGAAACATATCTTCCCCGAAGAATTCGATGAGGAGATTGCAGCTGATGATGATCTTGGGCCAAAGGAAAGGGCAGCATTAGGTAGAAGAAATACAAAGGAAAAAACAAGGATAAGAAGATGGTTGAAAAAGTATGGAGATCTTGACGAGTACCCGTATAGGGCTAGTTGGGACAAGGAGTTAGAGTCATTTGATCCTAACTATATGGAACAGGATCCATCTTCTGGTTCGATATTCCCCGACTCCCTCATTGACCAAGCTTTAGCAGATAGTGTCGCAAGAAGTGAAGCAGAACTCGCAGACTATCAAAAGACAGACTATCAAAAGACAGATGATAAATCCCAAGTCCAAACAATTATGGATGCTGCAGA
>Ga0098034_1000948_pt1 | contig 11205 bp, 19 predicted proteins | sample 2_EtaG_FD_77062 | JGI IMG/M metagenome (GOLD analysis project Ga0098034, IMG submission 77062) | Marine viral communities from the Subarctic Pacific Ocean - 2_ETSP_OMZ_AT15125 metaG | ecosystem: Environmental > Aquatic > Marine > Oceanic | place: Pacific Ocean | collected 2015-01-07
ACCATTTAAACCCCAATCTAAATAACCACCTTCTGTATAAAAAGGTCCTATTGCAACTGATCCTGGAACAAGTCCATCTACTTTAGTATCACTTGTTCTTGCTTTAGAAAAGAATCCACCTCTTTGTTTAAATCTTCCTTTTTTATCTGACATACATTTACCAACATTGTATTTTAAATGCTCATTACCAAAGAAAAAGTTAATAGCAACATCATCTGCATGTGTAGCAGCAGTAGAGCCTAATAAACCTCTTTTAACAACTGCTTTACTTTTAGCTAAGTTTGAACCATCACCTAATGATTCTATTTCCATAATTTCTGTTTCTACTTGTATTAAATCACCTACTTTAAAAAATTTAGAATGTCCATCTTCCATATATAAATCAACTACTGTTACATCACTACCCATACCAGAACTTGTAGCATGATCTAAATCAGCAGTAGAATCTGCATATTCATTAGCACTATTAATATCTAAAGGCTCAGTTGAAATAGCACCATCACTTGCTTTAGCAGCAGATTCATAAGCAGTTCCAACATCAGAAGCATAAGCTAAAACTCTATTATTAGGCAAATACATAAACTCACCAGCAGGTAGTAAAAAAGACCAACTTCTAAAACTTGTTGCAGAACCTGGTCCTAAATCAACACTATTATAAACATCAGTATCACTACTATCTTTCCACTCCATAACAGTAATTAATAACTCTGCTGCAATATTACTATTATTCTTTAATAAGATAGCTTTAGCAGAAGCCATTGTGTTTGTTGCTTTAGATGAACCACCTGATACCAATGTAACAAAAGCATCTGCATTATCTAATTCTTGGTTAATAGAAAAAACATCTGTGTAGTTCTTTGACAAACTACAATCATAAGTCTTTTCTGCTTGTATTGTTAAACTTGTTGTAAATTTTTTATTTGCCATCTTTCTCCTTAACCTGTAATATGATATTTAATTGTTGCATTAATTGAAAAATCTGAATTTACTGAATCAGATCTGAGTGTAAATAAAACAACTTTACCAGCAGTAACATCTGCTGATTGTATTGTTAATTGTTGATAATATGATTGCTCATAACCTATATTTGTTATATCTGCACCATCTGCTAATACAACTCCATTTGACAAATCACCACCTGCTGATATATTGTTTCTATCTATATCATAACTCATTAAATGGCATCTTGTAGTATCACCTGAAGAAGCATCTGCTCCTGACCACCAAACAACTCTGTCTATTGTAATGCTATCCATAATAAACCAATAACAACAAGTCACATCATCTGCTGTTGTTGCTATAGTTAAACTTGTGTCAGGATTTGTGCTTGTTCCCATTGATACTAAGGCTTGATTTACATAACCATTAAATGGAACTGCATAATGATTATCAGCTAATGCACCTGCAAAAACAGAATCACCACTACCTATACCAAAATGTGCATATTGAGTATTAACATGAACACCATTTGCTTTAACATAATTGTTTGTAGTATCTACTAATAACTTACTTGTTCCACTTGCATTTTGAACATCTAATGCTGTTGTATTGTTTGTAGCTGATTTAACTTGTAAAGACCTATCAGAAACTTGTAATGCTGTGCTTGAACCATTACCTGTCTTAACTTGCTTTAAAGAAGTAGTAACACCATTGTTGCTATTATCTACATAAGCAATATCTTTGTATGTTTCTGATGGTGATTTTCCTGTTAAACTCATAAATTTTTACCTTTATTGATATTATAATATAACATATTAATTATTTTTTAAAACATTTAATTTAATTAGGACTATCATCAGCAAGGGAAACTAAGTTTTTTAGCTTCCCTTGAAAAACACTCTTTAATGCTTTTTTAATTGATGATATTGACATTACTTGTACTTCTTTATTATAGGTTTAATCTTTGCCCACAGTTCATCATCTTTTTTAGATTTTGTTACTTTGGTTATTAAATTACCTACCATTAATAATACTGCAACTCCACCTTTTTTGGCAATCCATTTACCTAATAATATTTGTAGCATTAGTTATCACTCCTTAGTCCTTTTAAGAATCCATCTAAAAATGCTTTAAATGTATTCTCAATTAAATCCACAAAATATGGTTCTATTGTTGAGTTCCATAAATTCTTAGTCCATTTACATTTAGCTAATCCAAGTGTAATTGCTACACCTGCAAAGCTACCTGTTTTGTTTACCCAACCATATAGTTCTTCATTAGGCAATCTTTTTAAAACCCAAATTGCTAATGCTCCTGCTCCACCACCTGCTAATAAGTTTAAATTGTTCATTAAAAAGTCCATTAGTTATACTCTCCTTTTTCTATTAGTTCTATGTTATTGATCCATGCTTCCACATATTTCAATCTTTCATTTAATTCTTTAAATTGTGTTTCTTTAAATACTGGAGGGTGTGAATCTATCTTTAAATGTGCTACAATTATTTCAAGATTCTCTATATACTTACCTTGTTTATGTAGAGCCTTCCATAATATATCTATCTGTTTATCTAAAGTCATCTTTATTTATCCACCCCTTATCTATTAATATAATTCCACCAAAGAAAAAAACACAAAATCCTAATCCAAATAAAATCACTTTAATCATTACTACAATCTTCCCATTTCTTTAAATCTAACATTGGTAAAGGCTTTTCAATTACATAATCTTTTAAAGCATCATTCTGTATTGCAACCTTGTTACCACCTTTAATATAAGGCTTACCATCTGCACAACCTACCTCATATACAAATAGTATTGTTTTCCATAAACCACATCTCACTACTCTTGAAGGTCTTGATTCACCATTTATATTTATAATAATAACATCATCAGTATTTAAATCATCACCTAAAAATACTTTAAGTCCACTTATTGCAGATTCTAAAGTATTTCTTGCTATTAAAAACACAAATCCAGTTATAATAAGCCAACTGTATTCTCCTAACAAGTCCTCTATAATCTTTGTGTCCATATACTCCTATCATACTATTACTTTAAATATTGTTGTTCCTTGATTAACTTTGCTCAAACTCTTTGCATTGTATGATTCTAAAGAACTGTCTATATCATACATATCATTATCATAGTTTTGCAAGTCAATCTTTATTCCATCTCTATTGCCATTCTCATAGAAGATATAACAATTCTGTGATGCTCTACCTGCTAAGTTTAATGCCTTCTCAGAATAATCATTTGCTCCTACCATACTACTGCTTCTACTAAATGTATCACCCACCCTTGCAGAATGTATATGTCCAAAAATAACATAATCTACATTTAACCCTCTTGACTTGTATCTTCCCATTATTTGAGTGATACTTGTGTCAATGCCTTTTTTAATAGAACCATTACCATGTAATAACAATAAATTTTGTCCTGCAACCTCAACTACCATCTCAGTTGGATCACCTTGTATAAAATTAACCTTACTATCTTTAAATAAATATTCTAATGTTTTAAATATAGTATAATCATAATTATCAGAAGCTAACATATTACTCCAGCCCCAGTCTTTCTTTACTCTTGATTCATTGCCTGTAACTGATACTACTGATACATTAAAGTGTTTGTTTAACTCTAAAATAATCTGTTGAAATATATCTACTGCTAAAAAAGTAGCTTTTGCTCTGTTAGTAGCCATATTAAGTAATTCATCTAACCTTCTATCACTATTTAACAAATCACCTGTCATTGCTACAAGTATATTGCTTACATCTTGTGATTTAAAGAAAGATATTGCCCTTTTAACAAAGTATTTACATCTTTTAGATGCAACCTTAAAGTCATACTTATTATGCTCTAAATCAACCAATTCATTAAAATGCACATCACTAAACTGGATAACACCACAAGCCTTGCTTTTTTGTTTATGTGATTTAGTTAGTTTACTTAACTTATAATTGTCAAAAATCTCTGTTAGTTTGTAATTGTATTTAGATACTGCATTTTCTATTCTTGCATATTCTCTAAATGCTTTTCTTTCAATTCTATTTAAATCTTGTAATGATTGTTTTTGTTTTGCTAATTTTACATTTGATGTAATTATATCTACATCATCAGGTGATAGTGGATAAACTGACTTATGTTGGCATTTCTTACATTTATACCTTTGTTTTCCTCTGTGCCAACCCTCTTTTACCAATTGTAAACTGAAGCAATTAGGACAAACAAGTTCCATATAGTTATTCCTTTATAAAATACCCTAAAACACTTGCAATAGCAAATGTTATTGCAGCCCCTACTCCCATAATCCTTGATATAGCAGATTCATTCTTTGATACTCTGCCATTTAATTTTTCTAAATGTTTATAATTTGCACCAACTTTTTCTTTAATGTATTCCAGATGTGTAAGAACCACCTCTGTTTCTTTTTTATTCATAATGATCTTAGAACCTCACTTAATTCTTTTGCCCTTCTTGGTGTTTGTTTTGCCCATAAAGAATCTAACATTTCTACTGATGCTTCTTCATATTGCTCTGTTTCTAATAAATATATTGTCTTTTTAAATTTTGAAAATCCATTAATTCCCAGTTGATAGCAAAGATTTACAATTACATCTTTTCCTTCTTGTGGTAGATACATATACCATTCAAACTTTTTTCTAACTTTAGATTCTAAATTAGCAATCTTTTTAATTAGTATTTGCTCTGCTATTTCTTTAGTTAGTTCTAAATCCTTAATAGCAAAGCCATAACCTATTGTGTCTACACCTTGTGTGCATTGATATACACTTGATCTAAATCCTTCATGCTCTTTGATTTTATCTAATAAACTCATTCTTCTGAAGAAGTCCAATCACTCTTAGCAAGTTCTGTTAATATCTCACTATGATTGTAAGTAGTTAGTCCATCAAAACAACTTGGAGTATCACCTTTAAACTTTAATATAGCTTTGCTGCCATCTAATGTTTTTCTTAGTGTATCCATAGATGTTTGTATTGCACTGTCTATCATTTCATCTGTTATATCAGATACATTTACTATAACCCATTTTCTATTAGAATAATCCATTATGGTGTATCTCCTTCAAAGTCATCAGCAGACATATTGTTCATAATACCTGCATTATCACCTACTTTTTTAACAGATACATTATCTATTGAACCTGTAAAACTTGAAGTCCCTTGAAATCCAACACTACCATTGTGGTCAGATGGAAATAATATATATTCTGCAAAAGTTCCAACACTACTTCTTGCAGTTCCATAAACTGTAGATGAATCACCAAAAATTCTAAATTTAACACTTCCTGATGTATAAGAAGATATACTATATGTAACTAACATAACCATATTTTGTTTTTCACCTATTCCTTGATGCATATAATCAGTTTCAGAGGTTGTGTTCAATGTACCACTACTTATTTCCCAATTTCCCCTTGTGTGAACCCAATCACTATCTGCATCAAAACCTCCATTGGTAATTAAATCAGAACCTAATGTAGCATTTGTTTCATCACATATAAGTGCATATTCATCTAAAGAACCATCACCCATTCTCCACCAAGCCTGTAAATTGCCTGATGCTACACCTTCTTTGTGATTGTAAGGTTCTCTACCATTGTATATGGTGTTTACTTGATTTGATGATAAAGCAATATTATAAACTGCTATTTCTGAAATATTGCCATTAAATTCTCTTGTTGTGCCACCTGTACTTTGCCCTGCAATAGTATCAAAAGTTACATTATTAGAACCAACATCTCCTGAAACTGATAATGACACTCTATCTTGATATGCAGTTACAGTTCCTGAACTTGCTATTACTACATAATGATGCCAATTTGTATCATCAACTGCTAAAGTAATATCAGCAGCATCTGCTGCAGTATCACTTTCAAATTCAATAACTCCTGAATCAGTAAATCTTATATGTTTTGCTCCTGAAGCAGCAGTGCTTCCTAATACAACATGAGTAGCATTAGTAGCAGCCCTCTTACACCAAAAAACAAATGAAAAATCAGCATCATGAACACTATATTCTATTTCAGGTATCCTTATATTATCATCAGTACCATCAAAGGCTAAAGAATATTCATCTCTGAATACATCACCACCACCACTTGTTGTTATTCTTCTTGTAACAAACATTAATCTTTTACCACACCAAAATGAAAGATAATATCTTCATCTGTGCCAATAACAATATCACCACCACTTACATTAACTACACCATAATATATATCTTTTTTTGTTGTATAAGCCTTACATACTAATCCAATATTACCTTTTGTGCAAACTTTTGCACCACCAACATCTGTCCAATTAGAAAGTTCTACAATAGCCATACTATTATCTGCAATAGCATCTGCAGCATTAATTGCACTACCAACTGTTCCTAAATCATCTGAACCATTACTTATAATTAAATATATAGTTCCACCTGTATCTGATGTATCTATTGCACTAACAGATTGTAAAATACAGCTTCCACCTTTTACTGCTGCTGCATTTTCAATAGCTTTTTGTTCTGTCATTAAATCACCAGTTGAATAAGTTGCTTCAGCTATGTTAGGTGTAGAAGTAATTAAATCAACTTCCATCTTGTTTAACTTCTCAACTACTGCATATTTTCTTAATTCTGTTTCTGCCATTTTCATTCTCCTTTAAGGTTGGCTACCATGAACAAGGTTCATAATAATTTATTTATCTTCTTTTTTATCTTTCTTTGATGCTTTCTTAGGCTCTTTTTTAGCTTCTTTTTTAGGCTTCTCTGCCTTGATCTCATTACCATCAGCATCACATTCAGTAAATCTGTCTTTTAGTGAATTTATATCATGATTAGGACTAACCTTGATAATTGTTCCATCTGCTTTTTTAAAATATTGTTCCATAAATTTTTTCTCCAAGTTAAAACAAGGAGCAGTTTGACCTGCTCCCTGTTATTGTTTTCAATATAACTAATTAAGAAACATCAGATAAGATATAAACACCAAAGGCATCTTTTATCTCAATTTCACCCCAAAAACCACAAGCAATATATTCTGTGGTTCTGAATGAAGCATTTCTTTCTGTTTCTAATCTAAATAGACCTTCAGGTCCAATTGCAAGTCCTGCAGCACCTTTTGAAAATGCAAATCCAGCAGCATCACCACCAGAACCAACATCTTCATTAATTTGGTCAGACCAATAACAATTAAATCCTGCTATTGAACCTACCCAACCATTTGCAATTGCTTCTTCACCTTTTTGTCCCATTAAAGACATAGGTTTAGAATTAGATCCTGTTACAGCATCATCATGCAATAATGAGATTAATCCTTTGCCACCCCATACTTGTTTTGGTGATAAAACCAAATTGTATGGAAAAGGAGCACCAGCTGCTCTTAACTGTCTCATAGATCCAAAGACATGAGATAATGCTAATTCAGTACTTGCACCACATTCTGTTTGTGAAAAACCAGTACCCAATGCTGTTAAATCAGCATCAAGTTTAGCTGCTACTGCATTACCTAATACAGCACCAACATTACCTGCTAAATCATCTGCATTACCCATTCTTGCTAAATCACTTACATCTGCTCTAATTACATGCTCACTAACAAGAGCACTTCTTGCAGCAGTTGTAATTGAAGCAACTGTTGTATGATCTCCACCATCTGTTGCTGCTGCAACACTACTTGAAGCTACTTTTGTATAATCAGGAAATTGTACTGTAATAGCACCCTTTACTGCTTGTTTTGATGTTACCAAAGGTAGCATAACATTGGTGTGATTAAATGCTATAACTGCATCACCAATAGTTTTGCCTAATCCACCTTGAGCAACACCTGTATCTGTTTCAGCCATTTTATTGACCCTCCATATCTATCTTTCAGCTCCTTGTTTAAGGCTTCATTTTGATAGATTTATTTTTTATTTTGCTTGTATGGTTTGTTTAAAGTTCCTTCACCAAAGCCACCAAAGTAACCAATAGATTTAGATATAGGTTTGCCATCAGCATGGTTACTTGTCCTTGTTTCCATTTCATCAATGTATTCATCAAAGGTCATTTTACCATTCTTATATTTAACATCTACATCACCATCTTCTTTAGGCTTTAATTCCATATCACCTTTAGGATCATAATCAACTCCAGCTAAAACACTATGATTTTGCTTAGTAGCCAATTTTTATACCTGAGCCTTGAACTGAATTGTTAGCTTCTTGGTAACCTTTAGGGTCTTTCTGTGCCCATTCAGCATAAGAAGAATACCCACCCATATCACCTGCTTTACCAGTAGTGGCCCTTGCAGATGAAGTAGAAGGTGCAGAAACATTAACAACCTTACTTACATACTTTTCTAATTTATCTAAACTCAAACCATCTGCAATAGATTTATCATCATCTTCAGTTAATTTGCCCATTAATGATTCTCTTTTATCAGTTTGATAAGTATTCCATTGCTCTGCTTGAACTTTAAAATCATCTCTTTCCTTCTGAACAATATTAAGAGCCTCTTTTAGCTTTCCATCTTCTACCATTTTATTCTCTTGTTGTTGTTTAGTAGTCTGATTCATTTTATCAATCTGTGCTTGTAACTTACCAACTTGTCCTGCCAAATCATTCTTTGCTTGATTAACTTCTGCAAATCTATCATATGGAACATTTTTATTATCAGCTTCTGTGCTGTTGTTATTATCCTGAGTATCTTCAGTTGTTTGAGTAACATTTTCTTCTGACATTTTTTACCTCTGTTTGTTGAGTTTTAGTTGAAAATTCTTATTTATAATATAACTTACTAAATCTTTTATACAATTATTATTTTCTACCAATCTTATGCTTTCTTGTTATACAAGTTTGGTTTTTTTTAATATGTTTATGATATTCTCTTGCTACATATTTTAGTACCTCAATAGGCAATGGTCTATCTTTTGATGTTATAGTTCCCTTCTTACCAAATCTTTTCCTTAAACTTTCTACTATATTACCATAAGTTGGAAACCCTGTTTGGAATCCATTTGGATTTCCTTTTACAAATGAGCCTAAATCATTTACTAAATCACCAGTTAATACTGGAGCAATCTTTGTTGAAGATTGTCTTTTAAATTTGTTTGCTGATTTCTTTATCCCATAAGCAGTAGAATATTTCCCATCAAGCCATTTACCACCATAAACATTATTACCATCATCAAATATAATTTTTTTAATCATATCTCTTGCATTTTTACCAACCCTATCCCAAAATGGTTTATGTGATAGCTTAGTTATTGCCACTTAATAATTCCTCTGCTTTCTTTGGATTATAAAAATTCTTGCTTACTCCAACTTCAGATACAGATTGCCATTTATGTCTACAATTATATCCTCCTCCATATATTAAAACACTTGATCCAAATGCCTTTTCTATTTCTAACCTTGTAATTGTTCCAGCACTACCCATTTGTAAACATATATCTCTTGTTCTTCCATCTATTGGTCCAATGTATTGATATAAAGTATTATCAGGTTCTCCTTCCATCATAGCAGTAGTTACTGATCTTGAATAATTATTTAATGATGTTGTAATTAATGTTTCTACTTGTGAAGCAGATAATGCTGCTGATTCTATATTAGCTATTATTTGTTGTGTTGTTAATCCAGCAAATACTCCTGATGCTACTTGTTGTTGCATTTGTGCAGCAAGATATGGTAAATATGCTTCCCATACCTCTGAATCCATAGCTATAAGTAATTGTATTTCAGCTTCTGTCATTATTAACCTGTGGTTTTATATCTTTTAATACTTCAACATGAGCCTTAACATATTCTTTGTTTATATTAGATAATTTTGATTTAACTATTTCTTTCATATCTAAACTTAATAATGATGTTGCAAAATCTTTATTGCTTACACCTTCTTTAAGTTTTAATAAGTTATCTACTATATCTGTTATACCTTTTATATATATAGATGATATTTTATTAGATGTTTTATCTATTGTCTTTTGTATAGCCATTATTCTGATACTGGCTGTTGTAAAATAGATAGTAAAGGATTAGTTTCTTTTTCTACTTCTTCTACTTTGTTTCTTATCTCTAATTCAGCTTCTGCTTCTTCTCTTGTTAAATCAGGATTCTTTTGCATAAGTATATCTGCTAAATCAATAAGACCTTTAGATAATTCCCATTCCCATTTATCTCTTTGTTCTTGGTCATTTAACACTTCTACTGATTCACTAAAATCTACATCTTCTAAATCACCAGCATCTTTACCATCTTCTATTGCAATCATTTTTCTTTCAAGTTCAAATAGTTTAAACTCAATATCCCTCCACCTTGTAACATCAGATTTTCTTTCATCTGTCAATTCACTATTTCTTAGTTTTAAAGCTACACCTGAAGCAGCAGTAGTTCCTTCAACAAAAGAAATAGGGAGATGGTAGTTTTGAGCCAACATCTTATAACTGCTTTGTATGGATTCATCAAGTGCTGGAACTGCATTGGGAGGAGATACTATGCTGATACTACCATCTACACCTAAATAATTAATCTTATCTTGTCCTATTTGCATTGTGTCTTTATCAATACCTGCACCATTAACAAACAAATAACCAAATGATTGAAACATTATGTTAGCATTCTTATTAGTTTCTGCTACATTCATAGATAAGTTAGTTTGTATCAGATCTGTTGAAGCATTAGTATCTAAGTAATCTGTTTCAGGCTTACCATCTCTAAAGCATTCTACAAAAGGTAATACACCATAAGGATTAACCATATCAGGATTATCATCATGTGTATACATCTTTCCATTCTTATCAAATATAAAGTGATTCTCAGAATCCCAGTATGCAAATTGTTCAGGAGTAGTATCCAATACCTCTGCTTTTTGAGCAATTGGATATACTATTGCATAAGGATTAAGTGGATCCTCATTAAATAATGGTTCATAGTCCATAATAATATCATATTCTATACATTCACTTCCATCATCTTTAATTCTCCAGCAAGGCTTGATTAATACACCATCAAGTAGGTTAGTCATTCTTTCTAATCTTTGTAGTTTGTGGTCTTTACCACTAAAGTAATCAGTAACATCTTCTTTAGTATAGGTTCTAATAGGTGCTTCCATATATACAAGTGATATTCTGTTTATAATTCTTTTAGTAATATTAACATTACCAATAGGAACTTTAGATAAGGTAGATTCACTAAAATAATCACTTACATATTCTTTAGTATTACCTTTATAATAATCAAGTGCTTTATATCTACTATTCTTCCACTTGTTCTTTCTTTGTTGA
>Ga0098034_1000960_pt1 | contig 11142 bp, 15 predicted proteins | sample 2_EtaG_FD_77062 | JGI IMG/M metagenome (GOLD analysis project Ga0098034, IMG submission 77062) | Marine viral communities from the Subarctic Pacific Ocean - 2_ETSP_OMZ_AT15125 metaG | ecosystem: Environmental > Aquatic > Marine > Oceanic | place: Pacific Ocean | collected 2015-01-07
CCTAATTCATAGCTCCTAGCCCGTAGGAGGCCCGCTCCGCGCCGTATACGCACTCCCTTGGATAAGTTCCCCTTGGCGCGGAGTTCGTCCAGTGTACGGATGATACGGCGGGCGTTAGAGCCTACGCTATCTTGGCGTTTTTTATGTTTGTCTATTTCTTCAAGGACTTTGATGGGAACAACGATATCGTTGTTGCTGAACGAAAATATTGAATTCGAATCAGTTAGATATACGTTGGTATCTAAGATATAGGTTTTTTTAGCCATCCCGCTTTAATCTCGCTTTCTTTTGACTCTTTTTTTCTTTTTAGCGTACTTGCTTTCCTTGGCCTCTGGCTTCATATATGTTTTGACAACAAACCTAGTACCGCCGATGCCGCAGCGCTTGACCTTGGCTAGAAAGCTGTCGATATTTTTGTTCTTTTTAAGTAGGAACTTTCTCTTCTTGTCGGCTGCAGCAAAGGATTCGTGCCTTGAATCGTTTTTCCAACTTTTTTCGACCATCTCTACTTTCTCTTCTTGTTCTTTCATGTTGCCTCTATATAATCTCATCTACCAATCCGTATTTTAAGCAAGTTTCTGCATCAAACCAAAGATCGTGTTCTAATATCTCATTTAACTTCTTCTTTGGTATGTTCGTGTATTCCATATATATGTCGCGAATAGTTTTCATCATATTATCTAAGTTTTTAATCTCGTCCTTCATATCTCTGTACTTGCCCCAAAATCCCGAAGAGAGCTGATGGATCAGCATATAAGCATGTCTGTTGATCTGTCTTTTGCTGGCGGCTATAGTCATTAATGTTGCCGCCGAAGCCGCACAGCCGTCGACAATAGAAATGATCGGAACTTTCGATTTCCTGATTTCATCTACTGCTGCTAAGCCGGCAAAGAGGTCGCCACCGTGGCTGTTAATGTGAAGAAAGATGTTTGCCGGGGCACACTCTAAGACAGCGGCTGAATGTTGTATTTCTGCTCCGAGTTCTCTTATTGTTTTGTTGAGCCCTAGGACGTTCTTTGTTTCGACATTCGAATAAAAATAAATTCGGTTATTTGTGATCTCTAGATAGTCGCCGCGATTCTTTTCCTGTGGCTTCATTTCCTCTAGGTAGTGTATTATGGCCGCCTCTTCTTCTGGGGATCCCGGCGCCAGCGGCACATCTTCAGCGCTCATGAATCGATAAGTTCTCTTTTTCATTTTTTTTGCTCCCATTATTAAATAGTCTCCGGAGAGTCAGAAAAGTATACCCTTTCCACCCCCCACCTTTTCATCTTAAACTTAAAAAAACTTTCAAACTCTTTTCTGTTATGGAATAGCTCATAGCTATTTTTCTTTCGTTTAATTGCCCACATGTTTATTCCTTCTAAGATGTCCATCTTATTAAAAACCACTTTGTTGACGCCGTTCACTTTAATAGATCTTTCTAAAAATGGCAATTCTAGCCAACCACACTGCCGGTCGCGGCCGGTGGTTGCGCCATATTCTTTGCCACATTCTCTAATTCTTGAAAAGATTGGATTATCTTGTTCGAAGCTCTTGGCGCCGACATATGTCTCATATGCTTTTGCCACGCCCCAAACATCACGGATTGATTGTGGTGGGATCCCATTTAGTATGGCAGACCCGACAGTGCAATGACTGCTGGTAACAAAAGGGTAGTCACCCCAATCAATATCAAGGCCGAATCCTTGTGCGCCTTCACAGAGAATAATCGGGTTTTGCTCATTTTTATGTAGTTCATCGTAAATATTTACCAAGTAAGGCTGTAAATAGGGTATATCTTTTGCTAAAAAACCATTTCTGGCATATTTTTCTCTATACGCTGGGCCGTTGCCGCGCTTGGTTGTACCGATGGTTGTGTCCTTGTTGTCTTCTTCTAGATGTTCGGCTGTTATAATGTGAGTGTTATCGGCAATAAAAATAAGACCATCTGTTTCAATACCACCCTCTTTTAATTCTTCAAGCTCCTTAAAAAATTGTGTTGGGTTCACAACACAACCCGGGCCAATGATGCTTTTGATTCCAAAGAATACGCCGGCTGGAATATGGTGTGTGACAAACTTCTTACCTTTGTGATAAATGGTGTGCCCGGCGTTGCAACCGCCGTTAAATCGAATTACGTGTGTGTACCCTGCCGTTTTACACAAATGGTGAGTAATTTTTCCCTTGCCCTCATCACCATACTGAAGACCAAGTACTACGTCGGCAATCATGCCTCTCCTTTTGTTGGTGGAGTCGGCGGGAGTCGAACCCGCGTCCTAAACACATCAAATTCTTTGTCATTCACAAGGTTGGTTGGTTATTTGACACCAACAAACTGTTTGCACCAAGCACTGTGTCAAGTTTTATTCGATTGGTAAAACTTGTAAAGTCCATTTCTTTAGCAGTCTTTGGTTTACAAGGCGCTGCCACTCCCCGTAATTATGCCGCTAAGGCGTAGTTATAATTTTCAACGTTATCGTTGGCAATTAAATTGTTCAGCGTTTTTAAAGAGCCTCGCTGCCCTCTTCCTTGCACAAAAAATCCTCCTTACCTAGTCGAACCCGTTTCGACCCCATGTAATATAATATTCTAACACAAAACATACTTTAATACAAGATATAAAATATTTTGTTTTATTCGTTCTTGCTTCCGCCCGTTGTTATCTTATACGCGCTGCTTCTTTGTCTGATAGTTGCAACAGTTTTATAACCACGCGAAAATGGAATTTGTACAACAGTGCTCGTTTGTTGTCCAAATATAAATATCCTTTTCATATTTTTTTAAATCAACTTTCTTTAAAGTAATTATCTACATTATATTTTCTTGACAACATTTTAAAATATCTATAAGTTATGCCCATGAAATCGGCCGCGGCTTTCTTTGAACGATTCGCAGATATCGCATATTTGAATACAGCTTCTTTGGTGATCTCTGGTATTGCGTGATATAAATTGAATCCATATAATTTACCCTTTACAACCCGGCCGGATACCTCAAGTTTAAGAGCAACAACTTCTTCTAGCGACAAATTACCAAGCATCACTTCAAATTCTTCAGTTGTTTTCTTGTCTTTTCGAAGTTTCCTTGCAACACTATAAAGTCCAATAGTTCCTTGGTTCATATTATATCCATTTCTCTAAGTCTTACTAGAATTTGTTCTGCTAGTGGTTCTTCTTCGGGCGGGGCTTCTTCGGCGCCGGCGCCAAATCTTTCTTTTTCTTGTGTGTGTTTTTCATATTCTGGAGTTGAAATATCGTCAATTTCTCCTGATATATCACTCTCCCACTTATCAAAATAAAGTAATAAGTTTGTTACAAGATAATCCTGATATGTGTTTCGGTCTCTTTCGTCGTGAAGTCTTCTATAGGTTCTTACAATCGCATCAATAACGCGCTTATAAATATCTACTGCTTCGTCGCGACCTGTTTCGTCCAAGCCGGGAATAGTTGGGAACGCCCTCTCTTGGCCTTCAACATCCTCAAAATCTTCATCAGCAGACACTTTTGCTGCAGCCTTGTTTTCTTCCTCTTCGGCCGCGGCCATCTCCTCGTCGGCTGCCATGGCATCGGCACCCTTAGTGGGCTCAGAATCTGCAACATCAATATTAATTCCTTTCGGGTGCGCATCGATGTCGGCCATGTCTGGGTCGACATTAACCTTAATTTGTTCTTGTATATCGAGGAGATCGTCTTCTGTATCTGCTTCGCCGTCAGGGCCGAGATCAGCGCCCCTCAAAGCAGCTTCTGGAGAGAGGGTGTCAATTATTGCCTTTGTTAAATGCTTTTTAAAGGAGTTTCTTTGTTCGGCGCTGGTTGTTAAACCCTTATAAGCTCGCTCGATTACAGGAAGTACAATTTTAAGAGCGCCAACTAGTTTATTAATTCCGGTTGAGCGACTTGGAGTATCTTCCATCGCGGCTTCTTTAAGCAGGCTTCGAACAATTTTACGAAACTTTTGTTCTTCTATGACTTGTTTGCCATATTTTTTCATTTTAATTTTAATTTTGTCTTTAATAACTCGTCTGAGTTTGTCTTCAAGGTGCATTTCTTCGTCTCCTTCCTCTCTAATTAGTCCTTCGTTTTCAGTTTCTCCCGTGTGACCGGCACAATCACCGCCGGCCACGGAAGAAAACTCATTTATAAACATTTCATTAATCATCTCGTCAATCAAATCTGATTCTTCTGTTTCAGCTTCGATCGGCTCACCCTTATCCAAGATTTGAGCCCAAATATAGTGTGCTTGGCCTTTAGAACTATCGGGCATAAAATCTAAAAACCTTTCATAGTCGTTTTTTTGGATTGCAAGCCTCATATATGTTGCACTATATTTATCTCCGGTTTTCGGATCTAAATCAGCCTCAATTACAATAGAATCAACCTCTATATCTGGTCTTGCTTTTTCAATAGACGGTTTTAATGCTTTGCCATGGCCCGGGTCTTCAGTGCTCGATATAAAAGTGACTTTGCTATCCTGTGGAAGTGCAACAGCCTCTTTGTACATTGGTACCATGGGACTCTTGCTTATGACCGGATCTCCACCTTTTTTAAATTTTCCCGCCACAGCCATTGGCTTAAACGCATATAGATCTACAAACCCAGACAACCCTTCATTTCGTAAATATACTTGCCATATTTGTAGGCCCTCTACAACCCCTATATCATCTCTTTTCTCTTCGCCGGTGAATAAAACAATTCTATCTGGCTTTGGGTTTGCTTTTTCCATCGCGTCTTTTACCATTTTAAGGTGGCCGCGATGAGGTGGTTTAAAACCGCCGGGAATCATAACAATATGTTGTGGTCTATCTGGATCAAACCCCTCTTGCAGGGGATAGGGTTGAACAGGTGATTGTTCCCCGTACCAAAAATCAGCTTCGCCTTTTGATGCGCCCGGGCCCATAAACAAATCTTTCATAGGCGTAGATCCTTTGCGGCCAAACTTAAAAAGCCCCAAGACTTGATTGGCGGGTGCAAAATTTCCTGTAAACTTATAAGTGACTCCATTATAATCAAAAACAAAACCCTCGGCCGCAGCAGTTACATTTTCAGCACCTTTCAGCTTTTCCATTTGCTGACGTAAAACTGCAATCTTCTCTTCTTCGCCGGATGATTCAATAGCGTTTATTGCGTTTGAAACCTTTCCTTGTAATCGTTTTATTTCCTTTTTATTATCAAGTATAAAGGCACTTTCTAAGCCGCGAAGCACTTCAACAGTAAAATCATGAATTAAATTTTCTAAAGGTCTTATAGCATCTTTCAACAGCGCTGGCGCTGAATCTATTACTTTATTAACCTGTTGTTTCATTTCGGGTGGCGCGCCCTTGGTTATCATAACTTTTGTTAGACCTTTTTCACCTGTCATTGGAGACAATATTCTACGAACAAACATTTCATATTGTTCTTCGGGCAACTCTATATTTTGTAGTAATGGTTTAATCCTAGCAACAACATATTCCATCACTGTTTGGTTATCGCTAATTCCCACTTTGTTTAGTTCTCTTTCCAGCTTTTCAAGGGTTGCATCTAATATTGTGCCATCAGAAATTGCTTCAAGTTTTCTAACTGCATTTTTTTGAAGCCTAAACCTTTGTGCTTCGGCGCCTTCGTCGCCATATCTGATTAGTTCATTGAAAAAGTGATCCACGCCTTTAATATTAAATGGTTTTAATTCTTTTTTTCCTTCTATATCAACAACTTTCACATGTCCAACTTTATGAATAACCAGATTGGGCTCGTCATAATGAATCACATTTGGCGATTCAGGATCTTGTACTTCAGAATTATAATAAATTTCTGCGTCAGAGCCAAACAATTTCAGTTGAGCTTCTGAAGAAAGCTTTGATGCTGCCTGTTCAAACGCAGAAAATGCATCATTAAAAGCATTCTCTAGGGCACCGCGATCTTTAAACTTCTTGGCAAGGCCGGCTGCGTCTAAACCACCTGACTTGATATTACCTTTGTTTCTAGCTGCGACCGCTTTACCACTTCTAGCTGAATAAGATATAAAAAGATTTTGGCCGTCTGTCTTTTCTGTCCCTTCAAGCTCACCAGCAGTGGCTTTTTGAATAATATCCTTCATTTCCTCAAAAGTAAGATGAGGATTCTCATATAGATGGTTCATGTGCCCAGCGACACCGCCTTCTTTTATAATATTATTTGTCATCTTGTTTTACAGACTTGGGTTTGCGCGAATACTGTCGTTTTGGTTTCACTACAGTTTCAACTTTTTCTTTTGTAGCCGGTTTTGGTTTCACTACAGTTTCAACTTTTTCTTTTGTAGCCGGTTTTGGCTTAGCTGCAGTTTTTGCTTTAGCGGCTGCTGCTGCTTTTGCCTTTAAATTGGCGCGCCTATTTCTTATACTCATAATATTTCCCTCATTTTATCACTAGTTCCAGTAAATTTTTCAATTAAAAGAAGCATAAGCTCCTTCTTTTTCCACTCAAATAAATCATGTTTCGTTTTATAGGTATCTTCCCATCGTCTGAAACATTGATTGCCTAATGAATAAGCTTCTTTTTCCATATCCCACAAAGGTCCGTCTTTTAAAGCGTATCCCGGCGCAGTGTCCATTTCTCTTTCAAACTCGCCTCTACAATTTTGTGTATGATGTACCAGTTCGTGAGCGACAGAACGCAAAACATCCTTTATGTGGCGGCCATCTGCATATACCGAAATAGAATGTTTTGCTGGATTATAATAACCAGTTTTCCCTAGTGGATTTTCAGAATTCTTTGTATCAGATAAAAAATAAACAGATACAGGTTTGTCATAACCCAAGTTCTGTTTCATATATGGAAAAAAATCATCAAAGATCTGTTGATGCTGACCTATTCCAATATTAGCTTTATCATGTATTTCATAAAAAGTTTGCATATTAATAACTAGTTTAAATAGTTAATAAAAAAGCCACTCTTTGTGAGTGGCCCTTTATACTTTCTTATTTATTTATTTTAGCGCTTGCGTTTTCGTCGTCGGCGGCGGCTTTCAGCTACTCTGCTTTTAACAGTTGGCGCAACGCGGGCTGGTTCTGGTACATCATCGAAGGTCAACTTGGCTGTGGGGTCGCCGGCGTCGAGGTCTGCCACTTTAGCCTCTAAAGTCGCAACCTTATCCCAAAGTTCTAAGGTTCGGTCGCTGGGGTCAAGCTCTGAAAAGTCCAGTCGTGCGCTTTCAGCTTCGCCTGCAACGCCCACTCGCGGTGCGGCCGCAGAGCGGCCGAGCGGGGCCGTTGTGCCTGTATCAAATCTGTCCGCGCCGGTTCCAGTAGCGCGGCCGCCCTCATCAAGTTCTTCATCGAGCGTTTCCATAATCAAGTTTCGAAGCATGCTTTTTGTTAATTTCGCCATAATCGTGGCTCCTGTGTTATATAATAAGTAGTCTTAGAATGTTAATAAATTCCAACTTGACTTCTTTTTTTAAAAGTTGTATAATTAGTATATAGGGAACACCATGAACACAACAAGTCAATATATCAAAAAGCATCTAATCAAAACAAACGAAAATATAATCCATGCTGAATATGCATTCAGAATCAGCGCATTTATTAATTTTTGGGCCAATAAGCATGGCAAAAAGAAGCTCACCGAAAATGAATTTCTACACTATCTACATTTTGCACTAAAAAAGAATAACATTACTTTAGAACAAAAAGAAGAAAAAAGCCCAGAGGAAAAGCAACAAGAAATCTTAAATGATTTTTTTGCCGATTCAAACACTTAATTACCAAACATCTTTTTAATCATATGAGTCTCAAATGTTCTGTTGCCATTAACCGTTTTAGGTATAATCCAAGCAGGCATATTAGCTTTGTTTTTATGAGCTAAATATATTCTGTGGCCACCATCGAGCGGGTCATACAACTCTTGGTCTTCTAGGTATATTACCGTAATTGGCATTAAGTCTTCGATGTCGCCGTCTAAATATTTTTTTTCAATAATTCTAGGATCTTTTGGATCATTCCAAAAATATTTGTCAATTTCGCCATCCAAGTACATGTTGTATTTTTTTTCTCTATCTTGAAGAACAAAATCAAGCATATCGATTTCATGAGAGTTGATTGTTAGTTTTTCCGGAGCTAAATAATCTTGTATATACCATATCACTTCCCGCAGTTCGGAAAATGGAGTTGCATGTTCTGAATGATACTTGATCATTTCTTCAGGCCAATGCAAATCGCGCAACTTTTTACAGAGATATTCTAGTTTTCCTTTTTTTGCTAAAGTTTTATCGATAATATCAGCATATTTTGTTAAAATCGCTTCTTTAAGAAAAAAGCTTCTCCATTTTGTCTGATAATTGCTCATTGTCCTAATGGTGGCGCGCTTTTTGGAAACCCTTCAGGCGGGTCTTTTGTGAATGGGGCTTTTTTGATTTTAATTTTGGTTCGTATTAAAGCGTTGCGATTCTTAATATAAGTTGATTTAAATCCGGGTCGCTTCTGGAACTCAATATCGCCTTCAGTTTCTTCCAAAGACATCTGGTCATCGTAAATTTTATTGATTTGTTGATTCAAATCTCCAATATAGCCGCCTCGACGTAAAACTTTGAAAGCTAAGTTTTCAATAGAATATTCGCCGCCTTCCTCAAGGCCGGCCTTTCTCATATTAATAATTTTTTCTTTTATTTTTTTCAATTTTTCTATGTCACCAGAAGCATCTTCAATTCTATCTACTAAAGATTCTACCTTATCAATTATTACCTGAACACCTAAGTGTTTGTCAAGATCTTTTTTTGGTTGGTCGATCCATTCGTTGTTTAAAACGCTATACACACCAGTTGAAAAATGTTTTTCATTAACATTTTCCGGATAAACTTCTACTTCATAATTTTTGATTTTAATGTCGTGTAAGTCATTCCAAATTTTCTTTTTAGACCTTAAGTATTCTGAGACTAGTTCTAGGTTTTCATCGATTGCAGCAAAGTCTAAAACAATATGTAAATCTAAATCACTGTATTTTGAATAATTGTAGTTTGCTAAGCTGCCAGTAAGGCGAACGTCCTTGATCTCGGCATCAAGTTTTAAGAAGCCTAAAAAGGCTTGAGATATTTTTAGGAGTTTTTCACGGACCTCTTCTTTTAATTGAAGTTCGTCCCATATGTGTTTATTAAGAGTGTCGTGGATTGGGAACTTATATAGATTCTGCGGCGAACCTTTTTTTATTTTTACTCTTAACATATTTCATATTCTTTAATTACTTACGTTTTTTTGTTCGTATGCGCTTGCGAACTCGACTTTCAGCTACTTTCTTTCTTGTTTGGTCGCCAAAATATCCTTTCTCCGCCGTTGCCGTAGACCACCGGGCGCTCTGGGTGGCGCCTTTCTTTGGCTGCGTCGACGGCGGCTTTTTGCGCGGTGGTGGCGGTGGCCGCGTCTTTTTGCGCGCAGCGGCGGCGGTGGCTCTTTTCGCAGCCGAATCCATACCAGCCAATCTGGGATCGCGCCCACGCTGCCGCGGATCGCTAGTAAGGGCTGCTGTAGCCTCTTCCTCTGGCTCAGGCACCTCTTCCTTGCCAGAGACTGGGCCACCACGTTTAGCGGCCCGGGCCGCGCGATGGGCTTTACGCTTTTCAGGATTAAGAATTCTCTTTTCTTTTTTACCGCCCTTTGGCGCCTCGATCCAAGATGCACTGTCTGGGCTATCACTCCACTTAACGTCTGCACCGGCGTCTTTAGCAGTGCCAGTTTGCGGCCTCGATCCTTTGCCGCGCGCTTCTACATCTTCATCAGAAGTTATACCAGCTTCATAAGGGGCGGTGCCACCGGGAGAAAGAGCTTTAAGCGCAACGCCGGTATACTTTCCTGCGTTGGCCGAGAGTTGGGGGAGCACAACTGCTCTTAAAAAGCCTATTACATCATCTTTAGTTTTAATATTTGCCCTGATTGCGTTGCTCAAGCCGGGAGCTTTATCAAAGGCGGCCGACACCGCCTGTATATTCTTGGAACTAGTGTCTTGTGCAATGGCTTTCCGCGCAGGGGCAGATGTAATATCAGTTGTAGTCTTTTGGGCGCCAAGCTTAACTGTGGCGCGACTGGCAGCGTCAGAGCCTCCAACTTTAGTACCAAGAACGCTTTTAACGCCGCCTTTGATTTTATCCCAAAGGCCTTCATCGATACCTTGCTCTTGTAGTTCTTTTTGAACCTCTTCAGCAATAATTCTGCTTAAATCTCTTTTAGTTATGCGCATGTTGTTAACTCCCACTTGTTATAATTAGTTCTTTAAATTATTTGAATGCCATATGCTTTAAAAATTGCTTTTTCATTTCCGGGCACCATTTTATATTGATCCAAATCGTTTATATCGACCCAAGCATGATCGTCGTGTTCACCACTTGTTCTTACTTCACCATCATAATATAGTTCTTCGTCTTCACCAATATAATGATAATCGTCACACTTATAATAATGAATATCAAAATCCGGTTCTTTGTGTTCTGTATGTAAAAACTTCATAGAAGGTATACTTAAGTCTAACATAGCTTCTTCTTTGGTTTCGCGCCAAGCTGTTTTTCTTGGATCTTTATCAGATTCATCTTTTCCGCCGCCGGGAAGACCCCACATTCCGGGGAAGTTTAGTTCATTTTCAGGACGCAATAATAAAAGAACTGTGCTTCCTTCAGTAACAACAACAAAGGAAGCATAGTTTACATCTGATTCTTCTTCACGGGCTGGAGCAACATAAGCATAGCCTCTTAGCGGTTCTTCTGGAACCTCTTCAGCTTTTTCTATAAAGTCGCGCCAGCTTTCAAGGATTAGTTTCATAATAAAATAAATAGTTTAAAAAAACTTATGCTTCACCAATTTTCTTTGGTGTCATCAATTTAGATTTTCTTACATTTTTTATTGCTGTTGCAACATGCTTAAAATATTCAGGATTTGTAACATTTGACTTATCAAGCTCATCTAACATAAACCATAAAGAACTATTTTCATCTAATAGCTTTTCTATTTGCTTTTTTAGCTTTTCTATTGTTAGTAGTAATTCTTTTTTTGTTTGATCAGCCATTGTCAATAACTAGTTATTTCAGTATAGGATCCTTTGCAGATAAAATCAAGACATTTCTGAATGATCGTTTCAAAAGTAAAAGTTTACCAAACTTTGCTCTTGTTCTTGAGTCTATCCAGAGTGTAGACGGTTTCTTAATTTTACCATCAATGAGTTGATC
>Ga0098034_1000962_pt1 | contig 11137 bp, 14 predicted proteins | sample 2_EtaG_FD_77062 | JGI IMG/M metagenome (GOLD analysis project Ga0098034, IMG submission 77062) | Marine viral communities from the Subarctic Pacific Ocean - 2_ETSP_OMZ_AT15125 metaG | ecosystem: Environmental > Aquatic > Marine > Oceanic | place: Pacific Ocean | collected 2015-01-07
AAAATATATTAAAGAAAATTAAATTATTCTAACCATATAATATCACTTTGTAAATTCATTTTGTAACAATAATAAAAACAGTCAAAATTACACGCATTTTTCCAGTTTTCAGGTGTTTTACCATCTTTATCTTTCTTTTCAAAATGAATCCTTTTGCGTGGTATTATAATCTGTAATTTATCTTCTTGATCTTTAAATAATTTTCTTACATATTGAGTATTAATTTTAGAAGATGGTAATATTAAAATAAATGGTTTGTTTATTTCTACTAATCTTGTTAATACCTCTTTAGATTTACTAAACGGTGGATTTGATACTACCAAATCACCATAATTTTTTTTAAAAAAATCTTCTTTTTTATGAATTGTATTAAATCCTAATTTTTCTAAATGTTTGCCTGATTCTCCATCTCCAAAGAATGATTCCCACAGTACCTTTCCTTGAGGTATGTAGTCTTTAATATTGTCCCACGCATAAAAGGGGGTCATGTAATCGTCATGTTTTAAAAATGTCTTTGTTTGAAATACAGCCATCGTCTACTTGTTCCTATATATATATAAGATTATATTTATATGCTTTGTTGTGTTTATCTATGTAAAATGTCTTACATATATATACACAACATAATATATTTTCGCTATATTTTCGCTATTTTTTAACAAATTCCCATTATAACATTTCTTCTAATTGTAAAATTATATTCTTTTTTATAATCTTCTTCTTTAATTTTATCATTAATTACAACTTCTTTGTTATTTTTATAGTTGTCTATTTCTTTCTGTAATTTATCTTTTTTTACATTATCTTTACTTAAAGACATTTCTTTTCTTTTTTTTAAAACATTATGATAATATATTTTCCTTTTTTTATTAATTTCTTCTTTATTTTTTAAATAATAATCTTTAAAATAATTTTCATATTTTCTATAATTTTTTTCCATTATATTATGTGTACTATATCATTAGATAATTTTTTTTCTTCTTCTTCATATTCAGGGATTTTTATCATTTTACTCTCTAAATGAGGTATTTCTATAATCTTACTTTCTAAATCAGGTAATCCTTCTAATTTTTTCTTTTCTCTTTCCATTATTATTTTTTGAAAATAAGCATCACTTTCCTCTTCTGATTCAAATTTTAACACTTCACATTTTCTCAAATTTTCAATCATTTTATCAAAACTTTCTACTTGATTTAAAATATTTTGTCCTTCTGTATTAAATGTTTTTAATAAACCTTCGTGATCTCCTTTCTGATATAATTCATGTTGTTCTGGTGTCCATTTTTTGATAGTCACAAAGAACTCTAAAATAAAATCAAAAGGGATATTAGGATTTTCTTTTCTAATTTTCTCTAAATTTATTTGATCTTCTTCATCAAGATCGTATGGATACTTTTTAACAGGTTTGTTAAATGAAAGACTCATAATTATATTATATATATATTATAATTAGATTAAATTTTTAAATTTTATTTTTATTTTTTTTTATTTTTTTATTTATCTCGCACCACCTTCTTCTGCTATATCTCTTGTTCTGCCTCGTCTTTCTACATGTCCCTCAGGTCTTTCCCTTTTTTTTAATGTGAAAAAGGGTTTTTCTAATTTTTCTTTTATTTCATCTAATGTTATTTTTAAAAATTCAGGGGTCATTTTTTTCAATTGATCTTTATTTTTTAAAGTATCAATAATATCACCATATTCGTCTAATTGAGATAAATAATCATGCTCCAATTGATCTGAATCTACACCTTGAGATAATAAATAATTATTATATCTTTGTTGAATAGTTCTGAGAATTTTTACTTTTTCCATCTGTTTTTGTTTTTGACTAATATTCTGTGGTATACTGCTTAATCCTTGTCTTAAATCGTCTGTATCTAACCCAATAGCGTCCATTTTACCGAATGTTTGTTGAATTGTTTGTTTTCTAAATAATTGTTTATCTGATCCTTGATGATCGTAAATTAATAACGGATTAGATGTAATTCCTTCGTAATTATTCCACTCGGCATCTGTTATATTTTTCAATCTTTGAAAATCTTTTATATCTCCTAATATTTTATTTTTTAATGGTAATTCTTGCGTTAATCCTTTAATATCTTTTAACATATCTCGTGCTTCTAGCATTAATACTCTTCTTTTTTCTACTTTCTCAATTTTTTCCAATTGATGTTTTTCTTCAATTTCTTTAATTTTTAATTCTAAATTTTCCCTTTCTTGTTCGCTTTCTAAATAATTACCTTGTAAAGATAATATTTTCTCTTCTGATTCTGTTCTTAATTTGATTAATTCTTCCTCTTGTGCTGGATCTCTTACTTTTACCGATGGTTGAACCAAAATTTTAGTTTTTTGTTCTGCTCTTAATTTAACTAATTCATAAATATCTTGATTTAATGAACCTATTTCATTATCTAATTGACTAATTTTATAATCTCTCTGTTCTATTTCTTGATCTCCTTCTGCTTTTTGATTTAATATTTCTTGTTTTTCTTTTTCTAAATTTCCAACTTTAGTATCTAAATCAAACCTCTCTTTATCCATTTGTCTTAATCTTTCTTGTAATTGTCCTATTTCTCTCATTTGCTCGGGATCTTGAACTTCTTTTTCCACAATTTTTTCTTTTTCTACGATTTTTTCTCTTTCAATAAATGGTTTTTCTTTAAATTGTTCTAATGATAATATTTTTCTTTGTTTTATCATTTCGTTTAATTCTTCAGTTCCTTCTTTTAAATCTGTATTAATTTGATTAATTCTTTTTGTTTCACTTAATCTCATTTTTTCTAATAATTCGTCCACCATGCCTTCCATCATATAATTTTTTTGAAGGTTCATTAATCTCATTATTTTATCATTTTCTCTTTTCATATTTAATTTTTCTTGAATAAATTGTAATTTTTTATCAAAATTTTCATTTTGAATTTTTTGAATATTATTTAAATTATTTTGTAATTTTGATTTTAATCTAACTTCTTCAAATTCGTTTTTTTCGCCTCCTTTAAATGGAATTTGCGGAGGTATAGATAGGTCATTATATGGTGTTTCTTGATAAATTTGTAATGGTTTTTTTTCACCAATTCTTAAACCAAATTGAGTATAATTTCCGTCTTGAGGTTTTATTTTTATATTAGACATATTAATAATATAAAATTAGATTTTTTTTTTAAATTATTTGTTTATCAAATCCTATCCTTCTATCTGTTTTAGTATTATCGGCAAGATCTAAATAAATAAATTGATGTTTATCTTCTTTTAATAACTCCATACATTCTAAAAATTCACCATAAGAGTTAAAAGCACCTGAAACCTCTTCGTATAATCCTTTTAAATTATTTTTATCATTTGTAAAAAAAATTAACCAATTCGTCACATTTACTCTAATTGCTTTAGAAATATGACCTATATGTTGTACGTTCATTATTATAGATGTATAATTATGCCTATGTTTAATTAAAAAATTTAAAAAATCATTATTGTTATATTTAATTAATAAATTATCAGTAGATCCATAACAATCATCTAAATATAATAATGTTCGTGGTGGATATTCATGCTTACAATAAGAAGGTATATTTTCAAGGGTTTCATATATTTCCTCCAAAAATGGCGTCATTTGTATTAATTCCTCTTCCGTATATGCTCCTTTTTCGGCATTTTGTAATTGCTCTAAGTATTTTTTTATTTTCCTATATTTATTAAATTCTTCTAAGTGTTCTTTTATTATAGCAAGAACTTCCCTAAAGTTAGGTTTTGTTAAACTATCAAAATAATAAACTCTTTTATTATCATCTTTTTCAATCATTTCAAAAGTTTTTTTTTGTTTATCATCAGATTCTCTTGTAGGTGAAACACATATATAAACATCATAATAATCATATAAATTACTTCCTTTTAATGGACTAATCATACTTAAAGTGCTGTAAGATTTACCTAACCCTCGTTTACCATTTACCATTGATATAAAAAAATTTTGTGGTAATTTACAGTGATTCGTAGGAAATGTATATTTTTTTTTTGCTTCAGGATTAGGTAGATTCATAATTAATTTTTTTAAATTAACCATTCTTTAACTATAATAATATATTATCATATAATAAGATTATTATTTAATGATTTATTATTTTTTTAGTTATTGTATAATTAGTTATTTAAATGATGTATTTACAGAGTCTTTGCCTAATTTGTATAATAATAATGATAATGATGAATATGTGATTATTTCTAATAAATGAATTAACATAATATATACATGTATAAGTTAATAATTAAATAATTGATTCTGTATTTTTTTTAATTTATCTTTGCTTTTTTCTATTAATTCTTGTTGTTTTTGTTGATATTTCATTTTTTCCATTTCTAAATCTTTATTCTGTTCTCTTTCTAACATAACTTTATCGTTTTCCATTTCTTCTTGAGAAACATCTCCATAGTATTTAATTGATATTTTTTTAGTTAAATTTTTTTTAGGTTTATTCATTTTCATTTTTTTATCTAATCGTTCATTAATTTCCTCATCTAAAACCATTTTATTTTTAAATGTATTTTTTTTAGTATCTAATTCTTTCTGTTTTTCTAAAATTAGATCATTAGTATTATTAAGATCAATTTTTTTTTTATTAATATTATTTTTCTCTACTTTTTCTATCTTATCTATTTTTTCATTTTTTTCTATTTTTTCATTTTTTTCTATATTTTCATCTATTTTTTCTATTTTTTCGGTTGTTTTAGTATTCGCAACTTCTGTTGTATTAGGTAAAGTTTCCTCTTTTTTCTGATCTAATTGAACCTTAAACTTTTGCTTAGTTTGTGGTTCAATTTCGCCTTTTTTTTCTGTTGTATTAGGTAAAGTAGAACCATTTAGATTTGTCTTTAAACTGTTAATTTTTTCTCTATAATTCTTTAAATTTTGTATCCTTTGTTCTCGGAGTGCTTTTTTTTTATCAATTTCATCTAAAGTAGGATCTTCAGTTTTTTTTGATGATTTTTTAACTACACCCTGAGGCACTTTGAGTTTTTTTAATAAATTTTGAGTTTTTTCCAATAATTCGCCACTCTTATCACAAGGTGCGGTTTTTTCTAAACCGTTCTCTTTGTTGAATTTACTTAATAAATCGTTTGCGGTATCCATGCTGTTTTTTTACTAAATATATTATATAATAATATTTTTTTCTATATTTTTTATACGAATAAAAAATAAAAAATTTAAAATGAATGTTGTCTATATCTTATACAATTTTGCTATTTTTTAGATAAACTTAACAAAAGTTAGATTTTAGGTAATTTTTGAATTTTTCTTAAAAATTCTATTTAAGTATATGTAATTTTTCCCTAAATGTGCTTTATACATAACGACAACTTGTAAGATTTCTTCGCTTTTGCTATTAAATATGGCGTTATTTTGTTATTAAAAAAGTATGTTTGATAGTATAGAGAACCAAGTATTTTTTGCGTTTGTTTAGATAAACAAACAGTACATTTCTTAAATCTTCTATTATTTTCTCTATAATCATTTAAAACCTGATGAATAAATTTACATACTTTTCCCATATCATCACATATTACATCTACACAATCGTTCCCTATATGGATATACTTGCCTGTGATCTTATTTCTAAAGATATTAATGTAATATTTTGCTTTATGATTACATAAACAATTCAAAAAATTACCATTTACAGGTATGATCCCATTCGGGATATTATCATGATCTCCAATATAAATAATTTCTAAATTAGAAATCAAAGTACAAAAATGGAATGATAATGGATTTACAGGATTTAGACTTATCAATCCAAAAACAAGATTAATTAAATAATGTAATTGACTTGCTGTAGCATCAGGATAAGCAATATTAATTTTATCCAAAATATCTGATCTGTATTTATTCGCTACTTGTAAATAAGTCATAGTAGAATCATTAAAAAAATCACAAATGTAAGTATCGTAATCACTATTAACACATTCAAATAATTTATATAATAAATCTCTTGATCGTGATAATCGCATAGGTTGTATATATATATATATAATATTTTAATTCCTTTATATTGTGTTCTATATATTTAAATAAATCAAAATAAAAAGTGGTATTTCTAAAAATTTTTACCACTTTTTTTACCACTTTTTACCACTTTTTAATTTTTTGAAAAAATGAGAGAAAATCATTTTACCACTTTTGTGGTAAAATTTTTTAAAAAGTGTTATTTTTTACCACTATTTTTTTTTATAGATCTTGTTAATATGATAGTTTAAATAGTGTTTTTATATAGATATTTAATACTTATATGTTTTTTTATATATAATAACTATAAAAAGTGGTAAAGTGGTAGAAATAAATCGTAATATTATAAAACTGAAATATACCGTTTTTATATAAGATATATTACTACATTATCGTTATTTTTTTTATATAGAAAAGTTCTGAAAATTTTTACCACTTTACCACTTTTTGAGTTTTTTGAGTTTTTCTATATTGAGGTATATAAGATATTGTGTTATATTTATTTAAAAAAACATAGATCATTTATAATAATTATTATTTTTCATTTTCCATATTGAAGTATATAAGACATTATTTTACTATTATCATTTATAATAATTATTATTATTATAAATATAAAATATCGTTCAAATCTGATAGGTTTAGCATATCAAAACACGCCACATTTTAACGATAATTGAAGGTTATATGTATATACCTTAAAAATATTAATCTTCATCTTTTTTATCATCATCATCATCAATTAATTTATATCCTTTTAATATATGACTATATCTGTTGTTCTTTTCTTTATAAAATGATCCATATACAGGATGTTTTTTAAATATTTCAATTATATCTGATTTAACTGTAATATTACATTCTTTATTAAATCTATGTTGATTGTTATTATATAAATCAATTATTCTAATAAAATCTGTTTTGTCTGTTGATATTTCTATTCTATCATTCACTAATTTATCAAAAGATGTGGACGTTTCCATGTACCTTTTATTATTTGATAAAATTGTTTCAGGTCTTTTAACTATAAATTTATCGTCTTTAAATTCTTGAAAATAATTTAATAATATTTTCATTAAAGGCATTTTCATTTTTTCCACCCATTCAATATTTTCATATTCACTATTAGCAAGAAATATATGATTTTCTTCTTCTGTTATTTCATCTGTTAATGATTTATCTATTACATAAGTAGATTTAAACATGATGTTATTGATTCTTCTAAACATATCGTTTTTGAATTCTCCATCAAATGTTAAATAATCATTACTTTCTACAAAATATGTGCCTAAATTAATAACATCATCATTATTAGAATACAATTTTCTTGCTTTAATATTACTACATCCGCCAGTTAATTCTTTAATAGTAGCAATATTTAATTTTAATCTTTTATTAGGTTCTTGAATTATGATGCCTCTTTTTTTATTAATTTTTGCTATTTCAGGATTTCCACCAGTTTTTATAGAATCACTTAAAACTGAATTATTTAATTTACATATATATTCACCTAATGATTTAAATAAAATACTTGCTATAAGTGATTTACCATTTGCCCCAGATCCTATATTAATAAACAAACCTTGTATATTTTTTCCCATTAACATAGAAGAAAGCATTTTTAAATAAAATATTCTTTCTTCTTCAATATATAAGATTTGTTCTATTAATTTCTTTAATAATTCGTAATCTTTTTCTTCAGGATCATAATAATCATATCCTACTGTATAAGATACATTATCTTCAGGTTTTCCGTTTCTAAATTCATTTTTATATAAATCAAAAATACCATTATTAAAACCTATTAAATATTGATTAACATCTAATTTATCCACAAAGTCTTCATGATATAATAAAAAACTAATCTGTTCTATACAATTTTTTATAAATGTAGTTGATCCTAAATTTTTTATTGTTTTGTCTAATTCTTTTTTAAACAATATTGTTTTATCATTTTCATTATTTTTTAATTGTTCTTCTAATTGATATGAAATATCTTTTAATTCTCTTCTAATTTCATATATATATTTATTAATATAAATATTACCTCCCTTATCTAATATCCAACGATGTTTCTCATAAACATAAAAAACTCTTTCTTTATTTGAACCACATGATTTAATAAATGAACTATATTTTTTTTTAAATAATTCTGCTACAGAAACATTAGTACCATCAATTACATTTTTAATTGATATGTCTAAATTTTCAATTATATTTTCGTGTTGAATGTTAAATTTTTCATCAATAATATAATAATCTTCAAATGGTTTAATACATATTTCAATATATTTGTAATATTCTTTTAATTTTTCATTTATTTCAATTATCATTTTATCATTAGTAAATGTATTTTTCATTATTAAACCTCCATCATGTATTAAACAATTAAACGATGTTTTATAATTTTTTAATATTTCTTTGATTTCTAATAATAATTTTACTTCTCTTTCATTAACATATTTATTAATTGTGATTCCATCAGGAAGATCTAAATCTTTTTCAATTTGTAAAATTTCTTTTCTAATATCTTTAACAAATTTTTTTAATTCATTATTATCTTTTTTAATATGATATATCGTTTTCCAAGTAATATAAGGACATTTTTCTTCTTTACAAGAAATAGTATAAATAAATAACTGTTTTGCTGTATTTCTATTAACATTAAAAAAATTCATTACCTTCATTAAAAAATCATCTCTATTTTTATAATAATTATAAATATTATGATATTTATTATTATCATTATCATTATTATCGTTAATTTCTTCCATTATGATAGAAAAACAAGCATTTTTTAGATCTATGTCTTTACATATATCATAAACTAATGTGTTCCTAATTTTTTTATTAAACGAATTCTGTAAATTTAAATTTTTAGCATATAGTCTACCATATTCGTTTTTAGAATAATTAACATTATGAAATCCATATTTATCATTAAAAGTTAATTGTTTTTTGAACTTCTTTAATTTATTGTATAATTTAACATCTCCATCATCGTTTAATTTGCTATAATGATTAACTAACCATTCTAAATTCCTTCTTTCTACAGTTTCTTTTATGATTACATCCCCATAATCTATAAAATTATTTTCTTCTTCATTTTCTATTATTTCATAATCTCCAGTAGACATTTTAGATATTGTTAGATTTTTAATTTTGTTAAAACTCTTATTGCTATTCATTTCTTTTTGTGTTGTATATATATAATACTAACATATTCTTTATATACATTTACAACAATTAATTTAATTAATTAATTTAATTAAATTAAAAAATATAAGTTCTATATATTTAAAAAAATTGATTCCTATATAATTCAAAAATTTAATCAAGATCATTAAATTCCTCTTCTTCCTCTTCTTCTTGTTCTTGTGCTATTTGTTCCTCTAATAAACTCATTTTTTCTTGTTTTTCTTTTTCTTCAAGGTTTTTTAATTCTTTTTTAATAAAATATGTTTTTCTTTGATCTTCATTCATGGATAATAATAATTTTTTTTCTTTTGCTTCTGCTCTAATATCCCGCATTCTTAATTTAGACTTTTCTCTATTAAGATCTCTTCTTCTTTCTGCTTTAACAGGATCGTTGCTTACTTTTTTTTGATATACTCTCATATAAGCAAGATGTTCTTCATACATTTTTAGAGATCTTTTAATTCTATCCAAATCATAATTCATTACGATTCTCATTTTTTCGCTCATGATTTCTTCGTTTGATAAATTTGTTTTATATTTAGTCATAGTGTTCTATATATATTAATATAATATATTCTTTATACCTATTACAACAAATAAAAACATTTAATTTAACTAATTAAATCTACATTTTCACACATTTTTAATTTTTCATTTATTTTTTTTAATTTATAGTGATAATATCCCAACCAATAATAATAATTACTGTTTCCCTTTTCATTTTGTATTTTATATAAGATATTTTTATATCTCAAATTATTAAATGTATATTGTTCTTTTAATTCATTCACTTCAATACTAAAATTTTTAATATTATTTTCCATTACAATATATAATAATATGTCTTATTCTATAATTTCATTATATTCTTTTTCCATTTCTTCTAATTTTGTAATTTCTTCTTGTAATTTTTTTAATTCTTTTTTTGCTTTTCTCTTTGCTTGAATTTCTACTTTATTGCGATCATAATAATTATTCACTGCCCTTCGTATGTAATCTTTTGTTTTACATTCTTTATAGTACATTTTTTTTATTATTATTAATATATATTATGGAAGAAGAAAAAATAACTGATAAATCCAAAGAATTTATTAAAAAATATACTGAAAATAAAAATTTTAAAAAATATGATAAAAATTTTAAAAATATTATAAATAGTGTTCCATTAGGTACAGTAATCAGTTATGTTTCAAAAGATAAAGAAGATAAGATCACTTTTAAAGTAGGAGGATTTTTAATAAATAGAAAAGATGATTACTTCATGTTAAGAAATAATTATAATAATAAATTTATATCATTTCCAGTTCAATATAGAAACATATTATTAATGTTTGTAAGAAATGACGAACAGATACAAAAAACAAAAGAAGATCTCAAAAAAATAGCATCTAAAGAATTAACTAAACATGTTGATAAAGATTTTATTATAAAAATTAGAAATGTAAAATATAAAGACTTTAATAGTTTAAAAGCATTAAAAACACATTTAACAAGTAAAAAATTTAAAATGTATTCCAAAAATTTTAAAGATAGTAATATTAAATTTTATAACAAAACAGAAGAATTAAAAAATATATTGTAATTATATAGAATGTCTTTTTCCTCAAATAATAATTTAAAACAACAGTGGTTAATTAAACCATTAACTACAGATACACAAGACTCAAATCAAGAAGTTAAAGAAATCAGACCTAAACCAGTAAGTCATCAAAAATATAGTTTCTTTCCAGAAGAAGGGTACGAAAAAAATAATACAGAAAGCAATTTTTATAGGGCAAGTTTAGGTATTAAAGTAAATAATCCCTCCAATATACAATATAATAATGTTCCTGAAGAAACAGAACCAGCATTACCAATTATACCACAATCATTTAGATCTAAAAATATTAAATTTGTTGAATTTTCTTCAAATGCTTAATTAAAATATATAGGAATTTAATT
>Ga0098034_1000968_pt1 | contig 11109 bp, 18 predicted proteins | sample 2_EtaG_FD_77062 | JGI IMG/M metagenome (GOLD analysis project Ga0098034, IMG submission 77062) | Marine viral communities from the Subarctic Pacific Ocean - 2_ETSP_OMZ_AT15125 metaG | ecosystem: Environmental > Aquatic > Marine > Oceanic | place: Pacific Ocean | collected 2015-01-07
ACCAGCAGTGCCCGAGGCACCCTGGACGATAAACTGCTGCATCGGATCCTGGTGAACCATGATCGTGCCAGCAGTAGATGCAGCTAAAATGGTCTTAGCCGCAGTGGTAGCGGTAGTGGAAGAATTGGCGATTCCAATAATTACGACATCGCCTGCGGTGGATGGAGTGCAGCTCCCGTCATTTTGAGCCGAAGTAACATCACCGCGAAAAAACGCAGTGCCGTTACCGGAATCGACGGACACCGGCTCCAAACCATACTGACATCCTGTGGCAGAAAAGCCACGGGGGGTATCGGCATTAGCCATTGGGTTGTCCTTCTAAACGGGAACAGCCCCCTGCTAACTGATGTTGATTCCAGTGTGAGCCTGTGAATCGCGACCTCTCCAATCGCCCTGGTCATCGCGTCCTGCGATCGCTTGGGCAACCTGACGAGCCTTCGACGGGTCCGTGCCTTCCTTAATCAGACGGTCATACAGCTGTTTCTGATGTTCGTCGGCTTGGATCTCGGCTTCCTCCTTGCGTGAGGACAACGAATTTTCGGCTCTGCGATCCCGTATTTCCTGGCGCTTATGCGCCAGTGCAGCTGGAAATCGCATGAGCTTCATCTCGTTTGCCTGTGCAACCCCATCTCCACCAGTCTGCATGGAGATTGCATCGTCACCGGATTTTACGGTCACCATATCGGCGCCCATAGCTTTATTCCGGGTCACGTTGCGTGGAGCGACCCACCGTAACGCATCACCTGTGCGTCGGCACTCTTCCCTGAGTTGTGGGTCGATATAGAGGTAGTCGGTCTTGTCGTACTCGTCTACCATGGAGAGACCTTCGATAAGGCCTACACTTTCTTCTTCATCATCTCGCATATCCACATTGATGTCGTTGGCCTGCATCGCGAAAACAACCCTGACGGGATGCTCCTCTTGAATGTGGTCTCGGACCTTCTGTGGAGAAGGGTTTGTATCCTCGTTAAGTCTGAAATCTTTTGAGCAGAACGGGCATTTCACCCCACCTTCAGTGAAGTTATTGGTGACAGCCCAAGTCACTGCTTTGTCCAGCAGATCTACTTCGTCCTGGTCAGCCATCATTAGCTCCCCTGCGCGGCCTGGTGACGTGCAATCGACTGCTCGCGAATACGGCGAATCTCTTCGGGTTTGGCATTCCGAAGTGCTTGCATCGGATGCCTGGAGGGATCAACAACCTCGGGCTCCTCTTCAGGAGCCGGGAGTGGACCCGAACCGTTCGGAGACGGTGCTACCGGAGGCTTGGGCGCGGACGGGGCGAATGCAGCCACCTCACCGTTGTCCAGTGCTTCCGTGAACAAATTCGACAGCACCGCATGAGAATTGGTTGGCGTCAACACATGCGGAGATTCCGCGGCGATCTCGTCAAACCTCTGACGCATCTGTGCGGCCTGCGGACCTGTTAACGACCCTTTCTCAACCCACCCATGCAGACGCTGCACGACATTCATTGTCGCTCGCTCCTGCTGAGTGTGCTGGCCCATCCTCTGATCAACGATCTGTGTTGCTCGTTCGTTGATCATGCGATCCACGTCTTCTTGCGAAATGGCCGTGCCAGATGTTTCGGCCCGGATCACCTCGCCATAAGCGTCGAACATCTCCATGGCTTTGTCGCCCGCCTCATCCGATCCTACTTGGGCTCGGAGATTACGCCGTGCGACTTCTGCCTGAGAGTTCGGCTGTGGATCTGCCTGGTGCTGTACCTCAAGGGCAGCAATCTTTGCCTGCGCCTCGGCTAACTGCTGTTGGGTCTGTTGTGCAACTGTCTCGGCTTGTCGCCTTGCTCGAGCCTCTTGACGAAGCCTTGCAGGGTGAACTGCCGGTGCTTGAGACTCTGCGGGAGTCTTTTCCGATTGCGGCGGTGCCGCCTCAGACGCTGTCGGGGTCTGGCTTCCGTCTCCCTCTACAGGGGTAACCTCTTCAGACATACATCACCTCAGTACTGCTTTGCAGGCGACTTGTACGTCATCTTCTTGCCGCCTTTGGCTTTGGCATTAGAGTTACCGTTGTCTCCCTTGGATGCCTTCTTCGGCGCCGAGGAGCCAGAACTCTTATTGCCTGTCCAATCCTTCTGCATGATTATGCTCCGCATGAAGGGTAATGAGGGCCATTCTGCGGCGAGCCCTATGACGCCGTTACTGCCATCTCCGCATTGCGGATTCTCTGTCTGCTCAACCCCAGGAACCTTCCCAGCGTGGAATAGGCCTCGAGGATCTCATCGGGTGTCACGACCCCCATCAGGGGGATACAGTCTCCATCAACGAACCCCAGCGTCACATGCCGTCCTTGATCTACGAGGTTCTTGGCGACCGTCTTTTCAACTTCAGGCGTCATCCGCTGAAGCATCCTGCACCCTCTTTCGCTCGTTCTCGATCAACGTCAAGTTGCGCTCAATGCCGTCCACTACGCCTGTCTGATGCTGAAACGACAATTCCGACTCCCCTCTTCCAGTGGCCTTGAGGGATTCGGTCTCTTTACGCATCTGCTCCTGTATCTTGCTCATCAACGCCCCATAGTAGGGGTTGCTGAAGAAGTCCATCTCCGCTCTGGATGCCACTCTTATTTCCCAGTCGCCTTTTCCGTTGGAGAAACAGCAGCACCCGTTTTCCTACGGAGAAATGACTCAAATCGATTGCGCTCGTTGCGCTCGTGTTCAGCTTGAGAAAGAGCAGCACCCGTTCTCTTACGCAGATCTGAGTCAGATCCCACCCGTCTTTTTAGCTCTTCTGTCGAGCGTTTCTCTTTAGCTTTGGCCTTTCGCACCTTGGAGGTGGATCGTCTTCCAGCATTTGAACTGCGAGTTGCATCTGCTTTTGCTACACCTGAGTCCAAAGACGGAGGCGTCCTATATTTCGACATTACATCACCCCTTCGAGGTTTGGCTGACCATTACCCGTAGGAGGCGGGGCGGCGTTGGATTCGATCCCGTTCCCTGCTGAACCTGCGTTCATCGGGCCTGCGGCACCGGTCGCCGGTTGCGGTTGAGCCTGCTGCGGTTGTCCCGGCCCCTGCTGGGCTTGCAGAGCCTGTTGCTGCTGCATCTGCATCTTCTGCTGGATCTGCCTCTGATGTAACTGAGCGTGGGCCATGAAGGCGTCGTGGTTCGGCATCCCTGCGGCCTGATACTCTGAGGACGAGGTATACGAGACCAACTCTGCGAGATGATCGTTGTCGTTGTCGTTTGGATGGGTCGGAGCAGGAGAACCTTCGCCAAACTGATACTGCACCATCTGGGCGTTTTCCTCGTCCTGTGTCTGAGGCGAGTTCCCGGCCACGGCATCCTTGGGACCGATAAACCTCTCTGGGTCGGGTTTGCCGATCGCCTGCAGATAGTCGAGCTCTGCCTCCCACCTTCGGCCCAGGTCGCCGTTGATAAACGGCGAGGTCGCGGCCAACTCCAGCACGGCCTGGGCACTTTGCTGTGCCAGTTGTGAAGAGAACATCCCCGCATTGGCGCCCAGACGGAAATCATGGGTGCCGTGCATCCACAGCTGTTCTCTCGATACCCTGACCGACTCTGGGCCGGTTCTACCCAATAATCGATAGACCCTGCCTTCGGGTCCGAATTGCAGTTCCATCTTGTGGACGACGTTGCACATAAAGCCAAATTCGTCGGCGTCCTGCTGGAGGATCTCCGACATTCTCGCCATAGCTTCCTGTTGGGTACCTACAAAGCCTGTCGCATGGCGCGCGGCAGCGCCACGGGTGGGCGAGATCCCCAGGAAGAGGTCGGTAATGCCGAAGATCCTCTCAACCAAGGAGTAGATGAGCGTCTCTTCTTGATGGTAGAAAGAGGTGACGTTCTGGGTGGGCGGGAACTGGACGTCTTGGATGTTATCAAGAGGAATCCCCTTCAAAGGCTTGATCTCGATCTGGTCGGGATCAAACGATGAAGAGGATCTGTAGAAGAAGAACGGAAGGTTGGTGGCGAAGCCGACATCGAGCCGCATGTTGTGGATCGTATCCAGTTCTGCGGACAGGTGCTTGGCGATCTCCATGACCCCCATGGAGTTACCGCGGGTCGGGACTTTCTGGTAATCCAGCTTGACGATGGGTCGATCGCCGGTCCACACGATGTCTGAAAGCGGGAAACACCCGAGGAAGATCTTGGGCTGGATACAGACGAAGAAGACCAACTCCATCATCTCTCCATTGACCTCCCACGGCATGTACCACTTCAGGGTCTCGTATTCAGGATTTGGCTTTGCCTTTGGTGTTTCGGCAGCCAACTGAGACCTTTGTCGGCCTTCGTAGTTGTCGTGCTGCTTGGAACGTCCCTGGTTTTCCGCTGTGCTTACAGTGGAGGAACGATCTTGAGAAGGGGCTTCGTCGATCCATTTCTTCTTGTCCTTGTATTCGCCAGGGAATACATACGTGCCAGCGGCTTCCTTCTGGAAGATCAGCGAAAGCGGCTCCCATGATCGAATCCCCAGATAATCGCAGCCTGTGGGGTTATCCAATCGAACCGGTTGGACGTTGGTGAAGTCCTGGGGGGTGATGACGTCGTCATACCCCAGACAGGTCAGGATCGTGCCCTGATACTTGATCTGCTTGTTGTAGACGTTTTTAGTGGGTTGGCTGATGATGGGTTTGTCTTCTTCATCCAACTGGAAGGACTCGTCAGAGTTCTTCATCCACTGAGGCAGTCCATCGGGCTGGGACTCCCTGAACATCATTTCGGAGATCACATAGTGGATCTCGGCATACCCTGTGCCGTGGATACATCGCGTTTTGGAGGTCTCGGCCCATGCGGAGCGGGCCTTCATCCGTCCAGGCTGAAGAATCCAATCGACAAAGCGAGCCGCATCTCGAGCGGCCTCCTGGTCGTCGTCTTCTTCTGCGATGGCCATGACGAGGGGGTTCTGAGACCAGATCCCGGTGATCAACCTGACATTGATCGCATCTACCAGCCAATAGGGTAGCTGGATATGAAGATCGGCGGCACCTTCCCACGGACCTTCTCGGGGGGTGTCGTATTGGCCCCTCCACTGCTGATCGTAGACCTTGTGGGCAGATTCCCACGCTACGCGGTCTTGAACTCGCTTTTGGTAAAGCTGAAGGATCGTATCAACGATCTCCTCCTGCTCGTCCGAGTCGAACTCAATTTGCTCGGCTTGGGGGAACTCGTAAGGATCCCTCCGTGCCTGCGGACCAGGGGTGTCGGTCTCTGGACTGGGTATTTGGGTCACACTCGTCCCTTTTGTGCAAAATCTGCACTTTGGGACGAGTATACCAGCGAATTAACCGACTTGTCAAGGAAAAACCCTCAGATTTCTGAGGGTAGTCTCAGATTTCTGAGGGGGGTACCGTCGGTTTTGCGACGTCGTCCGTCGGATTTGCGACGGATAACCGTCGCCAGCGACGGGCCAGCGACGGTTACCCGTCGTTCAGCGACGGGTAACCGTCGCTCAGCGACTTCGCTGTCAGCCTTTCCGTTCTGAACAAACTGGAAGAGTGGGGAGAGTTAGCCATCAAAACGACCAGCCGAGGTATGGTCATAACCGTAGTGTATTATGACACATACGTGGCACCCCCTGCCGAAAAAGACCAGCGATTTCGCCAGCAGATCGCCAGCACTTCGCCAGCACTTCGCCAGCACTTCGCCAGCGAATGACCAGCAGATAGCCACTCAGAAGAACGAAGAGCAAGAGAACGAAGAGCTTGAGATAATCATGTACGCATCTATAAACCTTTCATTCGCAGTCCTCTTTTCAGGTTCTTTTAGAACTCTTTTATGATCCCCACGACGCCCGTGTCGTAGGTCCGGCGACATACCTGTCGTAGGTGATGCGACAGCCGTGTCTGGTGCTGCTACGACAGGCCTGTCGGGTTTGCGACAGCGATCAAACGACAGAGGCCACAGCTTCCGTCCGTCCGTTCGCCTTAAGGCGAACGGACGGACGGAAGTTAACTACCCGTCACTGGCGATGTATGCCTGAATCTGCTCCCAGACCTTCATTTCGTTGAGATACAGCTGTGCCATCTCGATTGCCTTGGGATGATCGCACCACCCCAGGGCCTTATCGATCATCTCGAGCCTGACAGCGCGTAAATCCTGCGGTTCCAGGGGTAAATCGGGGTTAATCTGGGCCGCTTTGGCGGCTTGGACATCGGCGTAGGACCAATCGAGGGCGTCGTAGAGATCTCCGACGGTCTTAATACCCTGTGATGCTGTTTTGTCCTGTTCCAAGGCCTTTGAGCTCTTTGGGAATGATTTTCCGGTATGGATCGGGCGGGCGAGAGGTCTCCAAGCCGGTACAGGCGAACCACAGGGCCGTACAGGGCCCGATTCTGCCGTTTCGCATCCCGGCGAAGGAGTTTTGATTGGGGAAATCCCCTGGCATGTTGATCTGGGTGACGGGTTCTTGATCCAGCCCCATCAAAGGCTTGCCAGATTCGGGATCGAGGACGGGGGAAGTGGAGAGGGCCTCCAATTCCCGGTGAATGGTGGTTTCATCAGGGGGGTTTCGAGCAAAAATCCCGGCTCGCAGTTCAAATCTCCGAAAAGACGGCCATTTTTGGGCCGCAACATGCGGTCGAATCTCCCGGTAGAAGGTGAGACCCTCGAGATTCTGCAGCGATTCGGCTAACTGGAGGGGTCGGTCTGGAGAATGGACGGTTTGGACCTCATATTTGTCCTTCATTTTGATGAGTTCTCTAAATACCGGATCTGGGTTCAGATGATTGGCCTCATCCAGCACTACATAGTATCTGGAGAGGATCTTCTTCCCCTTTACCCCGTCTCGTTTCTCTCTTTCGGAGCGGGAATCGAACCACATGGCCCGTTCTCCCACCGTAACTGCATGAAGACCTTCCTCAAAGGATACTCCGATGACCACTCGAGAGAAATGCATCTCGAAGATGTCTTTTTCCTTGAGAAACTTCATGGAGATCCCTTGATCGGAGATCTCCGAGGTCAGGTGGATCATGGCCACCCAGGCTCATTGCGGGTTCTGATCTGGATCAGCCTCTCTAAAAGATGCCTGGCATGTTCCTCAGAGTCGGATGTAGCGCCACATCGACCATTCTCATCGAGGACTTTGTAGGGATTGGAGGGTTTGTAGGAATCGTCCCAGACGATCGTATACCCCATATAAGAATGGATGTTTCTGTCTTCGGGAGGGGGTTGTTGTTTGGCCTGCACGATCCCGGTCAACTGGGCAAACATGGAAGTAAGCTGGGCCACATCCCTCTGGAGTTGCTCTATGGCAGCATCACGGCTGACCTCGAATGGTTGGTCGATAGGGTCGGATGGTGGATATGGCCCGTCTCCCCCGTCGCTGCCGTCACTGCCATCGCTGTCGCGATCCCCGCGTCGATGGGCTTCGACTGTTTCTGCTTGATGATCCTGTAACCCCTCTCCGTATGCTGCGCCACCATCGAGTGGAAATGGGATCTCAGCGTCGGATCCTTGAACATCAGAAACGTCTTCTCCACGCACTGGCTGTGGAGCGTGTTCGCCGCTCTCGTCATCTCCGTCTGCTGATTGATCGGCACCAGAACGTCCGAAAATCCCTTTTCCGTCAGCCATTGTTGGGTAGTCTCCATCTGATAAGGGTCATAGGCCAATGCCGCTATGCGCTGCTCCTGCAACAACTTAAGCAGAACAGGCTGGACCTGGGTGACCATGTTTACGGGGTTTCCAATGGTGGGGGTCCAGATTCGACATCCCCACATCTTGAAATACTTCTCTTCGGTAAAGTCTCGATACACAGCTGAAAGGGCGGTGGAGTCCCTTCTGATGCCGATATCCAACCCCAGGTACAGAAGGGGATCTTCAATCATCGCCACTTGTCCTGTTCGATTTCTGAGTATCGCTTCACCTTCCAGCCCAGGCTGCGAACGATCTCGTCATCCACCCGCTCCAAATGGATGTCATGCAGTCCATGTTCAGGGACGTTCACTTCATGGAGTTGGATCTTGTGATCCTCGACGTGAAACATCTTCCCTGCCGATCCCCAAACCATATAACCCTTGACCCACCGATCCCCCACGGTAGTGAGAGGAAGGTACTTTTCCTCCAAAAGAAACGCTTGAGGCGGGAGCTCAAACCCCGAAGAGGTGGTACCGACGATCTTGTACCATGCTCCGACCTCCAATTGGGATTCTCTGGTGACGGAGCGGGTTAAAAGCTTCATGCAGTGGCACTGACGCGGTCTTCATCGACCATCCAGTAAGATTTCCCATCGTAGGTGAACTGGGTGCCCTTCCAAAGATCCACCATGACAATATCGCCAACCTTCAACTCCACGACCTGGGGCCCGACAGAAACGACTTCGGCTTCGACAGAAGGCCGGCGGGCAACATCCGGTATGAGCAGGCCTCCCTCGGTCTCGGTATCCTCCGATAAACGCCTGAAGAGGATACGGTTGCGGATCATTTTAAGGTTCATTGGCCTCCCTTATTGTGAGATATGCTCTTCTCAAGTCTCTCTATTCTCTGCTCCAACGTCTCGAAATCCCCGGCCCATCCTTTCACGGCTTGCTCAAAGCCCTGGGCCTGGGTCAGGGAATGAGCCTTGCAGGCCTTCCTGAACAACTCAGCTATAGAAGGGTCAACCCTGAGATTCAACTGCATCAAGCCGCTTCTCGATGGCGTTCAGGCAATCTCCAACTCCCTTGAAATTGGCGTCCATGATCTCTCCAATATCATCCAGATTGAGACCATGGCGCGTCTTCATAACCTCTGGCCGCACTTGCCCCTGCTCCTTTGCATTGTATCCAACGTTCGGGTGGCACCACTTTCCATCACACCGCTTCGTCCAGCCGCATATGTTCATTCGTCGCTCCTTTGTTGGTGGCCTGCTGCTACCAGGGCCGGTGCTTTCCTACCCACCCTGCTCACCGGGATCTACCCAGAATAACTGCTGCCGGAATTACGGGATTCAGTCACACTCTAACTACCTGGTCACGGCAGCAGGCCTGTATAGCAAGTCTATACATTTGTGCACCCACCCGCAAGAAAACACTTACGCCAGTCTGGGCTGAAGACAGATTCCCGCGATCCTCTGACTAAATATGCCCCCCCAGCACCGGCGGGGTAACTTCACCAAATCGCACCTAAGTGCACCCCTTCCACAGCCTATCCTCTGACTGGCCTATGGCCAAATCGTGTATAGCAACTGCCGAGGCTCCGCAAAAAGCAAGAGGGGGCCCCGAAATTGCAAAACTTTTTGCAAAGCCTAGGCCTTTTGGGGGGCGGGGGGTGAACATTTGTTCACCGGTGCCCGCTTGTGCAGCCCTGCACATCCGTTCACCGGTGCACACTCGAGCACCAGGGGCCGGCGCCTGGTGCACAGGTGTGCACCCCTACACACTCGAGCACCAGCTGGTTGGCCCGATGGCATGGCAATCGCTCCCCCCCTGCCCCCTTCGGCTTGCCTCCGTTCTCCTGTGTCTTGTGCCTGTGTGCATTTTATCCTTGCTATTGCGTTACGCAGTGTGTAGTATATACTCTATCACACACGCAGTACACACACACAGGAGTAGAGCAATGGGATTCTTCAGTTACAAGTGCCCCAAGTGTCACCTGTCCATCCGCAACCCCTACGGCGATGATGCTCACCTTAACCACGTCACCGCCGTCTTCAAAACCGGCAAGGTCGTCTCCGGTTTCTACGACGGGTATGGACGTGCCGATGGCGTGGAACTCATCGAAGACTTCGACAACGAGCAGTCTTGGTTTCACACGCCTTGCTACAACGGCGAGACGTTCACTCCGTCTGAATACGCCGAAGACCAAGGACATTGGTCGCTCGATGAGAACGCTCAAGGCGTCCTGCACGTCACTGTCGGGAAGACCACTCTCTCCTTCAAGACCGACGACCTTGATGAGACCGTCGATTGGGTTGGTCTATATCCCACCGATGACCAACACGATGACCTTGCCGCCCTACTCGCTCCCGTTGACGAACACCCCGACAGCACCATCGAAGCCTTGTTCGAGCGGTTCAACGAGATAGGCGGTCGCGACCTATTCACCAAGGGCATGACCCTCACAATCGGCGCCCTTAACGCACGTTGGGAGACCCTGTAATGATCACGTCACACACACTCGTCGATGGCCTCGATGGACCCGCCTTGGCCTTGACAATAAAACGGGCCGGCCAAAATGTAATGAGGGAATACTAATGGCCTACTATGACTTCAACACACGGACGCACAAGGTGACCAAGGCCGTGCCGCACGTCCCGCGTCCCTTCAACCCCGATGTGAGGCCGGCCATAACCGACGAACACGGCGAAGCCATCGAAACCGATATGTCGCTTGCCCAAGTCATCGACCAACTCAAAACGCTATACCCGACCGCACACTAACACACACAAGGAGAACCTACCATGAAACTCACCCTGAAGAACCTCAAGGTATCTGAGCACCTCAGCGAAGAGACCGTGGCCTTCACCGCGACAGTCTACATCGACGGGAAAAGGGCCTTCACCGCTTGCAACCACGGCACCGGAGGCGAGAACATGCTGGAGCCACTTGAAGCAGGAAATCGGGGCATCATAGACCGAGCGCAGACCCATTTCGCCTCCCTGCCAGCGGAACCAAGCCAGTACGGTGACCTGCCGATGTCGCTCGACTTCGCCATATCCCTTGCAGTGGATGAGGCCTTGCACCTGAAGGATATGAGGCGGTGCCTTAAGAAAGTCACAGTGAAGACGCCTGAAGGCATCTGCACCTTCAAGGCCTCGTTTAAGCCAACCCCAGAGAACCTCGCATACATCTCTCAGAAGCACCCCGACTATGTCATCCTCAACACCTTGAGCGAGGACGACGCCCTCCAGCTATGGAAGGCCTCGTGATCTCGTGCGGGGGGGGCCTTCGGGCCTTCCCACTACCGTAGAGTCGGTGGGGTGCCCTTCGGGGCATCGGCGCATCACACACAACAGGAGAACGCATCATGGGTGCCACGACGTTTGTATCCTCGCGACACGCACCGACCGCACAAGAGGCCTTTGACGGGCTGGTGGCCGACGCCATGGCGGCGTTTGGCGACGAGGGCTACACCGGAAGCATCGCAGAAAAGAGCTCCTACAAGACAATTCCTAAGATCGGCAGGGATCAGATCTGGTCGCTTTTAGACGAC
>Ga0098034_1000973_pt1 | contig 11100 bp, 20 predicted proteins | sample 2_EtaG_FD_77062 | JGI IMG/M metagenome (GOLD analysis project Ga0098034, IMG submission 77062) | Marine viral communities from the Subarctic Pacific Ocean - 2_ETSP_OMZ_AT15125 metaG | ecosystem: Environmental > Aquatic > Marine > Oceanic | place: Pacific Ocean | collected 2015-01-07
CAGTCGGAGCTTTAGCAGCGACTAAGTTATATACACCATCAACATATGATTCTTTCGCTATAAACCTCGCACAGATGACCCACAAAACGGTCCTAGCTTGCTCCAGTGGGCTTATCCACATGTACGCGGTCAGAGACTGCTTTAGAACAAATAAACTCAACACAGGGCGTTTTATCGAAAATGTCTGCAATAATGCAAAGTTCGTAGAAGAAAATCTTAAGAAATTCAAAGACGATACAATAACTGACAAACTCTCAGATCGACTAGTAGAACTTTCTAATCATAAAGAATATGATACAGAACGCATCATTGAAGAGTTTGGTGCCGGTTCTTGTTACGTCTATAATTCATTACCATTTACTTATATGTTCTTCATAAAGAATCCGCATAGCATAGAATCATTATATGATGTAATCAATGCTGGAGGAGACACTGACACAAACGGAAGCATTCTTGGAGCTATGCTTGGAGCATTAAACGGAACTGAGATCTTCCCAAAAGAACTAATAGAATCTATTCCCAAAGAGTATTATGAAGAAGTGATGGACCTAGCAAATAGATTTGCAGATAAATTCAAGTTTAACTAAAAATTCGCCCAAAAAAGGAAAGGTGTTATGTCAACAAAATACAGACTTAAAGCATATGATGTAGCCAATGATATATATTATATTGAGAAGCGATCATTTTTTATGTGGTGGGCAGACTCAACATACGGAGCAGGCGGAAAAGAAGAAATGGAAGACATACTAGGAAGATTACACGGACTGCAAGAAGAAGATCAAAAGTTAACATAACTTTACAAACTTAATTAAAAAATTCGCAAAAAAGAAATGCCGTTCGCCGTTAAGCGTCAGCCAATGTGAATAACCTCAACTTATTCTCTATATACCAATATCTCCTCAAAGTTCTAGTACTCGCTGGATAACCTACAGGACTTGAACTGTTATCATTTATATTCAACCAAGTCTCATGAACAAACCTATTACTCGATCTCAAAGGCTTCTTCAACGTCTTGATATAAGATGCCTTAGCCCACCAGAAGTTACCAGAATAATGTCTGTCCCGATGATTCATTATACCACATGTATTATTCCCCTCATCCAACTTGTCAACACACTCTTTCCAACTTCTCTCTAATATTGCTTCTGCCATAACTCGTCGCCATATGTCACTTTTAAAGTTCTGATCATATGATACGCCCTTCGTATGACAATAATATACATATCTCATCATCTGTCGCTCTACATGTTTCCCACAACTTATTCAATGTTGGATACTCATACTGTAACAGATCGAAACCAGCACCAAACCTTTTTATCTTTTTGCGTTTTTTATTTAAAGATTCGTATTTCGGCATCTCAGTCCTATGCTCAGGTCCAACCAACACCTGATTAAGAGAACTCGTAGCTTTTAATAATCCATTCTTGTTTATGTAGTATATCAACTCTTCAACTATGTCTTCCCAATGATTCATCGTAGCTATATGCATAAACCCCAATATCTTAGGCTTCTTTTTAGACATTGGTTTAGACTTGTTATAAGCTATTCTCATACGATTTGAACCATCTTTTCACCATTTTGAGAGTTTTCCGATACATGTATACTAGCTGTAGGGAACTCACTCATTAATCTGTTAACCAATGTATTAGGAACATCATTAGCAGTTAATTCTCTTTTGATGAATGGCAAGTCAATACTGACTCTATCTGTAAACGGATCATATCTGCCTTTATAGACTGTCGCTGAAACTTCCCAATAATCTGTATGACCTCCAGCAGTAGGCGAAGTCTCCTGCATTTGGAAATGCCCACCTGACATGTCAGATTGCCACAATGTGACCATCTTATTCTCTTTATTCTCAGGAGCAGTCCATGGCTCATAATGACCTATATCAGTATAATGTCTTAAGGCTTCTTGTGCTCTCTTATACCACACTTATCCGCTCCTAGTATATAAATAGATGCTATCATGAATCATGTTCCACTGAGGAATCTCAATTGTCCCAACTTCCTCCCATTTCTTCAACTCCTCAAAGTAACACTCAGAACCAGTACAGCCTCCCCAACCCTCGCCAATGTAAATCATCTTGCTCCCCTTAAACTTCTGAGTAGCCTCTGTAGCCATCGTATTCTGATAATCAGGCCAAACCATCATCAATACATTAAAATTCCCATACACCGACAACGCATTTATGTGATCCATAACTTTAACGTCCGTATATGTCTGATTCCTCGGATCATATGCTCCCCTATCCTCTTCCTTCCTCTCAGTCCATGCTTTGTCATGGGAATCAACAGCCGTTACGTTAACTCCCTTATCCTGTAATAACTTAGCCCATAATCCATATCCAGCACCAATCTCCAAAACACCATCACCACCAATAAACTCGACTAGTTGATCGACCGCTTTTTCCGTAGGAGTTGAAAATCCATATTGGTTTATATAATCATCTCGTCTATACCACTCACGCATACTTCTCTCAGCATATGCTCGGTCTCTTTCACTCATCCCTTCAAATCTTGCGTCTGATGGATCTGATGGACCCATAGGACCACTACGTCTTATCTGATCATATAGAGACTCTTCTTTGGCTAACTTGTACCACATATTTTTTCCTTTGCGTTTTTTAAAGTTAAGCTATCTGTATCGGTTTACTCTGGTATGGGAATGCCCACACACTTGATTCAGGCCATTTGTCTTTAAGAGTCCTGACCAATCTGTCAGGTATGTCGTCTGGGTCCAATTGATTAGGTCCACGATTAGGGAAGTAAGGGATGTTTATACTAGATGCGGGTTGGAATGGATTGTGTCGCCCCCAAAAGTTTTTCCCTATAGAGAAGTGATCTTGATGAGTGTCAGGATCGTTAGGATGTATCTGTACCATCTGAAAACTACTACCTACCATGTCAGATACCCACAAAGTAATCATCTTTTCGCCTATCTCTTCAAGATCTCCAGGAGTAGTCCACCAATGACCGATGTCATGATAATCAATGATCTGCTCTTGTACCTGTGCTTTCTTATACCAATTCATTTATGGATTCCCAACAGTTCACTTGTTAACTCCCAACAATTCATTTATTAAGCTTCAGCTAACGTAAATGGATATTCTTTTGTAGGACTTCCATATCCAAACACTTTATAAGATATTGCTTCTGAAAATCTACTTTCAAGTTGTCCAATTAACCTGTTGGGAATTTCATCAGCAGTCATTATTCTACCAAAACTTTTAGGATCGTATGGCATGTTGATACTTACCTTTTTCTTGATCGGATCATATCTTCCTTGATACATGTTGCCCCTGCCAATTTCATTTCCGTATTCGTCAGTCTCACTTGCAAACTCTTTGTCATGAGCCGGATCAGAATGTAAATCAAACTCTTTTACTTCAAATTGTCCTCCCGCCGAGTTAGCTTGCCAAAGTGCTATCTTTCTTCCTTTGGGATCAGGAGTATAATCGTCTCCCATACCCTCATTATAATGAGCTATATCATAATAACCCTCATCTTGAACACCTTGTGATCTTTTATACCAGTTCACTTGTTAACTCTCTACAATTCATTTATGGATTCCTAACAGTTCATTTACTAATACACGAAAAACAATCTTTTTTCCTTTGCGTTTTTTTTTAAACAATCTGTGTCGCTCCACCTGGCTTACTATCAAAATATGAATAAGCCCACACACTCGCTCCAGGGAACTCCTTCATCAACCTGTCAACTAATCTATTTAGGGCAATTGCCACTCCATAACGTCTGCTCCAGGTAACTCTAACTCATTATCCCACTCCACAAATCCTTCAGGTATCTGCAAATATGGATATCTCTGAAAAATAGCATTTCTTGTAGCTTCGTCTTGAAGCTTGTAGGCTCCTTCCCATGTTAGCCCATCTACAAGAATTCTACCTTTATATATCTCAGCACGAACAGCAGCACGATATCCTTGCAAATTTAATCCTTCAATTAGCTCATGATGTAATGCTTCTGTAGCAGAAGCTACATACATGTCCATATTAGGCATTATCATGACTCTTGCTGTTCCATGTTGATCATCTATTATCGCTGATTTAAACTCTGCTTCTGTAGGGTTTTTGTATACCTATCTTTGCACCAATCCGCGGTAAATATTTTATCAATAATTCTGAATATTTATACCAGTTCACTTGTTAACTCCCAACAATTCATTTTACTTATTAATACGGATTTTATTTAGGGTTTCCTTTTCATTTATGAAAATAGGACTTTTTTAGTTTGCGAATTTTTCTTAAATTTCTGGAAATTTTTGCTAAATCTTCAGATTTTTTGCCGGGGATATTTCTAGGGGAGGTAATCGTTATCCAGAAACATAATGAAATAACATATGACAGTTTGCGCACATGACTGTGCACTTCTTTATCTCAGATTTTATATTATCCCATGACCCATTACAAAGTCCAGCCATTTTATATTCTTTATCTTTTGGATTTTTGTGATGGAATACAAGACATCTTGGGTCTGACTCTCCACAAGAGCATGGATGATCCTTTTTATAGTTTGCCATATATTCTTGTTTGCGTTTTCTGGCTCGGACTTTTTGGATGTTACGTCCTGTAGCAGTTATATCTATCTTGATTTGATCTCTTTCATTTGCATGAATTTTGTTGTGGCAATTTCTACATAGAACTATACATTTTTGTATCTCTTTTTCTATTCTTTCTATTGAATGACCTTTACTAACCATCCCCGAAATAGTATCTTTTTTATCTTTTATATGATGGAAATTAAGACATACCGTTATTGTCTCTCCGCATATAGTACATGGATGAGTTTTAAAATAACTGTTTACGTAATCTTTATTTCTTTGTTGTCTTTTCTGTTTTAATTCTTTTGATCGTCCATTCTTGTAGTATTCACGTGTTAGCTCTCTACGCTTTTTCCTGTATTCTTCTCTTAATATTGAGTCACTATATATCTTTTCTCGATACTTTTTACTACGAAGACGATCTTTTTCTTTGTTTTTTTCTTTGTTTTTTTGGTAATATCTTTTCGAATACTCTTTTATGCGTAATCTTTTTGTCTCTTTATCTAACATTTTATTTCCTTTGCATACCCCCTCTTTACTATACCTTCATTTGTGATATTCTCCTTTATTTTGTTTTATATTTTGAAAAAGTTGTTCGTACAAACCTAGCTGGGAGGTAGTTCTATATCTATGTGAAAGACTTATTAACGAAGGACCGGAGGGGTAGGGGTACTCCAAACACACTTTTTTATCGGGAAATAAAAGAACCTCGCCAGACGATCCTATGTCGCCAGCGGGTGTTCTGTTCGTCGTCATATTATATAATCATGTATCTTAATAAGTGGGTAATCTAGCTAGGTCATTGGCTTTCCTTTCATTACATTCTAACTTATACTCATACCATTCTAGTTATTGACATTTGTTTATTCTATCGCCTCATCGTCATGTTGTCCCTTTCATGTCTATTGCGATTGCGGAAGTAATCAGGAAAGCTACTGAGCTTAGAGCTTGTCGGGATTATTAGCCTTTGAGATTTTTGAGCGATGTATGCGTTTTCAGCCAACGCCTCAACGGGTGATATGCTCGGTTCGCCAAATGCGTTAGATACTGTTCTCCATTGACCAGTTGTATCATGTATCCGCTTTTGGTCCGTTCTACGCTTGTTACCTCTGGGCATTTGCGTATCTGTTTGAGTAACTTGTTTCCGATGCCTGTTTTGCTCATTGTCTTACCCTTCAACTGTATTGCGTTTGTCTGATAAATCAGGAAAGCTTTTGCAGAGCGGAAAAGGGGTTTATACCCCAATTCCTTGCGTATCTTTGAATCTCAACGGCTGGCGACAAGTCGGGCAGATGTAATCGTAGAATCTTTTTCCCTTGCGATGTACGGAACGAGTTTTTCCGCAGCATGTCGTTTGATAGCGTCCCTTGGGCATTTCGGCGGTCTTGTTGAGTCTTTTTCCATCGCAACCGATTTCAATGGCTTTTCTACGCCATACAGCGTCATGCCCATGCCCGGCGCCGACAAGAGCATGAGCGATTTCATGGAGCATTGTCTGTCGTATTTCCGTTTCGCTGTTAAGGGCAACGAGATGTCGAGACAATTTGATGCATCGTACTGTAGCGTTTTTGAACATTTCGATTTTTTGGGCTTTGCTGCGTCGGCGTCGGCGTCGGCGTCCAAGTCCGAAGATTGCGTCCAAAGAGTCTTGCGGATTAATTTTCATGTTCGGATTGGCTTTCCAACAGCATACGCCTAGTTGGGTTTTTCCTCCGCTGATTTTGAGCGGTACGTCATTGAGTCCGTACTGATTCATTAGTTGCCGGGCGAGTTGTTTTGCGTTTGCTAGTTCCATTGTTTTCTACCTTTCAACTGTATTGCTTTTGATTTGCAGATCGGGATTATGCGTACAATGCTCTACGGTCTTTGTTGTAGCGATTTGCTACTTCTGTTTTGGCAGGTCTGCGGCGGTTCATTTTGGCAACGCCTACCATACCTCTCATCTGTCGAATTGCTTTTCCTTCTTTCATTGCTTCGAGGTCGAATTTGTCAAGTTTTGCCATTGTTTTGTACCCTTTCAACTCTATTGCGAATGGTTTGTTAATCAGGAAATTGGACAAAGCCCCCAGCGTTTGGCTGGGAGCGTTTTGATTAATACTCTCCCTTGTTTCGCCATGCCCTACGTTTCGTTTTAGAGCATTTTCGTTTTTTGTTCGTATCGGCTACTCTGGGCCGAAACCTTGCTTCTGACAGTACTCTTGCCAGTAAATCTTTCGGTACGTTGCTGTTTTTGATTTTCTTTGCCATGATATACCCTTTCAAGTATATTGTAACTGTCGAATTGATCGGGATTTTATTCTTTTAGCAGTAATTCGGCTTCTACGATAGGCGTTCCCAATCTACGCCCAACCCAATCGCCAGCCGTTGAACCGCCTCCGAAATGCGCATTTGCTCCGCCAGACGCTTGCAGGTTTTCGTATGCTGTAATGATCGTTTGCAATGCTGTTTTGAGTTGTTCGTTTGTCGCTTCCATTGTTTTGTTCCCTTTCAACTCTATTGCAGTTGTTTTTTCTTTCGGGATTTATTCAAACCAGCATCTATCGCAAGCGATCCATTGTTCCCCTCGGGCATAATCGCCAGCCGTTATTTTGACTAAGACTTGACCGGCTCGAACGTCGAGGATTTTGGAGGTTTGCTCTACGTCTGATTTGAAAGAGACTTGTTCTCCGATTTCAAAGTATTTCCATTCTCCGTCTGTATCTTTTGCTCTCATTTGTCTTGCCATTGTCTTGTCCCTTTCAACTCTATTGTCTTTGTTTTTTCTTTCGGGATTTTAAAGAGCGATAGCCCAAGCGAGATGTCTGAAGTAGTCGAGACAATCGCCGTTCTTAAAATCAATCTTGACTAGCATGTTTTTGATAGCGGTTTGTTCGTTGGCTGTCGTTTGTTTGATCGTATCGACAACGCAACCTAGCGGAATCGAATTGATGCCTGATTCCCCTTCGATCTCAAAGCGATGTTCGGTATCGTATCCCTTCTCTTCGATCAGCGTATCTATCCATTTGTCAAATTTCAAACTCATTGTTATACCCTTTCAAGTATATTGTAACTGTCGAATTGATCGGGATTTTGAGTAAATGAAAGAAAAAAGCCCTATTGCTAGGGCTTTAATCTTTCGGCAAGCAAAACAATGATTCGTTGTTTAACGGACTATCTGATAACGCTGTCCGTTGATTGTCGCGGCGGTTACATCATAGATTCCCCATACTTGGAAGATAACTACATCATCTTCGGCAAGCCCTTGGTTCTTGTAATCGCTACGCTTGGCGAGGAAAGGCTTTACGCTATCGGTATCAATCGGCGTACCGTTAGCAGTATGATAATGAACGTCCGTCGATCTTTCGAGTTTGAATGCAAAGTAGTTCGGCGTTTTTGCTACATCTTTTTTGTTGTAACGGAAGGGAGTCAGCGTCCCATCGTCTCTGATGATCGGCATATGCCAACTTTTACCTTGCTTGAATACATCGGCATTTAAGCCTTTGGCGGCCAGCTTGCGAAGTACAGCCTTGTCGTAATGGAAATTAACCATTCCATTCGCTACTTGGCTTTTGAAGCAATCGCCCCAGTACGGATTTTTGATCTGTTTTGTTTCGCGGTCTTTTTGTACCATCTTGCCGCTCTTACTCATTGTCGTACAATGGGTAAAAGTTATCGGAGTTGCTCCGCGAAGTTTGCCAAGTACTTCCATAAGCTGTTCTGTCGTAACGATCTTGACAGTCTTGGCGGTTTTTACTACTGTCGGCTCGGTTGTCGTTTTTACTGCTACTTTCATTGTTCGGCTCCTTACGTTGTTTTGCTTGCCTTCAACTATATTGTAACTGTCGAATTAATCGGGATTTTTTGAGTAAATGAAAGAAAAGAACCGTATTTCTACGGTTCTAATCTTTCGGCAAGCAAAACAATGATTTGTTATTTAACGGACTATCTGATACTTTTGTCCATTAATCGTCATATGGGTTATATCTTCGATTCCCCATACATTGAATTTTACTACATCTTCTTCTGCAAGACCTTGGTTTTTGTTCTTGCTACGTTTGGCGAAAAACGGTTTGACGTTTTCCGTTACAATCTTTTGACCGTTGGCGGTATGATAATGAACGTCCGACGATCTTTCGAGTTTGAATGCAATATAGTTCGGAGCCTTTGCTACATCTTTTTTGTTGTAACGGAAGGGAGTTAGCGTATCGTCGTCTCTGATGATCGGCATATGCCAACTATCGCCTTGTCGAAATACGCTGGCATCGAGACCTTTTTTCGCAAGTTTGCGAAGTACGGCTTTGTCGTAATGGAAGTTTACCATTCCGTTTGCGGTTTGAGTCTTGAAGCAATCGCCCCAATACGGATTTTTGACGGAATGATCGTCGCGGAGTTTTTGAACCATTTTGCCGCTCTTACTCATTGTCGTACAATGAGTAAAGGTTATCGGAGTTGCGCCGCGAAGTTTGCCGAGTACTTCTCTCATCTCATCGGTTGAAACGAGTTTGACAGGCTTTGCGGTTTTGACTTCGACCTTTGCTGTCGTCTCTTTAGTTGTTTTTACTGCTACTTTCATTGTTCGGCTCCTTACGTTGTTTTGCTTGCTTTCAACTATATTGTAACCGTAAGAAAGATCCGGATTTTTTGGGTTTCGCTTGGTTTCGCTTGGTATTTATTACTCCCAAGCTATACGCTGACCGCATTAACTCTTTGACGGTTCTCGGCCCGAAATTCCCATTTGATACCTTAATTGTATCATCATTAATCATGCCTTCGATGTATTCTTCTATTGTCATTGTTTTGCCCTTTCATCTATATTGTAACCATATAAACAATCAGGATTTTATGCGATGCGTTTCCATTTGTAGGCTTTTTGCGTTACGGAACAAGCGATTTGATATTCGCCCATTTGTATCTTGACCGCAAAAGGTCTTCTTGTCATACCGATAAACGAGCAACCGCCGATGACTGCTACTTCCGCTCTTGCTGCGTTGACGTAATCAGCCCAGTCTTCGTAGAGTTGTTCATCTTGCCAGCGTTCGTATAGATAGCATATCTTTTCTTGTATCTGTTTCCAGATCGCTGTAGCTTTTGCTATTGTTTCGTCATTCATTGGCAAATGTTTCTTCATTTTGTATTTCCCTTTCAACTCTATTCCTTTTGCGTTTTTATTCGGGAATTATCAATCGACAAGCATCAGCAAGCATATCGTCTGCTCCTGAAGGGATTTCAAATCCTTCATATTCGATTGTTGATCTTATTTCTGCATAAAGTTCTTCTGCTGACATAGTATAATCCTTTCAACTCTATTCCTTTTGCGTTTTTAATCAGGAAATGTTATTCTTTTTTCTGTCGCGTTGTAGAGTACTGACATTCCTTTGGAGTTTTCCCAAAGTTGCGTCATAAGACTTCCGCCAGAAGCCCATACAACGACATACATAGCTATTCCATCGCCTTTGTCGAATGCTGCGATATCGGATATTTCCAATACTTCTCTGACTCGTTGTATTGATTTTCCGAGATAATGAATATCATCTTTTTGTTCGAGATATTTGATAAACGCCCCAAGGATATGATTTATCTCTATTCTTGTTGGTTTTCTTGCCATTGTCTTACCTTTCGAGTATATTACAATTCGGTGGAATATCGGGTGAAATGATCTACTTTACGTTGAAATTCTGCATTGCATTTGACATGCGGATTTGTTTCTTTATGCTTGAGCCAGCGAATTACGTCTCGCTCGTCAAGCCTTTTGGCGAACCTGTTTGCTTGTCGCCGTTTGGCTTCTGTCTGTTTGCTTGCCATGTTATACCCTTTCGAGTATATTATGTTTGCATTTTTATTCGGGAAGAATGATACAACCGATATGCGGCTGTTTGATTATGTTCTTGCCAGTTTCCTCTTGATACGCTTTATCAGCGTCTAAGATCGAATCAGCGACATACTCAAAGACAACCTTTCCCTTATTCTTGTTGTCTTTGTATATGAACTTCATGTCTCTATTGCAAACGGTTTGTTAATCAGGAACTCTGAAAATCCCTCTTGGACCTTTACCGTAAACCTTGGGAAAGAACTCTTTAAGCAATGCCCATACTTGCGGTCTGGAGGCTGCTGGGACGATGTTTTCTTTATCTTTGTACTGTCGTCCCTCTATCTCCCTCCAAGCTCTTACAAAGCCTTCTGTACGCTTAAAAGGAGTTTTAACATACAACTTATCGCCAATTTCGCGTATGACAATCTTTACATTCTTTGCAGCATTGACGAAACGCCTGCGTACTTTGTCTGCAAGTACTGTAAGACCAAGGACTTCGATTTCGGTGGCGTACTGATTAACGCTTTCGATATCGCCTTTTTGGGCGGCGATTGCAGCCTTACAAGTAATGCTGTTGCATTGGAATCGTACTTCTGATGAAATGCCTGCATCGTTATGCAGTCGGCATTCTGGTCCCATGCCTACGGAGACAGAGATAGCATCGACTAGCGGTCTTCCGCAGCAGACGCAATTAGTTGCTAGAAGTTTCGTTTGGGGGGCATTAAGGTAGTTGCTCATTGTTTTACCCTTTC
>Ga0098034_1000978_pt1 | contig 11040 bp, 6 predicted proteins | sample 2_EtaG_FD_77062 | JGI IMG/M metagenome (GOLD analysis project Ga0098034, IMG submission 77062) | Marine viral communities from the Subarctic Pacific Ocean - 2_ETSP_OMZ_AT15125 metaG | ecosystem: Environmental > Aquatic > Marine > Oceanic | place: Pacific Ocean | collected 2015-01-07
AACTTCTCCGTCTGTGGGAGCGTACAAAGGTTCATAATAACAAGCCCAATCTGTACCTCTGTGAATAGCCTTATACCAAGTTCTAGCAAGGAAATGATAACCCACGACTTCCATCTTCTTGAGTATCGGGCTTGCATTGTATTGTTTTATATCCATAATAAGTTGACCTTTCGTTAAATATAGTTTAATATAAATTATTAATAAATGACAATAAAATTATGGGTAGACCTAAGATTTGGTATTATCATAAGTGTGAATATTGTAAGAAGAAAATTACAACAGATGGAAGCCACCGTAGAAGACATAAACATGTTTTTTGTAATACCAGTTGTTCTATGAAATGGCGAGCAAAATATCTTCTCATTGGAAAGGTGGATATATCACGTCACAAGGATATAAAGGTTTCACAAAAAACAAAATTAATTATCTTGAACATAGGCATGTCATGCAAAAACACTTAGGTAGAAAATTAAAACGATCTGAGCAAATACATCATATAAATGGAATTAAAACTGACAATAGAATTGAAAATCTTATATTATTTGCCAATGCTAGAGAACATACACTCTATCATTACAAATTAAAAAAAGAAAAAAACTTATAATTTTAAGGTCGTTGAAAACGTACTGCTTCTCCAGCTTCCGGTCTAGTGAACCTTGTTTTTGCTTCTGCACTAGGGCGCTTGAATCTAGTGGTTGGCTCTTTTTTTATTTTCTTTTTTTCTCGCTCTTTGCTTTCAACGCCTTTGCCGAACCACCAATAATATAGGTTTCCTAAGACTGGAATTGACTTAATTGATTTCAGATTATTTATTTTGATGCTCTCTTCCCAATCCTTAAAAATCTTTATAAGGTCTTTTGAGATATTGTCTACAAACTGCGTAGGTGGAGTAAGTTGCTCTAGTATAGCCGAGCCAATTCCATTACGGCTGACTTGGTTTACAGAGTATCGACTGAATCCTATTAGTTTGGCAATGTTATCTATAAGACGATCTTTAAGAGATGTTTTTCTACCAAGCACTAAATCTTTCAATTCATCTGCTGTAGCGTTCATCAGAACCAAAGCCATTGATAATAATACCATATTTCTCATTCCTTGTACTTTGTTGGTTCTCATTGTTCTAAATACTTCATTACGATAAACATCAAACATTTTTAAGGTCCAAGTTTTTAATTGGTATAAGATACGCAAATTTCCACCTGTCAAATATCTTTGTGGAACTTCTGATTTTGCTACTGGCTGGAAGTCCAGAAGCTTGTAAAACGCTAAAAACTTAGCATTTTCAGTCATATTATCATTTTTTAGATCTTCGATAGTTTGCTTGGCATCATCTCCAAAAATATCTTTCATCTCTTTTTCAAATTCTGGTGTTGGCTTTTTAGCTAATTTTTGATAGCGGGCTACTATTGGATTGATAAGGGTTTCTTTACCCATAGTATCTATTTTGGTAAGGCCCACTACTTTGAATACAGTATCAACTAAATTAGCAGTCAAAGAAGCATCTTCCATTTCTATAGCTATTCTTTCTATGCCAATATCTTCTTTAGTAATTTTTGATTTTCCAACTCCAGCGCGGATTAAAGCATTGCCTGTTTCAAATGCTCCTGCATTACCTACTAAGACGTTATATAAAGGAAAAGCCAAGTCGCCAATCTGCGTCAAAGCGTTTATAGGGCTTCCCATGACATCTAAATATGCCAGATTCTTATACAAACTCACGGCTCCATGAGTTCCTTTCTCTCCAAAGAAAGCATTTAAAATTTCCCTAACCTCTAATTCCTGTTTGGGTGTAACCTTGCCTTCCGCCAAAAGCTTGACCATAAACGCACCAATACTATCGTCAAGATTATTAAACTGATCCACTTTTTTATCTACTATCTGCGACTTGCCAAAAAACTTACGCGCCTCAATAGCATTGTCTACTGATTCTATATACCTCAAAGTAGCATTAGAGGTGGTGAAATAAAACTTATTCATTTCTGGCGTTATAAAATCAATCACTCGATCTTTCATATTACTGACTGCTGACAAAGTAATCTGACCACCGGAATATCCACGTATCATGTTATTTATAAGATAAGCTTTTTCATCAGTAGTCAAGGCACGGCCCAAGTCCATTTCTTTGCGTTTAACAGCTTCGTCAATAATACTCTTAGTATTCTCGTCTGCCTCGCTAAAAAATTCAACCAATCCTTTAGTATCTTTAACCATGCGAGGGAAGTAATTTTTTAAATACCCAATATCAAAACCAACTTCATTAGCCCGAGCGTAAATATCATCAAACAATGCTTTAGTGGTTTTCATTTCCTGTTCAAACCCATATTGCTTGGCTAGTGCTTCTTGCTTGGCTATATCACGATTCTTGGCCGCAAAGTCAAAAGTAGCCCTATCGTCTTTAGTCATTGTGTTATATTTCTCTAAAAATGGAACAACAATCTTTTTGTCCTTAATTACTCTTTGATTCGAGTTAAAAATAAAGCGCCTTAAAGCAATCCGCAAAGACGGGTCTATATCCGCTAATCTGCTTGATATTGTTCCTAACGTCTTGTCAACTTCATCACCTGCTTTTTGTAAGGTTTCTTTTATTTGAAGTTTAGGAGTTTTTTTCTGTACCTCTATATTAGCTTGATACACATCATCTTTAATTACTGGCGGTTCGGATTTCTTAGATACGATTCCTAGCTTCTCGGTTGTTTCAGCAGACGGTCTGAATCCTCGCTCAAACTTAAATTTTAAGCGCTCTTTAAGTTTACTAACAAAATTACCTAATTCAACTATATTCATCTGACTGATTGCCTTAGTGATTCCTAGTTCTTTCTTAACGTCATTGATAGTAGTTTGATTAAATTCGCCTAACTTCTTTACAAAAGCGATTGCACTTCTTTGTTTGCCTTTTGGGGCTTTTAAAGATTTATCAATATCTCGTTTTAGGGCTTCTAAAAATTTCTGTTCACGCTTGAATTGTGCTATGCCTTGTTTTGCTCCACGTTTTTCTACGCGTAATTTCTGACGCAACAAAACATCTTCTTTTTTGGTAACTTTTTTCGTTGGTGGTCTAACCTGTTCCTCAATCTGCTTTTTAGTAATTCGTTTAGGTTTTGCTGGCAGTGATTCAAGTTTTGGTGGCACAGCTTCTTTTACTCCTTTAGCTTGGTTGAAGAAGTCGGTTAGGGATTTGCGGGTGATGGGTTTCCCCTCGGCGGCAAGGTTTAGTGGCAATCCCGCCTCAACAACACCCGCAACGCCTTGCTCTTTGATTGTCTTGCCCCCACCTTTTCTAAATACTAATTCACTAAAATCCAAATTATCAATACTTATTAGATCATTTGCGTCAACTTCAAAACGATTTAATGATGGACCGCCAAAATCTTTTGGATTTGTACTACGAGGATCTTTAAGGTATAATTCTGCAATCCCTTTATCAGCAGTCAAGAATTTTCCGTCAATTAGCTTCTCATTATTCTGTCCTGCTCTCCATACTACCACTTTGTTTCCTAAAAACACATTATCAGCAAATCTTTTACCATGTAATGTAGTCAATGTGCCTGAATCAAGTGTATCAGCTTGAAAAAATGGACCAACCTTTCCAACTATATCTAATTCAACTTGTCTTGGTTTTATAGTCTTTTCCACAAACTCCTCTGCACTCTTAAACTTCCGGGCTTCGCGAGCTAATGGTCTTAATTCTGGCGGTATGGGCTTGGCTATTTCCGCAGTTTTAACACCTGTAAGACCAGAATAATCTGCAATAAGTTTGCCATTCTCCATGCGAATATCTGGTTTTACTCCGTGCTGTAAGACGCTATGCACCTTAGCTTCTCCTGTTGTAACAATATTAATGAAGTCACGAATCTGATTCTTATTCTCACCGGTAAACATTCTCTTCATAAATGCCAATACTTCCTCAAAGAATGAGCGTATTTTGGATCCTGTTGTTCGAACATTTTCAAAACTCTGTTCTTGAAGATAAATCTCCAAATCCTCCATAATCATTTCCTCGATTGCTTGGTCAGACTGGTTAGGAAATATCTTGCGAGCCTCCTCAATCATACCCTCACGCGTAATGCCTTTATCTGTAAATAAATCAATGCCGTGCATATGCCGGAATATGAGATGACCCATTTCGTGCTGACCTGTAAATTCAGGAACGCCCTCTTTTTCAATAACAATAGTATTAGCTAAAGTAGCGCCAAATGCTCCGCCCTCTGCTGTTTTTATAACATCAACTGCTTGCCTGTCAACGTTAGAGAGTTTAAGGCGTCTAGTAATTTCATCAATAGCATTAAGAGCATCTTGCCCTACCACACGCTCTCTATCTAGACGCTCTGGCCTTTCTGTAAGTTGTCCGGGCTTTAGAAGTGTTGGTTTTTTAACTTCTCCTTTAGCTTGGTTGAAAATATCTGTTAATTGGGATTTGGTTTTAAGTTGCGAATTATCAAATACAACAGTAAATTCACCACCACCATCTATTGCTCCATCAAATCCACGCCTTTTTATATCATTGACAATCTCTGGATTGGCATCAAGAAATCCTATCTCTATTTTTTCTCCATCTTCACCTTTTGCGAATTTTCCATTTTTAAACTTATAAAATCCACCTGTTTTTTCAAAGTCATATGGATTTCTTAAATCAACACGATATTCCTCTATATTTTTACCAAATTCACTAGCAAATTTTTTACTTGTGGATGAAAAAATTAAATCAGTTTCTATATCTGATGGATTCTCTATTTTATTTTCAGTACCACGAAACACCTTTGGTTGTGCCTCCACAAACTCCTCTGCACTCTTAAACTTCCTTGCTTCAACTGCTAATGGCTCTAATTCGGTTGGAATGGCTTTTACTGCTTGGGTTGCTTTAGCTTGGTTGAATATGTCTGTGAGTTGGGATTTTAATTCTTTGTCAAAAACTTCAACAACTTTTCCATTTGCAACAACAGCCAAATCATCCCCTTTTACCGCATCATGATAAACAATAATACTTTCATCTACTAAATTTGGATGTTTTTTAATAAATACCTCATTGTATTCTCTGCCAAGCTGTTCTATCTTTTCTAGCCCAAAAGCACCCTCTCGTACACCCTCATCAAATGCCTCTTGTCCATTTCTCTTTATAAATAATTTCTCTACTTCAATATCTAATAAAGATTTGCTATTCTCCACAAACTCCTCTGCACTCTTAAACTTCCTTGCTTCTTTAGCTAGGGGTTCTAGTTCTGGAGAGATTGTTGGTTCAATTCTTCCTTTTGCAATTTCTTCTTCTGTTGGAACAAATTGGTCTAAATCTTTTCTTGGAATTTTAGCAAAACCCTCTTTGCTTCTTAACGCCTCTCTAGTTGGTTCACCAGTAACTATATCAGCACCCAGACTAACACCTCCGCCAAGTATGCCTCCAAAAAATGCTGATTCAGGAACTCCTGCAAGCAATTCGCGATTCTCATCATAAGTTTTAGCAACTGAATTCTGTACAATTTCCTGTAGAGATTCTGTGCCAGATTCTAAGCCAGCTTGTTGGGTTACACGCCTTGTTATTTCACGGATAATATTTCGTTTGACTGTTTTACCAGCAGGAGAGCGAGAAAGCAATTTAGTTATAGGAAGTGCTTCTAACATACCATTTGCAACTCCAACAATGGCCGCAACCTTTTCAGCTTTTTGGTCATCTACTCCAAATTCCTTTGCGTCTTGAAAAGCAAAGCCAGCCTCTAAAGTAGCGGTACCGGCAAACGCTGTTCCACCAATAACTAAAGTAGGCGCACCAACTGCGGCCGCTGGTAAGCCCACGCCTATACCAAATAATAAGGTAGGCAAAGTTTCGCCAATTCCTTGCACTATCCATTTTGGATCGCGCATCTTTTCAACAAACTTGCGATTATCTTCTACTTGAATTCCAACACTAGCTAATTCTTTATCATTTTTAGCTAAAGTCGCAAGTTTTTCACTTAATTGTTCTGCTCCTATTTTCTTGGCCCCAACACTTACAATTGTTTCTAATGCTGATCCTAATCGTAAAAATCCACGATTAAAGCTCTCACCAAATATCTTACTAAGAGATTTTTCTCGTTCTGGCCCTTTCACGCCCAATTTTGGCGGTGTAGGAGCCTCTGAAACCTTTAATGGAGGTAGTTCTGGTCCTGACAATTCCTCAAAATCAAACACATTATTTCCAATTCTTCTTTGCAACTGTTCCCTATTGGGAGTTTCCGCAGGTAAGGCAATGTCAAAATTCTGTGTATCCGGAGTATCAAAACGCACATTTTTTCTGTCGTTCACTCTGAATACACCTCTACCATGTGGAGTTTCTACATCTTCTAACTGTTTTATTTTAATAAGAGTGCCTTGCGGTACACTGCGCACACCTGTGGCTACATCGCCAAACTGTACTGGAGTTCCAAAAGCGCCTATACCCTCTGGATTATCTGGTCTTGTTTGAAAAGGGTCTTTAGGATCAAAAAATGTAGCATTGAACTTGCTAGGCTGTTTGGTAGTTACCTTTAGACTTGGTTGTGGAGGTAGAGGTCTTACTTTTACTGATGGCTGTATTCTAGGCCCTGCTACGCTGATAGGATTAAAAGACGAAGTTGGCGCTTCGTCTTTTCTAACCTTTACTAGTGGTTGTCTTAGAATATCGGGTATAGGCATACTAAAATCTATCTAAACGTCCTCTAGCTTCATCAATTGCTGATTTATGTTCTTTGATTTCATCATCATCCAACCCTATTCCTTTTAGAGCGCGTCTAATTTCTTTTTCTTCTTTGTCTTGCTCAATCATTTTATCAATAATTTCACTTGCGTAACCTGCTATTTCACCTTTGTTTAATCCTTGGCGTTTTAAGGCATCTATAACATTTCCTTGTGTGTTGTTAATCGTTTTCAAAACAATATCATTGATAATATCATTAAATTTGTCAAATTCTATACCTTGTTCTTCTAAAAATAACAATATATCACGTAAAGTAGCACCCTCTCTGATTTTTTCTCTTGCTTGTATACGGGTTTCTTGTGCGTTTAGCGGCCCCTCTTCTCCAAATACTTCATCTAAGCCCGCTTTAATAGAAGATTGGTTTAATTTGGTGTTAGTGTCTAAGAAAGCAAGCACACTAGCCCTACTATTTCCTTGTTGCTCTGCCATTTTGATAAAATCTATAGGTGACGGAGATGTATTAAATATACTAGATAGATTGCCACCAGTGAATCCACCACCACCGCCTGTAGCAGACTTAGCTTTCCCAACTCCTGCTTGTTCCCATACAATTTTACCGGTACTTTTATCTATGCCAGTCAACGTACCTCTATCATCAAGCGAAGTTACAATATTCGGCTGTGCCGGATCATCCAATCCCTCAAAAGTAAATACTCTGCCTGTATTTGGATCAGTTATAGTCCTAGATTCCCCAATAGGCAAATTTTTCATTAACGATACTATGTTACTGCCAGAGAAAAAGTCCTCTTTTTCCTCTGTATCTCGTTCTAATTCTTGTGCTTTGATTTCTAACTCTACCGATCTAAATGCTTCATCAGATGCTTCTTGTGCTATTTCTCTTGCTCTGTCTACATTACCAATAGCCGCTTGTTCGCGAGCCAGCAAATTCTTTAATTCACTTTGTAATCGCAATTGTTTGATTTCGTTTTGTTCAACTATTTTCTGCTGTTGACCTCCTATAAGGCCAGCAGAAATTCCGCGCCCTTGCCCCTCTAGTTTCTTTTGTGCCTCTAAAATAGATGTCTGGAAGTCTTGAATCTCCTTAGTTTTATCAGCAATAGAAGTTTGAATCTCTGCTACTGCGGTAGATTTTTCGCCTAGTTTCTGCAATTTGGCTGTATCTGTAAATGCTGTCTTAGCGGCTTCCTGTACGCCTCTAAGCAGGTCTGGTGCTGTTTGCTCCTTATATCGCTCTCTAGTGCTTGTTATGTCCCTTTCTGGTACAGGTTCAATAGGAAGGGGAGGTTCGCCTGTTTGGGTAGATGTTGCTAGAGGTGTAGGTGTAATAGGTGCAGGAGTCGGCGCAAACGGAGTTTTGAAAACATTGATTGACTGAATTCCTATATCTGGCAAGCGTCTTTGAATCTCCGCAGTATCAGTAATTCCTTGTGAAACTAAATTCTGAACTTGCTGTCTTTTAGATATATTCTGTTGTGCTGATGTTTGCTCTATTGGGGCTGGTTGTCCTGTGAACTCTTCTCTGGCTGTTGGAGGTCTTTGGCCTGTCGTAAATTCGGCTCTAGCGTCTGTAGCTGAAAGGTTGCCCGTTGCTTGCGCCCTTTCAGGAGCTACGCTTACTCCTTGCTGTGGAGTGTCAACAACATTTATTTTAGGCTGGGTTGAAGATTCTTCAACCCGAAGATTGGGTTGCGCTCCTGCTTGCGAAACCTTTATTTTCTGCTCATTTTTCTTATTTGTGACTCTTATTTGTGGTGGCATATTATGTAAATCCTGTTAATTCTGACATTGGCTCATCGGCCAGAGAATATTCAGGTGCAATATATACTCCCTCTTCTTTACCGCTTTGCTCTTCAATCATTCTAGCCATAATTCCGCCAAAATCTCTAGCCAAACCTGCTTCCATTCCGCCATCATACAATCTCCACCATCTATCAGCTTCTCTTATTTTACCCTGTTCTTGGAAATATAAAGCTGTGGCACGATAAACAGGAGCTATGTCGTAACTCTCTGGAATAAGGGATACTTGTATTATTTCAGAGGCCGCTGTTGCGCTTGATAACGTAGTACCCTCATAAGGTTTTAGTAAGCCAATAGTTGTAGAATTTGTAAACGACCCAATTTCATACCAGAATCCATCTCCGCCTCCTGCCGCAGTTGTCTTAGTAATCCGTATAAATCTGCCTACCATATCAGCAGTTGCGGCTAAAGTAGATACTGTTGCCGCAGTTGCTCCGTTAGCCAAATCGGTAACTACCATAGTCGTTGCATCCGCTATATTCAAATCAACCACGTTTGTCCTGCCTCTGAAAGTTATGGTGCTTGTAGAAACTGCTGGTGCTGGCTCTATAAATACTTGATTGCCCTCTCTGTAGTAGAATTGAGCAACATCGCTATCTCCTAAATTAGCCGCTAAAATTCTTTTCCATAGTTTAGAATCATAAACTGGCTGTGGGCTATAAATAGTTGTGCCACCCGTAAGAGTAATATACAAATCTATAAAAGTCCTAATAGGATTCGGTATCTGATAATTGTTCTGTGTCGCGACAGTTGAAAGGGTTTCCGTAGTTTCTAGCCACCACCACTTTCCACCATTAAGAGTAGCGATTGCTCTAATTGAATCGTTAATTAATTCATCTAAGTGGGTTAAGTTTCCACTTGAAGCGTTTTTGGTAAACTTGCCCCCCAAATTTCTAAGATCAGAATATCCACGCATAGTTGTATTTACTTATTATAATTTTAGGTTGTTTTCTTTTTCTAAATCTTCCATTTCTTCCTCATAATCACTCGCTACTTTCCGTAATACATCGGTCACTATTCCAATATCATTTGCAGGGTTTGACACGAATCCAGATATCAATAAATTTATGGCATTTTTGAAAATTATTATTCTCAATGGATGATTGTCTACTATTCCAGAAAAATTAAATGTTTTTTCTTCTGTTCTAATTGCTTCAATTCTATATTTAATGCCATAAACTTTCTCTAAAATTGATTCAATTAAATCTCTATACTCTAACTTTAAAAGTTGCTCTTGTTGCATTCTCCATTTAAATAAAAGTGTTATCGTACTTTCATCTACCGAAATTGGTGTAGCTGTTCCTAATATAAAATGTAAAGCAGGATTTCTGTCTTTTGCCTTTGCTAAAACTTTATCCCAATCTTTTAAAATTTTTGTAATATTTTCCATATAGTTCCCTAATTTATAATTTGTGACATTTTTGTGACATTTGTGAATTTTAAGTGGTATTACTTAAAATTCACATGATTATTCTTCAGATACTTTTTCTGTTATATAGTGGATTTCTACATAATCTAACCCCATAGCTAAGGCAGAATTATTTCCACCACTTCCCCAATCAGCTATTAAAGATAAATCACTGAATAATGGGAAATCAGCGTCTGAACTATCGGTGGTATCAATTCTAGTAAATAAAGACTGATTAGCCGCTGGAGTGCCTGTAAAAATAACTCCTCGTATGGCTGAAAATACCGTAACTGTTGTTTTTCCGCCATCAATTTTTAACTTCAAGTCCAAATCTCTTCCATCTGTGTCTGATGGTGTTGATTGTGAATCAAAAGCGAATTTAGTCTTAATCATTGTAATCTTGCCTTGTTCATTTTCTGCAAACAGAGGGGAAACACCAACCGTCTGTAAATATCCATTAGCGTCATATCCTGTTGAGAACTTCTGCAAACCTCCTAATGTTGTTGCTCCTGTTGATACAACAAATAAATTGTTAGACAAATGTATACATACCCCTACTGACGTACCTAAACCTTTTGCGAATTTATGGAACGCAACACCCAATCCCATAGTATCTCCGTAACTGTATATATTCCCACCGCTTGTCCAGACCAAAGTATCTCCTGTAATATCAACGCTTCCATGATCAGGCACATCTCCGCTAAACTCCTGAATCGTCTTGAAACGGTCATCTATAAGCATTTTCATCTTAGTATTATTCGTGGTAAACGCACTATTCGCACGTCCTTTTGTAAAACATCCAATTGTACCCAAGAATTCGAATGCTCCGCCTACTTGATTATCATCAAGTGAATACGTTTTATACGGGTCAGATTTAAGATAATCCCAAAGATGGCAAAATGCTTCACCCCTGTTGGCGCTTGATACTCCGCTTCTAAATGTAAATATTGCTAAAGTGCGTGGTTTTAACAAAGCAAGTGATATTATTTCTTGGTCTGCTGGTAAGGTTAGTGATGCTGGGTCAAAAGTTCCGTCTGCTCCAGTTGCTCCATCAAAAGACTTGAGAATATTGCCATCTCCTATATAGAGAATATCGTCATGCCCTACTAGCATTGGATGTTTATTGTCTTTAACTAGAACCGCGCCTGACGCTGGAACTGTTGACATGAAA
>Ga0098034_1000979_pt1 | contig 11025 bp, 18 predicted proteins | sample 2_EtaG_FD_77062 | JGI IMG/M metagenome (GOLD analysis project Ga0098034, IMG submission 77062) | Marine viral communities from the Subarctic Pacific Ocean - 2_ETSP_OMZ_AT15125 metaG | ecosystem: Environmental > Aquatic > Marine > Oceanic | place: Pacific Ocean | collected 2015-01-07
AAGACATAAGATAGGGGGAGGTGATGTAGGAAAAGGACAAAAGGTTAATTTATCTAAAACTGTAAGATTAGATAATTTAGACAATATTGTGTTTTTAAGTATATTAACTAATGTTTATCAAGAAGTTAAGAAACATAATACTACTGAACAGATTAAAATTATGAAAATTATTGAACGTCAAGAAAGTAAATTAAAAGTAGAATAATGGGTATGGATATATATGGTATTAAACCAATTAAACTTATTGCAGATAGTGTAGAACCAATTCGGCCTTCAGATGAGGCAAATGATAAAGAGTGGAGTATCTATCTGAAAGCTCAGGATAAATATAGAGAAGAAGTAGAACCTGGGCAATATTTTAGAGCTAATGTATGGGCATGGAGACCTATACATGCTATGTGTGTTGTAGTTAATTCTGCATGGGACTTAAAGCTTAATATGCATAATTGGGAAAATAATAGTGGGGCAGGACTTGATACTCAAGAAGAGTGTACTAAACTAGCTGATGGGATTGAAGATGAAATGAAAATCTTTGAAGCTCAAGGAATCGGTAAAGTATATTTAGATGGAGGAATGTATTGTAAAATAAAAGGTGTAGATAGTACAGCTTTAGGAATTGGAGATAGTGAATTTGTAACTAAAGAAGAAGAGGTGGGTAAATATAAAGAAGCAATACAGTATCTAAAGAGTCAAGGAGTATATGCAACAAAGCCTTATTTAATAGAAGATTCTAAAGATGAGTATGTTCTTATTGAACCTGCATATTCAGTCTATCTTTCACATATTAGGGATTTTGTTAGATTTTTGCGAAATTGTGGTGGCTTTGAGATTTGGTAAGGGATGGTACGGAAGGGAAAAAAGCAAGTATTCTATTTAGATCACATGGATAAAATTATTCATATATCAGTTAAAGACGGAATGACTACAGTGGACAAATGTCCAAAGGGATGTGTTATACTTATTAAAGATTACAATACTCAAGATACTAATTCTACTGTTCATAAAAAGTATAAAGATGAAAATGGTCAAACATATACTCTTGAAGTATATGATCATGTTAATTTTAAAATTAAGAACAATGATAAAGTTAGTTAGATATTATTATAAATTTGAAACTTGGTTTAATAGAAAGTTTTGGATGTATTTAGTGAGTCCTTATAAAGTAAAAGAGTATGTCAAAAGGAATGCAGGCAAATAAGAGTTTTGGAGGACTTCACAATCTTACCATTACTAAGGAATCTATTAAAGATCTGGAAAAGGCTTTAAATAAAGCTCAAAGTTTAGGTCAAACAAAATTCAAGTTCCAAACTGTAGACGTAACCACTGTCTATGCACAATATATATTAAGATATTATGGTGAGGAAGGTAGGAAAAAAAGGAATCTTAAGTACCGTTAAAAGAGTTATTATATTTTCATGGTATATCTTTTTAGTTTTAGGTACTTTATTATTTATGTTTTTTGTGCTTTTGGGTAGTGGTATAGTTGCTTGGGTGCAACGAAAGTGATAATTCTGTTGTTTGTTAATGTTTCGAGATTCTTTCTGAACAACAGAAAGGGGAGTACCTACGCTGTTTGGTACTCCCTGCACTTTCTATTTATTAATCAATTAAAAAATGTGTATGAGTTATATGAAAAGAGCAATGGAAGAAATACGGGCTAGAGGATGGCCTGTTAATAATGAGTCTTTAAAAAGACTAGTAGATACAATTCAGCAGGAACAATTAGTTCGTGCTTCAGTAAAAGCTAAAAAGAATGAAAATAGAAGAAAGACTAAAAAATAGAGATCTAAAAATGGCACAATTTGTTGATAAAATTATTAGAGATTACTTTTGGGAAAATGGTCCTAGATTTATCCAAGGTTTTGATGACTTGACTGATAAAGAGTCAGATCATATTATAAATATGGGGAAAACATTATTATTAGCTCGAGATGGAGTGTTTATGTTTCCTGGACATTTTATAGATGCTGTATTAAAGAATGATTTACTGGAAGCTTTCAGTAGAGCAGATAATACTAATGTGAAGGCAATTCATTGGTATTTGTTAATTAAACTTAATATTGCCAAGTTAAATACATGATGTTATGGTAGAATTCAAAAAGACCAAGTTTGATCTTGGTACAATGGAGAAAACACTAGAACAAAAAAGGCATTTAAATTCATGGGTACAGAGTGGAGGAACAGGTAGTTGTATTGCTGCAACAGGTCTTGGTAAAACTAGGATTGGATTAATGGCAATAGAACATGTCTTTAAAGATAAACCTACACGAAGTGCTCTTATTATTGTTCCTAATGAGAACTTAAGGGATAATGAATGGCCCAAAGAGTTTACTAAATGGAAAATGAAACCTTATCTTAAGGATGTAGAAATAATGTGTATTCATTCAGCTTATAAGCTGGCAAATAATCATTATGATATTGTTGTTGTTGATGAAGCTCATACTACTCTTTCAGGGGAATATGGTAAGTTTTATGATAACAATTCTTGGGATAATTTAATGTGCTTAACAGCTACCCCTCCAGAAAATGTAGAATATAGGAAGTTTCTAAAAGAAATAGCTCCTGTATGTTCTCAAACTGATCTGAAATCAGCTGTTAGAATGGGACTTGTATCACCTTATATTATTTATAATTTAGGTGTTTCTTTAACTCCTACAGAAAAAGTAGAATATGATAGAGTGGATAACTTGTTCAAATTGTGCACAGTAAAATTAGGAGGTCAATGGACTGCATTTACTAATGCTACCAAGTGGAAGAATTCTTCTGATAGGGAGCAAGCTAAGTGGGCAAATATGTTTTATGCTATGATGCAAAAACGTAAGAAATTATGCTACAATGCATCCAGTAAATTAGTGATTACTGATGAAATTTTACGTAAATTTGTAGATAGAAAAGCCCTAGTATTTAGTGAATCAATTGAGTTTGCTCAAAAGCTTCAGGATAGAATAGGAGATGAATGTGTTACATTCCATTCTAAGATGTCCAAAAAAGAGAGAGAAGAAACTCTACAGAGATTTGGAGACAACAGAACGAAAGCGAGGGTAATCAGTTCTGTAAAAGCCTTGAATCAAGGTTTAAATGTGCCAGAGTGTTCTCTAGGCATATGTGCTGCTGGAAGTTCTATGAAGTTGGATAATATTCAACGGACAGGTAGAACATTAAGGTTGCAAGAAGGGAAGATCTCCTTATATATAAATCTCTTTGTAAAAGGTTCACAAGAAGTCAAATGGGTTAGAAAACGTTGTAAAGATGATCCCAATGTACATTGGGTTGACTCATTAGATGATATAGTTGTATGAACTTGAATGTATTTTTAAAAGTGTGTGTGTTTTAAGTATATCTGTCCTGTAATGGGACAGGTATATATTTTTTAATTTTATAAATAGTAAGCCCTATGAGTAAGCAAACTGTCCGAGGACAGCCTGGTAAGTATGTTATTAAAGCTACAAAAGTAGCAACCCCAAAACTTCCTGAAGATTACCATATTCCGTTAGATGCTGATAATCTCATCATTCAAGCAGAACAGTATGAAGCAGAAAGAAAGATAGTTAATGAGATTAATCATTACGAATTTAAAGAACAACTGGAAAATAATAAATAATGATAGCATTTGGAAAACCTTTTATTGAAATGCTTCATGAGAATAGAATGAATCTTTCACGATATTTTGTAGTATATAGTTTAGTGCATGATAAAGACCTTTTAAATGAATACCAAAAGGTTGGTAATGTAATAGACTGGACTGACTTTCAAGCATTGCTTAAAAGTGGTCATATAGCATATAATAATGCTGAAGAGTATAGTGCAACAGATAAAGGAAAGGAATTCATTCATAATCTTGTGGATAATTTTGATGTAGCAAAGGCAAACAATCCCTTCATTGATATAGATGATATGGAGGATCTAATGAACGATGTTCAAGGAAAAGATTTTGCTGAATTTCAGAAAGCTTATCCTGTTAAAGTAGTACGACCTAATGGTAAGGAAATGTTTCTTAAACAAGGAGCTAAAGATTCTAAAGCCATTTATCTTAAACTCTTAAAGAAAGGCTATAAAGCTGGAGATATTCTTCGTGCTTTAAAGCATGAGCTTAAGATGAGAGATAGTAATGGAGATATGAAATGGATGAAAAGCATGAAGAATTGGTTAAGCGAGGAGTGTTTTGCTCCCTATTTGGAAGACCTTAAGTCTGACAATAGAACTGATAATACTGTAGATTATGGTGGGAAAGTTGTCTAATCCAAAATGGCTCAACTATAAACATATACAAGATCCTGCAAAGGATCTTATGAAGTATATGGATGATAGAAGGCATGGACTTCAGCGATCATTAATGACTAGGTGGTCTAAATTTAATAACTCTGCAATGGGAGGAATTGATTGGAACACTATTATTACGATAGCTGGTATGTCAGGATGTGGGAAATCATCAATTGGTAATGAGCTTGAAACAAGTTTATTTGATAAGAATCCAGAGGAGAAATTCTCTGTACTTAGTTTTAATTTTGAAATGCTTGCCCCAAAGCAAGTAGGAAGGAAAATTTCTTCCAAAATGAATATGACAGTTCAAGATCTGTACTCGGCGAGAGAGGCTTTAAGCGATGAGCATTACGCTAAAGCTCAAAAAATTGCAAGGGAAATATCTGCACAATATGATATATTTTATGTAGATACTCCTGGATTAGTTGAAGAGATGTATAATACTATAATGAGATTTCATAAAAGTCAACTAGCTAAAAAAGGACTTAGTTATGGAACAGTTATATTTTTAGATCATACTCTTTTGACCAAAGGAAAGCAAGGTCAATCTGAAAGAGAGATATTGGTAAGTTTATATAAGATGTGTATGACTGTAAAAAAGCATATCAAATGCATCTTTGTTATATTAAGCCAATTGAATAGGGATATTGAAAGTAATGAACGAGTGAGCAATCCTCAAGTTCATTATCCTATGAAAAAAGATCTCTTTGGTAGTGACTCGGTATTTCATGGCTCTGATTATGTACTTATATCACATAAACCATGTATGCTGAATCTTCAGGCTTATGGGCCTAAGAAACTTCCTGTGCTCAATCCACTTAACAAAAATATTGCTATGATCTATTGGCATCTCATTAAGAACAGAGATGGAGAAGGTGGTCTTATTATGAGTATGGTGGATAATTTAAAGTACAACAGGGTAGATGAGTATTTTAACCCTGGAGAATTACAATTTGTTAATCAAAATAAAGAACAACTAAATGGACAAGAATAAATTAGCTGTAAAAGAAGAAAGAGTAGCTAAATTCAATGATTTCCAAGATATTGGAGATATGATGGGTTTTGCTGATACTCTTATTAAAAGTAAAATGTTACCGCCAGCCTATAATACACCTGAAAAGGTAGTTGCAGCTGTAACTCAAGGAAAAGAATTAGGATTTGATCCTATGACTTCTCTTAGTAATCTGCATGTCATTCAAGGCAAGCCTACATTATCAGTTCACGCAATAGCTGCACTTTTAGCAAGAGCAGGAATTGTATGGAAGATAATAAAGGATTGTGAAAGTATTGAAAAGGATGGTAAAGTAGTAGACAAGATAACTACTATACGTTTCCTTAAGAAATGGCATGGAGAAACTATCGAAAATGATATTAGCTTTACGTGGAAAGAGGCTCAAGCACAAGGACTCACGGTTAAAGATAATTGGAAAAGAATGCCTCAAATCATGTTGAGGAACCGAGCTTTAGCGATAGGAGCTCGATTTGTTGCCCCTGATGCATTATTGGGTATCTATGAAACTACTGAAATGGCTGAAGTTATGAAGGTAGAGCATACTGTAGATGCAGAAGGAGCTGTTGTAATTAATTAATCATTATAAAACTTATTAAATGAAACTATTAGGTAAACGAGTAGAAAGAGGGAATGCCCATGGTAATTCTCTTTGTTTGACCATACAGGAGACTGGTCATATAAAATTATCTCCTGCATTAGTATCCGCATTAGGTATAAAAGCTGGTGTCGTAGGTGCTAATAAAATTGGTTTTGCTTATTCTGAGGCAGGTGAAGCTGTTCAATGTTGTATTTATGCAGCTATTGATGGTGATGGCGTGTCTGTGAATAAACAAGGAAGGTTATTTAATATGCCTCACAATAGGGATATTAGAAACTTATTAGGATTTCCTTTAACAGAAGAACATGTTATAATGGTAGATCCTGAGCCTATTACTGATGCTTTTGAAGGCTATCAGTTATTTGAATTGGATAACAATTCAGCAGATGACGAATCTCCTGGAAAGGTTCAGGAATTTGTAGCTGGTACTGATGAAGAATTGAAAAAAGAGGTGGAAGCAGTTTCACCTGAATTTAAGCCTCAACCTGTCGTAGATGGTATAACTACCGATAACGAAGAGACTGAGGAATTAGATATGTTTTAATATTAATTAACGTTTAAAATTTTAAAAATTATGGATTATTCAATTAATCAAAATACTGTAGTCCAAGAAGGAAATGGTTCAAACATTATCCCTATTGGCATTAATGAAGATTGTCACTTAACTGGATGGGAAGTGAAAGAAGCCAGCAATGGTAGTATTTATCTTTGGTTTGGATTTGTAGACTCTAATAAAGCTACATTAAGCCATACTGAATGGGATGTAGATCCTGATAGAGTAACACCTAAAGCAGGTGAAACTCAAGAAGAGGCGACTGATCGTAAGCTAAGTAATCTTCTTCAAAGGGTTAAGCATATTTGTACTAAGTTTATTGAACCAAGTAGTTTTGTTATTACAGCAACTGACTGGAAGTCTTTATGTGAATCTGTATGTAAAACTTTAGATGTTCATAAAGATCAAGTTATTGCTACAGCTGTACGACTAAAGGTAACTTATTCTTGGAATGACTATGCGTCTCTTCCAAATTATTGTCCTTTTGTTGAGTGTATAGATGATGTGCCTTTAGCTGAGTCTAAATTAAAGATGAATAACATCGATAAGTTAGAAAAAGCTTCATCATTGGCAACAGCAGAAGTAGAAGGTAGTGATGATACTGCCTTACCATTTTAGATTTTAGGTTGTTAATAAGTTAAGGAACAAAGATAATTTGTCATCACATGATATTGCTGGCACCATTAGCTAAAGTGTCGTAATGGTTTAGGTTGATAGATATATCTTTTTCCTTATCTTTATTACAAAGTTATGGGTAAATATGATTTTAATAACATAAAAGAGTTTGTACCAATAACTAAAGTTAATATCCTAAATGCTATTTCTCCAGAAGAGATTTTTAGACATTACCTTGGTTTTGATTTTGCATGTAAGAAGTTATATCTGAGTCCTTTGAGGGATGATAAGAAGCCTACATTTGGGCTTTATTATAATTCCAGAGGAGAACTTCGATATAAGGACTTTAATGGTAGTCAAGGTAGTTGTTTTGATCTTGTTATGAATATGTACCGAGTTGGTTTTTATGAAGGGCTTCAAATTATTAATAGAGATTTTTCTCTGGGATTTGGAAGCTTTGCAGAAAGAAAAGGGAATGTATATACAATTTTAGCTAAACGTGAAAAGTTAGATTATACTGAGTTTAAAGAAAAGTTTAAGAGTAAAAATACTCATATACAATTCAAACCTCAGTTATTTACTTCTCATGATATAGGTTATTGGATGCAATATGGTGTCACTAAAGACACTTTAGTTAAGTTCAATGTTTATTCAGCTAAATATGTATTTCTTCGTAAACAATTGGTTATGTATTATAATAGACATTGTCCTGTTTATTGTTATGTTTTTCCTAATAATAAGGTGAAAGTATATAGACCGTTAGCCTCTAGTTTTAGATGGTTATCTAATACTGCATCTAATGATATTCAAGGGAAGTTATCATGGCTTAAAGAGGAAGGTGATTTGGTCATTACTAAGTCTATGAAAGATGTAATGTGTTTATATGAATTAGGTTATAAAGCTGTTGCTCCTCAAGGAGAAACGCAACATTTGAGTAAAATGATAATAGAAGATTTTTTTGTAAAATTCAAGAAAATTTATATATTGTTTGATAATGATGAAGCGGGAATCAAGGGAGCAGCTAAGCTATATAATCAGCTATCTGCTTATTTTAATAAGGATAGTTTAGTCAATGTAACAGTTCCATTGGAGACTGAATGTAAGGATATTAGTGATTTCTACGCTATGTATGGAAAAGAGGAAACTCTTAATCTTTTAACACGTAAAATCAAATAATATGAAAGAATGGACAGTTGAAATTTCTGACTATACTGATAAAGTACCTTTATCCTTTAAAAGGAGGGCTAAGTATATTCAAAAGGATAAGCATCCTTTGAGTAAACGTAACCAAACTAATATAGATGCGGGTCGTTATAAATGGAGTGCAGATAATGTTTTAATAGATGAGCAGGGAAATAGGCTTTTAGCTAATCCACGATCAGCAGGTACACCTAAGTATTGGACTATTAATGGTCAAAGGTTGTATGATGGAACATTACATTATACAGCACGATCAAAGGTAACAAGATGGGTACATGAATATTTATCTAAGTATGTCAAAAGACTACCTAAGATAGTTATTCCTAAGAATCATTATGTACATGTATGTCTTGATTTGCATAGACCTATTGGAGAAGCGAATTGGGATTTGGATAATCTATGGCCATGGACAAAGTGGTTTATGGATACTTTAGTTGAGTATAAAAAGATTCCAGATGATAGCATAAACTACGTAAGAAGCGTAGGCCAAGTAAATTATGTTGAATCGGATGACAGAAAATTAATTTTTAAAATAAAGCTTACAAAATATGAAAGTAATGGAGTCAATACCACAGCCGAAAACGCTGTTGAATCATAGAATAAGTATAAGCGGGCTAAATCTTCTTGCCTGGAATCCTATTGATTATAAAAGAAGAATTGAAGATCCTGAGCAGATTGATGTTCGGCACTTCAGAATAGGATCTGCGGTAGATTATATTCTGACTGGAAGCGAAAGCTTCTATAATAGGTACAGGCTTGTTAATCATACAAGACCTGCGGGAATGATGGGAGATTTTGTAGATCATTTGCTAGAATTAGTAAAGGATAAAGATACTACAAATATTCCTGTAGCTGATTGGGAAATCATGCTTTTAGATGCACATGTTCGAGCTGGGTATAAGACTAAAGCAGAAACTGTCATCAAGAACTTTGAAACTAAACCTGAAATTCAGGGTTATTTTAATGAGCAATTGGAAGCAGATGAAAGATTACCTATTTCTGCTGAAGAAGATCAGATTGTATCACGGATAGTAGAATCTCTTCAACAAGGCGATGCTACTAAGAAATGGATTGTAGAAATGTCTACTGATCCTAATATTGATACATATGATCAACTTGAAATAGAGTGGAAGTATCGTGGATATAATGCTGTATCTCATTTAGATAAGGTATTAGTAAATCATATTACAAAAATGATACATCCTATGGATTTGAAAACAACAGGTAAATCTGCGTATTCTTTTCCTCAAAGTGTACTTAAATATGGGTATTTCAGACAAGCGGCTTTCTATATGAGAGCTTTAGAAAGTTGGAAGCTAAAAGACAAAAGAATTAAAGACTATAAAATAGATAGTTTTAGGTTTATTGTAGCTGAAACTGCTTGTTATACTCCGCCGTTAGTATATAAATGTACTGATAATGATATAGTTGTAGGCTTACATGGAGGATATCTTCATGGAAGTAATAGGTATATTAAAGGAGTAAATGATCTTATTTCTGATCTTAAATGGCATCAACACCATAATAAGTGGGATATGCGTAAAGAGGTTGCTCTAACACAGGTAGATGGAGTGGAATTGAATATGTTCTCAGATCGTTCAACTTATATTAACGAAGAAGACGAATAAGTGATGGCTGAGGAAACAAACAATTGGACCAAATCCACATTATTTCTTTTACCAATGATAGAAGATGTATTGGGGCCTTATTATAAGTCCTATGGATTTCAAAATGTTTATCTCAGTGATCATCAATATGAAACTATTCATGAAGAGTGTTTATATGTATTGTATAAACCTAGATTCACCCAAGCATATATAGCGTATGAAACCAAGTTAGAAGGACATGTTTTATGTGTTGATGTATATGATGTGGGTGATAAGAGGGGTCGGGTTATGTTTGTATTTAAAATTCCTAATAAATTTAAAAATGATTTTTTACTTTTTAAGGTTGGAAAATATTCTAAGTTTAGTAAAGAGTATAAAAGTTTGTTTAAAAAAGGTTCTAATATTCATAAAGTTGTATGGAGAAGTTTAGAATTAAAAAACTATTGGGAAAAACGATTGAATACAAAATTACCTAAGGAGAATGAAGTATGGGATCTGCCATATCCAAAAGACGAAATCTATAGATACGATAGAGAAGTACATCGTGTACTTAAAAAACAAGATTAATTAGTTAACTATTTTAAAATTATTTAAATGCAAGAGAGAATTGTAAAAACCAAAATGTATGGCAAAGATGAAATCTTTAAAGTACTGGCTCTGGGAGAAGCCCTAAAACTTCCCGTATTATTATTAGGCCCTCCAGGTGTTGGTAAAACCCAAGCTTTGTTGGACTATGCAACTGCCATTTATGGTGATAAAGAAGAAGCTTTACAAAAGAGCTTTATAATTGAATTGGACGAAGGAACTAAAACTTCTGAAGTTAAAGGTAGAGTAAACATGAAGACTCTTCTTGAAGATAAGAAATATGAAGTAGAGGCTCCTATAGCTGATGCTGAATATATTTTATTAAATGAAGTTGATAAATGTAATTCTGGAATTAGAAATACTATGTTGTCATTAATGAGGGAAAAAACTCTTTTCTTTGGAGATAAAGTAATTCCATGTAAATGGAAAGTTTTAGCTGCAAGTTGTAATGAGATTCCTGATGATGAAGCAGATAGTCCTTTTTGGGATAGATTTGTGCTTACCTATAAGGTAGAACGTGTTGGAATAGAAGGTATTGTAAACTATTGGAAAGATATGCAAATGAAAGATGTGAGTATTAATATTCCTACAGGTA
>Ga0098034_1000980_pt1 | contig 11024 bp, 25 predicted proteins | sample 2_EtaG_FD_77062 | JGI IMG/M metagenome (GOLD analysis project Ga0098034, IMG submission 77062) | Marine viral communities from the Subarctic Pacific Ocean - 2_ETSP_OMZ_AT15125 metaG | ecosystem: Environmental > Aquatic > Marine > Oceanic | place: Pacific Ocean | collected 2015-01-07
AGCTGTACCAGCACAAGGATCACCACTTGCTGCTTGCGCTGCATTACTTGCTGCTTGCACCGCTCCTTCTGGCATTGCAGCTGCTTGTGTTGGATTTGTTGTGCTAGCAGGTTCTGGTGGCATACCAAAACTACCTAGTGTTTGTCTTCTTTCTATTTCAGCCTGCATAGCTGTTCTTTGACCTTGGAACGCTCCACTCATCATAGGGTTCATTGAAGAATAAGTGTCATATTGTGATCTTAAGTCTTCATCAGACATGTTACCATAAGCTCCACTATACATGTTGCCCATGGAATTACCCATCATACCGAAATTTAAAGGACTATTTTTATTCATCTGTTTTTATCTTTATTTACATTATATATAGAAGTTTGTAAAACTTTATCTATATAACTTTTACCTTTCATTATAGAGTTTCTTCTTTCACTTGTAGGTATATCATCTTCACCTAGCATAATTCTGTAAACTCTTTGTATTAATTGCTTACCTTTAAAAGAAACTTTATATATATTATATTTTTGAGTTGTTCTATTCCTATGTCTCCATACTACAACCCAATCATTTTGTATTAATTTATTCCACCTTCTATTGTCCCAACTATAAGAATACGAACCTATTTTAAAATCTTTAATAGTGAACATATCTATACAGTCTAGATATATAAGTAATTCTAAATCAGAATCAGTTAAGCCGTTATTTTTACAAGCCCACTTACGTATAATGCGATAGTGTTTAAGCAGATTGAGATCTTTTAAATCTCCTGCCGATAGCCTTTTCATAAAACAACGACGACGTCTTGCGCCTTAATAACTTGATATGTATTTTTATTTATTTCAATAGAATGACCAGCGTGCCTATCATAAAATATAGTATTATTTTCTTCTAAACCTTTTATACCGTCTCCTACTGATATTATCTTTGCTTCTATATATCTAATGTCTGCTCTATCATTTTTGTTTAACAACAAACCTCCTTCTGACTTAGTTATATTTTCTTCTATCTTTTGTATAATTAAATTACTTCCTACTGCTTTCATCTACACGTATATTATTAATTACACAATCAGTTGATAGTATTGTAGTTGCTACAGATGCCGCGTTTGTTAATGCACTTTTAGTCACTAACAAAGGATCAATAATACCTTCTTTTATCATGTGTACCATATTTCCTGTAACTACATCAATCCCATAACCTTCTTTTTTAGGAACTTCTGCTTTTATACCAGCATTATCTAATATTGTTCTAAATGGGTATAATATTGCTCTAGATAAAATTTCTTCACCAATATTTTTTTCTTTTATATTTAATGCTGCGTTTAATAAAGCAACACCACCACCTGGAACAATTCCTTCTTTTATCGCGGCTTTAGTAGCACATATAGCGTCTTCAACTCTATCTTGTTTTTCTTTTAGTTCTATATCTGAATTAGCACCAACTTTAACAACTGCTACTTTTGCAGATAATCTAGCCAACCTATGTTCATAACCCACAACTTCATGTGGTTTTAATTTTTTAGATAATTTATTTTTAATGTCTAAAATTATGTTTTCAACTTCTTCACTAACATTATCAACTTGAATTATAGTTTGGTCGTTGCTAGTAGTTGTTTTTAAACAGGTACCTAGGTAGTCAATTTCAATTGTATTTAAATCATCACCTAAATCTTCATTTATTATTTGAGAGTTTGTAAGCAATGCAATATCTTCTAGTATTTCTTTACGTCTTAATCCAAAAGATGGTGGATCTACAATATTTACTTTTATATTACCTTTCATTTTATTCATTACTAAAGCTGATAAAACCGGTGGTTCTACATCGCCAATAATAAATAAAGCTTTATTATTCTTAATAACGTATTCTAACACGTTCTGTATTTGTCTAATTGAATCAATTTTAGAATCAACTATTAACACTAGAGGGTTTTCTAACTCTGCTGTGTTGTTTTCTTTGTTTGTTACAAAGTTAGGGTTTAATAATCCTTTATTATACTCTATTCCTTCTACTACTTCAACTTTAGTTTCACCATGTTGTGATGGTTCCATTATTACAACGCCGGTTTTACCTACTGATATAAAAGCGTTAGCAATTAATTCACCAAGTTCACTATCGTTGTTTGTTGATATTGTAGCAATTTGTTTTATTTTATCTTCAACTGGTACTGATATTTTATCTAAATATTCTATAACTTTACTCGTAGCATTTAGAATACCATCTTTTATTTCTCTACTGTTTGTTTTGTCTATATGCTCATACGCTTCTTTTAATATAGCATGTGCTAGTATAGTTGCGGTTGTAGTTCCGTCACCAGCTTCTCTTACTGTTTTACGTGCAGCTTCTTTAATTAATGTTGCACCCATGTTTTCTACAGGATTTAAAAGAACAATCGAATCAGCAACAGTTACTCCATCTTTTGTTATGATAGGATTACCATTTGCATCTTCAAGTATAACGCACTTACCGCTAGCCCCTAACGTGGAGCTAACAGCTTTTGTGAGTTTTTCTATTCCTTTAAATACTTGTTTTCTAGCTTCATCGCTAAAATTTAGATTTTTTACAATCATAGTATTTAATTTAATTTAATTTAATTATTTAAAAGTTTTAACAACCTTAGGTCCTTTTAAGAAATCTACTTTTTTAGCATAATGCTCTACTGATCCATCAATAGCTGCTTCCGCGCCTTCAATAGTTTCTCTTCTAGTGACATCGTGCCATTTTTCACAACACTTGTCTTTTTCAGGGTCACAAGGACAATCGATGTCTTTGTATTCTGTTTGAAAAAATCCGTTTGGTAATTGGGTTATCCTCCAGTTCTTTTTCTCTGCAAGATGTTTCCAAAGGTTAATGGTTTCTTCTGTAATTTGTGGTTGACTATTCCACGTTTTAGTCTGATAATAAAACGTCATAATATTTGGTTTTAAGTTTATATTTGGTTTGGTGCTCTACCCGAGCAGGGTATTTTTTAGTTACTCCACTCAAAATCATCCCACAACACAGCGTCTCCTGTTTTGGGTTGAGTTCCAATACATGGTATAACATCTGCATTTGGATTTGCATTTATTGATCTCCTTATTGCTTCTATTGCTTTAGTACCAACAGATGAAAAACCTTTAGGAAAAGATGTATTGCTTAATTCAAAATAATATTCATTAACACTTAAACCTATACTGTCAACAGGTATTGCTTTCCCACTAGAATCATCACCATAATCACCTATTAACAATATATTGTCAAGATTAAATCCTCTAGGTACGTTATCCATGTTTCCAGTTGTTTTAAATTGTAGGTATTTCATAATTTTTTAGGTTTCTATATTAATTTGAGTTACTTCAGTTCCATTTGGTAAAAAATCTTTTAGTTTTACAACAGAGTTTTTACTATTACTAGTGGTTTTAATAGCGTCTAATATATAAGCTGTCATTGAATCATTTTGATTAATATAGTTATCAGCTGGACTATGCTCTATCAGAATATAATACGAAGCATCATTGGTCATAGTCCCAGTATTATTCCAAGATATTAGGGTTTCAGTACCACTATTTGGATTTAATGATGTTATTTTATCTATATTAATTAGATAATTACCTGCTGGAAACTGTGCGTTTCCAATTGTAGTGTTTACTTCTAAAAATCTCGCCATAATTCTATTATTACTTGTTTTTCTTTATTTTTACACTTAAATCTTAGCTTGAAATATAAATGTAATAGCTAATTCACCAGTATTTGGTGTAACAGCTCCTGATTCTGTACCTATAACAGCTATTTGATCTCCTGCGTTAAAATCTTGATTGATATTATCTACTATTGCATTTGCATAAGTACCATTATCAGCACTTGTTAGTTGAAATAGAGGTTTCACAGGAACGTAATTTCCTATAACTGGGTTTGAACCAGGTGCTATTGTTCCAATGTCAAAAGCAACTTGATCACCTACAGCTATAGTTAAAGGTAAATCACCCATCCAAGTATAAGCAATTGTTTTTAATTGCACGGCTTGTGGTAATTTAATCATAGGTATTTGAGTTGAACTTGTTATATTACTAGTCCACTCCATAAAATCAAAAGATCCACCTCCACCGGAAGCTAAATTATTAACTAATCCATTTACCATATATTTACCCATTAAATCTCTAATAGAAGCTATGGTAAAATTCTTTGTAGGATTTATTTGTGTTGATCCAGCTGGAGGAGCTCCTACTTGAGTACCTAATATTAAGTCATCATCTTTAGCTACTGCTACTGGATATGTTGAAAGTATTGCCATTTTTATTTATCTTGTTTTTTATCTAATTCGTTTTTAAGTTCTTGTATAGCTTTTACTAGTACTGGTACTAATCTACCGTAACTAGCTTCTAATTTATCAGGATTAGCATCGTAAACTAGTCTTAAGAAATCATTATCAACTTCTTGAAGATCTTGCGCTATAAAGCCTATATCTTTTACTCCAGCATTAGCTGGTTTTACAAATTCTACTACTCTTTCTTCTTCTTTTACTTTATCTTCGTCTTCTGTTATAATTTGTTTTTTTACCTCTATTTCCCTAGGATCCCAAACGAATTTTTTAGGTTTTAAAGACATTATTGTTTGTAGACCTTCATCTAATTCTACTATATCTTTTTTATCTCTTTCATCAGATAATGCAGATATAGAACCTTGAGCACATCTTAAAACACTTACACTAGCGTTACCTAACACTATTTCATTATCAACAGCTGTTCCAGATATTTGAGCACCATTACCTAAACAAGTATTATTGCTACCACCAGAAGCAGCGTTATTAGCAGGTCCACTAAGATAACCTATAAATGTATTATTATCTCCACTAGTATGTTCAAGACCTGCCGAAGCTCCTATCATTGTGTTATTTACTTGAGAAGTTCCATCAAGATCATTACTACTGTTCATTCCAATACAAACATTATTACCACCATATACATGTCCACCTGAAGCTCTCCAACCAATATGTACATTACCTATTGAAGATATATCTACAGTGTTTTCTCTACCAATTTCTCTTCCTATATAAACACCGTATTGTACATTACCATTACCTTCTATTCCTTTACCAAAAGCATAAGCACCTATTATAACCGTAGAAGACAGATTTCTATCCAATCCATCTCCACCAGAATTATCATCAAACATGTCATAGCCTATCCATACATTTTCTTGGCAATTGTTACCTTTAATAGCATTACCAGTTGTTCCTGCTCCAATAATTACGTTTTCTCTATTATACGTGGCTGTGTCTGTTAAACCTTGTTGTATAAACTTACTTGCTATTACTACATTATCAGCAAATCTGTTAGCTACTGTCGCAAAATCAAATGGTACATCAGCACCACTACCAGCACCACAAAGTTCTAGTGCTAAAAAATCTCTACAATCATCCGGGTCTTTAGCTAACCAAGGATCCATATCACCTATTGGGTAACCTGTCATCCAAACCGCGCCTTTACTAAAAAACCCTCTTTCTGTAGGCCACTGAATAGTTGATCTATAACCTTTAATAATTGGGTTTCCAGGAAAACCACCAGTAGGACCAGAGTCAAGAACCCATTGTCCTCCTATACTTGTATCAGAAGTCCATCTAGTATTCCATCCGGCTGCGGGTGTACCATCTGCTGTAACGCCACCACTTGATGGAGGATTATACGTAATACCATCAATTGTCCATTGTCCTATAAAATCAGGTTTTATTGTTAAAATTTTACCGCTTGATATACGCGCTGAGGACGTTATTAAGCTACGTATTTTTTCTATTACCTCAGATGACTTAGCAACTGCAGCTCCAATTATTATATTACCTCCGTTATTTAACTGTAGTTTAAACGTTAGCGTATCAACTGGTTCGATGTACTTTATATGGTCTACGTTTACTATTACCTGCTTTTGTTTAAAAGCTCCGGGTGCTGAAGAAGGGTTTTCAAATACTAAATACTGTGTCATATTATTTTTTTTACGCGTATGATACGCTTGTTATTGGTATTCCAGGAGGATTTACAACTATAGCGTTACCTGAATTAGAAGTTAATAAAGCTTGATTTATCGCGTCTCCCCATAATCCATCTGGATCTGAGTTGTGATTTAATGTTATTGTTCCTTCTGTAGTTTTAGAGGTATATATAACTGTAGTTGTGTCAGATGTTTGTCCTATAAGTGTTATAACACTTGTATCAACTACGACTTCGTCACCTGGTATCAACTGTGGAACTCTAATCGTTAATGTATTCATATGAATAATTTTTTGTTTTTGTCTATAGGTATATACTTACACAAAAATAGGTAAATTTACTTTATTCTGTGTGATAGATATATCTATTATATAATATATTACTCCTATCTAGATATTATACGTAGTATAATATCATAAGGGGAGAGAGATATACTAGTACCTTACCTACATATGTACCGGTACCTCGATCATATTTGAAAAGCTTGTCAGATATTGAGGGGTCTGGTGTTCCCCCCTACTTTTTTTTTGCATATTTCTCAGTAAAACTCATTTTATTTCACGCAGTCCGCAGCTTTTTAACAGTTTTTATCACATATATACAAACTTTTTACAATGTTATTAAATATAATTCAAAGTTTTTCTTTCACTATTAATCTCGAAAGTTAATACGAGTTATTATAGATAATATAAATGTAACTAATAAAAATTAATACAATGCAAACAACTAATATATCACATAACTATTACATAATCAACAATGATAATACTATTACTTATATTAGAGATTTATAGTCTATGACATATTGTCACAGTATGACATCATGACACATAGCATACTGACATCTTGACATATTAAACACATAAACAAATATACACTTTCGAACGTTAATACTAATACAACTAGATAATATAATAAACAACTAATAATAATAATAATAATAACTTAAATTCTAAACTATGAACACAATTAATTCTAAAAGATTTGTTATACGCAAATCACTAATCGGTAAAAACACAACTATAAATGTTGAATTCAAAAATGGTAAAACTTGTACTTACAATCATGATAGTGTCTATGAAATTATGAAAGACACACTAACTAAACTTCCATGCTTTATCAAGTATAATTCTTACACTTCATCTTCAAATGTACCAGTGTTAGCTAGACAAATAATCAAAGTAGTAACACCTGAAGTAGCTGAAGTATGCGAATAATAAAATTTACAAACTCTTACTTTCCTGAGAAGGATTGGTACAGGTGTACTATCAAAAATGAAACTTACTCATCTCCTCATCGTGAACAAGTTGAGCTGTGGCGAGATGATAAGCTAATCAATGCAGATTACTACAAAGAACTAAAAGAACTGAGTGATAAAGCAATGCAACATATGTATGATAATAACCATAATAATTGGACTGGTGATTAATCGAAACATAATGCAAATAACTTCAGATAATATAATAAACTAATAACCTTTAAAATAATAACTATGTATAGAAAATATCAAACAAATCAACAAGCGTGGAACGAAGTAATGTCCAACATAAAAGAATCTAAAAGACAAGCTAAAATCTGTCAAAAATTATTCGGTCAAGCAAACCTTATCGGTCTTACTACTGAGCAAAGAGATTTATTCTACGAGTCAATATGATTATAACTAATAAATATACAGGAAGAGATGTCTCTCGTGAGTACTTAGCGTTACTCGAAGGTTTAATTACCAAACAAGAATTTGAACTAATTACAATGACTATAAATGATAAAAGAAAATAAAATAACTATAAAACAATTCAATGAAAAGTATGGTGACGACGCTTATCAACTTGCTATAGATCTTGGTTTTGATGAAGATGAATTACTAATCGAAACATAATACAAATAACCTTAGATAATATAATAAAATAAAATAATAAATATGAATATACTAAAACAAGTAGATAAAACTACAATCAGATTAACTAAAGACGGAGTGACTAAAACCTACACAGGATATAATGTCGGCGAATTACCACCATCATTTGCATTTTTATACAATGAAGACAAAGACAACTTCGGTATTAACACTTGGTTTAACTATAAAGGTCTTACTTATGTATCCAAGTAATATGAAAGAATTATGCGAGTACGTTTCTAATAAAAGAAAAGCTCGTAAATCACAGCATGTAGAAATACTTAAAATCTATGGCGAGTGTAAAGGTATGGGTCAGAAGTGGTACAAATTGCCGCAGAAATCTTCTTATCCTAAACAATATAAAGCGGCATATAATAAAATATGGAGATAAATGAATAAAAAGAAAGTAATTGCATTAGCTTGTGTGTTATTTATTGGCGGTTATGTGATCGGTGATAGAAGTGGCAAGCAAAAGAAAGTAAACGAAATTAAACTAACTATGTCAGAACTAGAAATGGACTGGTATCATTGGCAAGATGTAGAATCTATTATTGAAAATGAATCTATTAATGGTAATGTTATTGTTCTCGGTGAGTAATCGAAACATAATACGAATCAAGTCAGATAATATAATAAACAAATAAATAAATATGTATTGTAAATGTGGAAATAATGTGCACCCAGTGCGATTAGAATTAGGTTATAAAACGTGTGTTAGTTGTTCAACAACTCAAACTTACTCGTACGTGCCTATTATCGAGCATAAAACAGGTAACACAATACAAATTGTCAGTCAAGAGGTGAGCGCTTCAGTTCACCGAGCTTGGCGACGTAAATAAAGGGATAATATGAAACTAATAAAAATTACAAAAGGTGGAGCTCTACACTTTAGATTGAGTGACGGTAGGCTAGGTGCGTGCTATGAAAGTGGTTATGTAAGAGTCCAAACTAAAGGCAGAAATATGTATCATGGTAGAAAAACTATGTATCAAATCAATAAAATGATTAAAGTACTTTCTCCAACTAAATGGAACTCAGAAAATATTTGGTACGAAAGAGTAAGAATAGATAACTGTGTAGACAGAATACAACGTCTACTTGATTTTAACAATAAAAACTGTATAATATGAGTGATTCAATAAAAGCATGGCGTGAAATGCAAGAAGAAAAGCTAGTTTCGTTACAAGCAGATGAAGCTATAGCTAAAGAGTTAAAAAAAGCTAAAATGGGTAAAATGAAACAACTCGATGAAATGGCAAGCAAGCTAGTTCCTCAAATAATACACAAAATACAAAGTACAGTATGGGCTGAGTTGTCTTATAGTGATCTTGATCTTGAAGGTGATGATATGAATGACGCTCAGGACTACGTAATGACACTTGTAATAAATAAATTAATAAACTAAAATATGGATAGCAGAAAAGCATACGAATTAATGAAAGAAGAATATATTGATAAAGAAGCAGCTGAGCTTTGTAATCAAATAGAAAAACATCTAGAAAGAATAATAACGTACGACAATGGTATGTTAGATGATGAAGTATTTAATAAAATTAAAGCACAAGCCATCAAATTATTAAAAGAATGGCACTTGTAATCTAATAGACGAGTAGGTTAATTAGGGTTTAGGTGGGCGAATGCCGTAAAGATACCGCGAGTAGCGGTACCTAAATCACATAACTGAATTGCTAAGTAGATTACTGATAACTAGGTATGGGAATAATAGTATTGGTGAGGGATCGTTATGAACTCAATACAATTATGACTACTGACGAGTATTGAGGTTCAATTCCTCAACTAGTTACAAAGCGGCATCCGCGGTATGCTGCGCCTTACGGGAAACATATGCTATATAGCATCAAGCCTTTTAGGTTGAAAACAAGTAAGGTATTATGGGCGTGAAATGGTTAGAACAAAGTATAAGTCAGGGTACACACCGGTAAATGACGTGCATCTTTGTTAACGCAGGTTCGATTCCTGCCACGTCCACTAAATTATATGACAAAATGTCACGAAACATAATACGAACATAGTAAGATAATAAAATAAAACAAATGCAAACATTATACCAAAGACTAAAACCAGAGATTAAAGCAAATCTAAAACAAAATGCTCAAAAATACTCACACGGTCCTCGTCAAGTAATTGCAGAACTACACAGGTTTAATAGCTATAGTGACTTAACAATAAGTATGGTTAGAGATCTATTAATGTGGGGTGATGTAAATGAATTTGATTGGGATCGAGTTGATTTTAAATACGGAGACAAACTTTTTAATAACTAAATTATGACAATTAAACAATACGAAGAAAAGCTGGAAGAAAAAATGATCAGCAAAGGTTTCGGTGAAAAAGATTCACACGATGACGAACATGTGATGAAAGTAGTGTGTAAGCACTTCGATCTAGAATTAACAGGTGACTGGCAAAGAGGCTGTGATCACTACATATACGAAGAAAGTACAGCTGATGGCTATAGTGTATTTGTAAGTACTCACGATGGTGATGGCGATATCTGCGTAAGTGAAAACGTATTCTATTATGATAACGATCTTGCATCAGAACTTACCCAAGCTATCTATGACAATGATCATGGTGACGTTAAAATATATTTATCTATGTTACATGACGGTGAATACTGGATTGATGATGCTATCAGAGATATTTATATAGAATTAGTAGAACACTACGAAGATATATGTAAAGACGAATTAGAAGACGAAGGAATTAACGAACCTATTAACAAGAAGTAATATGGCAAAAGAAATAGTAACAGCTAAATATATATTCTTACTAGATTATATAGACGGTAAAGCATATAGATATAACATTGGCGTGTTGTGTGGAGAAGAAAACAAATGGAATCCTGACACAGAGTCTTGCGAGCAGTTTTTAGAACTAGCAGGACACAAAGTAGACAGCTGTAAATGGATGGTGACTAATGAAGAATTTATACAACGAGGTAACTAAATAATAAAATATGGCAACTAAAACACTTAAACTAACAGAAAACGATTGCACTTTTGTACACTATGTACTACGTATGTACGCTCAGCAAACACCTGGACTAGATTCAGAAGACAAAGCAGAAATACGCGAAGTAGCAGCTAAATTTAAATAACATGACTAAAACTAAATTACCTAAATGGTTTGATGGCCAAGTGTATGACGCTGGCGAT
>Ga0098034_1000982_pt1 | contig 11016 bp, 1 predicted proteins | sample 2_EtaG_FD_77062 | JGI IMG/M metagenome (GOLD analysis project Ga0098034, IMG submission 77062) | Marine viral communities from the Subarctic Pacific Ocean - 2_ETSP_OMZ_AT15125 metaG | ecosystem: Environmental > Aquatic > Marine > Oceanic | place: Pacific Ocean | collected 2015-01-07
ATCGGCCTCGGAGCCATAGAAATCCGCAAGTATTCCATCGAGAACTGTTTTTACACAATCCTCGCGCGCGGATGTGGTCGGGTAGCTGCTCGTCGGACACAGGTTCTCCGCGGCTACGACGAGATCAGACCATGTTGGTATGATGTCCGAACACTTCGTCAACTCAGAACCGCCGTCGCCGTCGCCGCCGTCGCCGCCGTCGGCGCCGCCGTCGTCGGTCTCTTGAATATAAAGAACTCCATAAATATCGTCGGCGCCGCCTTGAGATCCGGCAGAAGAATATGAAATGGTGGTCTGAAATTTTCTTGATTGCATTTCGGCTTTGATCGAATCCAGCGGTTTTCCTATGGTTCCTGTAAATTTATCGTATACGTCTGCGTTAAAGCTTGTAAACATTTCATTGAAGGAATATAAAGTTTCATAGTTTCCAGAATAAGGCGCAATACCATCGATAATAGTTTGGGCGGCTTCTAATATTTTTTCTGTATCTCCGTCATATAAATCATAAACTAAATCTTGATGGATAGAATAAATAACGGGCGCCATAATCCAGGGAGCCTCTTGAAGATTTCCAGAATAATAATCCGCGATTCCTTTATTAAAAAATTCATTATAATCTCCTGTTGTCGGATTATATGAAAAATCAGACGCTACAACTTCCATAAATTCATTTAGCTTATCTTTAGCAGATCCAAAATGATCCATGAGAGCACGTGCCACCTCAATTGTTCGATCTTCAATTGTGATATTAACCGTATATCCCGTACTATCACTATAATACGCAATATCATCATCATAAAAATCTTGGAACGAAAAACAAGCTAGACGATAATCTGGTAAATCTGTTTGCCGCGGGACAAAGTTTCTGATTGTGAGATAATCGGTTTCTTGTGATGTTAGTACAACATCGGCGAGTTCCGAGGAAGCGTCTGAATAATAGCCGGGCGAAGCCAACCCATATACATCTAGGCCCGAATTCGTTTGATTGGAGAATGTAGTTGTTTTGCTTAAGGGATATTCTTCGTCTTCATCAAAATCACAAGAAATAACTATGTCACCATCGTTCTCTGTTCTTGTAATCGATGCTTCGCTAAATCTGAATGAGCTATAAGGAAGAACATTAATACCAAGTTCGGATAATTTGGTGATATTAAAAAACCGATTAATTACTGCAACTGTTCTTAAAGCCTTTTCGTAATCAAAGAAAAAGAAACCGCGGTTTCTAGCCAACACGTCCTTATAAACTAACAAGTCTCTCAGGTCTTCTTCCTCGGAGGAGGTAATACCTTGTAATATCATGGTCTCATCACCGGAAAAAATTTCGAGCGCTTGTTCGTTGTCTTCAGTGGATGAGTATATCGCATTTCTTGATATAAAGCTTTGATCAGGATAAATATATTCATCCGATTTAGATTTCCATTCTTCATCATAAACTGAGTCTGCTAAATCTGTTATATCTGCTTCCCTTAAATCAAGAATTTTCGGATTTCTATGCAGTAGGTTCTTTAACGGAGTTCCGCTTTCAACGGCACGATTTGCACTAATAACCCTCTTTCTAAAACGCACGTATAGTTTACCAACCGATTTTGCTGAGGATTTACTCGTGAACAGGCTTCTGAGATCGTCTAATCTTCTTATTATTCTCGCTGTATTTCCGTATGTCTGCACCATTATTGATATTTGATCTAACATGTCATTTAAATCTGTGTCACTTACATCGTAAACGTCTGCTTCTTTAAATTTGGTAACAAAATCTTCAAAATATTCTACTATTTCATCGTGACTGATGTTGTCGGCTTTATAGTATTGGCCCGATATGGATTGAATAGGAATTTGGTCATAAATAATTTCTTGAGAATCAACATATGAGGTTATTACATTCTGCAGTTCACCATTGGAAAAAATCTTTTCATATGTTACGTCACTGGTTATTTTATCTAAAAGTATCTTATTGTTGACAACATCTGCGATATCGTCATCGCTGTATTCATATAAAGATGCAAACGCAAAAGTGTGCCAAAATGAAGGTTCATTATCCATAAAATCCCAAGTATAGGCGGTACTAAAAGCACCATCCGTCGTCGCGCCATCCGCGTCGTCGCCAATTTTGTATTTAATAGATGTTCGAAATTTTATTATTTTCTGGCCGGATTCTGTATACAAATCCTCTTGTCTTGTCCAAACAGAATCGTCTGCATTCATATTTAAGGTCAATATATTATATCTAGTATTATAGAGGCCCCCGACGCTCTCTAGCAGACCAAAGAATGTTTCTACTTCTTCGGCGTCGACATCGCCGGCCGCGATGGCTGCGGCCTGAGTGCGATATTCATAATAGGCGTTAAAAATATTTTTATTACCATTTATGACTGACTGCCAGTCCTCCTCTTCAAACCCAAACATATTACTAGTCTGGGCCGCGGCCCAAACCGCTGCATGCAAACAATATACATTTAAGTCACTGTTTATTTTTGAAACAATCTCATCATCTAATATATCGTCATCGGTGCTGGTTACAAAAATAGATATATACGTAATCACACTGTCGGCTGTAAGTTCTACTCTTTCTATGTAAGGTGCGGGCAAATAAGTACCGAAGTTACTTATAGCGTCTCCTATAAAAGTTAATCCAGACATATCTCAGGCTCCGTTACTACTCCATAAATATCAAAGAACACTCTTTCATCTCCATCAATATCACAATCAAAATCTAAATCTATATAAAGCGATTGTTTATTAAAAATCTCAGCTCCCTTGCAAGCTATGTTTTGATCCACCTCTGAATCTGCTAAAACATCAAAATAATATTCGACATCATTTGTGGTAAATGCATATGGGCCGCTTTCCCACCAACGATTGGACTCTGTTGGATTGTTCAAGTCTTCTTCTATGTCTATAGGTCTTGTCATAAGACCATCTTTAACTTGTGGATCTGCTTTACTAAAATATTTTCTTTCTAATCTGCTCGCATCTTCTCCTGTTCGAACAAATTTGTTCCGAACAAAAACCTCTATTTCAAAATTGTCGTTTAAAATTAGTGTATTAACTTCTTCTAAATAAAGCAACGGATCTTGACCTTCTAAAATTATAACATTATCATCTATAAAATCTGGTGTTGTGTGTATAATACTTCGAGCACTATTAGGCGCCTCCGTCCAATCGTCGCGGGGTGCTACTCGTAACACATAATTCGCATCAATATTGATTTGCGGTATATTAGTATCGTTTGTTGTATCTTTGGTGGGTGAAGATGTGATTTTGCTTTGTAGTGCTGCTACTTTCCAGGCTGGGGCTGTTTGTGAATCTCCATCTAAAAACGCATCTCCAATCACATTATCGAGCTTGTATATATCTTTTGCAGGCTCAAACTTATCTTCCATGTCATTTAAGTTGAAGAAGTTGACAGATCTCCCCATGTTATTGTTGAGTGTGGATTCTAAATCTTGAAACAATGTTAAGCCTTCTAAATAATGGGTTTCGTTCTTTATTCTCTCATGTATGCTGTTTTGAATAACCGCATCACCAGTATACGTAAAACCTGTGGCGTCGGGCCCGTGACGGCCTATATATTTGGTGTCATATACAATGTTATCATCGAAAAACGCATAGTATGTTGGTCTAAAGCTACCAACAGATAACATTTTTCTACCATATGTTGTTAGCTGGAAGTCATATACTTGTTCTTTTTTGTTAATAAATTTGGCCATTATTAGTATGAACCTCCACCATGAGACCCGCTACGCATAGGATTGTGATATAGCACTTCAGCGTCTATTTTAATTAGCTCAACGAAAGATAAGTAATCGTAAGGCCAGTTGAATGAAACATTATAGTTTGTAGTCTTGTTGTTGGGATCTATTTGATCTCCGGTAGATTGTCCAACCTGCGGTACCATCAAATCTGAATAAATGTTCTTTGATTTTTGCTTAACCTTGAAAACCATCCAACGAAGATTTTCATTTTCCATCAGATTGCTCTCGTTTAGTAATTCTGTATCTACCAATTCGTGAGCTACAGAGGAAACTTGCGTAGTAATCTTTTTATATTTACGAGGAGCAAGGTTTTGCCAAATATAACTAAGATCATCTTTATCCAGATTATATTCAAATTCAAAAATGTACATTACAATCGGCTCTACACTTTCGCTACTTAAGAAATCAAACTGTGGTGGGAAAACATAATCTTGCATTTTTTCTATTTGTCTTCTGATTGATTGTCCAGCAGAGGTTAAGGAATCACCTGTCGCACTACCGACCGCACTATCCAAACTAGCATCGACTCTTTCTTGAGGAATACTGATGAATTGTTTACGCTGGGTGGCAAACTCGCCGGTGGTCTCGCTATATTGAGTTATGTATGGAATCGCTACGATTGCTTCTTTGATTGTTCTGCTGTCGGCTATTTCGCCAAGACGCGTGCTGGCTTGTTCTGGTGTGAATTTGACAATATCTGTTAAGGATTTCGCTGTTTTGAAAAGCGTGGAACCGGTGCCAGCAGCATTCTCGTTGTTATAAACAGAGTTGTTGTTGATTACGGAATAATGGTTTTTGAGCCAACTAGCTGGGATGTCACCAATCTCTAAGAACACTCCCTTGCTTGGGTCTTCTGGCATCACACCAAATTGGTGCCACATGCCTCTTGGAACAGACTGGGAAGCAAATGTTGGCAATGCTAAGTTGCTAGCTGCATTTGTAATTGGATGCACACCTTCATTACTAAAGTTTAGCATCGGTGTTTCAAACTTAGGCTGGATGATCCATTTCTTACCTACAGTCTCGTTTTCACTAGTGGTCGGGTTTCCGAATTGATCGGTTCTTTGTCTTACAATCCTTTCAACACCAAGATAGTTTACACTAGCACTTAGTTGCATTGAGTTTTGGTTAATGTTTTTGCCTTCATAAATCAAATCCCCAACACTAGAGATCTCTTCTGAATCACTGAAGGTTGGTATCAAAACTGTGCCTGAAAAGTTTGTGGGCGTCGTAACGGCGACCGATGCGGAAACACCTGGGTCAACTCGCCAAAATGCAGTTTTCGTCTCTGTCAATATCTTTTCTAAATCATATTTTGTGTCGGCTTGTGGCCGGAAAATAAAATCAATCCATGCTTCGCCGTTGTAATAAGGTGGAGTATAGGCACCATTAAAACCGCTTAAGCCATCTAGTGGATACGTAAGCCTAACTGCGTTCGCTGCTGCGCGGGCCGCATACGGACGGCCAGCGACCGGTGGACCGAAAGCGGTTGGGCGACTGTACATTGTAAAGTTTTCTCTGAACAAAGGATTTTGTTTTGGATCTTGCGGCAATGGGAATGAGCCCTTTCTAAATGCATTACTAACATAACTCTTGCCACCAAAAGTACTGTAGGCGCTGTTGTTGCCGGCGGCGCCAGAATCATGCTGATATGTTCTTGGGCCAGTGGTGGATCTACGAATCTTCAAGCGTGCAAGATAAGTTGTACCTGCAACAAACTCTAGATCACTAGTTACAACCTCTGATTCGAGTCTTGTAAAGCTACTATCTTTAAGGAAGAAGTTGGCCACCTCACCGAAGAAGTTTTCTGCCATATTAGAATATATAGAATCAGTGGAGTGCGCGGCGAACGAGGAGGTGACATCTAGAGTTGCGGATGGGTGGGGCTCTAAATCTATAAAATCAAGACCATCTAAATATTTTTCTGGCTTTAACAGCGCTTCAAATGGCACCTTATAATCCCAATACACCCCGCTAGCGTAACCTTCTTGAGCAAAGGAACTAGCAGTGTTGGCTGAAGTAATCATCCAGTCATCAATAAGGCCGGCGGTGGCGGCACCAAAGAATGTTTTATTTACTTTGGTTTCATCTGTCACGATGGGGTAGTTTACAGCAATGCCTGATTTAATTGAGTTATATAAAATGCCTGGTGAATAAAGAGTTTGCATTAATGGCCTCAGGTGTCCATCATTTTGCTGCACGATTGACGCGGCGCCTTTCTTTGATGAAAAACTCTTGCCGTAAGAACTGGAGAATTGAGTTACTAAATCCAAAGTTCTTTGCGCGGGATAAAAGCCCTTGTATGGATTAAATCTAATAACACCGCTGCAAACCAATTTGATTTCTTTCGCATTTAGAAGTGTGTCTTCTTTGATTTGCAAAAAGTTTCTCATAAAATCAGAGTTTGAATAATCCTTGTAGAAATTGGTTTGTGAGCTGTCGATTGTAGTACCTGGAATTTCGAACGTATCAAGCTTCTTATCATTAAAAAGACCATATTTTATATAATCTCCAACATGTTCACTGATTCTGAATTCTGGAACAACTGCGTAATCTTTAGCAATTAATCTTAATTCTTGTTTATAATCAGTATATTCATTAAACCAAGGTTCTGATGGGTGAGATTCAAAAGTGGCAACCCCGCCTTCCTTTATTACTATGCCTGCTTGAGAGCCGGCTTCCCATTTTGCTTCGCCACCAAATACATCAATGTTAGCGCCAAACATTTTCTCTACTGGAAGAGAGCCGGTTTCTGGGATTAGCATGCCTGATGGCGAAACGACGGAATTTTTCGATGAGAGGACATGTTTTCTAGCGTATAGGCCGCTTGGCGCCAAACTTCTGACAGCGTTTGCTGCGGCTGCCCTCGCCTGAGGACCTTGAACAATGTGGAAATAGTTATTCTGCAGTTCGCCAGCGTCTCCATTGCCGATAAGTTGTGTATACTCTGCGGTCGTACCGATTCCGGCTGGGACAGTTCTAGTAAGGAAATCATCCTGTGGATCTAGAAGCCATGAACTCTGCGAGACGGTAACACCAAACGAGTTGGCGAATGTTTTACCTAATGTTACTCTCGCGGCGTTAGAAGTGCGCCAATATTTGTTATCGTAGTCTGTCCGTTGATACGTAGAAGAACTAAATTCATTTCTTAAGGATGGGAATAATGCTTCAGAATACAAAACCCATTTAAGATTATAATCTTCTTTTTGTTTGCTTATGCTGACCAATTGATCAAAAGGTGTAATCGTATCAGGCAAAATAGAATATTGCAAATCATTCAAAAGGGTGTCATTGAAATATATTGATTCATTGTTGTGAGTGGTCTTTGCAGTAATTGCGCCGACACCAGAAACCTCTATTTGCATTACAGCAGGACGCCCCCGCATTGAAACCGGAGGCAGTCTATAATCTTTTATTTGTTGATTGTTGTATACTGAAAGGTTGTTATTTTTCCTATGTTTTACTAATATGGGATGAGCGGCCAGTCGAGCAGAAGTCCAACTCCAACCAAATCCAGATCGCCTACTGGCCATTAACAAGTTAAAGTAATCGTTTAGGCTGTTGATTTCGCCAGTGACATTAAATTTATCCATCAATGTGGCGTTTAGATATAATAAAACGCTTGTTCCGGCAGGGTGTCCTAGCACATTTGGATCAGTCGTTGAATCATCAACCGGTTCCGCAATAAATATTGATAAATGATCATTTGGCTGATACAGTGAGCTTGAGGCTGGGTTTCCTTGTACGCTACTGCCCGATACATAGTTAAAGTAAGCAGTATGACCAGTCGCAGAACTTGAATAATAACCAGCGGTGGGCCCATGCACTGGAGCAAGGCCATGATACCTAAGTGCCGCAGCGTCTACAATAGAGCCAGTTACCCAAGCATATTGTCTATCTGCTCTAGGAATCTGACGTTGTACCCAGAAGTTATCAAATTGTGATGATGTTCCGTATGCTGTATCAGAAGTAGGTATCAAAACTTTTCGTCTATTTCTGTTTACCTTGACAAACGATGGTGATTCACCTATGGCTGCACCGGGGCTCGTTACTAGAACAGAATCCCTACCGAATCTGTTGCTGTGACGAGTGAGCATCGTTTGTAAACCAAAATCTTGGCCATGTATGTTAAAGACTCTAATACCTGTTGTGCTCTCGCCTACGGCCTCATTAATAGATCCTGTGGGGTTCTGTGTTGGTCTGCGAACGCTTAGGTTGCGATAGTTAAGCGCATTATAAACGGACATCTCTGCAGCACGTATATCTTGGTATCCTCTTCCTTGAACTTCTATGCCGCCAGGCGCGCGGAAGCGGCCAATAATAATTGTTTTGTTTGGTGTGTTGTCTAAGTAAGAAAGTGAATAATCTGGAACAAACTGGACGTGGCTCTGATCAGTTCGACGTGTGTCGAACATTGATCGGTTTTGTGAAGCAGATGGAGTGTCGGTGATTTGAGAGGGAAGAGCAGGCTGATTATCTATGAATGCCCTTGGGTTGGAAAAAGCACCCACACTATGAACGACTTCATAACGCTTACTAAAGTTACCTAATATAGTAGTCATCGAGCCCGTCTTCATATGAATATTACGAATATTTACCGGTCGTTTAGCAACATGAACGCGATATAGATAGGCTTTTTGAGCACCAGTCAAAGGATAAGGCGTAAAGCTTGGATCGTTGGCTTCAGGGTAGGGGTAATCAGGACCAACCATACCAACTGCACCTGTAATGCCGACAAACTTACCGAGCAATAACTTCCACCCTTCAGGGCGAGTTAAATAAGTGTCTAATGTTGATCCAGTGTTGATAGCAACATGTCGATATTGGAGACCGCCGACCGCATGATTAGTAAATGGGCCCTGCATTGGAACCTCTAAATCGGGACCATAAGCATCATGGTGTAGATTAACGATTTCTAAATCTGATTGAAGTCTGTCAGTAACTTCTTTTCCATATCCGGCTTTGACAACTGCATTAGTTGAAGAACTGAGGATACTAAAAGGAAATGCATAAGATGATTTAACGTTTCTGTAGCCAACGCCGTCTTCCCAATCGCGAGCATGCTGGACTTTTATGATTCTCTTTGTTTTGTTCCAAGGCTCTTTAACATCGTTTGTGCTGCGGAGGTTTACTATATCATCAACATCTCCATAAAGAACATTTAGAGGAATAAACTTGTCAGTAGCGTTGATGGGGCCGGCTGGATAAAGAGCATTTAATGTAAAATGAATATTTTTAGTTTCTGGGAAGTTTACACCACCTTTGTAGGTTTTAATCCTTTTGGTGTTCAACTTATATGGTTTTGCTAATTTTCTTTCAACGAAGGGAATGCGTCCATATGCTGTTCTGTCGGGCTTTCTAAATACGGCAAGTGTTTGATTATTAACTTTATCAGCTGTTCTTATTGTCGTGTCTCTTTGTTTGTCTATTTCGACATCGCCAGATGATATAACTGTACTAGCACTTCGTTCTGCTCTTTCTCGCCACCAATCAGAGTTTTCTTTTTGTGAGTCTGAAACTGGATGGTGATTATATTTCCAATTATAGGTCTTCTCATTAATACCTAGCATGGGAGCTTCGGTGCTTGATTTATATTCAAGAGTTGGGAAGCGGGATTGATATTTGTTTCTTTCTAAAACATGGCTTTCTATTGTATTTAATACATCGTCTATATATTCTGCGGAGGCCGGCATTAATTGAGCCAATATCAATGATATAGAATCATCTAACCACTTATAATATTCAACATATTTCTCAACATCTTTAACTTCTGTTACTTTTCTGAAAAACATTTCCCTTAGTTTTTCTAGTGACTTATATCTGCCTCTATATCTGTTGATGGGTTCACCGATCAAATTATTGAAATCAACGACTCCCGCAAAGAATGTTAACATTTCTTCTGATATTGCGTTGTAGATGCTTTTTTCTATAGTATAGAAATAACTTGGAACAGTTTGAGTAACGCCATGAAATTGATCATCATCAGACAAAATCTGAATCATATCGGAGGATATTGGTTTTTCTGGATTTACAAACTTAAACGAGTTGACGTTTTGTTTTTTAACAATTTTTGTAGATGATGTGAGATATCCAAAACCCTTACCTGGGTGCTGATAGCCGGCAACTTTACCAAGCCAGCCAAAATTGTTTCTTGTCTGGGCGGATCCCGAGCTAATATCTGTTACTGTAAAGTTTCCTCCCGAATCGGAGCCTGTCACATTGTCGAAGTTCCAGTTAAGACCCAATGCGTAGAAGTTTAATAGATCATTGTTGCCGCGGCGGTATTGACTACCTGTATGCATGGGGGATAGATCTTGATAAGACGCTGAGATTCCCATGTTGTTGAAATCGTATACGTGCTTATCTAAATCGCTATCTTCAAGATATTTATACCAATAACGACAACCATTCAACAACACATCTGATGTTTGTAAGATGGTGCCTGTCATATTTGTGCGTCGAGCGCCGACATACATTCTTTTGTTTGCAGCTACAGCCTTTTGACCTATCGCCTTTGTCATTGAGCCCGTTAAAACAAAGTTGTCCTGTATAACACCCATTTCTTCGCGAACACCTCTGAAGATTACATCATATGTGTGGCCGATGGCGCCAGTAACAATGTTTGCTAAAGGATAGTTGTTGGGTTTAACTCTTACAGAAAAATTCCAGTGTGTATCATCATATACATTCAAGAATACAGAACTGGTAAGGGTCGGGAAGGGGTGCGGGTTTGTGGAGGATGTTAAAATAAATTTTACATTTTTTGATTTCTCGCTTTCTCTTGCAGCAAAAATTTGGAAGTTGGCAACATCACTATCAGAAATGGTTGTACTCCCGGTTCCAGCACTTTCGCTTAATTGGTGAATGCCGAGCAAAGAGCAACTAGGATATGATCTATCAACTGTATTATATTGATCATCATACAGCGGGAAAGTGACATCTACCTCTGTGGTGAAACCATAAATATATTCTGGAAATGAACCGCTAACGGCGCCGCCGCCACTTATACCTACCGTGCTACTGCCAGATAAAAATGCTCTGGAATCAGAATCAGAATCCCAATATTGTACAACTGTTCCACCTACTGATGCACTTTGATTCATAGAGGTTTTCTTGATTAACGTTTGTTCTAGATTATTTTTTAATTCATATATCTGATTATTGGAATATACATTCAACTTAATCAATCGATCATCGATATTGAAACATCTAAAGACATTTTTAATTGCTTTTTCCGTACCCTTGTTCTTAAAAATGCTTGCTA
>Ga0098034_1000991_pt1 | contig 10924 bp, 9 predicted proteins | sample 2_EtaG_FD_77062 | JGI IMG/M metagenome (GOLD analysis project Ga0098034, IMG submission 77062) | Marine viral communities from the Subarctic Pacific Ocean - 2_ETSP_OMZ_AT15125 metaG | ecosystem: Environmental > Aquatic > Marine > Oceanic | place: Pacific Ocean | collected 2015-01-07
CTTGTCCATGTCATTGCACATGAGGTTGCACATGTAGCCTTCAAGCATATGACTAGGCGGAAGAACAGGAACCAGAAACTCTGGAATGTGGCAACTGACTATCAGGTTAACTCCTATCTACACTTGATGGGGGTTGGTCAGAAGCCTAAGAACTGTTTATATGAGGAGAAGTATAACGGCATGACCATGACATCGGATGCTATATACGATGACCTTAAGGAGGACGATGACTCTGACCCAAGTCAAGATAATGAACAGGAAGACAGTGATTCTGAATCTAGTTGCGACTCAGAGAATACTTCACACCAAGAAGAAATTGATATAGCTGCAAGCTATGGGTGGGTTGATGACTACGATGGTGGTGATCCTGAAGCATTCTGTAAGGATGCTGGTTACGATGACGATGGTGATCCAATACCTGTTAGGCATTCACCTGCAGATATACAGGAATTAGAATCTAAAATTGAAGAAGCCTTATCACATGGGGAGTTTGCCCATCAGAAAATATCTGGCGATGAATTACCTGTGTCCATTAATGAAATCATGGAGCCTGCCAATATTGAAACTGTAGATTGGGAGGATGCTTTGCAGGAGTTTCTTACTGAGAAAGTAAAGACTTGTAAGAACTGGAACAAACCACATAAGAAGTGGTTTCAGCAGGGATTTTGGTTACCATCCAAAGCTTCATATGGACTTAAGGATATAGTCATTATGAATGATGAGTCTGGTTCTATGAATGAGGATGAAAATCAGGCATGCCTTACTAACATAGATGAGCTAGCCCAACTTGGAATCATTAGCTTTGACAGGTTGGTAGTGATGCACTTCACAAGTTATGTTGGTAAGATAGAATACTTTGAACCCGGAGATGATATTCAGTACATACGTCACTCATCTGGGGGTACATGTTTCCACTCTGCGTTTGAAAAAGCACAAGAGATGGAAAGGAATGGTGATATAGATCCTTCCTGTTATGTAGTTCTAACTGACATGTATGATGACTTCCCACCTGAACCTGAACATCCTGTACTGTGGATGTCAGTCACCCATCCTGAAACCCTATACTCTTACAACTGTATACCTGAGTATGGGAAACTAACACACTTATCTATATAAGGAGTATATGTCAATAATATTACACGACTTTAACAAAGAACCTTGGGATGAAGTCAGACCTCGCTACTCTCTAGGAGCCTTCTTAGGGGGGAGCGAGACACCTATGGTTAATGGTACTTCCAGTTTTGGAGGAGGTCACTCATGTATGAGGAGAAAGTTAGGGCTTGAAGAATTCCCTGACTTATCTGGCAAGCTTAATGTTCAGCGTGGACTTGTACTTGAGCCTATCTTTCTGGATGAAGCAAGCAAAATATTAGATGTGGGAATACATAAACCTAACTGCATGCTTCTTAATAACGACTATCCATTTATGATAGCTGACTTCGATGGAATAACTGAAGAGCCTGAGCCTTTTATTATAGAGGTGAAGACCACCCAGAGCAGGTCAAAGATTGATCTTGCTAAGAAAGGTATCGTTGCAGATGATTGGCTCACCCAAGGCGATCACTACTTACACTTTAATCAATGGAAGGGATGCCCTAATGAGGGGCAACCCTTTAAGGGTATCATCTTTGTGATAGCACACCACATTCACCATCCACCTATACTCATAGAAGTGTTGCGTGAAGAAAGGTTAGAACATATGAAGGCTCTGCTTATTAAAGAGCAGGAGTTTATTGATATGTTTAATGAAGGTATAGTACCTGAGCCAGATGGTACAAAGGATTCCACTGACTCAATTAACAATCGCTTCCCTGAATATGATGAAGGAGAGAGGGAAGGAACAGATGAAGAACATAAACTTCATGATGAATATAAAGCCTATACTAAACAGGAAGGTGCAATTAAAAAGGAAAAAGAAAAGATTAAAAATATACTTAAACTTAGTATGGGTACTGATAATATCCGTAAGATAAGAGGGGTATGTCACATAAGTAGGAACCCTTCGTTTAATAAGGGGAACCTTGTAAAAGAGTTAGAGAAACGGGAGCTGGGTCATCTTGTAGATGAAGCAACTTCAACAACGAGTAGATTTAATATCATATAGGAGAAATAAATGAGAAAAATTAAAACAACTAAGATAGGACAGAAGGATTATGTTGATGTAAGTGAAAGGGTTCTAGCCTTTAATGATTTATATCCAATAGAATCAGGCTACTCACTAAGGCAGGAGATTGTTTCTATCAATGAGGAAACAGGTACTATTCTCATTCATGCATGGGTTGAGAATGCAGAAGGTAAAGTCCTAAGAGATGGACATGCCCATGAATTCCAAGCTAATAAGAAGTCAAAGGTTAACATGACTTCTCATGTTGAGAACTGTGAAACAAGTGCAGTAGGTAGAGCACTAGGATTTATGGGTCTTGGTACTGAGTATGGGATTGCATCAGCAGATGAGGTTCGTAATGCTCAGGCTAAGGAGGTAGAGATGAAGGAGGCAGAAGGTTCTCAGGTAGAAACTAAACCTGCACCGAAGAAAGTTAAAGAAGAAAAGAAACCAGCAGAACAAACTCCTCCACCTGTTGACAATAAAACATTAGCAGGGGATGCTACTGATGAGCAGTTAGAATCTATCACAGGTAAGCCTGTTACATATGAGGTAAGGCATAACTCTCCTGAATCAACCACTCCAAGCTCAACAAAGGAGGCAGAGGAGAGATTAGATGATAGCGAAAGTGAGGAGGAGTACTTGGTTGACTTAAACAGAAGAGTATCTATGCTTAAGAATGAAGAGGATGCTAAAGCTTTAGCTAGTGAAGGTCGGCAGTGGAGTAACAACTGGGTATACAAGAAGGATCAATACAAAGCCCTATACAAATGTATATCAGAGTCCTTTGCAGCATTTAAAAAATCACAGGACACTGCTAAATTAGCTGGGATCAAAGGAGGTTCATGATAAAAATCAACAATAACTTGGGGGTTAATGATAGTATAAGTAGCTCCCTACTCCAAGATCCATTAGCCTGTGCATTGCTAATGTATTTTATCCTTGATCATCCCGGTGATGAAGGTGGTTCTATTGTTTCAGTGCAGGAGCTGTCAACCTACATGCTACAAACACCTAAGATGGTGAAGAAGCGGATAGAAAGGTTGGAAAGTGCAGGGTATATTACCTCCCTGAGTCGCTCCCATAACGAGGACAGTGGGAAGAAGCTGGCTAATTTATACATGCTTAACTTTGACAGCAAGCTCTTCCTTAAACCAACTAAGAAATCTGTACCTATTCAGGTAACAGATGACCACGATGTATTAATAAAGAAGTTCACTGATATTAATCTTCGTATTCATGGGCAAGAGTTTAAGCCACATACTACTGAGGAAAAACAGAGGTGGATTAAGGGTGCACAAAAAGTTCTAACACTTAAGCCTGCAGGTAAGGACTTCGACATGGAAACATATGAAAGTGTAGTTGAATTCCTTGCCAACCAACTCAAAGACTTTAACAATACAGGTGATAAATATAAAATGCGATGTAAAGATATGGGAAACCTTGTATATAAACATCCTAATGCTACTGATTGTAAATACATCAAGGCATATGAGTTGTTGAAGATCAAGTCTAGTGTATCATCACATCGTGATAACCTAATCAATAACATGGAGGAGCAGAATGTCTCAACAAGAAGTAATGATACAGGAAATAGTTATCAATCTCATGGAAGCATATGGGAAAAGGCGTGATGACGGAGAAAAATTCCTGATTGGTATCTGGCAGAAAGCTCTGGGTGGATGTAGTGAAGACGATCTTCGGATAGGATTTCAAAATCTTATATCAACTAGAGTTAAATCAGGTATGCCTGTACCTGCTGAGTTCTTTGAAGCATTGCATAAAGATCTATACGATGATGCACTGATGGCATGGAACCAGTTGTTCCAAGTATTAAAAGCACACCCCGGTAGACCAGTAAATTTTACCGATACTATTCTTGCCGAGTCAGTCAGGAGACTAGGAGGTTTAAACTTCTTAGGTAGCCTGACTGGTAACGAGTTACACTTCCAAAAGAAAAGCTTTACAGATACATACTGTATACTAGCAAAGCAGGGTGAAGAACACCCCAAGTTATGCGAAGGTACGTATGATGCAAAGCCAATAGAGATGCCCTCGTTAGCAAGACGTAAAACATTACGTCAGGATGAGGAGGCACATGATCAATCCTGAAACATCGCTACTAGCACTGTGTGTTAAGTACCCAGATATGCTACCCGTAATCAGAACAACTGTTGCGGTGAAGATGTTTACGAGTAAGAAGAGTGCTCAGATATTTTGGTCATGTTTAAAGCTTAAAGATGACAATAAGCTTGTCGATTCAGTGACGATATCTGAGTATATTAAGTCCAACAAAAAAGCATATGCAGTGTTCGATGATGAGTCAGTACTATTTGACTGCCTCTCTGAGATCACTACCACAGAAGTAAAGGCATCATCATATCAGGACTATTCTGATTTAATTGTTAACAACTATCGTAAACAGTTTGCGGTAGATGAGACAAGGAAGTCTGCTGATAAGATGAAGGATGGTGCTGATGTCACATCAGTTGTTGAAACACTAGGTGAGAACCTTCGTGAAACTGAACGCCTATCCTCCAAACCTTTTAACTCATTCCTCGGTATAGCTGAGGAAGAAATTGACCAAATAGAATTACGAGCTGAGCGTGGCCCAATTGGGTTGGACGAACTCTTTGTCCCAATGGCTTTCGATTCTCTTGGAAAATTTATAAAAGGATTCCGTTATGGTAGCTTATCCTTACTAGGTGCAAGGCCTGCTATGGGTAAGACAACATTCGCTGTAGCTTTAGCTGCCGATGCTGCTCGTAGGGGTATTAAAACTTTATTCATCTCGATTGAGATGGACAAGAGTGAGATTGCCCAGAAGATACTGAGCCATGCCAGCGGGATACATTTTAACAGAGTACTGGAAGGGTTTTCTCTTGAACAATCGGATTGGGATTCATTACTTAAAGCAAAGAGTGAATACCATGATGGTTGGGCGGAGAACTTAGCTATTGATGACGAGTCAAGCACACCTTCTGAGGTACTACGTTCTATCAACTGGGGTATCAATGAAGATTACAAGTACATAATCATTGACCACTTACATGAGTTAGTCTTTGACGATAGACGATCTCATATCTCCCTTACTGAGGCAATGGGTGATTACGTTAAACGTCTGAGGAATATATCCCAGCGTAGTAACATTGCAGTGCTGGCACTATGCCAACTTAACAGGGAGGTTGAGAAGCGTTCATCTAAGATACCACTACCATCAGACTTAGGTGAGAGTGGAGCACTTGAACGTGTAGCTCATAATATAATCATGCTATATCGTGATGAGGTATACAACAGGGCATCTGAACATAAAGGTGAACTGGATGTGGTAGTTGCTAAAGCTAGAGGAGGACAAACAGGAATTGCTACTATGGATTTTGATGGTGGCAAGAACCTAGTACAAGATCAAATCTATGAACTAAGAGCGAAAGGGGATTAATGGATAGTGAAAGAAAGGTATTACCTAATCGAAGACGGGGCTTCACACAGAAGGCTCGTATCGGTGGACATAAAATATACCTACATACAGGTGAGTACAAGGATGGTTCTCTCGGAGAGATTTTCCTTGATATGAATAAGGAAGGTGCTACGTTAGGGGGTATCATGAATTGTTTTGCAATCGCAGTATCATTGGGGTTGCAACATGGTGTCCCGTTAAGAAAATATGTAGACGCTTTTACTTTTACAAAGTTTGAGCCTGCTGGTATGGTTCAAGGTAGTGAGTATATTAAAATGAGTACGTCACCCTTGGATTATATCTTCAGGGAACTGGCTGTAAGGTACGAAGGCAGGGAGGATCTGGCTCATGTCCCACCTCTTACTGCTATTATAGATAAACAAACTGAGAACTATATCCCTGAGATAGACGGCCTACCACTTCCACTTGGGGATGAAGATAAAATATTACTGGAAGGAGATGACAAACAGGAAGATCCTCCTGTCCTAAAGAAGGTTCTCGATGTCCCAGAAAACCAAGCCCCCCCTTCCAAAGCAGAAGAGGCAAAGATCAAAGGGTATGAGGGAGAAGCTTGTACATCTTGCAATCAGTTCACCCTTGTAAGGAATGGATCTTGCTTGAAATGTATATCATGTGGTGAAACAAGTGGGTGTTCTTAAATAATTATTTTATTTATTTTATTTATTATTTATTTAATATAAAATAAAAGTAATATAATTTAACCCACCAATTAAGGCTTGTTCTATGGATGGAACATATAAACTAAACAGCTTTCCTAAAAACCTTAGGAAAATTATGGCAGAAAATGACATGAGTTCAGCACATCTAGCAGATCAGCTAGGTGTGGTACGGATGAGTGTTTATAACTGGAGGGCAGGCCGTGCCGACCCTTCTCTACGGAGATTATTTGAGATCTCCTCGGTGCTTGACACCAAGATAACCAATCTACTAATGGAGTAAATAATGCCTAGTTATAATAAGACAACAATAATTGGAAACATGGGTGGCGACCCTAGTATTAAGGAGAAGTCTACCTATGTAAGCGTAGCAACAAACGAATCATGGAAAGATAAGGAGACTGATGAGTGGCAGGAGAAAACATCTTGGCACAAAGTCATGGCCTATGGTTACGTTGCTGAGAAACTAAACAAGTTAACCAAGGGTACGAACATATTAGTTGAAGGAACCCTTGACTATTTCACACCCAAGGAAGAAGGTGAGACACCTGCCGCCTTTATAAAGGCACAGAAAATTCTTAACCTTTCTTCTAAACCTAAGGATAGTAAGGACGATATACCATATTAACTATGGAAGATAAGAAGTCCAACATAACGATACGGCTCCCTGAGAGTGCATTAAATATTTTCAGAGCTAAAGCTGCCAAGTCAGGTGAAGCCGTATCCAAGGTAGTAGCGGATGCCTGCGTATCAGTGATTGATACACCAAAGCTCATGGACGAGCAACAGGCTATGCCTACGGAGCTGACAGAAGGAAGACCAGTACCAGAAAAAATCTATCTGTCAGATCCTTATACATATAAGCCGTTTACTTTTCTTGAATCTGATTGATGGCGAGCAAGCGAAGCAGAACATCCTGCATCCCTAAGGGTTTTTGTGTTCAACCATTTAGGGGATGACTCCACTAGACTGTTCCACAGGAATATTCCTACAGGGCTAGGTCAGGAACGATAAAACATTCATTGTGTTTTCTTCTGTGAAATATACAAGGTGTGTGGATAAGCCTAATGTTGCGGTTGCTTGCCTATCAGGTTTAAATTATTACCCACCCTAGAGTACCTCTTCCCCCATAATATTCCCACACAGCTCGTTCTGAGCATTAAAATCTACCTAAGAGCAGGGGAATCAGCTATCTTATCCATAATCTGGTTCCTTATAGCATATAACTGATCCATTCTGGTTCGTTTGTTTTCAGGACTCATTGTCCTATCAAAACGAATTATACGTATACGTTTATTCAACTCATTAAATATACGTTGCTTCTTTTTAATGAAGTCACGCCACTTTAATAAATCTTTTTTCTCTTCATATATTTCTTTATACCTATCCCAATCTTCTAATTTTTTTGATAGTTGCAAATCATTATATGCCTGTTCTATATCCTGCATTCTTTCATAAAATCTAGTACCTGATCTCGTGTTACGGATAGGCGATGCCTGAAATGCTCTTCTTAATATGGGATGCTCCATTACTTTTGATGCAGGACGGACAGGAAAATCATTATCCTTTGATACTATCATATCTGCATGATGCACAGCCATCTCTCCAACCCACCCAAAGTAACCATTGACTATATGTGATAACTGCATTGGAGATATTTCTACACCTGCCCAGTCAAATCCCTCTGACATTCTAATCATTGTCTCAGAAGTATACAGGTCACGCTTCTCCTTGGCGGTCATGTTCTTAAAGCGGTATGGCTCTATTGGTCTGTCAAAGAAGAAGTTCTCATTGAAGCCTACCTCTACGAAAGGTCTAGCTACTTGTGGAATAAGGGACATGTTAAATTCCCTAACAAGAACAGACTTAAGTGCACTTGCAAACAGTTCACCATTAATAGGATCTTTCTGTCTTGCCATTTGGACACCACGCCACGTAAGGTTAGCCACTATACTAAGCTCATGTGGCTTCGGCATCCTGTAATGCATATCAGTGCCGGGGATATTAATCCACCAGAACCCATCTTTATCCCAGTCCTGTCTACGTTGCCACTCCTCATTGTCCTCATACATAAAGTATTCAGCTAGTGAAGCAAGAGTAATAGCCGTTGATACAATTACAACAGGCTTAGGATTCTTAATTAATGAACGTCCCATCTTATACTTACCTTGAAGCAAGGCATTTGCAAATGGGGTGACGGATGTTATTAAATTAACCCACCTTGCACCACCATGCAGGGTAAAGTCATGCACATCCTTAGCTTCAAATGCAGCCTTAGTTTGGCTATCACCCTTATCCAAATGGGTTTTATAAACCCAAGCCCTGTTTGCATTCTCTGCTTTATCACCCCAGTTTTGGTATCTATCCCATACACCCCTTGCCAATGCACCATATTTCCTAAGTGCATTCATGTATCCATCATGTGTTTCAGGATTCTGTCCTATAAAACCTGCCCTCATTTCCCTAGTCAGAAGCTTCTTAGCGTAGTTAGGATCATCTGATCTTAAGTAACCGAACTGCATGTAAGCTCCTGATACAAGTAGATCTGCTTTATTATTCCCTATCTCTTTCCATCCACCTGTTGCATTCTTGAATACATTAAACCCTGCCTCTGTTTGGGCAGCCGCATTCATAGTATCCTTCAAAAGATTCCTCTTCTTAAATAAAGGATTAGCAGTAGTTATTACAGTGAATAAATTCTTTGCACCTATTGCTAAACCTAATCCAGCAAAATCATTTGTGACATTCAACTGCCCTAACGACTTATATAATAGCTCATTATTTATATTATAATGAACATCTTTCCCGTCCTTAATTATCCTCAATGAATCTGGCCCCGGATGTTTTGTCCTTTCAACTAACCACTTACCAGTAATAGGATCTTTTATTTTCTCTGCTTCACTTAGTGTTAGTGTGGCAGCATCGTTCTTAAGAGATGCAGATACAATATGTAAGGCGTTCCTTAGAAGGTTATTAAGTAGATTATCCAGTGGTCTTTTAGAACCTTTTAACTTCTTAATACCTGTCTGCCCTGTAAGTGACTTGTAATTACGTGTACCTCTGGGCACATCTTTACCAAGATCCTCCTCAAAATATCTGAAGAGGGGGAGATACCACTCTGTATTCCAGTTAGATGCTGACTCATTGTTGAACAACCCTAAATCTATACCAAAATCAACAATACTTTTATTCCATAAGCCCATTTCTTTGGCGGCCTGCTCATAAATTAATTTTTTTGGAACTACTACACCAGTTGTTGCATCTTTCATTGTCCCAGCGATATTGCCTTTAACCGGATCTAATATAGCATCTATATCTGCACGAAGTATCCCTAAAGCTTCCTCACCTATCTCCTTCTCAAGGATGTCTGCCCTGTGCATGGCATACCATCCTAACCACGATTCCAGCTCTGATTGATTACCAAACACACGTACAATCTCCCACAACCCCTTACCTGTTTCATCAAGATGTGTTTCTTTTACTTTAATACCATCAATAAGAACCTCTTTTACCTTGACTAAGGAATGGTTTAGATATGTAGCCATGACACCATCCTCCCTGTTAGCTAAACGCTGCTTCATGTAGGGAACTTCACCTACCTTATGTTTAACTACAGCATGTGGATCAAGAACATCCCACTGTGCCCTTGCCCAGAATCTGCTCCACCACCCTGACTTAGTATTATCCTTAGCATTATGATCGGGGAACAATCTATTCATAGCTTCTAGTTGAGCAACACCTATGTCCCCCATGTTCTTGAACCTTTCATGGGCAGGCACTTCCAAAAGCAGTACCTCAGTTAGTTCATCATTTTTTATGCGGACATGTTTTACTGGCAGATCGGTAGTCTTACTAATATCAGGATCAATGTCAGTCTGACTCCTCTTAGACATATCAAGGGCTAGTTTGTTAAACAGTATCTTAACTTCATTATCATTAAGCAGTACCTCACCGAAGCCCATCTTTTTAAAGAAGTCTCGTACTAATTTACGTATCCATGCACTAAACTGTTCAACAAATGTAGGATTAAAATCCTCACCTGTCATCTTATGTACCTTATGGGCTAGTACTTCCTGTGATGCAATGGTGTGTGCAGTTTCTGCATCAGTCATCCCCTCTATAGCAAGCTTCTTACCGCCCTGTATATCTCCTAGTTGTTTCTCATACTCAGTAGCATAGTCTTCAGGGAATGAAGTCTTGACTAGCTCTTCAAGTTCAGTACGCATCTCATCATTAAGGATATTAGAATCAGGGTTCTTATAACTGCGATGCCCTATACCCTCATGCAGTAGTACCATTGCCACTTCTTCTTTAGATAGCAGGTTACCATAAACCAGAAATACAGTATCACTTTCTGGACTGTATGCTCCCTTAATATTACGCTTATCCATAGCGAATGGGTTATCTGCAAAGGCAATAATCTCTACCTTATTTATAACACCGGGGAACTGTGACTTAAAGGTTTTAATAACATCATTAATGTCGCCAATGGTAGGCTTCTTAGCCTCTGGAGATATGGTAACTGTATCACCCTTCAGGACAAAGAGTGTATTTTTATTTTTTAGTATAGCTTCATAGGCCGCAATCTCCTCCTTAGTATATTCCTTAACCTCACCATCCATCTCTGAGGTCTTATAGTAATCCTCAACACTCCCTTGGAATTCATCACCATGTAATTCTGCAAAA
>Ga0098034_1000992_pt1 | contig 10923 bp, 6 predicted proteins | sample 2_EtaG_FD_77062 | JGI IMG/M metagenome (GOLD analysis project Ga0098034, IMG submission 77062) | Marine viral communities from the Subarctic Pacific Ocean - 2_ETSP_OMZ_AT15125 metaG | ecosystem: Environmental > Aquatic > Marine > Oceanic | place: Pacific Ocean | collected 2015-01-07
ATTTTAGACCTGTAACTGGTAGTAATTTTGCTGATTTTAATAAACATGGAACTACTATTACTTCTCCAGAAAACTCAAGCCATGAAGTGTTATCTTATCCAAGATATATGCCGAGAATACATGATAATTATAGAGGGGGAGACTGGCAAGAAGATGTTGAATCCCCATTAAATAGTGATTTACCGGAAACAGTTCTTCAATATAGGAGATGGAAAACTAATTCTGATAATGATTATGATTATGATGTAGAATGGGATGGCGGCTCTACTGACTCTGCTTACATCCATCCCGCACCTGCATTAGATGGAAGTGTTTTTGCTAAGAGTTTACTTGCTCAATGGGTAAAATTAGGTGGATGGCCTGATAAAAATAATAATAGAACTTTTAAATTGGGTGGATTAGCAAACACTAAATATATAATGGACTACGGAAAAGTTCCTTTCACTCAATTAGGAACGGTAGTAGCGGCTCAAGGATTTGGAGTTGGTGGGGTCGATGATAATACCACAGGTTATGAAGAAATTAGTATTCTATATCCACCATTTATTGGTCCTAAATTTGATGGAATTACAAGGGCTAAAGACCATTGGGAATTGCCCGACCCTAAAACAATGAGGTGGTTTATTTTCTCCCCTGCTGATATGTATCCAGATTCTATGTCGAGAAAACACCATATTGGTTATTCTGGAGTAGTAGATGGAAATACTGTTAATAGGAATTTTACCGATTATAGTATTTTATTAAAGGGAGATAGTGTGTTTGGTAATAGTAATACCAATCATGAATATTATGAAGGCTCTTTACAAGAAGAATATGAAACAGATGAAAATTATCAAACATTACCTATTAGTAGTTCATCTATTGTTCCTTCTGAAATGAAAAGATTTGGTTTAATGAGATTAATTGACTGTACTTATGACTGGCATTTTAATTTAATAGACCCAGAAAGATTACCAAATGATATAAGTAAATTAAACACTCCTAATTTTGAATATACAAGGTATCAACCATTAAGAAGGGTCGCTTTAATAATTACTTCTTATGCTACCAGTGATACAGTCGTAACAACTATAGGAAATCCTTCGGGGATATTAGCCAATGGCGACCAAATTTTTACAGATGAAGGGCATTATTTAGGGAAAGTAAAGGCAAATAATACAAGTTCTACAAGTTTTACTTTAGTAGATGAATGTAGAAAACCTTTGATAAAATCAGATGGAACACCTCAACTTTATTATAATTATATTTATGTTTGTGGTGATGGACAAACTACTTTGGCTAATCAAACTGTATCAGATTCCTTTTATAGATTTCACACTAAAGGTAGAGGAAGTAAAAATACTTTTACAGAAGTATCTCCTTCTCTTGGTCTAAATATGTTACAACAGATGTGGAATGCCGCTATGCATCAAACAGGGAAACTCCCGATATTAACCCATTCATCCCCCGCTTATCCACCTACAAATTATTTAGCAACTACAGATAATAATACTTATTGGCAAATTCCATATGGAGTTATTGAGGGCGCAGGTAATGCACAATCATCGGGCGCACATTCTACATCTGGAAAAGGTATAGGAATAGAAGATGGCGATTATGCACAGACAACTTTGATTATTGGAGTTGACAAAGATGTTGATGAAAATATAACAGAGAGTAGATTTTTAGACCATTTTAATCAAAATTTCACTCAATTATTTGGGCCGTATAATATTGATAATGGAGATACTACTAATACTGGATATAATATATACACACCTTATACTTCTCATATTATGACTTTACCTCCTTCCTTTAGAACTTTTTATTCAACTGCTTATTCAAAGGCTTCTACTGGTCAAACAATAAATGTAATGCAAGAGAAACAACATTTAGTGAATAAAATTGAAACTCCTGTTAATAGTGGAGTTGATGTGGCTGAACCAAATTTTATTGCAAATAACCAAGTAACAATAGTAGTTGATGGAGTAGATGCTACAACTAAATTTCCTGTTAATTCTGTAGTTTATAACCCTTCCAATGTTCCTGTTGGAGTAGTAAGAAAAGTTTCAGCGAATCTAATAACTCTCTATGAAATGAATGCTGTCGCTGTAAATGATAATGAGGATTTACATTATGCAAAAGGAAATGAAATTGAAACTGAATATGTTCATAGTTCTAATATTTTAGAATGGATTCAAGCGGGAGGTAATCCATATGTGGGATGTAATGTTATTAGTTTAGGAAGTTATAGTGTAGAAGATTCTTTACCAATTAATATACCAGTAGGGGTGAGAACTAAAGTTCAATCTCGTCAAAGACATATTACTCGAAATTTCCCTTATTCTAAAACTAGTTATAGTGCAGTACCATCTGGAGATTCCGAAGATGAAGCAAAGGCTACTTATGGAGATGGATATGGAACAAGTGATTCATTGTATAATCATGCAGATAGTGCAGAATATTCCTTTTTAGCAACATTAGGAGATTGGAGATATGGGTTTTATAATTTTTCAGGAGAGAAAAAATTTGATTCTGATGCTTGTGGTTATGTAGGAACAGGAGATGGTTATATTGCAAGTGGAATATACGGAGTATTTCATCCTAATTTATTTTTAGGAAATTATAGTGGTAGGACATTGAACTTTACAGGGGCAGATGAAACTCAAGAAGGAGTCTTTACTTTCGATTCTATAAATCAAGAAGCGAGAAAAGCACTCTCTTCTTTTAAACCTGATATGGCTGTTCTTAGATTAACAAGTTCTCCTACTGATGATAATGATAAAAATTCTTGGTTAAATTTTGTGGATTTAACAGGCATGTATTTAATTGGTAATTTTGGAACAACAGAAGGTGAAAAACCTACAAGATTAGATTATGCTCCCTTTTCTGGAGAAATAGGGTCTTTTGATATAGCATACGATTTAACTATGGATGAAGTATATGATTTTCCAGAATTTACTGATGGAACTAATATAGCCACTTCTACTAAACTTAAAGTTGATAGAGAAGAATTTCATATTGCAGGTTGTGTATATAGTGATTCAAGCACTACGGTTACTCATCCCGCAGATAAAAGAATAGTAGCAGGATTAAGAGTTTCTGGATTTGCGTTGGGGAATATAAATTCAGGTATTACTCTCCATAAAATTGCTTCTATAACAGATTCAACTCACTTTGTTTTAAGTTCGGCTCCTACCAGTGACGCTTCATCTTCACAAACTAATACATTAGGATTTTTAAGTTCTCAAGGAGATTATACTCCTATGAATGATTGTATGGTTGACCCTAAACATATTATATATGTTCATGAACATAAAAGAAATATTACTGGTAAAACAGTAGCCCATGAACTTTTAATTGATAATGTTCCTTATAATAAAAAAGGTGAGGTTCATTTCTTTAACAATTATAGAATTATGCGCCCTGCTGAAACTTGTTTATGGAAAAATTCTCCTAATGAAATATCTATCGGTAAATTATCAGGGGCAACTACTAAAATGCCTCAAAAAGAAACTATGTATGATTATGTTCCTTCTATACAGAGGGTAAATAATGACGGAAATCCATCTGGTCCAAATCTTAATAGTAATAAATGGTATAGAGGATTTACTGGAGATAATGAACCCCCAATGTCTATGTATCTAGCGGTGGATATGGATGCGAGACATGCTAATTATGTTTCATTAGGTACTCTTGGTGGAACTGAAAATTCTCCAAAAGTTACTGGTAGTGATTTTAATGATAAGGTGACGGCAGGGTCTTTAAAGACAGGGGATATGATTAAAATACAATATAATAATTATTATATTAAATCCATAGATAGTAATTCTTCATTAACTATTGCTGGTAAATTTAAATCTCATGATGGAAATGCTTTTTCGGGAACAGGTTATGTGTTTAATAATACTTATACTGTTCTTAGAGATTATATCCACTTGTTTAATCCTACTGGAAATAGAAATACTTTCAAGGGGGGCGACCCATATTCTATGCTAATTACTGATGGATTATCTAAACAAAAAATATCTATGGGATTAGAAGTAGATTATTATGATGATAGAGCATTATGTAAATTATCTATTGGTAAAATAGAAAAAGACCTATTGGGCTTAGTTTCATTTGGAGAAATCTTTACTTTAAAGTCATCAGTTCCTACTAAATTAACTAATGTTGTTTCAGCAAGAATTGGTTCAACAGTGACCATTGGAGAAGAAGTAGAAGATATAGTTAATAATTTAATATCGTCTGAAAATATTTCATATGATATTTCTGATAATAGAGAATATCCATATTATATTGCTCCTAATTATCAAGGTGTTGATATTTTTAATGCGTCTAATTTTGCTGCAAAATATAAAGAAAAGGAAATAAGAATAGATGAAACTGGAGTAACCCTTATTAAACAAAGTAATGATTTAGATTTCCAAAATATAGAATTATCTTATAATAATAAAGACTTGAGAATTATAAGTGTAACAAGAAATAAATCTACTTTTGACCTTTTTAATGAAATAATTGTATATGGTAGTGGACTTAAATCTATTAAGAGAAACCGTAAGAGTATAGATAAATTTGGGAAGAAAACTCTGGAAGACGTAAATATGGAACTTGTTTCACAAGATGATGTAGATAATAGGGCCAAATCACTACTGAAGGCACATTCCGATGGTGATGATAGGTTCACAGTAAAAATGTCTAGCACAGGCATTGAATTGGTGAAAGCAGGTGATATAATCACTTTGGATTTCCCAAGCGAAGGAGTTCCAAAAGATACTTACAAAATTTATGAAATTAGAAGAGAATTAGCAGGGCTTATAGAATTAGAAGTAGGAACTTATCGTAAAGATTTGGCTAATAGATTTGCAGAATTATCTATAATGAATAAATCTAATGCTGCATCAATTAGAGGAAGTCAATTCACTTCAACTACTTCTCCATTGGACTTCTTTGATTCGGTTAAACTGAAAGAATTAAGACTTGTGATTAAAAGGATAGGTTTAGTGGACACGGATGCTTTCACATTGGGATTCCAAACCGACTCAGAAAGATTATTAGATTTCGGAGCGACCATGCAACCCCAAGAAACAATAACAGAGATAATAAGAGATGAGGATTTTATATGATAACAGACACAACAAAGAAAAAAATGGCATTATTTCTTAGAGAATTTTTTGGAAGCACTTCGGGTAAAGTAAAATTTGGAACAGGTGGAGGTGGAACTAATCCTACATCTACTACTCTTGATACTCCTTTACCTACTAGTACAGATTCTGATACTACTTCTAGTTCATCAGATGATAAGGTTGTAGAATTTAGAGGAACATTTACTGGGACTGAACTTCAAGGATATACTATTAGGGAAGTAGGGTTTTTCGGTGATGTTCCTAAGGATGATGAAATGGCTTTAATAGATGATGCTACTTATGATTATAGCCCAGTTGAAAACATAATGCTTTCAAGAATAAACTTTGATGCAATAGGAAACTTTTCAACAAGTGACACTATCGAAGTGATATATACGGTGGAGGTTGAGTGATATGGGAGCAGTAGCAAATAGCGGACATCTTAGTACTTTATCATCTACTGCCGCTAATGGATTAACAGATAAGGTAGATTCTCCCCATTCAGGTCTGTTTAAGGCAATACATACAATGTCTCAAGGTAATTATGCAGTTAAAGATAATGCTTCTGCAATAGGATTTGTGCATACAATTGCAGGTGGCGGTTCACCTAATGTTGAAGTTACAGCAGGTAAAGCATTTTTTGATGGGAAATATGTAGCCGTTGATGCATTACCCTCATCCCCTGTTACTTTAACTAAACCTTCTTCAGGTGCTTTTTATCATTGGATAGTAGCACAAGATGATGGGGATGGAACTTATTCTTGTGCAATTGTTGCAGGTTCAGTAGACGGTGTAGTTCCTGATTTGAATACTACTGCCAGAACTGTTGAGAAAATTCCAATATCTTTAATTAAAGTTCAATCTACTGATACTGATTCTACAGTAGCCATTCAATACTTTACAACGAGTAAAGAACAAAACAGTTTATCAATTGGTTATTCGGATGCTAATGTATATACAGAAGCAGGTAGTATAACTGGTTCTGCTAATGGGTTACTTTACTCAAGTGGTCTAACTACTGCTGGAGCAATTCTCACTATGGCAACAAATGAACCTTCTGTTGTTAATAATGATGTTTTAGGTCGTATTAATTTCCAAGCCCCTTTAGATACTGGATTAGATTCAGATTTAGTTGGAGCATCTATAGCGGCAGTAGCACAAGATACATTCTCAGATACAGTTAACTCAACTGCATTAATATTCCAAACAGGTAAGAGTGAAACTGCTACTACTAAGATGACTATTGATGAAGATGGCGCAGTTACTTTAGCGGCAATTGCGGCCTGTGGTAGTGATACAGATAAATTTTTAGTTAGTGATAGTGGTGTTATAAAATTTAGAACTGGCGCAGAAGTAAGAAGTGATATAGGAGCAGGTACAAGTAGCGTCACATTATCTGGTAGTTCTGATGACACAATAGCAACTGTTACTGGTGCAAACGCTCTTGCTGGTGAAGCCAATTTAACTTTTGATACTACTACTTTAGCAGTTACAGGAAACCAAACAATTACCCCTGCTAATGATGTTGGGGCGGCGGCTTTGACTATTACAAATGCAGATACAGACCAAATCGCTTTAGATATTAATGCGGCTAATATAGATGCAGATGTACTTGATATAACTGCTAATGCTTTAACAACTGGTAAAGCAATTAATCTTACTACATCTTCTGTCCCTGCTGATGCAGGAACTTCGATTGTTAATTCTTTCGTTATGGCGAATACAAGTACAAACAGCCAAACTGCTAAAGGTTTATTCTTTGATTTCAATAAGACTGGAATTACCGCTAGTGGTAAAACTGCTAATGTTACTGGAATGCAAATAGACATAGATGATTCTGTAACTAATGTAGGAACAGTAAATATAACTGGATTAGATATTGATGTTGATTTCGGTAATGCTGGTGGAACTGTTAAAACAGTAGGATTAGATGTTGCAGTTGGAGCAGGGGGAACTGCCGCTGATACAACTTATGCTGCATTGTTTAGTGGTGGTAATGTTGGTATTGGAACGGCTACTCCTATGAATATTCTACAAGTTAATCATACGGGTGCAGATACAGATGATGGTGTGTTAATTGTTAGAGATGACGCTTCAACTGCTGATGGAGATTTATTAGGTGGAATGGGCTTTGATTCTGCTGATGGTAATATACCAAGCACAGTTACAGAGGCTTCTGCATTTATTGCAAGTTATGCAACAGAAGACCATGCCGCAACTGATAAAGGTGGTAATCTTAAATTAGGTGTATCTTTAATTGATGAAGATGATGATGTTGTTTCAACAGTTTTAGCAACTGTTGGTCCCCCTGATACTACTACTGCTGCTGCTGGTGCTGCTCCTGCTGTTTACGCAGGATTTCATTCAAGGGCAACAGTCGTTGATGTTGGGGATGCTACTTATTCACCCGCACTAACCTGTTCAGGGACTATAATTTTAATGTCACACGCTGATACAATTATTACTTTACCTGATGTTGGTGCTGCGGATATTGGAGTACAATTTACTATCATTAATATGGCGGGGGATACTATCGAAGGTCAGATAGTTTCAGCAGATACTAGCAATACTCGTTTTAATAATGTGCCGCAGGGCATGGCTGCGTTGAGTTATGCAGCACAAGACATTGGTGCTGGCCAAAAAATAACTTACTTATGCACAGCCGCAGACACTTGGTATGTTCTTGCGGGGCCGACGGCTGAAGAAGAAGAACCAGAAGAGCCATGATGAAATATGTTGTGAAAACACTCACTTCTGTTTATAAATCTAAAACAATGTGAAAAATCTAGTCGGTTTGACGGAGATGAGATATAAAGGGAATCCTAATAGGGAATAATAATCTACCCCAATTATATATTTTAATAAAAAAAAGAGGATGAGGCCGAAGCCTCAACCCCTTTATCGCCAAAGGTAACTACATTTGGAGCATTCCCAAATCTTGATTAGTTCATTTGAACCAATGTAGTGACCCTTTATTCTCTTAGGAATACAATTCCTAGAGCAATTTTTACACTTATGTTTTAAAGCCATTATTATCTCTTCTTAGGGTTATCATCTTTAATAAGATTATTAATATACTCTTCAACACTTTCTTCTGTTATTGAAGTTCCGCCAAATGCGGCGAAAAACAGTACACTAATAATCATAAAAAAGAAAAACCATAAAAATACTTCACCTGTTGTCATTACCAATTCACCTCTATTTCTATTTCTTTTTCTTCCGTTATGCTAAACGCTTTTATCATATTGTTTTCTTGCCCATGTTTCCACAACTCATATACTAGTTGTGAATCCTTTAGGCAATAATCCACTACGACATCATATTCTCCTTGCTTCCATAATCTCGGAGCATCCATACTGTTAAGAGTCTTTTGCTTGCCTAACGTATGGTCTACTAAATTATTTAAGGAGTATCTATCCCCATAATTCTCGACAAAATACTTACTAGTGTCGATATATTGCTTATTAGATATGTATTTACGAATGCAATAAATATCCATTGCATCCCTAAGAACCGGAAGGTCGAAGGCTACAATATTATGTCCAAGTAATAATCCACCCTTTTTTAAGTGGTCATCTAAATCAAATTTTAATTCTCTAAGTGGTTTAGTTTGAACATTGCTTTTAGTAAAAGAGTCGGAAACAGGTTCATCAACATATACTGTTCCTGTATCGCCATTCCAAGTAGTGACTGTTGAAACTAGAAACATGTGAGTGTTACCCCATCCCCCAATATCTGTTGAGAGATTTTTTGTTTCTAAATCAATAGCCATTACATCATTCATTCTTGCCGCCCCATAACTTCAACACTTCATCTTCTTGTTCTTGTTTTGGGGTTGGTTCGTCAATATAATCCCCTCTCTTTAAGAAGGCACATAGTTTGTTACCAGCCACGCTAACTATTGCGGCTACTTCCCAACCTTCGTTGCCTTCTGTATTTAGGGAGTCAATCATAGTTTTCGGCCCATCTTGAACGTCAAAGACGACATATTTATTTTCCCATATTATTTTCATTTCTTTTTATCTCCTGTTTCTTTTGGTCTTAGGTAAGTTGATTTCCCTATTTTAGTGGTTTCAAACATTTCGCTAATCTCGTTGAATTTATCATATACCGTTTGGTGTGACTGCCCACATACTTCTTCCACTTCCTTTAAGAATAAAGTCTTGTGGATATATCCCCCTTCTCTTTTTTGATGTGATTTAGCCTTTTCTAAGCAATTAATATACGCCTGTTGGAAGTCTTTCCACTTACTCTTCTGTAACAGCGAGGTATTATCTGCTTTAATAGCGTTTTCCAACCAACTTACTAAAGCCATATAGCATTTTCTTATAATATAAGAGGCTTGTCTAACATTTTGGGGATAAACAATGAACCTTTCATTGCGGTTTTCTATTGACTTAGCCGTAGAAATAGCATTCAATACTGCTAATTTAGCCATATATTCAACTAAATTCATTTCAAATAATCTAATTATTTTACGAATTTTAGGATTAACATTGTCGATATAGCGTAATAAATTATCATGTTCCATATTCATAACATCTTTTGCTTGAGGATGATAAACTACAGTCTTTAATTTATCTTCTCCCATTTCATAATAACGCTCTTTTAACAACCTATATGCCGTTATAATTCCATCTTTTAAGAATAGGGGTGGTCCTCTATTCTCTGAAATCTCACCAAATTTATTAATAACGTCTTTTCTCATGTTAGTAATAATATCATCAGGAACATCCCAAATAAATGGAAGAAACCTTTGTAAAAGACCTTTAGTAGCGATGGTTTTTTGTAAAAATTCAGGAACATAAGTTGCAGCAATTATGGTAAATTTAGAATCTAATGGTATTGTGGGTTTACCTGTTAATATTTTTTCATAAACATTAGCCTTAATGTGGAAATTATTCATAATATGTTGGAAAACTACAGCCATACCTTCTTTGTGACTACGCTTTTCAAACACCCCACTATTCTCAAACTCATCAGCAAACCAAAGACCTTCTCCATGAACAGGGCCAAACTCTATTATCCATGCTTCTTTAGCGTTATCCCTTTTAGCGGTGGCTTCTGCGGTTGCTTTTAGCATTTCTTCTCCAACCAAATCTCCACTATTAATTAAATTTTGAATTGTATTCATTCTATCTTCAAAGACTCTATTAATTCTATCCTCATCATCTATGTAATCTTTATTTTCCCGATGAGAACCAACAAGTGCAGCAGTAGTATAGTCTGCTAATTTTAACACATTACCTGTAATATGTTCATCTTCTTCTAACTCGTTATAGATTTCTTCCATTAAAGGTATTAACACATACTTCAATAAAGTAGTTTTACCACTCCTAGCAGTTTGAATCCAACATGTGTGAACTCTAGTATCAATAGTAGTTGGCCCATAAGGTATTTCCACCATATGTTTAACTAAATCTCCTAAAATAGAATAATAACCTATCATTGCAGGAATGTTATTATAACGGGAATAACTTAAACAAACTTTTTCAAAATTACGAACAATTTCTGGAAGTTCAATTTCATTAACGGCCTCTTCTTCTGCATCTAAAGTTTCTTCTTCATATTCATAATCCCAATCATCGTCGTTCATTGTTTCACCTTCTTTTCGGAGTTAAATATATTTAATATTCTGTTGGCCGTAGTATCTCCAACACCATCTAATTTACATAATTCACTTACTGTGCAATCCCCTATCTCCATAATAGAACCATATTTTTTAATAAGAGCCTTCGCTTTATTTTCACTAACTCCCTTTATGGTGGATAGCATATTTATCCTCACATCATCGGTAGTTATTCTTTTGAATAAGTGA
>Ga0098034_1001001_pt1 | contig 10876 bp, 12 predicted proteins | sample 2_EtaG_FD_77062 | JGI IMG/M metagenome (GOLD analysis project Ga0098034, IMG submission 77062) | Marine viral communities from the Subarctic Pacific Ocean - 2_ETSP_OMZ_AT15125 metaG | ecosystem: Environmental > Aquatic > Marine > Oceanic | place: Pacific Ocean | collected 2015-01-07
CCCACCGTGAAGCGTCTATTCCGTGCTGCTTCTTCAAACGCGGCTGTATGTCTATTAGCTCACTGCCAAACTCATCTAAGAACTGTTCTATGGTGCTGCGTTTGGAGGCTAGGGTGCCAGCTCTAGCATCGTGTGGTAAGTGGATTTGCTTGTAGTTGTACCCGTACTCCTCTTCCTTCTCGTGGAACATCTTAAAGTAGTCGGGGAGGTGAATACCGTCAGCCTCGTAGTAGTCTATCATCTGGTAACGGTCGGGGTACTCCTGCCAGAACCAGTAAGCACTTGAATCAGTTAGGCCAAGGTCACTCGCCACTGACACATCAAGGTCTGGGTTAAACGGGTAAATACCGACCCTACCGTCTCGCTCGGCCTCTGCTACCAGATGGGCGTAGTAGGTGCCCACTACTGCGGCCTCAAACGAGCACTCAAACTCCTGCATGTACTGGTCTTCGGTCATCTGAGCTCGCATTTCTGTAAGCTCCTCCTCACCAATTATAAACGTGGCGCTGGCTTTTAGAGTCGCATTGAACCAACCTTCTGAGCGAGACCTTTGATAAATGTCAAAGAAGTGGTTCTTGCCTTTCGGAGTGCCGATGAAAACCGCCCATCCTTTCCTATCCGCGAGTGTAGGCAGTACAACTTCTCCCCACAAACTAGGACGACAATCGCCATACTCATCAAGCACAACCCCATCGAAGTAAAGACCACGTAGAGTATTAGGATTATCAGCTCCATACAGCGTGATGCGAGCTCCATTAAAAAGTTCAACGTATAGCTGAGATTCTGAAACTTTCGTTGCTGTGTCAAGTGTCGCCTCCTTTAAATAGTCCCATGCTATGTTCTTAGCCTGAGAGTAGAATGGCGCTATATAGCCGTACCTCGGGTTCTTCTTTTGGCTGTACAGCGCTCGTTCATGTAGATCGTTGATGCAAGCTACCGTCTTCCCACATCTTCGGTGAGCTACTATGCAACTCCAACGGGTGTTTCTTTGATGAAATGGTATGAACTGCGAACGTGGGCTGTACGCTATTTCAATCACGTATTTTCCAGAATACCCCACCAGTGACAACCAACCTCAGCGTTCAAGGCTGCGGCCCAACCTGAGACTTTAACAATGGAAAGAGCTGGTACGGCGATGTTCAACGCCATTTCGGGGGACGTGGACTGGTTCAAGTAGGTCTCCCCCTTGAAGCAGAACACCCCTGAGCGCAGTACGCCGCTCATGTCTGTTGATCTAAGGCGGACGTTTACTCGTTTGCCGCCACCCTCACTAGCCCCCCACCCTTTCAGCACCAGGACCTTAGCCCTTGGCACCATGCGATGAGGCACTAGGGACTTATTACCCCCCGCAGCGATCATGTTGTACACCAGCCCTGCAGTCCCTGTCTTGTGAAGGTAGATATGACCAGCAGCAATCCCGCCAGAGCCTACTGAGATAGCGTACATGTCATTCACGAACCTAATGTCCGTAGCTGCTGTGTTCACGCCCGTAGTACCGTCTATGGTAACGTCTTCAGTCTGTTCATCCCCCGACGCGTCCAGGTACGCAAGCCTCACAACTAGAACCCCTGTGGCAGAGGTACCGTTGTCAGCAGCACTTTCACTCACAATTCGCATCTGCTCACCGGCGGCGGCCGGAGTGGGGATTGTGGTGTGGCTCGTCGGGGCTGATGCAAGCTCGTTACCGCGCCAGATGTCTTCCCCTGTACTCGTCGTGCCTATGCTCTCACGCTCACCTAGAGCTGACATAATAGAGTTCTGGGCAAATAGCCCCCTCGCCACGTCTTCGTAGAAGTTGTTCTCTATTGTATGACGTTCTCTACCCATCGAGGTCAGTCGGTGGTATCACGTGCTTGATAACCCTCTCCTCAGCATCGTCCATCAGTTTAGCGGAGGCAGAGGGGAGGAGCTTTCCAAATAGCTTGTAGAACTCGGTCGGGTTTTCGTGCCCCCAGTACGCTAGACGGTTAACTCCGCCTATCATCTCAAAAGCGTCTAAGAAAGCAGCAGTTACTCGTTTACGGCCTATCACTCTGGGTAGCACGACGTTTTCCCTTGCGGCTTCTGACATAGCGCCAAGTGTCTCGCCCATCTCTTCGAATTCGTCTGCCGGTATGAACTCTATCACGTTTGATTCTGCCATGCTTGGCATTTTAGCCTATAAACAGTATACGGCGCAACTGAGAACTCCGTTTTCATACAGCAGAAAATGTACCCGACCCTCCGACGATTTACTAACAACCTAACTATGGGGTTAAGGGGCGGGTGCCCCCGTGCTTAGTTGTTGGTTTATCGCGCCATGCTAACGCCGTTAGCATGGCGCACAAAACTAACGGGCAAAAAAAGGCCCACACACGGTGGGCCTTAGTATTGCCGCTGGCTGCTACTTAACTATAAAAGTATAGCCTTGCGCCCTACCAGCACGACGCAAAGTGCGCCTGCCTAAGTTTGCTTTAGCAAGGTTGGCTAGTAACTGTGGCAAAGGTAAAACCTTTTTGTTACCAAACGCAGCCTTTAACGCGGTATAGTGTACCAGTTGGTTACTGCCCAAACTTTTAGGCTGCGGCTGTAAATGCACGTTAGCTTGGCCCTGTGGGTATACCCATTTGCCCAAGCTGTTACGATGTACACTAACGGCCTTAGTAGCGCCGGTTTTTGCTGCCGGGTTTTTGCCGGTTACTTTAGTTGCTACTTTAGGTGTAGCGCCCTTTTTTGCTTGTACCATTTTAATACCTATATAGGTTGGTAAATTGTTGCCGCGGTATTGCTGCAACTAGTAACCATTAAACAGTATTTAACGGTTCGTGTACAATACCGTTTTGTTATAAGCAGCGCAGTTTTTATACCCGTTATCCCGAGCACTAGGTGGCCTGTTAGGGCGTAGCGCCATTGTTAGGTTGTTAGCTCCGGACTCTACGAGTCCTTGGACTCTAAGATTCACTCTGAAGTCTAGAAGTCTTGGTCCTTAGAACTCAGGACTGAGCACTTAGCACGAGGCCAAGATTCGATGGACTCAGTACCAAGAATTTTGGTCTAGATGTCCCCTTACGGGGGGAATTTGGGCTTTGCAGAGCACCCAGTCCGTAGTCCAGTTAAACTGTTTCGACACACTCACGGCGACGAATAGACATATCAGTACCCAAAGTACCCAAACTTTTTAACACCACAGTACAAAAAACTAAAAACATACTTCACATACTTCCATTATTTTTTACTGCTACCTTACAAAATACTTTGGGTACTTTGGGTACTATTCGTCATTTCTGTATAAAAAACAAGCACTTACCAGTACCCAAAACCGACGAAATAGTTTGGGTACTGTACCCAAAACCTTGGGTACCGCTATAAGTCGTGTTTATCTTAGTGCCCCACCACTATACACTCGGACGGACAAAAAGACTCCGCAGTACCCAAACTTTGGGGTACTAGTACCCAAACTTTAGGGTACTTTGGGGTACTATTCGTCACACTCCGAAATAACGTTATAAAGACAACACGACGATAACAAATTTTGACTCGTGTTAGAGTATTTCGACCGACTTGACCCAGTAGTGCTTCTTGTAATTCACACCGTCTATCCTCTTCTGGTCTATAAACAACCATCCATGACTCAGCAAGGCACCTTTGAAGTCCTTGAGCACGTAGGCCGGAGTGTTCCCCATGTCAACCATCCTTTTCAGAGTCGTTATACTAAACCCGTAGTATTCGGCATTCTTGAACACCATGCGTGGATGATTGTTAGCCGCTGCCTTGTTGTGGAGCTGTGTACTCAGTGCATCCAACAGGTCTTCGTAGTATTGGTTCTCCTGTACATACTGCTGGCTATCCCTGTCCGCTAGCTCTATGTTACCTACTCTTTCGATGCCTCTTTCGAGATTATGTAACGCCTCTGCCCAGAGCTGGTCTCTATCTGCCTCCAAGTCAGCGAATTGCACTTGAGTAACTGGAACGACAGCATAGCGCCTGTGGCCGGAACTATCAGGTGGCAGGAAGTCGTTGACATCGTTAGTGGACCCATAGATAACAAACTTTCTCTTGTATTTAGTGATGAAATTAGCATACATTTCCCTTGCTTCATCCTGACGAGCAGTGATGAATCCCTTTAATTTATTTCGCTCAACACCCATCAGGCCACCGAGCTCATCAAAGTTACAAACCAGCCCTCCGTGAGCCTGCCTAACGACCTCGCTGTTAGCTTTCGATAGATCCCCGCTGAGCATGGTGGTAGTATAGTCATAGCCCCAGAGTATGTTAGGTATGCTGGACTTACCAATGCCTTGGGGGCCGCTCGTAATAACCATGTAATCGACTGGTGTTCCAGGGACTTTAAGCCGAGCCAGACTAGCTGCCAGCCACTTACTACCGACCTCCCTTACTATTGGAGTGTCTGGGGCACCGCAGTAGTCAATAAACATGGTCTCTACCCGCTCAACCCCGTCCCACTCGGTACTCATTACGTTATCTAGGAACTTTCCCTTGCTGTTATCCTTACAGACATTCGCTAAACAGTGTACTCCCCCCTTCATTGGGACCCTACCCATGCTGAGGTTGCTTTGCATGAACTCGACTAGTCCGCTGGCGACTGGGTCAGTAACAACTTGGTCATCCAGCATACAGGTGTTACGGTCTGTATCATACCAGAGCCCTCGGTAGCTGGGATGCTCCCTAAATAACTTGGAGTAGTTGGCCTCACACAGAGTTACTGTCATTCGACCCGACTGTGCGAAGGTACACATAAGGTCGTACTCTTCTATCAGGCGCTCAAGTGGTTCCCTGAACGCTGTTCTGGCTGGCAGGGCGTTGAACTCTTTAACTACGTCCCTACCCCTTACCTCCCAGTCTACTATGAGGTCATCTATCTTGTCATCGTAGTGCGGAAGCTCGGGTATTACTACCTCTCCGTCAAACTCAGCTCTAACTGCGTACCGAAGCTCGTCGTAAGACTTACTGATGAGGGGCCTTCTGATGTCTCCATCTGGAACGATGTACACTCGCTCTGGTTGTATAGTTTCGATGGCCTTGCGTATCCATGGGTGTAGGCGTGTATCTCCCTTCTTTGTGCGCCAGTTATCCTTACCTGGAATACCAAGGGCGGGGACCCCGAGTGAAAGCATGACCTTAGCTGCCTTCTTTTCACCTTCACATATAAACAAGCTGTCGCTGCCTTCGAACGACCAGAATTTAGGAAGGATGTACGGAATTCCTCTATACTTAACGGGAAGTTTCGCATAACTCTGCCCTTGGTACTTTCCATGCTTTCCCTCCTGCTCTGCTTCAAGCGTCAGTGTTTGCCTCAGCCTGTGGACCAGTGCTGTTTTGTCGTTGGCTAGTATGACCTTGCCGTTAAGATCATGATACGGTATGTAGTACGCAGCTTCTTGGTGCTCCCGCAGAGTATACAGTGGCTGAGCATCTATATCATCTGGGGTTAGGCCAGACCTTGCGAGGTCCTCCTTCATTAGGGCTGGACTAGTTATAGTGGGATCCTTGCCAGTTGCGACTGCAAAGCTTGGACCCTTCAGTGGTTCTGGTATCCTATATGTAGGTTTTTTGACTACTTTACCCATTCTTGCTCCTTTGTGGTGTGGTGAGGCCTGCCGTGGTATAATGAGCACTCTTGCTCAGTGGTGTCCTAACACCACAACCTCGAAATGGCCCTTCTTGTTGCGGGAAGGGTCGTTTCACCTTTCCCCAGCACTTAGTATACCCCAATAAAAACTCGGGACCAAGTACCCTTTTAGTTAGTAAGTGTTTACTAACTCCTGCAAAATTAACCCTTGCAAACGAATGCCAGAGGCGCATAATGGTTTTGGTGGTTCGGTAACACCGCAATCTAACAACAGGAGCAAGTAAATGTCTGAAAACATAAATACGTCCGTAAAGGGCGACACTCTTACCATTACAGTTGATCTGTCACACCGTGGCGGAGTAAGCAAGTCCGGTAAGACCATCCGCGTTGCCAGCACTGAAGGCAACATCCCAGTAGATGATACCCAGGATGTAAAAATGGGCATCAACATCTACGTCCCCAACCGATGAATAAGGAGTTCGAAAAGGGATTGTGCAAGCACTGTCATAAGCCCGAAGCTATCACTTGGGTTGATACAGAAAGGCAGTACAAATGTATTGAATGCGGGGAGTGGCAAGGTCCGCGATGCCACAACCCCAACGACAGAAGGTAACAGAGTAAAGGGGTTAAGGAGCCCCTTTTCCCTGCTACTTCGCAGGACAACAACAGGAGCAAATGTTATGAGATTCATGCACAAAGAAACAAGAACCCCCGTCGAGGTCGGAAACCGAGTGTTCAAGGGAGTTTGGGCGAACTCACACAGGACCGGCCATAAGCATAAGGAGGACGCATACGCCGTAGTGGGTGTAGAGGAGGGGGAGTACGGCAGTTCGCCCATGATAACGGTGCGTCATGGGGATGCAGTAGACCAAATGTACCTGCACGACGAAGAAGATTGGGGGTCATTGGGTATCGTGTTCGCTGACGTAGCGTTCACTAAGCTCTTTTTGGTGGGGAGGTACACTCCCAGCACCAAGCAATTCAAGTACACCATTACGGACTGGTGGGTTGAGGGTGGGGAAGAGTTCCTTGTTAAGGAGTTTTGGGTGTGCCAGGAGCTGCCACATGGGTTTGACCCATACAAGGCTCAGCTGGAGCAGTTTGATAGGCAGGAGGGCAACCTTAACGACAGATTCCACCGTGACATAGCAAGGGTGGAAGAAAACCGCAACTCCATGCAAGCCCTTGAGTACCACCCAACCATGGAGAAGGTATGAAGCTGACACAGGAAAATGACGGGCTGTGGTACGCCGTATTCAATTACAGGGGCGTAGTCTTAGTTGGCTTTGCCCCAGAACCCAAGGAGGCGATAACCTATTGCCTCCAACTTTTTAAGGAGCGAGACAATGCGAAATAAAACTCCATTGAGTATAGTACAGGTTGAAGAGGCTTGCCCCTCAGCCTTTCATAAGACAGCCCACCCCAACAGGAGTGAGCGCTATGTACACCTACCCACCAGTGAGCTCATCACGTCCATGATGGATAATGGCTACGGCGTGAGCAGGGCGCAGCAGAAGCAAACCAGAAGCAGTGAGGCAATGAACTTTACCCGCCACCTGTTAGCCTTCCGGCCCGTTGAGTCCTTTGACAAGCAGGTGATAGTCGGTGACGCCACACCAGAAATACTGCTGGTTAGTTCCCATGACGGTACTACAGCCTTCCGGCTGTTTGTTGGTATGTTCAGGTTCGTATGTGCCAATGGACTCATGGCGGGGGACACGTTTGCCAACGAGACCATCTACCACCGTGGTGACGCAGCGGAGCAGATGGTTACTAAGAGCGACGCCCTGATGCAGGAGTATGTACCCAAGCTGAAGCACTGGGTGGAAACTGCCCAGGACACTGACCTTACCAGTAGGCAGCAGAATGCCTTTGCTGAGAAGGCTATGCAGATACGCCACGGTAAGGATACCCCGTATGACCACAAGCTACTACTCCATGCCAAGCGTGATGAAGACAAGGGGGACAACGTGTGGCGGGTCTACAACAGGGTGCAGGAGAACTTAATGCAGGGAGGTATTGAGGGTAGAAGCGCAACAGGTAGACGCTCAGTACTGCGGCCAATCAACCGCGTGACTAAGGACGTGACCTACAACCAGCAGTTGTGGGACTTAGCCAGCACCCATCTAAAGGAGGCGGCGTAACGCTTCGTAAATCAGCGTTGTGCCCCCATTTCTCTGTGTTATAATGTGGGTGCAACGTACAACAACAGGGATCTAAGATGGGCAAGAAGAAAATGACGTTGGCGGAGATAGCACTCCTCGCTGACGCATACAAAGCACTAAGAGACAAACGGCTGGAACTCAAACGGCAAGTGGAAGCACTTGAGGATGAGGAAAAGCTAACCAAGAATCAACTTATCGACATACTCCAGCAACAAGGTGTCAACGGAGTAGAGGGTAAGCTGTGTAGAGTGTCGCTTAAAACCAGTATCAACCCCTTGGTTGTAGACTGGGATAAGCTAGACGCTTACATCCTTGAAACTCAAGACCTTTCACTGTTACAACGCCGCCTTGGAGTGGGTGCTGTACGTGAGCATTGGGATGCAGGGGACCAACTGCCTGGAGTGGTGGAAAACGAAGAAACTGCTCTAAGCGTTCGTAAAATCTAAAGAGGAAGTTCTAATGACTGAAGAAAACTTACCCGCTAAATGGGAAGATGAAATGGCTGGCTTTGCTAAAGAGTCGGCTGATATGGTTAAACCGGAAGCTAGTAGCATCAGCCTCCGTGGTGGCATAGTATCCTACGGTGGTACTCCAGTTCCCGGAAACACACTGGATGTGGTAGTGCTCGGGTTTGTGTTTGAGCACAGCTACTATGACAAGGACTATGACCCCGACAATGTAACATCCCCCGCTTGCTTTTCACTGGGGACCGATGAAGATGATATGGCCCCCAACGAGAAGTCAGAAACCCCGCAACATGACACATGCGCTGGATGCCCAAACCTGGAGTGGGGCAGTAGCCCAAGAGGTAGAGGCAAGGCATGTCAACAACGGTATCGGCTCATTGTGGTGCCAGCAGATTCTATAGCTGACGAGCAGAGCATGTTGGCGGCAGAAGTAGCGGTGCTGAAATTGCCAGTAACGAGTGGTAAATACTGGAACCAGTACGTCAACCAAGTCAGCGGCATGTTTAAGAGGCCGGAGTGGGGAGTTATTACCCAAATCTCTGCTGAGCCTGATGCTAAAACCCAGTTCAAGGCAATCTTTAACTGCCTTGAGGGTATTGACTTTGAAGCCACCCCCGAAGTGTACGGTGCTATCAGGCAGAAGATAGAACTGTCTGAACCAATACTGTACAAAGCGTACGACGCCAACGTGGAAGAGGAACCCAAAAAGCCAGCTCGTAAGAGCAAGGCCCGTGCGTGACATTGTAACCATCGACTTTGAAACTGAGGCCATTGAGGATAGACCACACTATCCTCCACGGCCAGTCGGTGTTGCGATTAAAGGGCGGGGAGTTAGCACTTATCTAGCATGGGGTCACCCAGAAGGTAATAACTGCAACATAGAAGGTGCGCGGGAAGCCCTGCAAGCTATCTGGGCAGATGATGTAGACCTGTTATTCCACAACGCTAAGTTTGACATTGATGTAGCCGAAACATGGATGGACGTTGACATGCCAAGCTGGGATAGAGTGCATGATACCATGTTCCTACTCTACCTGTACAATCCACACGCCAGAACTGTAGCCCTGAAGCCAGCTAGTGAAAACCTGCTTGACTGGCCTGCTGAAGAACGGGATGAGCTACACGACTGGATAATGGCCTATACAGGGTGTACTAGGAAGAAGAAGGCAGGGGCATGGATAGCCCACGCTCCAGCAGAGCTTGTCGGGCGGTATGCTAAGGGGGATACTGACCGCACAAGTGCGCTGTTTAACTTCCTAATGCCGTACATTGAAGAAAATGAAATGCTGGAAGCGTACAACCGTGAGCGCCAGCTAATGCCAATCCTACTTGAGTCGGAGCGGCATGGCATTCTGGTTGACACGGCGAGGCTAACAGAGGACCTACATAGCTGGGAAGCTAACCTCATCATAGTGGATACTGAAATAATGCAAACTATGGGGATAACAGACCCAGACATTATTGGCAGTCCCAAGCAACTAGGCGACGCGTTGGAGGCTAAGGGGTTAGCTGACCCTACCAAATGGCTACCCACCAAAAAGGGCCATAGGAGTGTTAGCAAGGACAGCCTAGGAGCCGCCGTAGACAATAAACGGTTGCTAGGGCTACTTAGCTATAGGGGGGCGCTTAAAAACGCTCTAAGCACGTTCCTGAGGCCTTGGCATGGGCTAACGGTTGGGCAGAACTACGACAGACTACATACCTCCTGGCACCAAGTACGGAACCCTGAGGGGTATGGTACCCGAACAGGGCGTATATCCAGCACCCGCCCGAACTTTGCTAATGTCCCCAATGAGTATGACGCACCACCGGAGGGCTACCCAGAGCTACCCCTAGTGAGGAGTTACTTGTTACCGGACAAGGGCCATGTGTGGCTGAAGCGTGACTACAGCGCCCAGGAAATACGCATACTGGCCCATTTTGAAGATGGTAGTCTAATGGAGGCCTTTAAGGAGGATGCCAACATGGACCCCCATGCCTTTGCAGCCGCACTCATTGAGGAGGTAACAACCATTAAGCTGAATCGGGGCGCTACTAAGATCATAGCATTCAGTATCTGCTACGGCAAGGGGACTAAGATGCTGGCAGTGGATCTAGGTGTTGAGTATCCAATGGGCTTTCAACTCAAACAGGGTTATTTCGACGCATTTCCAGGCATTAAGGACCTAAGCAAGGACGTTAAGGACATAGGGGATGAGGGTAGTGCGGTGCGGACAGTGGGTGGGAGGCTTATGTATGCTGAGCCTCCTATAAATGGCCGCCGCTTCAGCTATAAGCTACTAAACCACTTGATACAGGGTAGCGCCAGTGACCTAACCAAGCAGGGTATCATAGACTACTATGACCAAGGCGGGGTAGGCCACCTACTAGCTCAGGTGTACGACGAGGTGAACCTATCTGTCCCTGTTAGTTACGTCAGGTACCAGAATGACCTACTGGAAACAGCAATGGCGGGTATAGAGTTGGCCCTTGACGTACCCCTAACCAGTGACTTGTACATTGGTGAAACGTGGCACGATGCAGATGGTCACAAAAACCCAGATCTAGGTAAGTATCTAGTGGAGGAACGGTGATGGGGTTTATGAAGCCTAAGATATACGCGCTGTCTAACAGTCGTATCAACACGTACGACCCAGACCAAGGGGGTTGCCCTAAGAAGGCGTACTTTAAGTTCA
>Ga0098034_1001002_pt1 | contig 10875 bp, 17 predicted proteins | sample 2_EtaG_FD_77062 | JGI IMG/M metagenome (GOLD analysis project Ga0098034, IMG submission 77062) | Marine viral communities from the Subarctic Pacific Ocean - 2_ETSP_OMZ_AT15125 metaG | ecosystem: Environmental > Aquatic > Marine > Oceanic | place: Pacific Ocean | collected 2015-01-07
GCCACCCAATGCATTTAAAAATTCTAATCTTCTAACTTCGTACCTACATTCTGAATCTATATTAAAGTAAATAGGCTCTGATACTTGAACACCTGTATCTTTTAATATAATCTTATATGACGTTTCAGTTGTTATAATTGGCTGTACTGGTGCAACTGTAAATTCAGTAGGATTAATGTTATTGATAGTATTTGGTGCTGTTGGTATTTTAAGCATTTTTTTATCTGTCAACAAACCTATATTATTATCAATAGTATGAATAGCAGTAACCACGCCAGCAGAATCGTAAAGAGTAATTTCACAATCTGTAACAGGATTAGAACCATGATCGTATAAAAAGTATATCCAGCCTTCATCAGTTAATTCTACACTTTGATTATCTGTTTTATTTATGCCTGAGCCTTTAGGACCATTTGTTAAATACTTTCTATCTACTGCATTTACTGTAAAGTTTTCAAAGTAATCCGTTGCTTGATAATCTACAAAGTTTAAATCTGAACCTCTATAATTAGGTAAACATCCATTATATGTAATTACTGTTTTTGTTTGTTGATCTGCATATTGTGTTAACACACCAGCAACATCGTATTCCTCTCCTATTTTAACTGTAAATTCTTTATAGCTATTAGGATTATCTGTAAAAGCATCAGCAGTAGTAGTAGTGTTAATAGTACCCAAATCTTTAGTAAGATAACTTTCACATATTCCATGTATATCGCTTCTGCCATATCCATCAGGATCGGCTGGTACTTTTAAACGTGCTATTTGTGAAACACCATCGTAAACGTCAAATAAGTATTTAAACCTATTGTTTGCTGTTGCATTACTTGTTGCAACGTATTCAATAGGATTGTAAACTGTCCTATAATCTTGAGGTTCGTATGTTACTCCTGTAATTGCCATTTTATCTTTTTTTAAATAAGTCTTTCATTCCTTTTACTATCGCCTGTCCTCCGGCTTTGTTCAGCTCCATTACAAACCTCCTTTTAATCTCTCCATTATTAACAGACTCCAGAACCCTGTCAAAATAATATTTAGGTGTTATTCCTGAATGATAAATAATTTCCCTTAATACAAAAGGGTTAAATCTTTTTAAATAAGCCCACTCAAACAATAGAGGTGGTTTTTTATCCTTGTAAAAATATTTAGATCCTGTTGCTTTTACTACCCAAGCAATTTTCTCCGGATTTCCTTGAGAATCTCTTTTTATTCTTTTATACCTATTCCCATTTTTACTTGTAACCGTTTCATATACATTTTTGAATCCCCCTACTCCCTTTACCCCTTGGTTGATAAAATCATAATAGTCAGCCATATAAAGAGTAGCAGTAAACGTATCTCCAAACAATTCAACCGGCATACTTACTTTATGTCTCAAAGTGCTTTCCTGTAATCCCTCGGCATCAATTTCCTGTAATGTTTTGTCAATAATTCTAATAGCAAGGTTATTCATTACATCCCCTAAAGACTTCGGATCTGCAACAATTTCATTAACATTAACAAAATTATTATCTGCTCCTATTTTTAAATTTTGTGCTAAATTATTACCTGCCATGTTTTGCTTTTTGCATCATATCTCTATGTTGTTGATCTTCCATTCTTTGTTTATCCTTATAATAACAACAAACATTTAAAGCCTTTATGACTTCCCATTCTAAAATTTGATCCCACTTGTCAACCCTTGAATTCGTCAAAGCATCTACAAGCGACCACCATCCCCAACTGTCTGCAAATCCGTCTCCGTTTTCAACTCCTTTTTTACTTCCGTCACTATCTTCTCTGCTTCCTCCGTCAAAGAAGTTTTTATAGTTTGCATTAAGTCTGGATAACGATTGCAAAAAAAAACAGCAATAGGATAAGCATCTGCAATACTCATATTTTTGAGAATATTATCTGCAGTTTCTCTTATTACTTTGCCATTCATTTTTTTTGATTTCCATAATAAACCATATTTTTTGTCTATCGGTCTAAATATTACAGTCAGTATCTTGTGAAGATTATCAAATAATATAGCATCATTTTCACTTGCTTTCTGCATGATTTCCATGATAGAAATATATTCGCCAAATAACATATTCTTAGCATCCCACTTCCATTCATACCATTGATTGTTAAGCTTAATTCTTTTTTTCTTTATTTCTTTAGGTAGCTCAGTATTCAAGAAAGACATTTTTTTAAGCAATAGCTTATAATCCGGAAGTGTAATATTTTCGACATCCTCCCTTTTTTTATCCGTAAGAATACATAAAGTGTTTATGATCTTGGTAACCGGTTCTTGCTCTGTTTCCAATACAGGTTTTAATTTGATATACATTTCAATTGTAATATCATTCCATGACGTAGGTATAGTAACTTCCATATTATAGTATATGTGAAATATTTGAGAATTAACATAATGAAGGTAACTTTATTTTTTCTAATCAGATTATTATAAACAAAAAAAACCCCTCCATTTCTGGAAGGGTTCTAATTAATTTTTAAGAAATAAATATAAGGATTTTATTGTCTTGCATTGATTCATGTGTCAATGTCTCCTTTTATTTCTTTTTTAAGATCGAAAGAAAGAGGGTTTTAATGTCTCAGGTTTGATTTTTAACGACTTGCGAAAATTATCTCCCCTTTCCAAATTCCCCCCTTGCCTTTCTAAGTTTGAGAGATTTGAAGGATTTAATAAGGATTTTTATAGACCTTTTTTCTTAGGATGTCTTAACCTGTCCCCCCTCTTATCTCTCTCTCTATATATAATTATACGGATTTATTCAAAAAAAGTTACACTTTTATTCAATTATTTTTGAATTATTTTATTTCTATCTGATTAATAGAATTTAATCTGTATAATTTTCCTATAATTAAACTGTCTTTAGTAATTATGATCTCAATTTCTTTAGTTCTTGGGTTATGTAAATGATACATATTTACTCTTACTTCTGAAACCACTTGGTATTTAGAGCATCCAGATATTAAGACTAATATTATTAAGCTAATTCTTTTCAATTAATTTTTTCTCTTTCCTAATATCATTTAATCCGGATTCAATTAACTCAAGAGTTAACTCCTCTTGCTTTCTTCTTTCCTTTAAAGCTACTGTCATTAAACTTGGAATATCATTAAAAAGGTTTTCCCCATTAAATACGATAATATCGTCATTACAAGTCTGGATCATTACCTCTCCATTTTCACTCCAGATTGTTACAATCTCATGAACATAAATTGTTTTGATTTCTTTCTTTGCCATTTTATTTGTTTTTATTGTTTACTTAAAGATAAAAAAAAATCTTAAAAACTCTTTTCTTTTCTTCTCTTTTCTTCTCTCCTCTACTCTTAATAGTTGAGTATAGTTAAGTATAACTCAAGCACCCCTTCAACATAAAACTCTAACGTATTGAGTACCAGCCTCTTTTGTTCTCTTTTAAATGGATCAATGCAACATAACGCAAAGAATCTATTAAATGATTGAATTTATCAACAGGAATATTAAGTTTTTTGCCGTTTTTATCCACTTGCCATTTATAATTTTTGAACTCTTTTATTAAATTTAATGATGAATTTTCAATGTATATTTTATGCCTTTTTAATATATCAATACCATTCTGGATTGAATCCCGACCTTTAGTTGCCGGTTTACTATTGATTCCCATACGATAAAGTTCCTCAATGCTTTTTGGTTCAGCTGAGTCGCAAATTACTTCCCATCTTTCAATAATAGGTTTTAACTTCTCTGCTACATCTTGATTCGTTAACCCTTTCTCGTACATAATCTCTTTTAAATACAAGCTATCATCATGCTTATAAACACCCACAACTGCCGTAGGGTCAATAGAATAACCAAAGTCTAAGCCAAATGATATAAGTTTAGCTTTTTCCGGAATATCGTCAACCATCTTAAAGTTATTAAATACATTATCTTCACTCGATCCCTGTAACCCTAATCCATAGACTCGCCAATAGTTTTTATCAAGTTCCTTTAATCTTAATATTTCATCTTTAATGCTCTGCTCTAAAAATGGATTATCATAAAAAGTAGTACGATGGAACTCCGCATCTTCTCTTGGTATTACCCTATCATAAATCCAGTGGTATTCGTCTGCTGGATTATAGTCAATTATTATTCTGCCTGTTGTCCTGAATATTAACTGTTGCCAATCTTCATAAGATAATTCGTTAGCTTCGTTAATGAATAGTAAGTCCCTCTTTCGACCTCTGACCTTCTGTGCTTGATCCAAGCTAATAAACTCAACTAAGTTATCATAAAGCCAATACTCACTGCTTGATTTATTATGGTATTCCGGATCATATATATTATGCTTTCTCAGGATGTCGATAAAATCCCGCATTACCGTTGCCCTAATAGCTGGAAAAGTTTTTCGGCATATCGTTATGACCTTTCCAGAATTTTGACTGCAATAAACACAAATGATCCATAAAAGAATGTTATAAGTCTTTCCGGATCTCGCACCCCCCTGTTCAATGATTATCTTTTTATCAGAATTAAGAAGATGTTTAAAAACCTTATTCGTTTGGAGTTTCGTTTGTGTCAATGATCTCAATTTTAAATGAAGTAGGACTTCCATCAGCTCCCGTTATCTCTTGTCTTTCTACGTAACCTCTCCTCTTTCCTTTGGTCTTTAAATAGAATATTGTAGCAGTAGAATTACCATCTTTAATCTGCTTATGTAACTGACTTTCAGCAAAGTCTAAAGCTATATCCCCAATACTATCAACTTCTTTTTTAAACTCCTCATCTTTATTATACCATTCGTAGAAAGTTGATCTATTTACTCCCGTTTGTTTACAAGCAGTAGTTACCACTCCCAATGATTTTTCCAATGATTCTACTAACTTCTTTTTTAATATGTCCGATTTCGTTGGTCTTGTTTTCATTTTATAAAACTTAAAAACTCCTTTCTCGCACCATCATTATCTTGAAATACACCTAATAATTTTGTAGTGATAGTCCAAGTATCATGCTTTCGTACTCCTCTCATGCTCATACAAAGATGTTGAGCTTTCAAAGATACCGCCACACCCAAAGGATTGAGTTCATCTTGTAAACGATTTGCTACTTGAAAAGTTACCCTTTCCTGATTCTGTAATCTATTAGCATATAGATCAACAGTTCTGGCTAACTTTGATAGTCCTACTATTTTGTCTTTTGGAATATAAGCCACATTTGCTACTCCAAAGAAAGGTGCTGTATGATGTTCACAAAGAGAATAAAAAGGAATGTTAGTTTGTATTATCATTTCATCTAATCCCTCAGCATCAAATGTAGTGAAGTTAAATTCTTTAGGTTTAAGAAATTCTGTTAAAAATTTAATATATCTTTTGGGAGTTTCTTGCAATCCTTCTCTTTCTGTATCTTCTCCAAAGTGTTTTAGTATCTGTTGAAAACACCACTCAGCACTATTTTCTTTATATATCATACTCCTGTTTTTTTATTCCAGATTTCAATATGTAATCTGTTAGTATATTTTATATAATTCTTTTTACAAATCTCTGCTACTATTTGCTTTGATTCATTTAATAAATCTTTATTCTCTCCGGATGGCATCAACCACGCTTTCTTTTTATTGATTAAAGGTATATATAATGATGAAATCTTTTCCCAATCCTTATAGTTAGATACTACAAATTTAAAGATAGTATTCAATTTATTAAGTTTCTTTATTACGTCTTTATGATAAAACATAACTTTTTCATTTCCTGAGTTCTCTATCTTTGGTGAACAATTCCATTGATCCACTCTCTTTGTAAGGTAATCGGACGGCTTTACTGTTCCGTTTGTTTCTATTTCAATATACACATTTTTATATAGACCATCAATATACTCTATAAATGATTTTAAAGCGTTCTGCTGAATTAAAGGTTCTCCACCGGTTACTATTATATGAGCACCATTTATAATAGCTCTATGCTCCTCTTTTGTTAATACTTCATCTACATTAATTACCTTGGATTTCATCCAGACTTCTATCGTATCACATCTCCATGTAGAATTATTATGTAGTTGCTTATCGAATTGCGTTCCCATTCCACCGCACATTAAATTACATCCACCAAGTCTAACGAATACTGCCGGGTATCCGGATGTTATCCCCTCTCCTTGTATTGAATAAAATACTTCACTTATTGCTAATTTCATATATTGCACTGTTTTTATTGTTTTCAAAACATTCAACCTTTACTACTCTACATCTTCCGGCATCTTGTTTAGATAGAGTGTAGTTAAATTTATCGAATACTAATTTAGCCAAACTTTCACATCCCATTTTATCCATAATTTTTAATTTACATATCCCCTCCATTTGAGCTGATTGAAAAAAATCTAAATATGGATCATCTTTTTCTATTAATAAAGTATGGTCAAACATATCGTTCATCCAGTCTTTTAAGCCCATATGACCAAAGCCACCAAAATCAACAACCCAATTCATATCGTCTAACGTATCAGCTTCAAACCAAACTTTAAATTCCAATGCGTAACCATGAAGTAGTTTACAATGAGAATGTTGTGCTTTGTGTTGCCTTAAAGCAACAGAGTAATTAGAAAATAATTTTGTTGATCTATAAACGTTCATCATTATTAAACTTATTAATATAATAGTGTAAGTCTGTTAAAATAATTGGATGTAAGTCTGGATACATAGACAAACCTAATCGTGAAAACCCATTTTTAGATGCTTGTTTATAAATTAAATTATTAGGAGCTACAACAAAATCTTTTATATGTTTTCGTTTTTTTAAATATTTTCCTGCAAATTTACCTGCTTTATTATTTCTTAAAGTTGGTCTAAAATTAAAAACAATATAATCGTATTTTTTAATAAGAAAAAATCTAATCAAATTTCTTGTAGTATATATTGTATATATGTCATCGAATTGTTTTTCTCCATGAGCATCGTATGTTAAATATGGATAACTATTTTCATATTCTATTGGTATAACACCACCGTTACTTGAAATTATATAATCAACATTTTTAAACTCTGTTATAAATTTTTTCCATTTTCTCGACTTTGAATAAGGTCTTGTAGAAGTACATAGTGAAACAAAAGCCACTCTATTTTTAGGTTTGAAATTATCTAAAATACGTTCTTGCGCTTTTACCATAATAGAATGGTTTAGTATTAATTCATCGTTACCATGTAATTCTTTATTGTCTATCCATTCTTTTTGTTTAAACAACTTTTGATCTCCTTTATTTTCTTTTTGTTTATTCATTTACATATTTCATATAACCTTTCTTTCTCAATTCACAAGCGGGACATTCTCCACATCCATAACCCCAAATATGTAAATTAGTTCTATCTCCATTATAACAAGTATGTGATAAATTTATAACCTCACTTAAACACTTTTCTTTTTCTGCTAATAAAAAAGTTTCTGCTTTAGTTAGATACATTAAAGGAGTTTCAATTTTAATATTTTCTTGTGATCCTAAATTAGTACACCACTCTATTGCTTTAATAAATGATTCTCTACAATCTGGATAACCACTGTAATCCGTTTGGCATACTCCTGTAATTAATGTTTCTGCTCCTATCTTTTGAGCAAAAGAATGAGCCAAAGTAATAAACATTTGATTTCTATTAGGAACAAAAGAGGTTGGTAATCCTTTTTTATTTACTTGGTTAACGTCTCCATTTGAAGTCAATGCGCTTTCTACGATAGTATTTAAAAAAGACATATCAATAATAGTATGTTTAATGTTTTCTTTCTCACATATTATTTTTGCTTGTTCAAGTTCTATACTATGTTTCTGACCATAGTTAAATGTTATTGCTTCTACTTTTTTATATCTATTTATCGCCCAATATAAACAAGTTGTTGAGTCTTGACCTCCTGAAAATATTACTACTGCTTTCATAAATTATTTTTTGCATATTTTTGAAACTTAACCCACTCCTTAAAATTATGGATTGCTACTTGTCTTGCTTTTAATCTTTTGCCTTGTGGAGCTTTAATTTTTAAAATATCTTCTCCATTGAACTTATATAAAAATCCACCTCTGTTTCCATAAATCCAAGCAGTAGAATCCACTGACTCGAATCGTAATGTTTTTAATCCGTTTTGTGTAGTAAATCCTAATCCATGAACTTTTGTATTTCTTTTACTGGCTTCACTTATTAAATACCTAAATACATGATGGTCGTTTCTTTTAATTTCTCCCGTCACTATTCCACCAATAGCAACGTAATCATATTCGTCACACATTTTAAACCAATAGTCTTTACCTCTCGACTTATGCCAAACCGGAATACTTTTTTTATTAGTCAGCTTCTCAAGTTTATTCCTAAGTCTTTCTACTTCTTTTATTCCTACAACTACATCAATATCTAATTCAATAAATAAGTCAATGTCAAGTTTATTTATTAGGTCTGCATACCTTTCTGTATATTCATCCCAATTAATACCCCGATCATTTTTATTATCATTCATAAAAGTAAATGCTCCAGAGTCTAACATAAAATGCCAATGGTTTTTAATATATGGAAACATCCATTCTTTGATGTAATAAAAAGATTCGAGTACGAAAATTTTGTTTCCAATTATATCATGTCTTTTATTTATATATGTATTTCTATCGCCTTGAACTAAATATACATTCATGTCTTTATTTTCTAATACAAAAGGTCTTGAGTGTGTTCCTGCTAAAAATATTTCCATTGCTTTGTCTGGGTTTTCGCTATACTCTTTCCATAAATAATTATTATTACCTGACGATGCTCCTGCTAAATATATTTCCATGTCTTTGTATATGTATGGATGACCGTGTGGAGAACATAAGTAAACATTCATTAATTGTTTAATATTTGCATTTTTAAATACATACCCCCCCCCTTCATTTGCTAATGCTAAATAAACATTCATAACTCAAGTAAGTTCCAAATTATCTGTTCCTTTGATCCTTCTAAACTATCTAACTTTTCAATAACTTTATTATAATCATCCTCAGAGTATTCCAATATTATTTTATTTACTGCTTCCTTTTCGTCTTCATTTGAATCCTCAAAGAAACTATCCAGATCAATATCCTCATTAAAGAATACTTCAAGTCCCCATGATTCCAACTTCTCTGTGTCCCATTCGTTAGCAAGTATATCCCAATCCCATGATCCGAAACCAACATTGTCTTTTATGATAAATTCCTGTTGTTGTTCCGGAGTTAAATCACTTGCTTTGATTATCGGCACTTCTTTTAATCCGGCTTTCTGACAAGCTTTTAATCTCATGTTTCCACCCAAAACAACCATGTCCTCGTTTACTACAATGGGTCTAAGCTTTAACATTTCCGGAAGATCCTTTATTGATTCAACTAATTTTTTAAACTTTTCATCCTTTATATAACGTGGGTTATTAGGATTCGTTTTAATGTCTTTAATCTTCGCAGTTATCGTCTTCATCTATATAGCATAAGTAGAGTATATCAACTCCGATGCTTTCGGAAATCTCACATACTCCATTAATATTAAATTCTTGGTACAACTCCCCAGCCATTGTACTCTTATAATATAAACCATAATTATCAATATAATAACCATAATTAATTTTTGTTTGTTTTTTTTGGGGCATTTTTAGGTTTTCTTTTTTTGGGTTTCTTTGTGTTTTCAATCTCTTGCCATCTTATAAGCATATTCATATAATTTTTCGCACACATTTGACAAGCCCAATTAATATTTAATTTAGGATCTATTGTTTTTAATATCGGATTTAAGTTCTCTTTTATCCAATTCAAATGGTATTTTCTATGAATACACTTCGTTTCGTTATAAAATTTTATACAATCTTTTACTGTCATAATAAACGTCTTTCAATGATTCTAACAAACAAAGGGGTGGCAAGAACAAACCACCACCCCCGAGCTAAACAAACAAACAAAATGCTTATCCAAACCGATAAGCAGAAAGTACAATTAAAAGGCTTGAAGAATAATTTACCTTTTAGCATTGGTAAAATATAATCTACCCATGTACTTGTAAAGGTAATAATTAATATTATAATTTTAATGTCAGTCATAAAAATCTGTTAACTCCCAATTTTTTTTTATTCTTTCTGCCAAATTATCTAACATCATATTTATTGTCGAATAACTAATATTAGCTTTTTTTGAAAATGAATATTTATTACCTCTACATACTAATAATTGTTCAAGTAATTGTTTATCCATTCCTTTTAATGATTCAAGCAAATCACTTAATCTCTCCTCCTTAAAACTTATAATTTCTGTTTTTTCGATTCCTGTTAAATCGGATCTAATGTTTTTATGCTGAATATATTTTTTGTAGTAAGCACCTTCTTTTGAATAAAGAAGCAATACGCATATTTTATAAACGTAATTTTTAAGTTTATTATCAGCATTTAGCTCTAAAATAAAATCTTTTCCTTTCTCGAATAATATTAAAAGAACTTCTTGCCTATAATCCTCTAATGCCGGAACTCTATAATGTTTGCCTATATTTTCAATATACACTTCTAAATCCTTGACAATCATTGTAAAGTTCATCCATTTGAAAACATAAAATTAGTGAAAATTTTTAACTTGGATTTTTGAATATTATTAAAATAATGATTGTTGTTCTGCATTTTGTTTATTGATAATTCCTAAAGCAATTTCAAATATTGTTTTACCAGCTTCGTAGTCTACCAGGTTGCGAGCGATTTTATTTATAGGTTGTTCGCCTTTATAAGAATAAAAGTCGTAATCGTGAAACGCACATAAGTTTTTCACCTCGTTTTTACCATCAGATATTTTAACTTTTCTTTCTAATAACTGTTTTTGCGATTTTTCTTGTAGTGCTAATTTTCTACCTTGAGCTAATTGTGTTCCTATAGACAATCCTGTTTCTCTAGCTTGTTCTGCCGCTTGTCCACTTA
>Ga0098034_1001003_pt1 | contig 10873 bp, 12 predicted proteins | sample 2_EtaG_FD_77062 | JGI IMG/M metagenome (GOLD analysis project Ga0098034, IMG submission 77062) | Marine viral communities from the Subarctic Pacific Ocean - 2_ETSP_OMZ_AT15125 metaG | ecosystem: Environmental > Aquatic > Marine > Oceanic | place: Pacific Ocean | collected 2015-01-07
CTTATGAGTTTTACAAGTCTTCTTATGCAAGTTGAGGAAATCATTACCGAGGAAGTATCACGGTATGATATTTTCGTTGATAGGTACACTAAACCTAAGAAGAAAAAGAATGGGAAAGTAATACCCCCCAAAGTTCCTTTAGATGTGATGAGAGCTATAATGTTAGCGGACCCCACTAGCAAGGCAGATGAAGACGCGGATATAGATGATGGTAACATAGAAAAAGTAGGTTCCTACACCCAATGGATAATCAAACAATTTTTAGGTTTACAACAAAAAGCGGATGAGGCATTTCCTTATGGAACTCCTGAATGGAAAGAAGAAATAGAAAGGTTAAAATCAGTCTTTTTGGAAGATTTATATAAAGTAACCGAAGATTTAGCTAAGTTCGACCGATTTAAAGGTAGAATAGAAGCAGACAAAAGAGACATCAACCAAATCAAAGATGTAGATGAACTTTATGACCTCACCAAAGATTTCTCCATGGAAGAAGAGGTAGTCACCAAATCTGAAGAGAAAGAAAGAAGAAAACGTGAAGATGTGGAGTATATGTATGATGGAGATAAGTGGGAAGTAGTTGCACCACTGACCAAAGAAGTAAGTTGTGATATGGCAGGTGCTCCCCTCACTAGGTGGTGTACCGCGTCTTCTGGGTGGAATTACTATGACACCTACTCTAAACAAGGACCATTATATATTATTCGGGATAAAAATGATATAATACAAAGTGGAAGAGGTGAGGGGGAACCCAGACCCAAATATCAATTTCATTTCCCTAGTAATCAATTTATGGACCAAGAGGATAGGTCAATTAGTTTAGAAAAATGGTTACAAGAAGACGGAATAGAGCTTAAAGAATTCTTTAAGCATGAATTTGCCAAGTCTTTAAATAAAGATTTTGGAGATAAAGTTCAAATCAATTATCCTAATGATTCAGTTTCTAGATTTATTGCTTTATATGGCTTTGATGAATTCTTTGAGAAATTACCGAAGACATTACTTAGGTTTGACTTTGAAAAAGGAAACCGAAGAGGAAGTGATGAAGATATCCCGTCAATGCCTTTACATCCACAAATTTTAGATTTCCCTAGATTACAAGTATTACATGTTGAAGGAATACTCCAGTCATTACCTGAAGATTTGGGAAATAGACTTAAAGACTTACAGTTTATTTCCGTTCCTAATAATCCTGATTTAGAATCACTCCCAGCATCTTTAGCCAATCTAGAAAATTTAGAGGTAATCAATATACGTAATTCTCCCAAAGTTCAAATTCCTCCCGAGTTAAAAGCAAAAATAGACCAAGGAGAAATCGTATTAGTGAGTTAGATAATAATTTTTATTGTACATCCCATAATTTTTTATTACTTTTACGGTATAATGAAAAATTAATAATACATATATAAGATGGACATAGACTTACAAATATATCTTAAATCACTACGAGATTTTTTTAAAAATCATTCCGAAGGGAGAGAAGCGTTATTATCACCTTTTCCAGGTGTGGAGTTTGACACTTTTATGACAGAAGTTGAAAGGGTGGCGTCCACTAATTATCATACTCACGGAGACCCCACTATTTCTAAAAAACAAATTATAGAAGTTCTTCATATTTTACATGCCGAGATAATGGGAGAAGGACTACAAGAATTAATTAAAGAAGGGAAGATAGATTTAGAAAAAGGAATTACTGGTACTTTACAAGTTAAATTATCCGATACTTTTAAAAAAGAAATGGAAGAAGCAAAAATATTCCAACCATCTACTGTGGGTAAGATTTGCTTAAATTAATCTTAATCTTCCTTCAGTCCATGCCTGATGGTTAGGTCCAATAGTATAGACAAATTGTCTTCCTTGACGAGTTAAATCAACAATTCCTGAATCTTTTATAGCCGCAAAGAAACCACTATTATGACCCGGTCTGTATTCCCTCCCAATAGAATCATAGAATTCTTTTCTAGTTTTACCGGGATTCTTTTTAACAAAATCTACAAATCGTTGGGTAAGAGAACCTTCTTTGGGTGGATACCTAAAGGTCATGGTATTAGCCCATCTATTCGCTGACCAGGTGGTAAAATCTATTCCTACTACTTTCTGTATAGTCTCATCATTTAATACATGGTGTTGCATAATCTTCTGATAAAGATTGAGTACCCACCCTAACTTACGATTGACTATGTCTTCATTATCCTCCATTTCCATATACCTTTTCCTAAAGTCTTCATAAGGAGGAAGAGGGGGATAGCCAACCTCCATGTGCCAAGACTTATTAATTTTTTCTTCAATCTGCCAACTATCTACAGGAATATAATACTGACCCTCAAAGAATGGGTTAGCTTGTAGAATGATTCCTGATTCTTTACTCTCCAGAATCCAACCATACTCACCTTCTATTCTTAAAGTCCACGTACCACTCTCGGAATCGAATTTACGTGGACGAGTTAGGTTGTCGACATATTCAGTTAATTTTTTGGTAAACTCTGGGAGTTCATAATATTGAGTAGGAGGTGGAGGAAGAGTCATATCTTCATCAATGAGAGCAATTATTTGTGGGGGGAGAATATTGGTGAGGAGTTCTTCCTGATTCGCATCCAATCGTCTATCTCTTTCATCATGAATACTATCAGTATTACCTGCATAACTTCTATAGATAGCAAGTTTATAATAAGGACCCAACTTCCTACTTTTATCAATTAGATAATATAAATTACCATTTTTATTATATTGACCAAACGCATTACCTTTGGTTGCAGAAGTACACCACTGAGTGCCCGCTCCATAATAACAGGAAGCTTCTTTAGTTTTAGGTTTAACTAACAACCATCTATCGTCTTCATATAATTTCTCCGCTCCACTCTTTGCAAATTTTTCTTTATCTCCTCTAGAAAGGTCACTCAGTATTTGCATAGATATGTCTCTCAATACTTCTGCATTAGGATAAGCGTGGATATCCTTGGGGGAACCAACGATACGGGTGTATGTACTCACACTTGGGAAGTCATTAACCCCGATTAAACCAGTTATGGTTTCTCTATTAATCCGCGGAAGCGCTTGATGAAAAGAACTGGTCGCATTAATAATCTCTTCCAGTGCATCTTCTGAACGGTCATCAGGAGAAGCCTCCATCCATTGTTTAACCATCCACGGTAGATATTTGTTAGACCCTGCAATATTTTGAGCTTCATCATTTAAGGTTTGAATAATATTTTCCTCAGTGGGGTATTTTTGAATTAAATCATCCACCATTGCTTCTACCAGATAAACTTCTTGTAATGATGACCCACTATTAATTTTTTCTTTTAATTTGGTGACAAACGCACTTTGAATTCTTTTAACCAAATCTATATAAGGAGTATCACCCCCATTCCCACCATAGGTTCTTCGTTGAGGGTTACGTTTTCCTCTTTTATAGAAACTGAGGCCAGATATATTAGTGATACATTTATGGCCTCCTGAATTGGCGGTCACTACATCCCATGCACTCACCCCCAACTTATCTAAGATGGCTTTTTGTTTTTCACTTAATTTAGGCCACTGTATATTCAAAATACTTCTCACCATTTTACCGAACCCACTTTGTGGGGAGGGCATATTAATAATTTTATCTCCATAGAGTGCTTCTAAATCCGTGGATTTAAATCCAATACTCTCGTCATTTACATTAACTTCGCTGAGTCTTTTTAGGACCGAGAAAGGGACAATATAATTTTCTAACTCCTCTTTAAATTCTAATAAGACTTCTTGTGCTATTTCTCCTAGATTTATTCCTTTTAATGCACGTTCTTCTTTAAAAGGATTACAGGAGGCTTGAACTAATCCTAAGGGCCACGCAATCACTAGAAAATCTGCTTCGGGATAGAGTTTGAAGGGGGTATAACGGTCGTATGACCCCGGCTTATATAATTGTCCACCCCCATATTGTACAATGATTTCCCCATCTAAATATATCTTATCACTATCTTCTTGAGATTTAATATATCGTTGTTGATTAACCTTCATTTGTTCTGGAGTAGCAAAACTCCGTTCCCCACTAATCCTATTAATATTTTGAAAGATATTGAGTAAAGAAGGTGAGGAAGACCTTACTAGTTCTTCGAGAAAGTCTGGTTTATTTTTATATGCTAACAGAAGTTTATTTGTTAATAACCCCAATAACCATTTATTCTGTGGTAAAGACCCATCCTCCTCAAATTTATAAATGTAATTCATCACATCATCAGGAGTTAAACCATGTCGTGCATAATCTGCACTATCAACAGTAGAAATCATCATGATGTCATCTGTTGGAAAAATATCTTGAGGACTTACTATTTGAGAAATAGTTTCCACATTAGAACGTGCCCCTCTAAATTGAGTGGACGTATCATCTTCCACCCCTATTTGAGTATCGTGATGGTCGGTATGAATGGTGAAAATAGGTTTACCATGGGCAAAATCTACTAACACCGGCATTACATCCCCACTTGCTTTAGGTTTTTGAACGGAGAATTCCTTATCACCATATTGTATGACATGAGTATCAATAACATCTATACCATACTTTTCCAGATATTCTCTCATAGCAATTGCCGATACTACACCATCTAAATCCTGATGGAAATAAATTTCAGCCTTGGGATATCTGTCAGCTAGCTGATTAATATCTCGGATTCCACTTTCAATTAAAATATTTTCCATCTTTATTACATTGTTTTGGGTAACTTACATTTTAAAATAGGGGAACCATTTACCAGAGGTTGACCAATTTCATCAAACTCTATCTTTTTAACCTTAACCGATTTATTTTTAAATCTACCTACCAACATGGTATCCCCTTCTTCAATGGGGATTATCAACTTTCCTTTTTTATAAGTTATCTTCATATTAATTTATTCTATAAATATACCACCATTCGTCGTCAAAATGTACTTCATTTTCATCACCATCATAACCAGATAATGCGCTCCCTCTTCCATCCGCTTCTACTACATCCTCTGCTACACCATCTACATCTACGAATGAGGTAATTTGCTCCCCTTCGTAACCCCAATTTTGTAATTCTCCTAAGGGGTCAGCTCGTATCTCCTGTACTCTCGTTTCTACCCAGTCATCCATTTTTTCTTCATCCCATTCCAACCAATCCTCATCCATTTCCAACTCTTCTAGTTCATTTTCTAGGTCTTCGATAAGAGTTTCTATATCTTCCCATTCTTCCTTCATATCTTCATCGGTTAATTGGTCTTGTAGGTCTCCTATTTGTTCTTCTAGTTTAATTTGGTGTTGTCTTCCATCATAACTTAATACTTTATCATAATCTTCATCTAGATGACATTCAGGACAGTCCCGTATATCCTCCTCAAGGCTCCATCTAAACTCTTCTGCGACATCATCTCCATCTATATTATTTTCAATTACCCAGTCCCCGAAACCCTCGATACCTATATCGTCTATCAAGCCTCTAACTTGTTCAAGGGCTGCCTCATCTGCGGTATCGTCATCTCCTATTGCATACTCCGCTCCGTCATATCCAAAAACATATAACCCATAATGGTCATAGGTTTCTAAAAAGATATCATACACATCGTGCACATCCAGACGTGCCATTTCTAACTCATCTTCTAAGTCATTTAGGTCTTCCCCATAGTTTTGTGCCAATGGACCATCAGGGTCATCAATCACTTCTGGGTCGTCTTCCATTTCCAATCTTAATTCAGCCATTTGATTTTCTATCTCTTCAACCTCATTATCCTCGTTCCAGTCTCCATTATCTTTTAACCATTGCATGAGAGCATTGGCCGCCATTCCTTCACTATCTGTATCCTCGGGATTCCACACATCACCCGCTCTTCTTTCTTGTGCACTTGCATTAGCTCGTGCGAGAGCTTCTCTTCTTCGTTGGGCCCACTCCTGTTCTCGGGCTATTCTTTCTAATTCGTGTTGTTTTTCTTCTTCAGTTATTTTTGCAATATCTTCCGCATATGTAAATTGAAAATAATCTTCTATGGTTTTCATTAACTTAGGATGCTTAATGATATGTTCTATACCTTTATTCTCATAAATCGATTGGTCGACTGCATCCCAAAACCCAGTTCCTCCTTTATAACTTTTATTAAGTGCTACTTTATAAAAAGGACTTGAGGTCGGGGCTTGTTTATCTAAAATATAGAATAATTTTCCTTCTCTATTATAGGTGCTAAAGTGACTTGGAGTACCGACGGATGCCGTACACCACTTGGTTCCACTTCCATAATAACAAGAAGCGTCATGAGACTGTGGGACCACTACTTTAAAACGGTCATCCTCATACACGACTTCCGATTCGTCATGGGTTTTTATATTTCGAGTTTTTTCCTTTCTATAATTTTCGAATGCTGCCTCCAACTCCTCCAAACTCTTATATTGATAAAGGTCTTTTTGAGGGAGGTGAGATTTCCATTTTTCAAACTGGGAGACTGCTTCGAGAATTGTAATTAACGCACCGTGAGGAAAACCCTCCTCACCCTCACCAATTCTCTGGATAAGGTTTGCCATCCACTCCAAGTATTTATGATTAGGAGCAATAGCTTGACTACCACTGATTAATTCAGGCCAGATATCGGCAGAAATTTGGTACTTTTCTTTTATTTGTGAGACTCGGTCTTCTGTTAAGAGCATCTATTAGTTTTACAATAAATACTTATAAGATGAAGTATGTTATGGAGAACTGCAAACTTATCATATTCTATTTTTTTCTTATCTTAATTTTATCTATTATTATTATTGGAGTAGTTAATAATAGGCATCAAAAAGAGATAGAGCATAAAGAACTGTATATTGATTCCCTTCTTCATACTCTACATGTAAAAGCATTTGAATCTATCAATCCATTACAAGCTATTCCTTTGGGAGCACCTCTGGATACGGTAAAGGTAAGTAGTCCTTTTGGGGTTAGACGTAACCCTATCACTAATCGATGGCAACGTCACCAAGGAATAGATTTAAAGGGTACTTACAGAGACACTGTATATGCCACAGGGGATGGTGTAGTTTTACATTCAGGATGGTGTGGTGGATATGGGAAGTGCATTGAGATATATCATGGGTGGGAATATCAGAGCACTTATGCACACCTTAATAAGGTATTTGTAAAAGAAAAAGATACCATATGTGATGGTGAGCCCATTGGTACTGTGGGTAACACTGGGTCCAGTACTGGACAACATTTACATTATGAAATAACTTTAAGAGGAAAAAAGATTAACCCATTTTCATATGTTTATGCAGAATTTAATGAAAAGTAATATTTATTATTAGGAATATCCCATTAAATTTAATAAAAAAATACATTATGTTTAACGTCAATTTACCAATCATAGAAACTAATAATCATTTAGAAATAACCTTATGTGGAAAAGGAAGTTGTAAATGTCCTTCCATAGAGATGGACGTAGACAGTGACAATATTGTGATAGGGGGAAAAGAAGAAGGATATACCACGTTCACCAAAGAACAATTTACTTTAATGGCGGATGAAATTAAAGCGGGGACCTTTGACAAATATTTATAGGAAAGATGGGATGTGGTTGTAAAAAAAATAAGAAAGAAAAGAAAGAATCTTCTACCAATGTTAATAGTCCCGAGATGCGCCAGTTAATTAGGAAGAAAATTATTGAACAAATTCAAAAGGGAAGACCAACCCCAAAGACTCCCCAGTAAGTATTTATAGGGAATGAAACTCATTACCCAATTATCCATACTATTAGAAGATAACCGTCCATGGTATGAAGTTGCTTTAGCTTCTGAAGACCTCGACGATTTAGCAGACCTTTTAAAATTATTTGGTGGTGGAGGAGATATGTGGGGTCAGAGAGGAGAGGGCCATTTTAATTCCTTACAACAATTATATCAAGCTTTAGAACATAAAGGTCTTGGTGACAAATTTTTAACTAATATTCTAACCCATTGGGATGAAGGTGATAATCCTTTATCTGTGGTTCTAGATGCAATTGGTGGGGCATATAATCCTGATAAAGACTTACTTCATAAGTATATAATACCAGAGGCTGTAGACCTAATAACTAATCTCACTTATAAAGATGGAAAATATATACTCAGCTTGGAACGCGGTGAGGAAGCCAGTTTTTACGACACAAGTTCTCGTAACGATATAGATTGTTATGAAGTCGCAAAAGAGATTTGGGGAGAGGAAGGACTTACTTGGGAACCATATGACAGTAATCCCGACCTAGACTATCTTCTAGAAAATGAAATGACAGAGGAAAATATAGAAGGAGTGAAACAACTCTTGGAGAAGGACTACACCAATGTAGAAGTAAGTTCATTTAGAGAAGAATTTGATGGATGGAAAGAAGAAGACCAGATTGGAGAAGATGATAACGCTTTTTTCCTTTATCCCGAGAGAGTGAGACGATTAGACCCGTATAATCTAGCAGTTCTATTGGAGAGTGCGGATGAATTAGACGAGGTTAAAAATGAGATAAAGTGGGCATGGGGAGATGCGTGGAATCAAGGCATTATGGATAATTATTATACCACATATCACGATGAGTTTTATGAGAATGTGGGAGCATCTATGGGTAGTGGAACAGTAAAGAAATTCGTATATAATGCAAGTGAGGCTAAATATAAACCCACAGATGTGGAAGTGTCTCTTTATGATGTGACCCCACACGCTGAACGTACTCTCTTACAATATATTGACCAGACCGGTGACATAGATAATAGTAATTTTGCTGAGATAATGACACACAGTGATTCTACTTTTCCATTATGTCCTAATGTAGATGAATACCCACACGATGATGATGAAGTTACTGAACTATTTAATGAACGTCTTCAAGACTATTTATAAAGAAAAACATACTGAGATGACTATAGAGAAAAAAACAACTCCCGTGGTAATAAAGAAGATTTACCTAGAGGAGGAAGAATACTACCAAGATATTCTTACCAAGAAAACCATTTATTTACATCATACCGCAGGAAGTCATCGTCCAGATTGGACAGTTGCAAGCTGGGAAAGAGATAAAACTAGTTCGGGTAATGTAAGACATATTGCGACTGCCTATATTATAGGTGGAAAATCAACTAGAGATGGTAATACTGATTGGAATGGAACTATAATAGAATGTCTTCCACCTGAAAAATGGGCTCATCATTTAGGTATTAAAGCTAGTAATAATGTACGTTTAAATAAAGAAAGTATCGGAATTGAAATATGTAATTACGGACCCTTAACCAAAAAAGGTGACAGCTATTATAATTATGTTAACAGTAAAGTACCAGCATCAGATGTGGTAGATTTAGGATTTGAATATAAAGGTTATAATTATTATCATCTTTATACCGATGCACAAATAGAAGCTACTAAAGATTTAGTTAGAAGTTTAAGTGAAAAATTTAATATTGATTTAGCCAAAGGAATGAAAAGAATAATTAATAAATCATTACAAATGCCTGTAGGGTTGGATACACTAGGGAAACAAAAGTGGCTTAATCTCCATGGGTATATAGGAGCGAATGGAAAACCATTAGTAGAAGATGGTCTCCTAGGGGGTAATACCAATTATGGGACTGATTCGTATACTGAAGACCAAGAAGGTGATGCATTCACCTTAAATAAACAGGCACTAGTGGGAGCAGAAGGTGTATGGACTCACACCAATGTACGGAAGGACAAATATGATTTATGCCCACAACCAAAGATGGTTGAGATGTTAAGTAGCTTATAAGGTTTACGCTTATTAATCAATTCCTTAACTTTAAAAAAAATTGATTATGAAGATAGTTACACACAAATTTAAAAAAATAAATGGGGAAGTTGTCTACCTTGTAAATTTAGTAGACGATACGGGGGCTCCTTTAGAGAGTCATCTGGCAGAAGATGGTGAGGATAAAATGAAAGTCTCCACTCTCCTCTCCGAAAAACATCAAGTCCCTCTAGTAGTACATAATTCCGGATTTTCAATAGTAGCATAGGATGAGTAAGATATTACAGGAATTAGATGAGATATTACTTAATCTTAAAAATGCCCAAGAAGAAGGTAATGAGCAATTAATTACCAAATATTTAGAAGAAATGAATAAATTATGGGAAAATAATAAGAAAGAATGGGAGGATAATGGTAAAAAGGATGGTTTTAAAGTAGAAGATATATAGTGTCGGGAGATATTTATAGGTGGATTCAATATGTTTAATGGAAAAAAAACAACACATAGAGTCTCTTCTAATGCAGATTAAAGTGTTAGAGAAAGAAGTTAATACCCTTAGACAAGAGTGTTCTCATCCGAAGAAAGCCATTAGATTTACATCATCTACGCATACTCAGTCGGCAGCGTCTCCAAAATGGTTGTGTGAGGTTTGTGGGGGTGTAATTGGAATTCCCAGTTATGTTGAAGTAGAAAGATGGTTAAAAACATAATTCATTAACTATTTGATTTTCCCAAAAAATTATTTAAATTTGAATCATTAATATTAATGAGAAAAATAAATGCTAAAAGTAGAAGTTAAAGGAGGAAATATAGAGAGAGCCATCAAGGAGATGAGAAGAAAAGTAGTGAGGACCCAACTCATTAAACAACTAAGAGACAACAAACAATTCACCAAACCATCTATTAAAAGAAGAGAGGAAATTCTAAAAGCTCAATACGTCCAGAAAAAAAGAGAAGAAGAAGAGTATTAGTATTTTGCTAGTTTTTCATTCCATTCATCCTCGAATAGGGTGGGTTGAGTAAACTTAACTAACTCCTCGAGTGGTATACCAGAAACGGCTATATTTCTATACATCATCTCAGGAGTATTAATATAGAGGTCCACGGTATCATCTTCCACATTATAATGTCTTACTTTAATCGTATTACCACCCTCCCACGGTTGTTTAAATTCATACTTTGC
>Ga0098034_1001011_pt1 | contig 10825 bp, 22 predicted proteins | sample 2_EtaG_FD_77062 | JGI IMG/M metagenome (GOLD analysis project Ga0098034, IMG submission 77062) | Marine viral communities from the Subarctic Pacific Ocean - 2_ETSP_OMZ_AT15125 metaG | ecosystem: Environmental > Aquatic > Marine > Oceanic | place: Pacific Ocean | collected 2015-01-07
GCTGAATACAAAATTCATAAACTGGAAAAGGAAAAAGAAGTATGAATGAAATGGAATCAATGAATATCTACGATGTACTTAGACTCGAAGAGTATAAGCAATTCGTAGAGAAGAAAGGGAAGTTTGATTACTTGTCTTGGGCAGTAGCCTGGGATAAAGTAAAAAGGAACTTTCCTTACGCTAGATATAAAGCAAGGGAGTATGATGTAATTATAGGTGGCAATACACTTACGCTGCCTTACATGGTTTTACCTAATCAAACAGCTATGGTAAAAGTAGATGTTTGGATTACAGATGCAAATAACGATGAACACGTAGGTACTATGGAATTAGCTATTCGTGATAATCGAAACCAAGCAGTTGTAGACCCCGATTCTGCACAAGTAGAAAATTCAATACGTAGATGTTTAGCTAAAGCGGTATCTGCCGTTACTGGATTTGGTATAGAATTGTGGTTTGGTGAAGATATTAAAGGTCTTGATTATACCAAAGAGACGCATTTCACAGGACATGAGTTAAAGATTGGTAATGCAACTGGTAAACAAACACGTAAACTGGACGAATTAAGAAGAAATACGGATTGTCCATCGGCTGATAAGAAACGTATCCAAGAAATCAAAGATGATGGCTGGGATATATCAGAAAATCACGCTCAAATTGTGATAAATGATGTTAGTGAAGCAGTTCGTCTTAATAAAAAACCAACAAAAACAAAACTTAACTCTGTTCAAAAGTTGGTAGATACAGTTGATGTGTCTGACGATAAAAGAAATGAGTTAAATAAGTTTATGGCAAGTGATATGACAACGCATGAGCTAGAAACTTTAGAAACTAAATTAAATAACAAACTGGAGAGCAAATGAGTTTTTCTATATCTAAGAATGGAAGTGCAACACCTAATGGTACATCAGATTGGCCCAAAGGTGTGTACATAGACAGATTACTAATTACTGAAGTAGCAAATGTTGAGAATAAGTATGACTATGATATATCAATATTTGTTAAAGGCGATACGCCCGATCACCCGAACTCTAAATACCCTACATCATTCTACATGAATGGTAATCACGCTAAAGATAAAGGCGTCAGCAGTGATTGGGGTTCAGGTAAGTCCGAACCTCCTGTAAAAGGTGGTTCGTGGAAAATCAGACACTTATTGGAAAAGATTGGGATAGAAAGCAAATCTCCCATGAATGACGATAAGAGTGGTTTAAGTGACGAATGTATTAGTGACTGTATTGGCAGAAGTGTTTATATCTTGCAGTATGAGACTACAGATACTAACCAAAATGGTAATCCCAAAAGAGCTACTTGGTTCTGGTTTGCTAATGAAGAAGAAGGCAAAAAGGCATTACTGGATAAATGGCGCTCTTTTAAAGATAAGCCCAAGAAGTACAATGCTAGTCCGACTCAAAAACTATCTAATATGTGGGCAAGTAAACCATCGGCTGATAGTACACCTGACTTATAATGGCTTTCCCATTTAATCAAGTTGGTGTATCTAAAAGCGCTCCAAGGAAAACACTGAATAGTGAAGACCTTATAGTTGAATGGCTTACTCAGATACCTAATAATAGCATTATTGGTTCTCACCACATACAGATAGATGTTGCTCAATGGATTCGTGAAACTTATGGCAAAATGTTCAACCCCGATACTTTAATGAGAAAGTTCAGGGGCATTAAGAATGAAAAAACATATATGTTAAATAATTCTGGTGTCACCTTAAAGGAATTGAACATAGGAGGAAAGGAGAAAACTTGGGAAGTACAGAACGCTACGTAGAAATAGCATCTGGTCATATTACTAACAGGGGTTGGGCAGATAAAGTTTCAAATCTGCCTAATCTTACTGGTAATACAGAAGATCAGCACGAATTATACCACAGTTGGTATACATTTGATGATGATATAAAAAGACATCTGAATGGTAAAAACTCTATTAGCAATTTTAAAGGGTCTTTTTACATAGAAAAGATAATATTGGATTTAGATAAGAAAAATTTATCTGATGAAGATTTTCTATCTTTTGTAAGGTTTTTTGTTAATACTGAATTGAAAGATGATTTAAGTATTAAGGATGAGCATATTCAAGTATGGTTTAGTGGCACAGGATTTCATGTTGTTCTACCAAACTTATTCGGATTTACTCCATCAATAACCCTACCCTTCTCTGTAAAAAGTACACTCCAAGATGTTTTTCCTGATTGTGACATTATTTATGATGGATCAAGGCTCATAAGAGCATCATTCAGCTATAATAAAAAGAGTGGTTTATTCAAAATACCGCTTACTATAAATGAACTGAATAAAATGTCTTTTAAAGAGATTCAGGAATATGCATCATCAATTCCTACAGATATAGACTTTACAAAATACGAGTTTAAGAATGTAACTCCTTATCTTAAACAATACCTGAAATTGAAATCTGATAAACTGATTCAATCAGCTACTATTAAAAGATCAGCCTTTGACATTGACCCTACTACAGTAGTTACCTGTATGCAGGCAGTCTTGTCTAAAGCACCTGTGCCTGGGGAAAGAAATGACTCAATGATGAGACTTGCAGCTTGGATGAGAAGAAATGGTCTTCCGCAAGAAGTTGTACTTCGAACATTGGCACAATGGTCTGGAAATGAACAGGAAGCAATATCAACAACTAAGAGTGAATTTGAAAAAGGATACAATTACTGGTGTGATGATGCAATAATGTCAAAACACTGCGATCCTAAATGTATTCACTTTAAACGTAAAGATTATTCAATGGCTTTGGAAAGCGCTGAAACTCTTGCTGAAAAGTTTGTTGTATTTGTGAAGAAGGGCATTTCTGAAAAGGCATTCAATTTCAAAGATATATATAACATTAATTATGATTTTTGGGTTATGCCCGGTGAATTGGTTATCATATTGGGAGATACTGGAATGGGTAAATCCACATATGTATCAAATCTCTGTGCTATGCTTAGAAATCATAGAATAATGTATTTGTCATTAGAGAACAATTGGCACCTAACCTATAAAAGGTTTTGTCAGATAGTTCAAGGCTATACGCAAGATGAAGTAACAAAATATCATTCAGAATTAGACAATGTGGATAATCTTTATTCAATGTTTGACCATATCAACTTTGGTCATATGTCTCCTGATATTGATAAGCTTCAAGAAACAGTAGCATACCAAAGTCCTCATATTGTAGTTGTTGATACTACAGATGAAATGCACGTTAAAAATGTCCATAACGAGTTTGACAGAATGAATCAAATCATTGTTAAGCTAAAGGAAATTGCAACGAATCAAGACTGTATAGTCTTAGCAGTTCATCATGTAAATAAAGAGGCTGCTAAGAATGGTATTGTGAACCTTCACTCTGCTAAAGGCACAAGCACCGTTGTTCAGAAAGCTGATAAAGTTCTTACCATCAATGGTGATGAGAACCATTCAGATAGGATGATCTATTCTGAAAAGAACAGAGATGGCGGTAAGCTGAAGATGATGTTCGAATTTGACAAAAAGCATATGTTGTTTAAACAAAAACTAGTACCAACAGTAGGAGACTATTCTTGAAGTATTTAATAAGAATGCAATTTCAAAACGGTGAAGAAGGAGTAGGGATACGTTTAGTATTCCTTACTCTACTGAATATGTTTGTTGGATTTCACAGCATGAACGGAGATCACTTAAATCTCGGTTTAGGCGTTGGACCAATGGAACTCAGCCTCACATTACACAGGTGGAATAGGTGGCTTCCTTGAGTAGTCCAAGTAAACAAAAAGGTAATCGTTTCGAAAATGAATTAGTAACCCTCGCTAAGGAGTGGGGGTTACAGGCTCAACGTGCATGGGGTTCTAATGGTAGAGCAATGGGCGAACATGAAGAAGTGGATTGTAAGATAGAAGAATATACAGTCCAGGCTAAACGTAGAAAGTCTATTGCTAAGTTTTTGAAATGTGAACATACAGATATAGTAGCATTCAGGGAAGATCGTGGAGACACGTATGCCCTAATGCCTTTTGATACATTTTTAGATTTAATGAAAAGGATAAAAGGATGAGCGAATATGGACTATCTAAAAGAATATTGGAAAGAACGACGCAATATAAACATATTGGAAAAAAAGAGACAAATAACCACTCAACTTGCAAGAGCAATAGATGAAATAAATGAAGATCATAAATGGGGTAAAGACAGTTTTGCATCACAATCAGCTTATGCAAGATTATCTGCTCTTCAAATTACTACAGAACAATTAATAGAACTTCAAACAAAAAAAGTAAGGGTTGAATAATGATAGAAATAAAGACTAAAGAGATTGTAAAGACGGAATACTTAATAGGAATGTACTATTCACTTGATGATCTAAAGGAACAGGCAGAATCTTTGTATAAGACTAATCCTGAAAGTGACCAACTCCCTGTAATAAATGATGCTATAAGAGATGGTTCAAAAGCTATTGAAGATATGGAAAGAGCAGTTACTAAATCTTCTTTAACTGAAACCGATGTTTTAAATAACGCAGATTGTATCAAAGGAGACTGTGATTAAAGAATTGAGACTTCTCATAGGCTAGGTTGCCGCAAACTTGATTTGACCAATGACCCATTCGTGGAGAGGAAAGAAAAGGTAAAAAGGTAATGGCAGATGAAAAGGTTGGCACTGAAGTCTCAAGAATTGCAATCATCGAAGGTGGGAACACTAGGATGTATAGGCTCTGTCAGGGGTGCCTGTATATCCGACCTTCCCACCTGAAATGTAAAGGAAAATATGGAAGAACTATTTGACATGAATGATATGGATGTTTGGTATTTAAGCGCACAGCCTAAAACCAAGAAAGGACAAGCGAATCTCAAGACTTACGCATTGTATTATTGTGAGAATTGTGAATCTGTTTGGGAAATATCATGTACAGGTACAATACTAAGATATAAGCACCTTCCGACATATGGAAAGGCAAGAGTAACGTGTCGCCATTGTAAGAATGGCAATAATAATACCTATAAGAAAACCAATGGAACACATTAAAGAAGTATTAAAAGATATAGTAGAAGAAAATACAAGCAACCCACATATCAATTTCGATATAAGTGAAGTTTATGATATTGAGATTGACGGCATTGATCTAAAGGATTCACCAGATTTTTGTGATGCTTATGTAAGTAACGCATCTTATAAAGACCGTGAACTAACAGAAGAAGAATGCATTCAGTTACAAGATGAAAACCCTGAATGGTTTTATGAAAAAGTATGTGATGAGGCTTTCGGTGAGTAGTTTTATTAAAAATGAAATACTACTGAATCTTGAACAAGTATGTGAAAGTAAACGCACATCAATTAATAAAGCAGTAGCGTCTGTAATGAAAGACTGGCAACTCGATACATTAACTGCAGCAGACCTTGTATTTGATTGGTGGGATACACTAAAACATTATCAAGGACAAGTAAAATGAAGAAAAAAGATTGGTTAAATCAGACTGTTATGTTTGACGAATGGGGCAGACCTCCATCATTGGCGGATGTGCCTCTAACATATGGTTCAAGGACTAAGATGTTTGAACTTTTAAAACTAAATAATGACGATATAGAGCTTAAATACAAAGAATATCTAAAGGAGAATGAAAAATGAAAAAGTTCTTAAAAGCAATGCAAGATGTAACTGATTTTGTAATTGGTAAACCTAAAAAGAAGAAAAGGAAGTATAAAAGAAGGAGTAAGAAATGAGAATGAAACCTCAATTACCCGATGAACTAGAATTACTGGGAGAAGGTTGGGACATATGGTTAAAAATACCTAAAAATATATGGAAAGAAATAGAATGGGAATTAGAAGACGAAGCTTCAATTACTGTATGTGAAGAATACGATAAAAATGGAAAATTTTCTCATAAATCCATATGCGTAGAAAGTGAAAAACACTATATAAAAAGGAATGAAGAATGAGATATTACTGGGAAGTTTTATTTAGTTCAGAGTATTTCCCATATTGGGAATTTACAATGGTAATGATGTTAGCATTAATACTGAGCATACTCTGGAGAATGCATAGAACAGAAACAAAAATCGACATACAAAATGAATTGTTACATCACATTATTGACGAAGTTGAATAATGGAATCAACGGTTCCTGAGTCTCATTATAAAAGTGAGATGTCTCGATTATCAAAAGATATATTTGATTTGGAGAAGGAAGTGAAACATTTAAAACTTGCTTTAATAAATATTAAATCAAAAAGCACAGATATACAATTCTATGGCGGTCAATCAGAAAATCTGTCCCCCATAGTAGATGAAATTATTGACAAGATTAATAAAATACTGGGAAGCTAATGGTGATTATGAATATAGCGGAATGGATAGCAAATCTACTGATACTGGGAGTAGCTGCAGCTATATGGGTTATTACAATATTTGGAATAATGCTAATAACAGTAACTCTCGTAGACGGATATAAAAAACTTAAGACATAGGTAGGGTAAAGGAAGCCAAGATGGAGATGACGAATGGCTTCCAAACAAGAACAACGGGAATATCGTGATAAACGACGAGCTAGAATAGCTGATCTTAAATACTATTTTGGCAAAGATGCAGATGAATGGATAGACCTTAAAATAATTGCAGAAGATAAGGCGTTAGATAGTTGGCGTGGTAAAAACACGACTGAATATCCGCCTTATCTCTGTATTGAATGCAACCGGTATTGGGCATACTACCTTGACCGAAGAAAACAGAAACAATGTGAATATCTTTCTAAAGATACATTTAATAGAATAAGATGCCACAGGGTAATCTGTGAGGAGTGTGAAAATGTATAAAACAACCATGTGGCGAGAATGCGCATTTATACGTAGTGATAAAGTATATCGGTTTCAAACAGATGATCCCCATATACATAAAAAAATGAGACAAAGAAAAGATTTTAAACTTGTTTTATGGGGTTTAAATAAAAAACTATGGGTGTACGCTTCAGAGAGAAATTCGCTCGAGAAAGCCAAGAGAACTTTAGGCAACCTTACCCATGGAAAAGTAAATAAAGGTACCGTAAAAGGCGAATATTGGGCTGAAAGTACCCCATATATCGCTCCAAAATAGGGAATAGTGATATTAAAGAGTAAAGTCTTCTATATCCGTAGCAAGTAAAGGTGCATAATGTTTTTCAGTAGTAACTACGGATGTATGTCCTAATAATTTACTGACTTTATAAATAGGCATATTCATTTTTGTAATTAAGTTATAACCAAAGGTTCTACGTAAATCGTGGAAGCGACCTCCTGTTATTTCCAAGTTACGTAGATTCTTTTTAAAATGATGTGTTATATAATTTCTCTTATACTTCCACATCCCTACTTTATTAGATAGTATCTCTCTTGCTTGTTTATTTAAACGAATAAGCCGTTTCCCTGTCTTACCATGAGCTTCAAAATATAAAGGTTTGAAATTATAAGCCTTTAAACCTACCAGCTCCCCCCTCCTTGCTCCCGTATAATAAGCAAAATTAACAAACAACCTGAAATCTTCATCTTCAATACGGTTTAATATTAAATACATTTCAGCATCATCAAAGACACGTGTCCTTGGTGTGCCTTGCAAAAGACTCTTAAAGGGCTGTTGATCTGTTCTTATTTTTCTCTCTTTACCCCATTTGATACAGGTGTTGACTCTGCCTCGTACTATAGCAGCACTATTAGGATTCTCAGGGACACCGTCATTAATAAACTTATATAAAGCCCTAGTAGTCATATCACGGCTATCATCAGTCCATAAATGTTTATGTGCCAGGTATTCAACAACTAAATGCTTAAAAGGAATAAGTCTTGTTTCCTTAACTGGATTATAAAACTCGTTTAAAGCTTGATATTCTAAAGCTGAATGCAACTTATTGGCTATACTTTCTGATTTGGTATGTGCGGGCAATTGTATGGGTCTACCCTTTATTGTTTTGCGGTAATAGATATATCCGTTTCTACCTTTGTATAGGTTCTTTTTCAACATTATTTACTGTCATATTGCTGTCTGGATATTTGGATTGGTTACTGAACTCTATGTTTATCGTCAGTCGGGGTGGGGAGATTCGAACTCCCGACCTCGTCGTTCCGAACGACCGTCAGACAACTTCCTTACAGGAGAAGATATAATGAAAAGTATTATAAAGTAAAGAAAAAAGTCTAATATGTTGCTGTAATTATCAAAAAGGAGGCGGCTTTCTAAACGAAGGTGATCTCCTTAATGGTATTTTAAATGTCCCCTTAAATTCCAATGGTTTTAATAACGACTCTGCTATAGTTCTTTGTACTGCTGTAGATAACCCCTTTTCCTTTATTATATCTAAAGGCGCTCTATTAAAAGCAAAATCCCAATTATCATAGTAATCTATCTTAGTGGGTTTAAATAGATTGTACTTATTTTTTTCCTTTAACCTATAGCCCCCAAATAAGGCGTGTTCATTCCTCCCTGATGGAATCTGCCCCCAACCATACATATCATCTGTAACCACACCAGCTTTAAAATCTTTAAATTTTTTATAATGATGGTATGTCTTTCCATTTTCTGTATGAGTACCGAATTTATTCCATAGTTTATCTATATTCACATTTTGATTATATTTGGGATTCGGTTTCCCTAGCCCAAGTTTAGTTCTCCAAGCATATAACCTATCCTCCCCCGATAAACCCTGTGGATTTGCTATTTTATATTGCGGGATATCATCTATAACTGCTTCTTTAAATAATTTTTTATTGGACAATACTCGTTTTACTTCGCCCCATTTATTATTGTAGTTTGTGGGATTAATACTATTTGCTATAAGCCTACTAACTGGAGTTCCTCCACTTACTGTATGTTTAAGCCCCCTTAACCCCTTTGCCCCTGCAATAGGATCAGCTAAAAAAGAGATATCTTCACCTAAATCAGATTCAGGAGATACAGTTTCATAATTACCCGATGGTAATAAACCAAATACATTTCTGTCTGTACCGCTATATAAACCCTTTAATACACCACCTATACCCGTATCTGGAACAAGGTTACCAATCTTATCAATAAGGTTCGGGTTATATTCTGATATTAATCCATGTCTACGTTGGTTATCAACTATAGGCATAGGCATATCAACTCTCGTTGATGATGGCTCTTCTACAGTAAATCCGTTAAATTTAGGCGGCATTTAAAAGCCCGTTTTCAGCATATTCATTAAAGACTGTTGATTTCCAAATTGGGATGAAACATTCTTATGAAAATCTTGCATACCTAAATATGATTGATTATCTGATATCATCCTACTTTGACTAGGTTTATTAAAAATTGATTGTGTTGAACCACCAGCTTTTGTCCACATCATCAAATTCTTCATATAATCACTAAGCCCAGTCATTCTTGCGCTTTCCATTGACCTAACACTCAATGGCTTATTATAAAAATCCATATCCAGCATTCTTGCATTTCTAGCCGCTTGTGTAAATGGCGCTCCTGGGTCTAATTCTTTATTATATTTTAATTGTCCAAAAATACCAGTATCTCCAGTATTTAATCTAGTAACTGCCTGAGGTGTTAAATTCGAACCCATAAGCCCCTCAAGATGTCTATATTGATCTGCAAATGCTTGAACCTCTTCCGGTTTATTATAATAAGACCCTTCAAGAGATTTACCTTGATTTTTTATTTCTCTTCCAAGATGTGAATATTCATGTTCAAGTATAAGTTCATTTGTTAGTGGATCACCGCCCCTAAAAGGACGATTTGCAGAATTTATCGAAATAAAAGGAGTTTCATAATTTACTCCATCCCGTGCTGTAGTGTATGAAGAAATACTAGCTCCCGAAGTTTGGCTAGGTGAATTATACCTATTCCATGCAGTTTCATTCCCAAATTCTACAACTGGAACACCTTTATATTCAGTAAACCCTAAAATACCTTCATCTTTATTTATTATGGATTTTGCTCTATCGGTTAGTTTATTAAGTGTTAATCGAGGAAATCTAGGTACATTGTATTCTCTGTTTTTAGGCGGCATTTTTAAGCTCCTGTTCTTCTTCTTTCTTTTTACGTGCCTTTCTAGCTTTCTGCGCAAGTCTATGGACAGGAAGACCCGTTGTTTCTTCAAGCCACATTTCAGGCACATCTACAATTCTATTAATACTTCTAGCCATTCGACCAAAAGGAGCCCAAGTCCATAACTGATAATTTAAGAATGGCTCCCAATCGTTATTTATAATAGCCTTAGTCGGTCCAAGAAATAACCTTAATGAAGGACCAGTAACAGTAGATAAAGGTGCTAATGCGGGATGAGGCCATTGGTTAAAGAAAGCACGTTCTCTTCGTTTCTCATCACCAAATAACCAGTCTGCCGTATCTTGCATATAAGACATAGGCGGTGGTAATGCTGAATCAAATATAGATGATACAAATATATTAGCCAGAGCAAAGGCAAAAGCATCTAACATTAGTAATCTCTGAAATCTTTTACCGGGAGCCGTATTCATGTCAAACCCATAAATATTAGCTCTCTGGTAGGCTAATCGTCTAAAACGTATTGAGTTCCAGGCAAAAGGCATAAAACGGGTAAGCATCTTTCCTGTAGCTGTTCTAGAAAAAGCTGGTCTTGCACTCGCATGGTATAAGAACTGTGTGGCTTTAACACCTTCAGTCGCCATTCTTAACAGATAGGGATTATCAAACTTTAAATTTGGTATTACATCTGAAAGTATCTCATAGTTATTTAAATAGTGAGACAAGAACGAATCTCTTCTTAGCATACGTTCTGATTTACGCATGAACCATGCACCGCCATCGACCATTGCCTTATTTAAACCGTGTGTTTTAGCCAAGTCATATACAGA
>Ga0098034_1001014_pt1 | contig 10814 bp, 10 predicted proteins | sample 2_EtaG_FD_77062 | JGI IMG/M metagenome (GOLD analysis project Ga0098034, IMG submission 77062) | Marine viral communities from the Subarctic Pacific Ocean - 2_ETSP_OMZ_AT15125 metaG | ecosystem: Environmental > Aquatic > Marine > Oceanic | place: Pacific Ocean | collected 2015-01-07
CCCTCGTCCATCCGCAGTGTCCCCCTTCGGTCCATTCGGGACGTGTTGGCGGAGATTGACGACGAGGGCCTTCTTCGCGAGATGCTGGCCGCTGACAACCGAAGCGGTGGTCGGTCTGCAATCAGAGAGCGCATTCAGGAGCTTGGGAGAGCATGAAACTCATCTTGCGATGTGACGTTGAGCTGGGTGGCGAAAGGCTTGCCGCCGGTACCGAGATCGAGGTGGGCGAGGACGATGCGGTTCGGATGCTTCGCAAGCGGATGGCCACAGAGGTCGCTCGGAAGCCCCCAGCGAAGAAGAAGGCAAAGAAAGACGCCGCTGAGTAGGGAGAGGTGCCGTGGCCTATAACGCAGACATCGCCACAGCGACCTCAATGGCTCCCCAGCTAGGGACGCTCTCGGCAACCACCACTCCGACATCCACGCAGGGCACTGTCATTTGGAACAAGGCGTACAACGAGGTGCGTCTTGCGTTCCTGAGTGCGGGCGTTTCGGACAGCTTCACCGCATCTAGCGTTGCCGAGTCGTGGGCTCAGACCGCCGAGATGTTCATCTCTAGCGGGTTCATCCTTCTGGCCAAGGGGTCTATCGGTGCGGACGGCAAGGCCACTGCAGACGAGTTGATTGAGCGTGGCAGAGAGATGCTGCGCCAGGTGTGGGAGAAGCGGGTCTTCCTCTTGGCTAACGGCGCGGCAGGGTCGCTTGCAGGTCCCTCCATCTTCGCCAAGAGCCATTGGACCCAGGACAGCGACCCCAACTTCGACTACAACCCCGGAACCGGCGACAGGCCCTACGCTTGCCCCCCTGCCTTCAATGACTGCGAAGACATCTGATGGCAGAGCCAAGGGGAAGCGTATCCAGTTTCTTCAGCTTTGAGTTCTCGCCCAGCATGGCGACGGTTCAGATTGCGTTTGAGGACTGGGCCAAAGAGATCGACAACTGGGAGGTCCCCCTCCGCGATGTCGCCAAGCTGTTCCGTTCCCACGAGAAGCGGCAGTTCGCAACGGAGGGCAATCAGACCGGCCCACGGTGGGCTGCCCTCTCGAACAAGGGCAAAAAAGGGGGATACGACGGGTGGAAAGCCCGCAGATACCCGGGGCAACCCATCCTCCAGCGCAGTGGGGTGTTACACGGCGCACTTACGAGGAAGGGGGCCCCGGGTTCACTTGAAAAGGTGGGCAAGAACTCGCTGGTTGTGGGCATCAATCCGCGCGCCCGGGTTACCTCCAAAGAGCCCTACCGCAAGGGCAAGAAGACCAGGCTCCCGGTCTACGCCAAGGCCAACGATCAGGGGGCCACTGTTTGGGCGCTTGGTCGCGGCCATGTGCTGCCCAGCAGGCCCCTCATTCGGTTTAGGCCATCCTTTGTAGATCGGTCCTCCTTTGCCTACGCCATCTCTCAGATCCTTCAGGCGTACATCGTCATGCAACGCAAGCTCGCTAACGTGGACGATCTTTTGAGCGAAGAGGGTCTCAAGGTAGGGAAGTCTGCGTACGGGCTCTATCACAGGACCGTGCGGGCCATGATCCGCAAGGGCTGGAAGTAGTGTGGCCTATTACGGTGCAGAGGCGGCTGTCGAGGCCATGGACGAGTTCCTGCAGGCGGCAACCTACGGTCTGAACGCAGAATTGGCCACGATGCGGACAGTGCTGTCAATTACCACCGACAACCTCCCCGATGTGGCCGAGTTCGCCACCTACTACCCCAAGGGGGTACAGGCGCGCAGCTTCCCTAGCCTCACCACCCTCTATCTGTCGGACACGGCAGAGCAAGAGGCCAACTCTCGGATGATCAACCTCTCTTTGGAGACGCGCCTCACGGTGTTGGATCTCAACGTGGACGGAGCCGAGGCAGACGTCGGGCTAGCGGTTTGCCGCTACCGGGATGCGTTGACCAAAATCTTTCTTCGTCGCACGCCGACTGGCAAGCAGGGGTGGACCCTGTCCAACGGCGGAACAGCGGCAACAGGTCGGGTCATTCGGTGTACGATTGACGCGCACGCCCTGGAATTTGACCCCGAAATCCAGGCCAGCACCCCCAACATGATGTTGCGTACGAGCTACATGGTTCGTTTGCAGGAGGATTACTAAGATGACCGGCCCCTCAACTGATATCGGAAGAGACCTTGTGGTCTTTGTGGATCCGCAGACCACCTTCAAGTCTGCCGCAACGGACTACCCGGTTGCCGCCGATGCGCTTCGCGTGCTTACCGCGTCGGTCAACGGAAAGAGCCCCTTTGCCACATTTGAGGACAAGCGGGGCACGTCCAGTGAGCTGGGGATCATCGACCAGAAGCGAACCGCCGAGTTCAGCCTGGAGTGCTACGCCTATCTCACCGCCCGGGGAACTGCGCCTGACTGGGCAGACATCCTCACCTACGGGGGATGGCAGGAAACGGTGGGGGGCGGAGACGCAACCACTGCCACGGGCGGAACCACCACCGTGATCACCACTGCGGACACAACCAACTGGACCGTGGGTGACGCTGCGATTTTTGAAACGGGGCTTGCTACGGGCGCTTACGAGATCCGTCGCATCACGGATCTGAGCGCAATGACCAGCTTCACCGTCTCTCCAGCCCTGCAGAACACGCCCGCCTCTGGGGCCAACATCCTTTCGGCAATCATCTACAAGCCCAAGGACGCCAAGGACACCACCCCCGATTCCGTGACGCTCTGGGCATTCAACAACAACAGTGCCGACCGGATTGTCGGCGCAGTGAGTGGTAGCCAGTCCGTTTCGATGGGGGGCGACGAGGCGGCTCGGATGACGGTTAGCGGAACGGGCCGACAGGACAACCGGATGGTGCAGACTACGCTGAACCATGGCGGCACCCTCAACACCTCGGACACGACGTTTACCGTAACGGACGGGACGGCGCTGCCAGCAGACACGTCTTCGTCCCTTCCTTTCTATTACCAGATCGATAGCGAGGTCTTCAGGGTGACGGGGGTCAGTGGGAACACTGTTACCGTTGCGACCCGTGGAAGTACGGGACTTGGGGGCGGCGCTGCAACCCACGCTGACGGGTCACAGTTCTATCCCTACCAGCCCTCGGGCACCTACGCCGGCACCCCGATTCCGGCGACCTCGGGGCAGCTACTCGTGGCTGGCGCAGTGCTTCAGGCGGGAACGGTCTCGGTCGAGATTGACCAAGGAATCGTCTACCGGGAGAACGTCATGGGAAGCACGTACGTTGTGGATGGGTACGTTGGCGGCAAGCGCAACGTCACCGCCACCATGGACGGGTGGAGCTTTTACGACTCCACCATGGTTCGCGCCATGGAGGCCCGCGCTCGCACCTCTGTGTCGGTTCACGCGCAGCAGGGAGAGAGCGAGGGCGCAGTCTTTGGCATCGAGCTTCCCAACTTCTACATGGAGGAGCCCGACATGGATCGGGGTGCCGACGAGGTGACTATTGGCCTCACCGGCAGAGCCCTCGGCACTTCCAGCGAGGACGAGATTTACATCATGATCGGCTAACGCCATAACCCCAAACACGGGAGCACCACCGTGGAATTGAACAAATGGAACGTCCGAGAGTACGAACTGACGGACGAAGAGGGCGAAAAAGCCTACATCCTCTACCGACCCATGACCCAGGGTTGGCGCGCAAAGCACCTAGAAGTCTCTCTACGCCTTCAGAAAGCAATAGGGAAGGTCCAGGGTGGGGCAGCCCTCGTGGAGGACCCAGAGGGCCTCTCCGAGGAGCAGATAGAGGAGCTTGTGGAGTCGCACGCCGAGGCGATGCGCTCGCTGATCAACTTCCAGCGCGAGATGCTGCTGGATCTGGTTACGGGATGCCGAGAACTCACAATCGACGGAGAGTCCCCCTCTCCCGAGACCCTGGTGGATGCGCTCGTCACCCTGGAGGGTCCGGCTGCCGATCTGGTTCGTCACATCGTTCAAGAGGGATCGGTAAGCACGGAAGAGGGAAAAGACTAAGGGCTGCCTACCAGTACGTGGCCCGAAACGAGATCCTGCCCGACCAGGCAGACTACTTCGCGGAGCAGGGATGGAACGGCTGCAAGCTCTGGGGCTCCTGCAAGGGGACTCGATGTCGCGACGGGGATCCCGATGAGGCGGGCAGATCCCGGTTCCGCACCCCTGTTCTGATGCCAAAGGGCCGACCCCCCGGAGTTGGTGCCGCAGACCGCAGGCTAGATCGCTGCCCAATGGATGCGTGCGAAGAGTGGATGTGGGGAGCCATCAACTACTGGCATGCGTGGAGCGTGTTCGGTGGGCTCCCGAATCCGGGGTCGCTCGCAGAGCAGCCCTCGCGTATTCTTGACGCCATCGGGATTATCGAGTCGGAAGCTGCACTTGTGCGCGCTTACCGCACAGAGCGCGCGACAGAACGCGCAAAAAGACGGGGTTAGACAATGGCACTCACACTCAGAGTCAAGGGGGACGCAAAGGACGCGATCAAGGCCCTAAAAGACGTGGGGATTGAGGCCAAAGAGACCGGAAAGAAAACCAAGAAGTCCGGCAAGACCATTACCTCCTCCATGGTCAAGGGCACCCTCGCATTTGTGGGGATCACAACTGCGGCGAACCTGTTCAGGAGTGCGCTTGACAGGGTTGCCAACATTGCCATCTCGTCAACCACAGCCATCGGGGAACTGGGGAACACCATCGCCAAGCAGGGGCGGATGGTGGGAATCACTGCGGAGCAGTACCAGGGGTTGGAGTTTGCCGCTGAGCGATCAGGCGTCTCAATCACTGCTATTGCACATGGCCTCAAGAAGCTGGGTCGCGTCATGCTCGACGCGCAGAACGGCTCTAGGCAGATCAAGGAGACGTTTGCTGCCCTAGACATCACGCTGAAAAAGCAGGACGGGACCCTCCGAGACAGTTTCGATGTCTTTTCCGACCTTTCGGATCGCTTTGCGTCCATGGGCCCATCGGCGGAGCGAACCGGCGCTTCCATGCTTCTGCTTGGGCGTGCGGGCACCGAGATGGCCAACCTCATGGCCAACGGATCCGAGGGGCTAGCCGAGTATCTGGAGGTTGCCAAGGATCTTGGTGCCGTCATGGGCACCGACCTCCTAAATGTATCTGAGCTGTATCACGACTCCACCGTTGATCTTGAGTTTGCGATTCGGGGCGCAAAGTTAGAGATCGCAAACGAGTTCCTTCCCGTGATCATTGCCACCAAGCTGCAGCTTCGAGAGATGGTTGCTGCCGGGGACTGGAGTGAGTGGTCGGGGGGGCTCAGCAAGGCGGTAATGGCCTCGGTTGGGCTTTTTGTCTTCTGGGGGGAGATGTTTGGAAAGGTGATTGGAGCGTTCATCGAGGGGGGAAGCCAGTTCATCGGGATGATCAAGGATGTCGCCGCCCTTGTTGGCCTTGAAATTGGGAAGATTGAAGACCTCGAACGGGTGTTGGGACAAACAGCGGAGCTGTACAACCTTGAGGGGTTGTTTGACTTTGGCGCTGCCTATGACCGTTTGGCGCGACTGGGCGACCGGACGTTGGGAGTATCTGCGGCAACAGACAAGGCAGCGGCTTCCCAGAAGACGCTGTCGGATGAACTAAAGGCGTTGGGCGATGCGTATAAGAAGGCCCTCGGCATGCTTGAGGAGAACAGGAAGAAGACAGGGGGCGCTACCAACGCACTCGACCGCCAGGTGGCCGCGCTGGACAGACTGATCAAGAAGTGGAGGCAGGCCTACGAGTCGATGCAGCAGGGCATCAGGGGCCTCAAAGAGGAGATCGAGCTATTCGGAAAGGAGGGCATCGACCTCCTCCTGACAGAGCAGATGTTCGACAAGGAGAGGGTGAAGGCCGAGTTCGACGAGCTGCAGAAGATGCTGGTGGAGCAGGCCACGTTTATTACCAACTCCAAGGTTTTTGACGCGGAGGAGAGGGAGCGCAGGCTGGGCGAGATAGGAGAGAGGGCTCGCAAGGCCCACCTCGCTAGGACTGAGCAGGATCTTCTAATCGAGACGCTGACCTCAAAGAAGATCGAACAGCTTCGGGCTGAAGAGCTGGAGAAGGAAAAAGAGGATAACGCGGCGCGGATAGAGATGTTGGCCGACTATAAGCAGCAGCAAGTCGATAACGCAGTCGCCATCATGGGGGCCATTTCCGATGTTGCTGCCGGCATGGCTGAGGCCATCTCTGCCGTTTACGGGGAGGAAAGCCAGGAGGCGAAAAAGGCGGCGCATGTTGTGTTTGCCATAACACAGGGTCTCGCCCTGGCGTCTGCCATTGTTACTACGGCACAGAGCGTTTCTGCCGCGCTGGCGAACCCACCTGGCGTCCCCTATACCATCCCGCAGGGAGTGGCTGCTGGCGTGCTGGGTGGCGCTCAGATCGCCACTATTGCAGCCACTACGATTGCTGGCATCGCCGGCATGGCAGACGCGGGGCTTCCCCCCGGTGCGCTCAGGGCTGCGGGCCTGAACAACCACACCGTACTTGCCGTTGGCAAGGACGAGATGGTGCTGGATCCAGTCGGCACTCGCGCGATCAGCCAAATGCTTCAGCAGCAGATCGGGGGTAGGGGGGCCAACGACCCGGTAGTGGTGAACACCACTCTGGAGATCGATGGTCACGTACTCGGGCAGACGGTTGACAACCACCTAATACGATCACAGGAGCGCGGGCTGGGCTACCAGCGGCGCGTGGGTTACGGAATGGCTAAGTAGATGGGGTTCACGGCATTTTTCATTGGCGACCGGCTGGGCGCAGACGATACCGGCCATACGATTGGCCCCTTCGGGGAGCGACCGGGTGCGCCCTTTGTCAACTGCCTGAATGACCGCCCAAGGGTGGTGTGGCAAACGCCTCCCTATGGATACTTTGCACTTGACTCTGGGCAGTACCTTGACGTGAACGAGGGGGGCGGCGAGCTTCGTGTAAAGCTCAGCCACTTCGCCGGTTCGGGGCCGGGGCTTGCGCTTGATCTTGAGCAAACGCTCAACAACACCCCACTTACCAGCCTTTCGTACACCGTCACCTACACCATAGATCACAGGTTCAAGATCGAAGCCAGCAGCACATTCAGTATCCTTTGGAGTACCGGTACAGACGGCACCAACCAGCCCTACAAGTGGCTAGGGTTTTCCAACTCGACAGACTCTAGCGGGGCATCCTCTTACAGCGGCATTTACCGACGCTACGGAACCGACCACTGGGCCTTTTTTGATCTAGGGTCCACCCTCTCTGCAGATGTCGCTGCGACGATACTGGATGGGGGGGACAGCGTTTCCTTCAACACGTCATCCTCCCTGGTCCGCATGTTTGCCAACGCTTCGCCCCTTAGTGCGACAGATGTGAAGGACTGGGTTGACAACGCAGCCAAGACGCTGACCTTTACTGACCGCCCGGGGGAGGACGAGAACAAGATTCAGGTCGCCTATGACTCTGGTGGCGCGTCCATGAGCTATAGGTACTGGGCGTTTTCCTGGCGCTACTTTGACATTGATCCCTTTCATGCTGTTGGGATCGTGAAGCTGCTTCAAAAGAAGGCGTCGTCTACTCGGCAAGTGGCTGAGGTCTCCAACCACGGACTTGTGGATGAGACCGCCCCGATCAATGTGAAGTCCTACTACCCATCTCAGGGACTCATTCGGTGGAGAACGCCACTCTCCTTTGACAACTGGCTAGCTAGCGACTTTCGCTCTGTCGTTACGCCTGTTGTAAGGGAGGGAAAGGCTACTGCGCTTCTTTGGGCCCTTCGGTGGGATGAAATCACGGATTCCACCAGAGATGCTGACGACGAGGCAGATAAGGGGTTCCTACTGTGGTGCGGGCTGCAGGACTACTCCCTAGATTCGTTTGCGGGTTCAGCGTCCGCCTACATCACTGCCGATCTGCTCCTTGAACAAGTGCGGTAATGGTCACGCCCACGTCCCAGTCGATTGATTGGACAGATCCCCATCTTCGGATTGCCTACCTTGTGGAGGGGATTCACAGGGACCAGTACGGCAACGAGTACGTTGTTCGGTGGTGCGGCCCAAAAAGCAGGACGGGGAGCGGGTTCGTTGCTAGGCCGACCATGCTGGGCATGGGGGTGTTCGACCCGGATGCCGTCGTTGCCGCTGCCGTAGGGGAAACGTATGGGGATCTGCTTACGTCGGGCCGGGTTCCCTTTGAAGGCCGGCTGTCGGGCTGCACCTTCGACAGCTCATTGGGATCGCTGAGCCAGAACATCCTCGCCCTGTCGGAGGTTTCGTTCACGGTGGACGTTGGCGACGATGACGTAGGCGAGGAGGGTGGGACTCAGCCTGACAAGCTGCTCGATGCAGCCATTGGCAACCGGTGGAGGGGGCAGCCAGCCCGATTGATCGTTGTCGATATGGACAACATAGATCGCTTTGAGCTTATTGCAGACGGAACGTGGGATCGGGATCCCACAGGCATTACGTCTCATAAAATGAGCCTAACGATTGACGTAGGTCAGGTGTTCCCCCCCACGCTCAAGTGGCCATCTGCTCAGGTTCCGACCAATGTTGATCAATATCAAAACGTCTCGTTCACCTACCTGACTGCTGCGGGCGACCTTAGCCCCCCGGGCCTTGGTGCCCAATTTCTGCTGAACCCAGAGCAAAAGGGTCAGTGGCTTGGGCACATCTTTGGTGGGGTTGCTGGACTGACTCCGGGCGCGGACCTCTGGAGGGAGATTGTTCCCTACGGGACCGACAGCCCCAATTTCTGCTTTGCGTGGATCTCGCCTCGCTTTGATCAGTTCTGCTACGAGATCGCCTGTGAGACATCGTCCGGTACCATCGAGCGCGTTATTGCGGACGCTGGGTTTGCCATCTACGTCTTCAATAACAACGACGCAATGAGGGGCCCTGTAGGCACATGCGTCAAGTTCGGAAAGATCAGTGGCTTTGGGTGGACGGAGGGGGGCAGATGCTACGCACAGGTTGCGGGCGGGCGCAGGATCATCAGTCGCCCCTCCGACTACAAGGACATTGGGTTTGGCACTACTGCGGACTGGGGTCCGGTGATTGGACTTGGGATGGGGGTGACTCCCGATCCGGCGACTGTCGGCGGCTCTTATGGGCCCGTTCTGATGCAGAACGTCCAAGACCTTGTGGACGACATCTTCACCTACTTGGTGGACGAGGCGATCCCGGTTCACCCCGGGGCGATCAATGACCTTCTTTCGTGGGGGGTGCAGACTTATGGGACGGGAATCACTTCCGCATTTGAGCGTACCTGTGCGGTCCCCGCAGACCTGACAGACGAGCCGCTGCCCTTTAGGGAGGGCATTGCGGGATTCCTGAAGTCTGTTCCAGCCGACCTCATCCTGAAGCGTGACCAGACCTCCCCAATGTTCAACCGGAAGGTCTACATCATCGGTCGGCCTAACGGGCTTGAGGAGGCCAAGTACACCTTCACCGAGGCTGCCCTCTACAACACAACCCCCAAAAGGGGGGTGAGGCAACTGAGCGATCCCGACAGGAACTACTCCAACAGCACAACGATTTCTGCCGGGGAGCAGTGGGGAACCCCTGACCTCGTCGCAGACAATATGAGGGTTCCCCGCAACCTCAGAATCAATCTTTCGGATGGCTACGAGCAGTCAGCTAGCGCCACTGCCCAGGTGATTGAGGGAGAGTACGCCTTCGATCACTGGTCTTTTGGCGAAGAGACGAGCGGATCGGTAACCTCTTCGCCTGGGTTCCGACAGGTCGCAGCCGTGGCAGAGGGCGCAAAGTCTCGACCACAGTGGGTGACGGAGGCAGAGCATGGGTATTCGTCGTGTCGTGTTGAGCTTGGCGACATCGTCAGGTATGCGATTCCCGGGGTGACCACAGATAAGGGCCAGGTACGGGGGCTCAGGATGGACCTGGACAAGCAGACCGTTTCGGTTCGTGTCTACCACTACCCGGCGAAGCGCAGAGTTACGGATGCAGCCGGAAGTGCGGATATCAAGTACAGCGGAAACATCGAGACCAAAAAACGGCCAGATGAATTAGACTAGATGGCCATTACAGGATGGAGTAGCTGATGCCTGCAGGCATATCATTCATAGGGGATCTTACCGTTGTCGAAGATGGCGGTGAGATCACAAGCCAGTCCGTTGGCGACAAGGCGCTAAAATCTACGGCAGCCGACGCTGCCACCGTGGAGGTGTCTAGCTCGACGGGCAAGATGCAGATCAAGGACGCGGGGTCTAGCCTTGCGAACGGGGTCTCCCGCTCGGTCGTTTCCAAGTATGCGGGTCGATGGTTCCGGGGTGCGCTTACTGCGAGCGATGCGGTTGCTGGAGTGGCTCAGATCACCAACTCCTACGGCAGTGACATGATCATCACGCGGGCCATGATCCATGTAACCACCGTCTCATCCGGGGCCTGCACTATTGATGCCGGGGCCGGGAGTGGGTCGGGGACCTCCTATGACAATCTGCTTGACGGCATCGACGTAAACGGTTCGACTGGCGTCTCTGACAACATAAAGTCGATGCACGCTGGGGACAGCGGTCGATCCGTTGTGGTCTGGAAGGCGAGCGAGTACGTGAACTTTTCGATGAAGACCGGGGCCACGTCTGGCCTCGTAGGATATTACGCCGTCTATTGTGTGGACATCAGCGCCTAGGCCTCACGAGCGGCCTGGGAACATGCCAAGGAGACTCGAAACATGGCACAGACAATCCCCGTTTACATCAACGTCGATACGATCACCTCAGCCTCGATCAGCGATGGCTCCGAGACCGCTGCGGCTTCGATCACTACGAACTCGGGCGCAGTAGCCGACGGACTCCTCTGGGGAGTTCACGGCAAGCTGAGCAGCACCGCAGGGGCCGTGATCGTTCGGGTTTACTCTGATGAGAGCAAGACGTCCGAGCTGTACAAA